>Ga0209087_1000053_pt1 | contig 62311 bp, 71 predicted proteins | sample S_130805_EF_Meta_FD_187321 | JGI IMG/M metagenome (GOLD analysis project Ga0209087, IMG submission 187321) | Freshwater microbial communities from Lake Simoncouche, Canada to study carbon cycling - S_130805_EF_MetaG (SPAdes) (version 2) | ecosystem: Environmental > Aquatic > Freshwater > Lake ... | reverse complement strand
GGCAGACATATAACCTAGCAACAGAAGTCGTAGTTGTGGTGGATTACTATTGAACCCTAAATCGAATGGTAACCATTGGTTGTTGATTTACGATGGTGAAGAACAAATCAACTATTTTGGAATATTAAAAAATATTAACCTAAACATGTAGTTGTTTTTTAGACAAGACGAGCCGGACGAGGAAGTCGGAGTCCTCTAGGTCCACCAACTAATCCCACTATTTAATTATGGTGGGATTTTTTTTAATATTTTTTTTCAAAAAAATTTGGAGATATATAAAAAACGTGTATCTTTGTATTGTAATCAGTTATTAACCATTTAAAAATCAAAATTATGAAAAAATTGTTTTTTGTTTCCCTTTTATTATTTTTTGTAACGTCTCTAAGCGCCCAAACAAAGTATAACTTTTTTGGTTTATATGGTAATGATTACTATGATATTACCGATAAAAAAATGAAATATGAAGATATTTTAACGTCTGATAATTTGGGTCAAAAGTTATTAAACGGAGGGTTTAATCATTATGAGATTAATTTAGAAAAAAAGACTTTTACTCATAATTATGTTACTTTGGAAACAGGGGAACCAGACCGAAAAGAAGTTGTTAGTAAAATTACTAACCTTGTATATGGTAAAGGATTTATTAAGTTTAATGTTACAACTAAAGACTTTGGTAAATTAAACTTGGTCATTAATAAAGACGATTCGGATGATATTGGTTTTGTTGTGGTTTTTAAAGAATCTGATAAAACCTACGCAGCAGTATTCAAATAAAAAAAACCCCCTTAGTAGGGGGTTTTTAATTTATTTATTTTAATAATTTTTGTACTTCAAATTTGTAACTATCTCCTGCTTTGATAGTTGCCCCTACGGGTGCTCCTTGAGAGCTACAGAATTGTCTTGTAAGATTATTAATTGTACCGTAACCAAATCTAAAATAAGGTCCTCCGTCCGTTATTGATGATATTCCATCAAATAATGTAGAAGGGTTCATTTCTGTGAAATCTGTATCGTTTTTATCAGCTTTAGTAGTTCCACATGCTCCGTACAATTTACTTACCTCGTATTTTTTCTGACCGTTGTAGTCAATCACTATACCATTTAATGAAACCTCAAAAGGAATCATCATAGGGTAACCAGGTCTTTTTGAAACAGCCTTAATTGTTGGGTTTGACATAACAGCTAAGTATTTTCCCTCACCTCGACCACCATCTACAATTGGAGTTTTTGATTGTTCGTTTATTACTCGTTTTACAATTCGAGCCAAATCTGACTCAGTTAATCTAACAATTCTTTTCATAATTTTTTTGTTATAAGTTAATTTTTTTTATTATCTTTGTTTTATAAATATATCACTAATTAAAAAAGTTCAAAAAATTGCAAACTTTTCTTCCATATTCAGATTTTAGAAAATCATTAGAGTCTTTGGACAATAAACGTCTTGGTAAACAACGTGTTGAGGCTTATCAAATTATATCTGCAATTACAGGTAGAACCCGTAAGGATGGTAAACCTTATAAAGGATGGTTAAATCACCCCTGTTCTGTTATGTGGAAAGATTATGTTAATGCCCTAAAACAATACTATAATGATTGTATTGATGTATGGGTTGAACGTGGTTTTAAAAACACTATGGAACACGAACATATTGAAGGTGATTTTGTTTTACCTCACTGGTTAGGTACGGAAGAGTTTCATTCTTCACATAGAGCAAACTTATTACGTAAAGATAATGAATATTACTCAAAACATGGTTGGACTGAAAACCCTGATGACCCATACGTATGGATGGATGATAAGGGATTGTGGTATAAACAAATGGTCGGTAGTAAAGAAAGGGTATTTTTTACGCCTGATGTTCTACAATTGTGTAGTGAATAATATCGCCGTAAGTTTCAATCCAATTTATACAATTAATAAATACTTCTATATAAGTTCCATAATTTTTCTATATACCTGTAATACGTTTGGATGACATTCAAAAGTTTTTTTATTTTCTAAACAATTTACTAAAGATGGTATGCCTTGTATTGAACCCCACTCTTTTACCCCATGTTTCATGTCTGATGCGCACATCAAATCACATCCTCCACTGATGTAATTATATTTGTAATTTTGACTACCATTTCTATATGGGGCTCTAAATTCAGGATTAATTGAACTACCTAATTGAATAATTTCACAATCTGTGGTTCCTGCTAAGTGTAATAAACCTGAATCCATTGTAACAAAACATGAACTATAATTTATTAAATGCCATGTTTCGTCAATTGAAGTTTTATTCATTAAATTAATTCCTTTTTCTATTTCAAAGTCAAACACAGGTTTATCAACATTTGAACCTCCAATTTCTGACGAGTTTTTTCCTATTGATACAACAAAAATTCCTTGTTCATTTAAAAGTTTTGTCAAGATTTTCCAATTATCAATCGACCAAGTTCTTGAGTTCCAATTTTGAACAGGGTGAATTAAAACATATTTTCTTGGAAAATTTTTCATTATTGAAGCTTTGTTTGGAATAAAATCCAACTTCATTTCTTCTTTTGTCAACATAAACCCCAAAGAAATTGCATGAATTTGTCTAATGTCCATTACATTATGTTTATTACAAACCCCATTTGGTTTATAAAAAACATCAAAAGAATTAAAAATTTCATATTCATTTTTTTGTTCATCAGTTATTGAATTAAATAATTCACTATAAACTTTATCCACATATGGATTATTTAAAAACAAATATGGATGATGTGTAATCACCGAAATTTTTTGACCGTAAGAATTATATAATTTTCTAATTGTAGGTGTTGAACATAATGTATCGCCTAAAGCCCTACTTTCAGTTAAATCTAAACAAACTTTTTTCATCAATTAAAATATAGGATACTTCACAAATAATATGAATAAATTATTTTTTTAATTATGAAATTAAAATTAATGTATGTGGTTCCTCATTTATCAACAGGAGGAATGCCACAATTCGTATTAAAAAGAATTGAATCTTTATTGGATTATAAAAATGAAATTGAAGTTTTTCTTGTAGAATACTCGCAGTTTAGCGACACATATATTGTTCAAAGAAATAAGATAATAGATTTACTGGATGTTGGTCATTTTTTTTCATTAGGTTGGTTTACAGAACCTGAAAAAAAATATCAACTAATTGATATTATAAAAGAAAACAAAATTGATATTGTCCATATTGAAGAAATACCTGAAGGGTTTGAAAGTTTTAATAAAATTCCTTTGGATATACTTAATCAACTTTATGATAATAATAGAACGTGGAAAATTGTTGAAAGTTGTCACAATATTTGGTTTGATGGTAATTCAAATAAAAAGTTGCATCCTGACTATTACTCCTTTGTTACTCCTTACCATTTAAGCTCACAATTTAATAAACTTAATACGCCAAAAAAAGTTTGGGAATATCCAATAGAAGATAAAGTAAGTGATATATTAAAAGAATATTCAATTTATGATAAATCACATAGAGTCCCAACATTAAAAAAAATAATTGAGAGAGAAAACTTACAGATTTCTATGACAAAAACACACATTTTAAATGTGGGTCTTTGGACTGAAGGTAAAAATCAAAAAGAGGGTATTGAAGTTGCAAGATTAGTTGAAAATACACACCCTGATTTACATTTTCATTTTATTGGAAATCAAGCGTCAAACTTTGAAAACTATTGGGGTCCAATTATGAATAACTTACCAAAAAATGTCACAGTATGGGGGGAAAGAGAAGATGTTGATACATTTATGAAAGCCTGTGATGTTTTGATGTTTAATTCAACTTGGGAATGTAACCCTTTGGTTGTTAGAGAGTCTATTAACTATGGGATGAAGATAATGACAAGAAATCTTCCTCAATATATGGGAATGTTTGATGAATATATAACACCAATTAAATCAAACAACTATGAGGACATCAAAAATACCTTACTTGAATTATTAAATTCAAATAAGACTTATGAAATAGATACAAAAAGAGATTTTAAAAAAGAATTATTAGATTTTTATAAAGAAGTTAATAACGTTTCAAAAACTTTAAACAATCCAATAACAAAATCATATAATGTAAATAATCATTTTGTTGTCAATCCATTTATTGAAATATCAGGTGAAGAAGAAACAAACTTTGAAATAACTTTTATTGATGAAGGTGGAAATGTAATTTATCAAAACAATTTGGCCATAAATTCTTGGGTAAAATTAAATAGAGAATATTACACAAAATGGACAATTAGAGTTAAAGAAGATAATAATTTAATTTTTTCTAACATTTTAAATTTAGAAAATAGAAGAGTTTATATTTCTTTTGGTTCAAAATCTCTTGGAGATTCTTTGGCTTGGATTCCGTACTGCGAAGAATTTAGAAAAAAACATAATTGCGAATTAATTGTGTCAACATTTTTAAATGATTTATTCAAAGACCAATACCCAAATATTGAATTTGTTGAACCAGGTGAAACTGTATATGATATATATGCTCAATACCAACTTGGTTGGTTTTATAATGAAAATGGTGAATTTGATTCAAATAAACATCCTTTTGATTTTAAAAAACAACCACTACAAAAAACGGCAACAGATATTTTAGGTTTAGATTATGTTGAAATTAGACCTGAATTAAAATTACCAAACAAACCAAAAAAGAAAAAAGTTGGTATTGGATTCCATTCAACCGCACAAGCAAAATATTGGAATAACCCTGACGGTTGGCAGGCGGTTATAGATTATTTAGATTCATTAGGTTATGAATGTATGGTATACTCAAAAGAGGGTGATGGGTATATGAATAATTTTTACCCAAAAGGAGTTACGATTTATAAAGGTGGAAACCTTCAAGAGGTTATAAATGATTTATCCACCTGTGAGTTTTTTGTAGGTTTAGGTTCAGGATTATCTTGGTTGGCATGGGCGTGTAAAATACCCGTAGTTTTGGTTTCAGGATTTAGTGAAAAATGGGCCGAAACAACCTTAGATACATATAGAGTTATAAATGAAAATGTATGTCATGGATGTTTTAATAATGATAGATTAAATGCTGGAGATTGGAATTGGTGTCCGTTACATAAAGGAACTAACAGACAATTTGAATGTACAAAAGAAATAAGTTCTGATATAGTCATAAAAGAAATAAATAAAATAATTAACAAAGAAATGATAGAAGATAAAAAATTTGATTGGGGTAAAAAAAGTGAATGGTATGTAAGTCAAGCAACAAAAGAAATTTTTGAAGATGATGCTTATGAAAGATTTTTTGAAGTTGAAGAAGGGGATATAGTTGTCGATTTGGGAGCATCGTTGGGTCCTTTTACCTATAAAATTTTACCTAAAAATCCAAAACAATGTTATGTTGTTGAACCTTTATCTTATCATATAAATGTTTTACATAAAAACGTAGGAGAAGATAATGTTAAAATTATTCAAGGGGCAATTACAGATAAAAAGAATATAGAAATAACATGGGACGGTATAACAGAAAGTGTTCCTACATTCTCTTTTAAAGAATTTTTAAATGAAAATAAAATAAATAAAATAGATTTTCTTAAGTGTGATTGTGAAGGTGGTGAGTATGATGTATTTCAACCGTCCAATATTGATTTTTTAAAAACAATACCAAAAATTGTAACAGAGTTTCATTTAGTAAATGATGAAAACTTCCACGAATGTAAGTTCAGATGGTTTAGGGATAATATACTACCAAAATTTGAAAATTATGAAGTATATTCTTATGATGGTGTTAATATAAAATGGGACTTATGGAACGAACATTTTATAGAATACTACAATGAAGTTATTATCTATATTGATAATAGATAAATAATTTAATCAGTAATTGGGGTTTGGTCGAACCAAAACCAACCATCAATTGGGTAATTATAATTATCTTTTTCTTCTTTTAATAATGTATAATTTGGGGCATAAACAAAGTTTGGTGCAAATAACCATTCGCCATCTTCATTTTGTTTATAAAATCCTGATGTATCTTCCATAGTTAACCTGTTATTGTCCAACCTTTTGATGTTACTATTAACCTATCTGACGCAGTTAATCCAGCAGTACCAACAGCAGTTGTAATGTTTATTGTTTTTGACACAACATTACCTTGAGATGCCATGTCATTGAATAATTGAACAAGTTGGGCAGTACTCATGTTTGTTTGACTTACATTAATTTGAGGAGAAGCTCCAGTCCATTGACCTGAAGAAGTGTTTAATAGTCTTACGGATTGAACATCAACCCTTTGAGTTGATGTTGTTCCGTTAAGATTTAAAATAGACAAAGGACCAACAAAAGAAATAGATGTTAGTCTATTTTGTGTGATACTAGCAGCATTTATTAACGGTGTTGTTGATAATGAACCTATTTTGTTAAAATTTGTAATTGTTGTAAGATTCGAACAACCATTAAATACCGTACTTATTGTATTTACTAAAGAAAGTTGATTCGCGCCCGGAAATGTTACTGATTGTAAATTTGTGCAACCGTTAAAGCATGAATCAAATGCTGTCGTACCAGTCGATACAACATTTGGTAAAGTGACTGATTCAATACTCCCACAGTTACTAAATGCCGAAGTAAAAATTGTACAAGCACTCATCGAAGTTGGTAAAGTAACTCCCGATAAACTATAACAACCAGAAAAAGTGTTAGACATTGTAGTTATTGCATTCAATGAACTTGGAAAGTTTCCGATTGAAACTAAATTATAACAATTAGAAAAACACGACAATAAAGTAGTATTAATAGACATACTTGTCGGTATTGAGACCGACTCCAATAATCTACATTCACTAAAAGTACTTGACATAGTTGTTAATGAATTTTGAGTTCCTGGATTCCAATTTACTTGTTTTAATGAGTAACACGATGAAAACGTGGCGGATAAATTAGAAAAAGTGTAACTTGAAGGTATTGTTATAGACTCTAATTTATAACAACCCGAAAAACAACTACTTAAATTAATATTTGAACCCACAGTTGTAGGTAAAATTATAGTTTTTAGACTAAAATTATTAAGACACATTGATGCCATAGTAGTCAAAGAAGAACATGTCGTAGGAAACGTTATTTCTAATAACGAGCTACATGCATTAAATGTGGTCGAAAATGACGAAACATTCATGTTCGACGGAAAAACAATTATTTTTAATTGTGAACAAGTCGAAAAACAACCTGCAAAGTTATATGTTGAACCGGAGTTACAACTTGCAGGAAAAAAAACATTTTGTAAATTACTATTAGTACTGAACGCGCTTGTAAAATCAATTGCAACTGCGGTAGTTGGTAAAGAATTGAATTTTACCCATTCTAATTGAAAACAATTTGAAAAGGTGGCGTTAAAACTAGTACAAGAATTTATTGATGGAAATGTTACATTTTTTAAGTTTGCACAATTGGTAAAGGCATTTACAAAAGTCGTACAGCTATTTAAAGACGTAGGAAATGACACCTTTTTTAAATTTTGACATGTATTAAAAGTTTGATTAAATGTTGTTACTCCGGTCGCATTTGATGGTAAAGTTATTTCTTGTAATTTGAAACAACTTGAAAAAGTAGAAACAAATGATGTTGCCGAACTTGCAGATAGTGGCATAACTACCTCATATAAAGAATAACAATTAATAAACATATTTGCAAAAGAACTCCAAGAAACAGAAGATGGTAACTTAACATAATTTAAAAAACGATAAGAACTAACAGAAGTTGCAGTAGCAACATTTGAATAAAATGATGGTACTGTGGTTTGCGTACCATCGCCATAATATGCTTCCAAAACTCCAACAATTTTGAATCCAAGACCTGTTGTGTTTCCTGATATTTGTGTTGCTCGAATTTGACAGTCACTCAAGGTTGACACACCCACACCAGAAAAATAAACTCTAATTTTAAATGTATTATACCCCAATGAGCAAGGAGTCCCTCCTGATGTATAGGTATGTGTTGTAGTGGTTTGTGTTGTGGCAGTAATAATGTCAAAAGTAGAATCCCCCCAATCTATAATCAAATTTTGCGAACCTGACGTTCTCGAAAATGATGTCACAATACCACAATTACTATCCGCTAAATCCGACATCAAAAATTGAACTTCATTTGGTGTATCTACAATTGAAGGCCAATCCACAGGTCTAACCCAATCCGACGGCCCTGTGGTTTTTGTGAAAAAATTTTGTAAAGGTAAATTAACTGCCATTTTATACTATTGGAAATATTGTAATTGAACCTGTTATGTTTGTTTGTGGTGGAAATATTGAATAAAATTTACAACTTCCGTTTGACACGTTGACTTGTACTAACAATCCACAAGTTGTAATTTCAGTATAACTATCATTATCTGGAGTAAAACTTACAGTTGTATTTACACCAATATTTAAATTTGAAAAATTATATTCATAATTACTCTGAGACAGAGTCCAACCTGTATAATTTAAAGTTTGACCTGTTAACTTTATTATAGATGCTCCTCCTGAAACTGATACTCCATTTATTTTCATAATAAATAAATATTTTAAAATTTATATTTCTACCCAAGTATTATCGGGATTGAAATAAATTATTTCATTTGTTCCGTCTATACTATATCCTATAATTCTTATTATATCGTTAGTTCCTGAAGGTGCTGTTGTTGTTATACCACCAGTGGTTGTTGAAACGTATAAAATATCCCCTGTGGTTGTAGAAAATCCTGAATTTCTAATATACCCTCTTATTAACATACCTTTTGATGGTGCAGTATCTAATGCAAAGGCTAATAATCCCGTTGCACCTGATGCTGCGTTCGCGTCAGTTGCAACCCAAGCCCCTGAACTATTATAATAGTATAAATTACCAGCCGTTACTGAACCCGTTCCAAAAGTTACTATGTCACCATACCCACTTACGGAACTTGTTATTTCTGTTGTAGGGTCGTGATAAAATGAATAGTCACCACTAACATGTAGTCGTCTTACAGGAATACTTGTCCCAATTCCAACATTGTCAGTTGATGCGTCGGCATAAAATAATCCACTAACACTTCCACCTTTAATTTGAAAATGAGATACGGTATTTTGATTATTATTAAATATTGAAGTTCCCTCGTCTGTAAAAATTGCATAATTCGTTCCTGCTCCCGCAGAACTAACTCTAACACCGTAATTTCTAAGTGCGTCGTTTGAAACAGAAATATTTAAACCGTATTTAGTACTTGTAGTTGGTGACGCAGTACCATTAACAGTAAAACTACCACCCGTTTGAATATCAGAACCTAATGAATTTGTATTACTATTTAAAACTTTTATACCATTACTGTCACCTGCAGTGCCATTAATTGTTGCTGAAAATGCATTGTTTGATACGCTTCCACCATATACTGTAACATTATGACCATATGTCGTTTCACAAACACCAAAAACATTGAAGGTTGTTCCTTGTTTTGTGCCCAAACTATCATTATGGTCCCCTATTACACTCCCCTCAATACCAGTTTGAATACCTGAATCTGTTATTGTGTTGTTTAAAACTCTAATTCCAGTATTATTACCTAATAAACCACCATTACCAACCCTTACATATATACCAAGGTTTTGAGCCTTTGCATTATAAACTTCAACATCATGACCTGTTAATCCCAATACTGTGGTTTGGTCTCCTAGTCCTGTAGTTTTTAGTGTTGCGTATCCACCAATTTGGTTAGTTTGTGTTGAGGCAACATACAACCCATAAAGGTCATTACCTAAACCATCAAGTATTATTCCATTACCATTTACAGATAATTTTTGTGTTAATCCGTTGAATATTAAATTATTATCTGAAACTATACCTCCCGCACCATCTGAGCGTAAAACTTGGTATGTTGACCCACTTACCGATGGTGATGTTCCACTACTTCCTGACGTTCCATTTGTACCTGATGTACCGTTAGTTCCTGATGAACCGCTTGTACCGTTAGTTCCCGAAGTCCCATTAGTTCCTGAACTACCACTTGTTCCATTTGTCCCACTTGAACCCGAGGTTCCACTTACACCACTACTTCCTGAAGACCCTGATGTTCCATTTGTACCGCTAGACCCTGATGTTCCATTTGTACCGCTAGACCCTGATGTCCCGTTAGTGCCAGATGTTCCATTTGTCCCACTTGAACCTGAAGTCCCATTAGTTCCGCTCGTGCCGTTAGTTCCCGAGGAGCCGCTAGTTCCGTTAGTACCACTAGTACCATTTGTTCCTGAACTACCACTAGTACCATTCGTTCCATTTGTACCTGAAGTCCCACTAGTTCCATCGGCACCACTTGTTCTATAATGTGTGTTTCCAATTGTATCAACAACTAAAAATCTTGTTAATCCTGAATTAACTGTAAGTCCTGTGATTGTTAAATCTGTTGTTGTTGTTCTACCTGAACCATTTACTGACATTGTTACAACACCCGAACCATTTTCAATTTCAATAACTCTATCAGCATTAGAACCACTACCTTGTTTGAATGAAACCGCACCTAAAGTTGAATTAGTTATTATTTCAGGTTGTATTGAATTATCGTAAGCTTGCTGTAAATTTGTTGTTGATAGACCTCCTGTTCCACCTAAAACTTCTCCAAACTTAGAAACTAAATCGAATACCGCTTGAGCCGAGTTATTTAATAAAGTTGCATTTTTATTGAGTGATATTATACCAATAAGAATACCATTTTCTCTATTTAATGAATACTCAACAAATTGTTCTGTTTGAGAACCAGCAACCGCAGCTGCCAATGAACCATATACTGTTTGACCGAGTTGTATTCTTACAAGACCTGTTGGAAATAAAAACACCCTCTGATTTGTTGATGAATTAGAACCCCCACCAACTGCCGTAACAACTCCTGCATTATCATAATATCCTGGTTGAATCGTTGTAGTATTTCCTGATGGGATAGTTCCACCTGTAATTGGGCCTAATTGTGTTCTATATTGAAATGTTGTTGGTGATGTTCCTGAAATAGACACACTATCAGGATTTAATTGATTTGTTACCCATCCAATACCATTACCCCACAAAGTTCCTGCGGAAGTATTAATATTTAAGTTAGCACCATTTGGTGAAACCAAAACTCCTTGATTTATTAATTTTAGTGGTGTCCATAAATCACGAAGTGCTGACATTGGTGATACATCAAAATCAACCGTTTGATTTATTGAAGTAATTGAAGTTCTTGTTGGATGAACCACCTTACCTAAAAATATTTTTTCTCTTCGTTCTTGAGGTGTTGGAAATGTCACCTGTTGAATTAATGTAGAACCACTATCGACTAATATGAATGTAGCATCTGCGGTTGCAAGATTTGTAAGAGGAATATTTGTTCCTCCTGTATAATATAAATTAATAACATCGGGTTGTGTTGCAAATGAATATGTGTTTTTAACAACCCAACCTCTCATTGGAGCCACATTAATTGTATTTCCTGTACCTTGAGTTATTCCTGTAAATTCATAAGTACCTGTTGAAACAACATTTCCTTCAAGAATATTTCTTTCAAGGTCTGTAAGAGTTAGGTTTGTGTCTTCATTATTGATATTTACATATATTTTTCCTGTTGTTGTTCCTGTTTGAAGAACATAACCAACTTCGTTTGTTCTTGCTGAAAACGGAAATGATGCGGTTGAATTAGTTAAATCTCCTGGTGACGCATAATCTTGATACAACGTGTCTCCATTAGTAAAAGTATTTAATGTTAGTCCACTTAATATACCGTTGTTTAACACTAAACCTTGACCATTATTTGGAATATTTTCAGCTGCTAAACCAATAGGTCTTGGAGAACCGACAACGTGGTCATTGACTGCTAATGCAATACTTGGTAAATTATTTGTAGTTCCTGTAATCCTTACGAGTTTACCTTTATTAATTTGAGCCCCTGAGTTATTATAAACTCTCGTATATAGACTTTGACCCATTGCTATTGGAAGCTGGTTTCCTAAAACATCATAATAAGATAACGCGTTTGTAACATTATCAAAGAAAAGTCTTCCACCAACCGAAGATGGATTTGTTGACCCTGTATAAAAATCTATTAGGGTTACTCCCGAAATATTTCCAATGTTTAATGATAAAGTGTTTGAACTAAACGTTAAACCTGATTGAGCGATTGCACCATTTGGAGTTCCGTCAGAAGTTAATATTCTTGTAAGGGAAGGATTTGTTACTGCGGAAAAACCAGTTCCACTCGTACCATCTGTACCCGAACTACCTGATGTTCCATTCGTACCTGAAGAACCGTTTGTACCATTAGTTCCAGAACTACCTGAAGTGCCATTTGTACCCGATGTTCCGTTAGTGCCCGAAGAGCCTGAAGTACCATTAGTACCTGAACTACCGCTAGTCCCATTTGTACCGCTAGTTCCATTAGTACCTGATGAACCATTCGTTCCCGAACTGCCATTTGTACCATTAGTACCTGAACTACCACTAGTACCATTAGTTCCACTCGAACCTGAAGTGCCATTGGTTCCCGATGTTCCGTTTGTCCCGCTAGTTCCATTAACCCCACTTAAACCTGAAGTCCCTGAAGAACCACTACTTCCATTTGTTCCGTTTGTTCCTGAAGAGCCGCTAGTCCCATTTGTACCACTACTACCACTTGTACCATTTGTACCTGAAGAACCACTAGACCCATTTGTACCACTACTACCACTACTACCACTACTACCACTGGTCCCATTTGTACCCGATGTACCATTTGTTCCACTTGAACCTGACGTACCATTTGTTCCGCTTGAACCTGACGTACCATTTGTTCCTGAAGTTCCGTTTGTGCCTGAGGAACCACTAGTACCATTTGTCCCTGAAGACCCTGATGTTCCGTTAGTTCCACTTGAACCATTTGTCCCTGAAGAACCACTAGTTCCATTTGTACCACTAGAACCTGAAGAGCCGTCCGTTCCACTCGAACCCGAGGTTCCGTTAGTGCCTGAAGACCCACTTGTTCCACTTGAACCTGAAGAACCGTTTGTTCCATTAGTACCACTTGAACCCGATGTTCCGTTAGTGCCCGATGTTCCGTTAGTGCCCGATGTTCCGTTAGTACCACTACTACCCGATGTTCCGCTAGACCCCGATGTTCCGTTAGTTCCGCTTGAACCAGATGTTCCGTTAGTTCCGCTTGAACCAGATGTCCCATTAGTGCCTGACGTTCCATTGGTTCCGTTAGTACCACTAGTCCCATTTGTACCACTACTTCCTGAAGACCCGTTAGTACCACTAGTTCCACTGTTGTTAGTGGTAAACCCTGTCACACTCACAGTTTGACCATCAGTTCTTGTTAATTGTAAAGTTGTTGTTCCTGAATTATAGGTTCCACCTGTAACATATATGTCGGTAAATCCTGTTAAAAATCCATTAACATTAAAAGTCCCTCCTGTATTGTTTGTAAATGTTGCAACACCATTATTTGGGTTATATGTCCCCCCTGTTACAAATATTTCTGGAGGTAATCCTAAATATGTTGATGCGGATATTGTAAATGCACTTAAAGATTGTGTGAATAATGTATTTCCACTCACAGTTCCACCACTTAATGGTAGATATTCACCTGTGGATGAACCACTATTAAAAATACTCCAATCAGTTATAGTATTTGACCATGGAGCCACATTTAACTTATAATAAGTTGTACCACCACTCACACCAACTACCATCCCCGCTCTTCTTCTTAAAGTTGGTATTGCGTTTAAATCACTTATAGTATTGACGTTTCTTAAACCATCAATACCATAAATTGGGTCAATTACCGGATATACATCACTAGTGTCGCTTGGAGATATAAACCCAAAAACTTCAACACCACCTGATAGACTAAATGAACTCATATTAACTACACATCCATATATTCAAATTACTTGCGGCTTGATAGAATGTTCTATAAATATTGTAAACCACAGGGAATCCGTTTAAATCGTTTATTGTCACTTGTCCTATGTTATTCATAGGCACTACTAATCCATCACAACCATTCGTACTTGAAACAAATCCTGACGGTTGTTGTAATGAAGTAGGAATCAATATATAACTATATGCCGAACCAAAACCAATACTTACGTAGTTGTTAATTGCTGGTGAAAGATATATAAATGTTAAATTACTAACCACCTGACCACTCGTCACAGTAGTACCTGTAAATTTACCATAGTAAATACCTGAAGGTACAGGTGTAGGGCTTGGCGTTGGAGTAGGTGTAGGTGTTGGAGTTGGCGTTGGAACAATTACAGGTATTGTTCTTGGACCACAACAAAAATCAGTATTTGATATAGATTCTGTAATATTAATATAAAGTCTTTCTTTTAATGGTATTTGAATTGACCCTTGACTATTTGTCACAAAAAAAGACCCTTCGTATCTTCCAACATCACTTGTGTTTCTTTTTGTAAATTGATAATATATCATTTCGTTTGTAGAATCATAAGTACAATTACCTCTTGCAACTTTATATATACCCGTTTCTTCATTGGTCATGTAAAACAAAATGGTGGAGCCACTCAAAGAAGAATCTTTAAGATTAAAACTTGTCCTTCCATTTTTGAAAATATCAAGACCTAAAACAGGTAAGGTTGCATTTTTTCTGATAAAAAACTCCATATTGATAAATAGTCCATACAAGAAAAGGTGTCCTCTCGGACACCTTCCTTAGATACGAAACACCCCCTTTTCTTTAAAAGTTTATGAAATCCATTTCTATTTAGATTTCTAATTGTTGTTTTTATTTGATTGTGACAACAAACACAATATTTTTTAAAAAAATGTATTCATTACATTTAAGAATGAATCTTGAACAATTAAACTATCGTATCCTAGTTCAATCATTTTATTTTTTTCTGTCTGTAATTCTCTTATAAATTTTACATCTGAAATATTATTTTGACTTATTAAAGATTCAATAATAAAATCAAATCTTTTTTCAACTAATCTTTTTTCAACTAACATACTTGATTTCATTTCTTTTTGTTCTTTGATAATACTTTTAATTCTATTGTCTAAATTTGTTGTTCTACTATAAATATTTTCATTTTCATTAACTTGCAAAGTTATTTCCATAAATTCTATTGATGGTGAAACATTTGTTAATTGTTTTATGTAATCCAAACTTTTTCTAGATAATTTATTTCTAAGTGTGGTATGACAACCAACAATTTTTTGTTTGTCTTTTTTTAATTGTGTTTTATCTATTGAGTCAGCAGAAATAGTTTTTCTATATAATGACACATAAGTTTGATAATATTGTTCAATTGCATTTTCACAACTTTTTAAATCAGAAAGTTTTTTTGGTTCTTTTTCAGGACCAATTTTTGTTAATTCAAACTCAAAATTATTATTTTCCTTATTTGAAACTAATTTCAATCTTTCTGTTTTTAATTCATACCCATCTTTTTCAAGGGTAATAAAAACAGTTTTATTATTTTCAGGTTCAGATTTTCTGTTTAATCCTCTTTTTATTTTTCCACCCTGAAAAGGTATTACACCCTCTATTGATTTTTTTGGGTTGTTTCTATCTTCAATGATTGCAAACTCCACACCATTGATTGTTTTATTATCTTGGTCAACAACTTTAAGTAAATTGAATTTAAAAAATGCGTCATTTTTGTCAAGTTTGATATAAAATTCATTTTCACCTCTTTTTTTAATTTTTAATTTACCTTTTTCTGTGTCATACCCTTCATTTGATATTTCGTAATAAACTTCTGATGTTTCAAAATTTCTTGGTCTTCTGTCTAATTTAATTAAGTCCTCTACAGACCCTTTACCTGAAGTTAAAAGTTCTTTTTTACTACTATCTGAATAAACCATAATACTAGCATCAGACAAAGGCATATTATTTTCTGAGTCAGTTGCAAGTATTGAGTACTCAAATTGTGTATTGATTGATACTTCAAAAATATTTGACGAAGACATGTCGTAAGTATTTGTTTTTAATCTACTTACATTTTTTTTGATTGTTTTTCCGTTAAATACGCAAAGTTCAAATTCTTTTGGGGTGCCCTTTTTACCTTTAAAACTTGCAACAATTTGAACTTTTGTTTTTTCTTCACAAGGTGTATCCACGGTCCATTTAAAATTATCATTATAAGGTATTACAAAATTTGATAATTTTCCATTTTCATCGGTTTTTCCATTTGCAACATTTTTATTATTAATAAAAAAAGATACATCCGCGTTAGAAATATTTTCACCATCTTCATCTAATACTGACACATCAACAATACAAGCAGACTTTGATTTTTCTCTCGATACTGTTACTTCCGAATAAGATTGTTCTTTAGTAAACTTATAATTTTTTTCAATTTTTGTATTTGAAGTAATTTCAAGTTTTTCTAATTTTGATGAACCATAATCTGTGTAAGAAAATTTTAAGTTATATGAACCAATTGGTACATTTAAAATTTCGTATTTCCCATCAACATTAGAAATTGCACCATAATTTTTACCTGTAGTTGATAGTGTTACTTTTACATCAGATAGCGGGTTATTAGTTGGTCCTGTTATTTTACCAAAAACTGTTGCAGAATTGTCAGACTCATTTAGATAATATTTTTCAAAAAATTCTTTCATAAATAATTTTTTATCAGATAGTATTATAGTTATTTCTTTATCTTGATTATCCATTTTGAAATTATAGTTTTTTAATGATGAAAATTTATTATCAGTGTCGACTGTCAACAAATAATCACCTAATTCTATATTTTCAAATTCAAAATTTCCTTCGTAGTCAGATTCTGTTTTATAAGTTATATTTTTAATTGTTTTGTGTTGTAAAGTTATTTTAGCCGTTGTTGGTTTTAATTTATTAGCGATAGTAAGAGTTGATAGTGTTTCATTATCAACAATATCTTTTAAACCATCAACAACTTTTGAATCTTTATTTTTTGATAATGTTGCTTTCACAAAACCTGTTAGTGTTCCTGATTTTAAAATTCCTTTGGTTCTATTTTGATTTGTTAAATCAGAATACACATCAGTTACTCTTGGTCGTTCTGAGTTGTACTTTACTAAATCCTCTATTGTGTCATTTTTTGTTTTTACTTTGTAAGTAGATTTTAACGAATCTTTTGAAATGGTTTCAAATTCACCATCGTAAACTGAACCGTTTGCAAAAGTCATTTTTCCAATACCATCTATTTTTCCTCCATAAAAATCTCCTTCATACACATCTCCATTTTCAAATGTAATTTTTCCTTCACCTTCAGGTTTTCCGTTACTAAATACACCTTTGTATGTAAATGCATCATCATGAAAATTTGGTCTAAATGGTGATACGTAAATTTTACCAGCAGATTCTGATGATATGTTGTGTAATTTACCTTTACCTTGGGGTTTACCATTTTCTATTTCACCCTCGTAGTATCCTTCATCATTATCTATTACACCGGTTCCAGATATTAATTCATTATCTTTAAACGTACCTTCAGATATACTACCATTAGAACGTTTTATTTTTCCTGTACCGTTTAACATATAATTAACAAACGTACCTTCGTATATACCCCAATAGTAAGTTATTTTTCCTTGACCATTAAGGTTTCCATTTTTAAACGTACCTTCATATATAGTACCATCACTACTAATATATTTTCCAACACCATTTTGAATATTTCCTGATATTTTTAATTTACCACTATCAAACGTACCCTTATGTTTTGTACCATCCTTTAAAGTTATTGTTCCCGTACCGTTTAAATTATTGCTTCCATCAAACTCACCTTCAAATATTCGACCATCAGAATATTTTATTTTTCCATTACCTACTAACCGATAGTAATCATCCTCATATATAAACTTACCTCCAGAAAGAGTTTCTTCTACCTTACCCCACGGATAAGTTATTTTACCTGATGTTATAGTCCCATTTTTAAATGTACCTTCATATATTGTAACCTCACCATCACTTGTTTTATCAATTCTTTTACCTTGACCGTTTAATATATTATCTAAAAATATGCCCTCTTGTTTGTCACCACTAATAAAAGTTATTTTTCCTTGACCATTAAGTTTTCCATTTTTAAATGTTCCTTCAAAAGTACCTATGGGGGTTGTTAAAACCCCAACACCATTTTTACAATCACCTTCACAAGTATCTTCTTTAATTAACCCGTAAAGACCAAGTATTTTTTTCTTTTCACTTTCAGATATGATGATTGCTTTTGACATGTTACAATATAAATATTTTAAAATATATTAAATGTGAGATACACCTAATTTACCGTCGAATCTTGTGTTACAATCTTCCAAATAATTTTCAACAGTATCTTTTGATAAATTGGATAAATTCAAATCTCTTTTACAGAAATATAAGGTTCTACAAAATCCTCTATTCAAATCAATATTTTCTTTTTGGGTTTTTAAAGAATGAAAAAACTCTTTTGTTGGTTTTAACTTATATATTTCAATTTTATCTGCAAATGCGGTATTGATAAAACTTTTTGTAAAATATCTACCTAACTCTTGAGGGGGAACTTCAGTGGTCCAACCTTTTGATATTTTTTCTTTTACTTTTTCTTTAATTCTAACAGGTAATATTTCTAAACCTTTTTTTTCGTTAATTTTAAGAACGTTTATTGCTTCCTGTTCTTTTTTTTTTAGACCTTCTTCAGGTCTTACATTAACTTTTTTTTCTCTATCTTCAGGTTCTTTTTTGTTAAGGTCCATATTGGACAATTCTTTTTTATTAAAATCACCTTTCACCAAAAACCAGTTTCCATTAGTTGGTCTTGAAACAGACCAAATTTCCATTTCACCTCTATCTTCTCGTATTAAACGTAAAACATTTATTAAACCAACTAATCTTACAGATTCAGTTAAATGTGCCAAATCTTTTGTAAAAAGGATTCTTACAACATTTTCGTGTGTATCAACAACCGCCCTTACAAACGCATCATCTTCGTCATATTTTTTTCTGTAATGGGCAATTCTATCCATTACATCTTCCATTTTAATTTTTACATCTTTATACTCAGCATTATCATCATCATATGATTGAAATTTGAAAGTATCTTTCCAATGTTTAAAATTGTCTTCTCCGAATTTAGTTCTTGGTTTCATTTATAATAAATTAGCAAATTGTTTAGCGTTTAGTTTTTCAGGAGATGTAGGTTCAGATAATTTATTGTTCAAATCATATTTTATATCATGAGCGTCGTCTTCATCCAATAAAAACCCTTTTTGTCCAAATTTATATTTATCTACATTTACATCCATATTTTTCAAAGCTTCTTTATTGAGTATTTGTGCCTTTGATGACGCATTAGGTCTAAAGAAAATGGCATATTCATTTTCGGTTCCCGATTTATCCTCCACATAGTCATAATAAGGTTTGAAAGGTATTTCAACAAAATAAAATTTGCGGTCAGCGTTTGAAGAACTAGCCCTTTCAGATGTATAAAATTTTGGAACTCCATCTTTTTTGACTAAATATGCTCCAACACTAATTTTTTCTTTTATTTTTTGTGCTTGGGTTTTTGTGAACTCACCACCTTCAAGTTTTTCGGAAGTAAGTGTTTTAATTAAATCAAGAACGTCTAATTTTACCTCTGATGAATCTACCGTCAGTTTTCCAATTCTACTTTTTATAATTTTATTAAACTGTTCTACTGTTATGTCATTTTGTTTATAAAAAAGTTCTCTATCGTCGGCATCTGGGTCTTCACCCCATTTTTTGAAGTTAGCAAAGTCATTTTGTCCCAATTCAAGAGTCTTGATTACGTCTTTTCGGTCATCTTTTTTCAACCGTTTCCATACTTCAAGTAATTGCTCATTGTATGTTTGGTTTAATTGTTCTGCAGTTTTACTTGAATTTTTTCCACCATTAGCAATAGACACTTCTATTGATTTTACTAAAGGTGAATTTATTGGGTCAATAGGTGCAACCCAACCATAGGTATTAATACTAAGAACAGGAACATCACTTTGTAACCATGTCTGATATGTTGGGTTAAACCAATGAGCCCATATTGCTAATGATTCTTGTGCTAATTTTTCATTGTAAGTTGTTTCATTAACCCCTCCAGTATCCTTTTCTGTACGTGTTTCCCAAATCCAAGTACCAAGAGCAAAAAATTGTTTTAATATTTTTTTCCATATGACAAGTGTTATGTCTGCAATTACAAAAGAAGATAGTGCCGCCATAATACTACCAACACCACCTGGACCCGCTAATCTTAAAATTCTTCCTAAACTTCTATAACTAAAAAGTGAAAAATAAGTCATAAAAGAAAAAATATTTGCAGAAAATGTCATACAAGCCTTTTTAAGTGTTTGTAAACTATTTTCCGCCATTTTTCCTTCAGGTATATTTTTTTTGAAAGTTTTTACATCACTATAAATTTCCCCGAAAACTTTTTTAATCATTCTTCCATATTCTAATAAACCATTATGGATTTTTGAATTTTCAGGATTGTCTAAAGACTTTCTAAAAACTATTTCATAATCATCTAATATGTCTTGTAAACTTTTACTTCTACCTAAAAAAACTTCAGCAAACCCTCCTTTATATATTTCAGTTTTTTGAAAAGCCTTATCTATTTCATCACTTTTAATTCCATTTAATATTAATGATTGTTTGAAATCATCAAAATATTGTAAAACATTTTTTTCATAGTTTCCAAGCATTTCCATATCATTTAAATGTGCCCTAAATAGTTGTTCTAAATCGGAAGGGATTCCATCTGCACTTAATGCTTTTTGCCAATCATAATTTTTTATTACAATTTCTCTTTGTTCTAGTCTTTCTGCTATTTTACTATATCCAATAAACCATGTTCGTATTCTGTCTATAAGAGAACGAATAGCCTTTTCGAAAAAACTATAGTTCCTTTTAAGACCCATTGTTTTTAAAGTAAGGTCATCAACTACAGGGGTTACTTTTTCTGTTTTTGATTTTATATCTGCTCCTTTATGTTTAAATCTTTCATCCGCACTTTGTTTTGATACATTAGTACCTAATTTGTCATCTATTAATTCATCCATTCTACCTTCAGATTTTGCAAACTTATTAAAAGCCCAATCATAATAATGAGAATATGTTTCTAAATTTTTAGGTAATTTTTGTGGGTGTGGTGGGATTTTTGTTGACTTCTCAACACCTTCTTCTAAAAACATATTAAATATTTTTATAATTTCTGGTTCAGAAGGAGTATTACCTTTATTCTTTTCTTTAACTATCCATTCTTCTGTATTCTTTACAGCTTGTTCGTAAATTTCGTTCCAAACACTGTCAGTATCTTCAAAAACTTTAGTAGTTTTCTCCACGGTCAGAGCATTAACTCTCGCGCTTAAACTATTAACTTTTTTTGCACTTGTTGATGATAAAAACTTTTTGAATTTCATCCATTCGGCAATGTTGTTAGATGCCGCAGCATAATCTCTTTCAATATTATCTGCTTGTGATACAAGTTTTTTTGCAAAAATTTCTAATTGTTCTACTCTTGACAACTTTTTTTCGGCATCCGTTAAAATGTCATCTAACTTAATTTTTTGTGCCTTTGGTGTTATACTATCTATTTCTTTTAATATATTTTTTAAAAGGTCTTCATTTTTTAGAGCGACTCCACCCAACCTCATAATATCGTCTATAATTGATTGTTCGTTCAACAAAAAACTATTTTCACTATTAATTAAGTTTGTTTTTAAATTTTCATTAATTTCAAAATCCGAAATTTCTTCAATCGACATCAATTTTTTTATTCTTTGTATCTCTAACAATATGTTTTTTTCCATATTCATTTAAAATCTTTTTTATATAAATATAATAGTCGGTCAAATATTATAATTTTTGTACTATTTTATGTAAATTTGTTATGACATTAATATTTTTTGTAGCTCTTGTGACAATACCCCTAAATCCACATTATCAGGTATACTAACATAAATATCTAATATTTCGTCAGATTTTTCTTCGGCGTCTTGTTCTATTTTTATGTTTTCTAAATCTATTTGCTCCTCAAGTTCTTTTTTCGCCTGTTCTTCATACTCTTTCCAATCTAATAACTGAATAATCATCGCCTCTTCCGAAGTTAATTTCAAATCTGTAAAATTAACAAGGTTTGTCCCAAATTTTTTGTTTTTTATATCTTTCAATATTTTATTTAACGTGTTATTATCTAAATTACCGGTAATGGGTAGTTTAGAGTACGCTTGGTACTCTTTTAATATTTTTTCAAACTCCTCCGAAAGATACCCAAATTTAATATTTGGTTTTGTTCCCGAAATGTTCACAGGTGGGTAAACAATTGTTGAATTTATTTTACCATATTCAAGAGTACCTTCTGTATATTCTTCTGAAAAAAATATTTTAAAATAAATTTTATTGGACGTTAGTTCGTTTTTTGGAATTTTATTTGTTGTAAATTGATTTATTTTATTGCTGTTATTAAAAGTTTGGAATAATTTTTTTCCTGTTTTTCCAACTAAATAAACCTCAATTTTATCAACATTTTTTATATTATTAAAGAAAACCGAGTTATTTAAAAAACTTACGTTAAATTTTTCTGAAATTGAAAATCCTGTTTGTTGCAAAACATTTAACAAGAAATTTTGAACTCTCGCCAGACCTAAACTATAAACACTATTTGAAAACTGTTCATTTTGTTCAATTATCCTTTGTAAAGTTATTTCATATATGTTATAATTTGCCATTTTATTGGAATAGTTTTCTTTTTGTTGATTCTTTAATATTTGATAACTTAATAACAACATACATTCTTGCTCTGACATGGTCCATGGTTGTAAAAAATCTATTTTTCTTTTTATAATTTCTTTAACAGAATTAGGATTCCAATTTTTAATGTCCGTGTCAAGGTTTCCAGTCGCCCAAGCCACTAAATCAACAATACCCGGTAAAAATGAAATAGAGGATGCACATTTACCATTTTTCCAACTTTCACTAACATAGTAGTCAAATAAATTAATGCCAAAAATTGCATTCAACCAAAAATACCTTCCTCTTACGGTCAAATAACCAACATCTTTTAACCAATTTACAAATTTAATTATTTTTGTTGGGCTATTTGTTTTTAAAACTGCCTTTGCGGTTACAATTACCAATTCTTTAGCCCCTTCTTTTAATAATTTTGGATTTTTCAAAACATTTTTTACAAAAATTCTCTCAGAAGTTTTTAAGGATTGTTTTTGTGCGACTTTTTGAAAAATTTTTTCTAATCCTTGCTCAACACCTTCTTTTGCTATTTGCTTGAAACCTGGCACTTTTTGGAGTCCCGGTACACCTGCAATTGCAAAAATAAAACAAAACGCAGCCATATATGGGTCATCGTCATAAGTTAGATATAGTGCAGAATCGGCAATTTCTAATAAAACCGCGATAGGTATTCCAACTCCTGTTAAATATAAAATTAAAGAAGTGAGCGGTAGTACCCAATGTGCTGTTTCTACAACCCATGCCAATTCTTCTTCACCAAATTCACCACCTTTTGTTAATACACACCACAGTTTTTTGTCATTTTCACAATAAATTAACATATAATTAGACATAGTGCCAGTAGTACATTTTTGACTACCTTGTAAACACAAATTAGTGTTAATTTGACTATTATAGGTAGAATTAGGATTGTTTAAATTATCTAATACTTTTACGTCAGTAACTTCTTCATATGGTGATGGACATTTACAACTTGTTGATATTATTGGTTTGGTTGGTGTTGTTAATTCAAAATCAGAAGGAACTATTTGGTTTGTATTTTTATTATCTTTCTTTATATCTTTATTTTTTTTTCTCCATGAAACTTCATCCCCTCCGATTGTCGGGTAAGTTGTTTCGCCTTGTTCCAAGATTGTTTTACTCCTATCAAATCTGATAAGTGATAATTGCCTTAAAATTTCTTCATGTAAATTATCTTTCATACTCTATGTTTTATATTTACCGGTTTTACCAAAAGTTCTTCCTGATGACCATTTTTCACCAGCCTTACCCAACATGTTTCCCTTTCCTCTTGTTACTTTATCTTCTTTTTTACCACCTAAAGAATTTGCAGGTCCTCTAGCAACACCTGTTTCCCATTTTTCTATCGAAGGATATCCTGTCGACGACCCACCTCCACCTGAAGCGGCACCACCACCTTCCTCATCTTCTAAAATGTCAGATTCATCAAGTTCGACTTCTTTATCTTTTTTTTCTAAAAGCATCAAACTTAAAATTCTATTTATATTTTCAACTAACACTTTCATTTAAATTGTTGTTTTGGGAGTTTTTTGGGGTATATAATATAATATTCATTAAGAAAACTAATTAGTTCATCTTCATTAGTTATATAATCATAATCATCATTTTCCCACTCATCCAACTCTTCAGATATGGATTCATATATGTTTAAATTTTTGGTTTTATCGTAACCAAACTCTTCAAAAAAACTATATTCAATAACATCTTCTCTAACAACTTCATCCTCATCGTCAATAAGTCTAAATTCAACATTAATTAAATTTTGAACTTTATCAATATAATGTGATATTACCTCGCAAACTTCCATTTTATTTATTTATATAAAAATTTATTACACGTTTTACAGATTCTTCTATATTATCAATTTTATTTTGTAAATCTTCATCGTCATCCACTAAGTCATCAAATTCTTCATCATCTTCTAATTCAAAAACATCTACAGGTCCTTTTGATTTAAATCGGTATGCTGGTTTTTGATTATTAACATTATAAAAAGTCATTGACTGTTGAGGACCTCCTGATTCAAAATCATAAGCCGGTTCAATTTCATCATAATTTAATGGTTTTGCCGTAATTTCATTTATTTTATGATTTTGATAAACTTTAACCGTATTGTTGTTTGTTACAGTTACTCCGTTTAAGTCTTTTCTATCATCATACACTGTTAATGGATACATATTACCATTAACATTTTGTGTTGCATATCCATCATAAACTGAAGAATGTTGTCTTATAATATCTTGTTTTTCATTATCTGAAAGTTTAACTGGTCCTCTCATTCTATTTCTTTATTTAAAAATTTATTTGCTTCAGACATCCAAAACTGTTTGGCTGTTGTTGCTAATCTAACCATAGTTTTTTGTACGTCTTTTAGACTATATTTTATTTCTTTGTTATCGAGGTATTCCATAGAAGCTCTTATAAACAAATTATAAATATCCTCTGAACGATTGATGAGTCTTTTAATAAGTATCTCTTTTTCCTTATCTGGTTTTATGTGATAACTTTGTAACTTGAAAAAGTCCCGTATATAATCAGGCCCCATCAATAAAAACTTACCCCCTTCCATTGCCATGTTGTGAGAACCAATTTGTCTTTCAAGTTCTAAAAACTCATAAACTTTTTCCAATTCTTTTTTAGAAAAAACGGCAAGAAAATCACCTTTTGAAATTAAATCATCAATATTTTTAAAGTCAATTTCTTGAATATTTTCAATCTTAGAATCTTTATCAAATATCCAAGCATCTGTCTCAGGTAATAAACTTAATTTACTAATAGGGTTTCCGTCTTCATCAAACCATTGAACATTATACATATATCCTAAATCTTTTGGAGAAAATTTTGGTGCATTTCCAATTTCTAAAACTTCACCTTTAGTGCCCGGACCCAATGTTTCTCCATCCATATAGACAAGAACAATTCTATCCCCCTTTTTTAATTCAGGATTTAATTTACTCATAACAATAAATACTTAGCTCAGTGTAATACTACAAAATCTATTTTAGAATTTGAATATATCCATAGTATTCTTTTATTTCGTCAGTTTCAGGAACCCCAAATCTCATTACCCAAGTATATACACCATCTTGACATCTTACATTATTATATGTTCCATCCCATTTTGCTTTAGTATCAAAACTTTCCCATACTGTTTCGCCCCATCTATTATATATTAAAAAGTGAAATTGATGTACATCGACTCCCGAAGTTATAATAGGTTGGAAATACTGATTATATTCGTCATTATCAGGAGTGAATGTATTTGGAATATAAAAAATTTCATTTGGACATAACTCCAAGGTCACTATAAAGTTTTCAGGATTAGATACACAACCATTATCCCATCTAACAACTTGAAATTGAAATATACCATCTTGATTCCAAGTTATGTTTAGATTTTGTGATTGTGTTGTATCACCAAAATGGTACCATTCGTTATATCCTCCACTCGCTGAGTTCGCCCCGAATACATCTGTAATCGTATCTCCTTGACATATCTGATGGTACTCAGTGTTTTCACCAATAGTACCATTTGTTACAGGTATTAAATTTGGTCTTGGATAAACTTGAACTTGAATTGAATCAAAAAACCAACATCCCGATTGATTATAAGCGTAAGAAACCGTATCAATACCAATAAACCCATTATCAGGACAATATTCACCTCCCCATACATTTAACCCAGCGAAAATACCGTTTGGGGGTGTTGCAATTAAATTAATACAATTATCATATTCACAAAAAGGACCAACAGGCGTTATTTGAGGTAAAATGTTTAAAACATAAATATTAAAAGTTTGTGGTTGACTTTGACACCCAATTTGATTTTCACCAATCACAGTTAATAAGTTTGTGTATAACCCACTATTAACGCCATTTACATCTAAATTAATTTGGTTGGTTCCTTGTCCTTGAGAAATGTTTCCAACTAATGTTGACCAATTATATGTTAAATTTAGTGTTGGACTAGAAACATTATATTGATTTAGTAATGAGTTAAAACACACCGTATCAGAACCTGTAATAGGATTGATTATAACTTGTGGTGGGTCATTTAAAACTGTTGTTTGAGTTGCAGGGCAATTATTGGCATCAATTACCAAAACGGAATAATTACCCGAACAAAGATTTGTTGAGTTTTGAGTGTTTTGATTATTAGACCATAAAAAGGTATATGGGGCAATACCATCAATTGGGTTTACAACTGCAGAACCATCACAATACCCAAAACATGTTGGATTGGTTGGTGTTATTGTTGGTGATAGTAATGATGCCGGGTCAATCAAAGTTGCAGACCCGTTAAAATTACAGTTATTTGCATCTGTTAAAGTAAAATTATATGTACCCTCACATAAATTATTTAAAGTTAAAGTATTACCTAATCCATTCCAATTTATTATAAAAGGACCAACACCACCAACAGGTACAACGGATGCGGAACCATTACAACTATCATTACAAAGTGGATTTGTTACTACAATGTTTGGTGTTGGTAAAACTGGTGTAGGTACTACATGTATTGTGTCAGGACCTAAACCGACACCTTGTTGATTACAAGTGGACCAACCTGCATTGCAAGGTCCATATTCTAATTTACAAGTATAATATGCTCCACCAATAGGAGGTGTTACTGTAATACTTTGACCTGTTCCAATAGATACGGGATTTCCAACTTGATACCAAGTTAATACAGGTTGAACTACAGGACCTGATGGTGTATATCGTCTTGCATCATTAACTGTGGTCCATTGTGTTGAATTTCGACCTGCAACCGTAACCGCTTGAGTTCCTGTAAGATTATGAATACCCTGAACTGCGGTTCCTTGAGCCCATTGAGGACAATTTGGTTTATTTGCAATATAGTTTTCGATTACATTTGTAGACTCGTATAATACAATATGAAAAGTTCCTTGTAAATTGGTGCACGAATACATAGGAACACCAACCCAACTAACCACTAACTTTCTACATGGTGCAACTCCTTGAACTTGATACCTAATTTGACCTCCAATACCGGGATTCCAATCTTGCCAAGGACCCATTATACAGTTTTTAGGAACCGCAGCATTTGGTGTTGGGATTGCTAGTGATGCAAATGTAAAAGGTTGAGCTGCGGCACCTAATGAAACCCAACCATTTGACCCAATTCTAAATTGAGTATATGTTTGACCATAAAAACAAAAGGTAAATCCAATATTGAATACTCCTGATTGAGAATCATCAGTTAATTGAACCAAAGTTCCGTTATTGGTTTGATTAACAAATAGAATTTGACTCACATTATAGTTTGTAGTTTGATTTGGGTTTGAACCTTGACCACACTGTGAAAGGTCTGCAGTTAGAGTGGTTTGAGTTACACCACAAGGAAGATTTAAGTCAGGTCCGATGAAAGGACAATATTGTGAAAACACAATAAATGTGATAAGGGAAAAAATTAATGTAATGAACTTCATAGTTTTTATTTATAAATAGATTTTATGTTATATTAAAAAATAGACAATTTTCTTTTACAGTCAATTTTTTATTATATCATGTATCTGTATATTTATTTTATATGACGAAGTTAAAGTTACTTGGTAGTCTTGTTGATACAATAAAAGAACAAGGGTTGGGTAGATACTCAGGCTTTTATGTTGCAACACCTCCAATTGAGGGTGAGGAGCCAATAGGTTATGATTATGATGAAAATGAACCGCTGACAGTGTCAGATGTTGAAAATTTTGGAGAGGTGACTGATGAGGAAGTAGAAGAAATTTCAAAACTTGAGACTTTTCCCGCAAAAGGAAAATGTAAATCTTGGTCACACTTATCTAAAAATGGTAAAAAAAATGGTGAATTAAGTTCTTCTGAATTACAAACTTTAAAACACCATCCAGAGCACCAACTAAGTGTTGAGGCGGCAAAAAACTTTGACAAATTAGAAGATAAATTTATACAAAAGTATGGTAGAAAAATAAAAGATTTTACTGATTCATATAGACCATATTCTGTTCAATGGGATAAATTTGATTGGAATAAATGTATAAAAACCGGAAAACCTATAAAAAAAGAAACTGAAAATATTACTATTTCTTATCCTGGCACATCTAATCACGGTTGGGGTGAAGCTGTTGATATTTTTGATGCAGAGTGGCAAAAATTTGCTAAAGAACACGGAAAAAAATATGGTTGGTGTTGGGGTGAAAACGAACGCGAATCTTGGCACTTTACTTATGATTTAAGTTATTGTTCTTAAAAATTTGTAGATTAATAAAAAAAGTTTATTTTTGTATAAATAAATTAATCTATGAACAATACACCACAAAAAGAAGCCGAAGTTTATAAAAACTACCCAAAAAAACGCTTAAAAAAAGTAATCGCCACTTATAAGTTTTTTAAACTTTTAAATGACGATACTTTAAATTTTGTTTTTTCTTTTTTAACCGTTATTGTTCCTCAAATTTTAATTTTTGGTTTCAGTTTCGGAATTTTGTTATTTTCAGTTTTATTTCACTTTTTTGTTTGTTGGTTATACATGGTGAAATATAAAAATATCAAATTAGTTACTGATGAGGAAAAAGAAGAAATCGTTGTAATTCTTAAAATTTTAAAAGATTACCTAAATTAATAGAAATATCTTTCATCCATTCCACCTCTTCTTGACGCCTTTTTATCTTTAAGAAAATCTTTTGATGATATACCTTTGAAATACATTATTACACCTAATACTGCAATATAAAATGCAAATGGACCACAATATCTAGAACAACCAGAACTTTGAACGATGTCATATACCATGTCTAAAAATTTGAAATCAACGTGACCTGGAATTTGAGATATAAATGCTAAACCTGCAACTCCCAATAAACCAACACCACCAAAAATATTTGCTCTTGCAATAATTGATTTGATTCTATCAAATTTTCCTTCAAATAAGTAAGATTCAGATACTACCCCAATAATGTCTTCAATTTTTTCTGATGCTTTTTCTTCTCTATCTGATAGTTCTTCGTCTACACTATTTTCCAATTCATTAACAACTCTATCAATATTAATTCGTGAAGCCATTCTTGATAAATCACTTAGTTCATCATCGTCCATTTCAGGGGCAATCATCTCTCCAAATAATTTAGATACTTTTTTTGCTGCTCCCATAATGTCAAAATAACCACCTCTATCTTTGAAATCCATTTTCATAGACATTTCATCTTCCATTTCGTCTTTTGCCTCACGTACCATTTTTTTAATTAATCGGCTTAATTGAGCCTCATTTAATGTAAATTCAATTCTTCTTTTCATTTTTTTATTTTAAAAATCTTAGTTTATATATTGTCGAGTTTATTAACTCAATTATTGTATCAATTTGATTTTGTAAATATGAATCCTCACAACAATCTCTTAAGTTGTCAACTTGTTTACATAAATTTTTCATGTATTCACAAGTTTTTTCAGTACTTTGCCAATCTTGTATTTTCATCGTTTCATATCCTTTTACAATACCGTATTTTCCTTGGTAGGATTCAATTAAACCATCAACCAATGCATCCACACCTTCATAATAGTTTTGTGTCGCTTTATGTTCTGAATAAGATTGTGTTTGTAAATGTAGTGTGTGTACTTGTGTTTGCGAATGTAAAAGAATTGAGGCTAATTTTGAAAAATCACCTGAAACACCCTCGTCACCCATTGACTCATCTTCCATTTCAAAATCTTGCATTTCGAAATCTTCCATTTCTTGTTCACTCATAAGATTTTTTATGTTGAACTTTCTATTTAATAGTTGTTTTTTTGTAATCATATTTTTTTTATTTTATATTTATAAATATGTCGTTATTAAAAGAAGTGTATAGAATCCAAAAATTGATGAATATAACTGAATCAATAAATATGTCCAATTCTATATTTGAAAAGTTTGACATTGATGAGTTTAAAAATTTTCCACCTCCATCGGATGATAGTTCAGAAACAAAAAAAGAAATTGAGTTTTTAAAAAGTATTGATTTGAAACAAAAATTTGTTCAAAAAAAAGATGACATTGAAGGTAATTTTATGGAACTATTAAAAAAACATGGAATAAATGAAAAAAAATTAGTTAATAAATTATCCAAGGATGTACGAAAAATAATTTTAGAACTTAAATTATTTTATAAAAGACCGAGACCTTTCAGGTTGGATAGTAAATTGAATGATAGATTGTTAAAATCAATGGAAGGTTTTGCGTACCCATCAGGTCATTCAACACAATCACATTTATTATATTATGTTTTATCTGAACTATATCCAAATTTGAAAAAAGAATTATTAAAAGTAACTGAAGATATTGTTTTTTCTAGACAAATGGCAAAAGCCCATTACCCTTCAGATATTAAATTTGGAAAAAAACTTGCAAAATCTTTGTTTGATTATTTAAAAGAAAACAAATTGATTAAATTAAATCAGGAATAATTTTATCTTCAACAAAATATTCAACTTCATCGATAAGTTGACCAAGTTCATCGCTTAAAAACACTCCTTCATCTCCTTGTGGTTTTGAAGATGGGTCGTTTTCATCATAAGTTAAATAATCACCAGTGTCTTCAACAAAATCTAACATACCCAAGGTATTGTCTTCATCAACTACAATACACCCCATCCATTCTCTATTATCCCACATTACAGTTCCAAACAACATTTTAACTCCCATGTCCTCTTCATCGTAGTCAAATTGAAATGAAAAAATGCTTTTATCGGCCAACTCTGTTTCCCAAGTTTCGCCTGATTTGTCATCAATTTCCTGATTATCATTTGGCTCATCAGCTACGAACTCACCCCTTTGACCCGATTTCAAATGTTCAGAATATTTGTTTAATGTTGATTTTTCTTGTGATGTTAAATTTTCATAACCCACTTTACTCATTTTATCTAAAATATCGTCAATTGCTGGTATATTTTCCAATAAAATTTTATATTGCGATTCTGTGATAATAAATTTCATAATTATAAATAGTTTCTTTTTTTATTTTTGATAAATTATTATATTTGTAATAATGTTGAACCAAAAACTCCAAAATATCCCAAAATCTAGTGGTTGCTACCTTTTTAAAGACAAAAAAGGTCAAATTATCTATGTTGGTAAGGCAAAACACCTGCCGAATAGGGTAAAATCGTACTTTTCTGGTAATAAACACTCAGATAAGACCAAATTATTGGTAGAAAACGTTGCAGATGTTGATTTTTTGACCACTTTAGACGAAAATTCCGCTCTTGTTCTTGAAAATGACTTAATTAAGACTCATAAACCTAAATTTAACATTAAATTGAAGGATGATAGGTCAAAAAAATGGTATATTACCCTATCTGATGGTAATTTCCCACGTTTAGAGGTCAAAAATGACACTAATTTAGACTCAACTCCCCTTTTAGAAGTACCAAGTAGTAATTTGGCGTATGAAATCTATGATACTATCCACGATATTTTTAATTTACGCTCATGTTCTTATGATTTATCACCTGAAAACGTGGAGAATGGTAAGTTTTCTTCTTGTTTAGAGTATCACATGGGTCGTTGTGATGCTCCATGTATATCGAATACCAATAAATTTGTTTATAAATTGATTGTTGACGACGTTAAACAGTTATTATCGTTTAATTTTGATACTATTAGACGTAAATTGACACGTCAGATGAACTATTTCAGTTCAAAATTAGAGTTTGAACAAGCAAATACCATAAAATTTAGATTGGATGCTCTTGATAAGTATGAAAAATGTGTAGAATCAACAAGAATTGGTGGTTATTTGGTGATTGCAGATGACTTTAAGACTCGTTTCGGGTTAAAATTTACTCCAATCGACATAGAAATGTACGATAATTCACATACTATGGGTGATTGTCAGGTTGCAGGACTTGTTAGATACACAAATGGTAAGAAAAACAAGAGTGAATACCGTAAATTCAACATCAAAACTGTTATTGGTCCTGATGATTACGCTTCATTTGATGAGGTTTTACGTAGAAGGTTTACAAGATTACTCAAAGAACGTAAAACTTTACCTAATTTGGTTATTATTGATGGGGGTAAAGGTCAATTATCCGTAGCAAAGAGGGTGTTTGAGGAACTTTCACTACTTGATAGGGTTGATTTAGTCTCTATTAGTAAGAACTCATCTCACAAGTCAGAAAATTTACATTTTGTTGATGGTAAAAGTATAAAATTTGAGAGAAATAAGTTTTTTAATTTGTTAGCATCTATTCAAGATGAAGTTCACAGATTTGCAATTACTTTTCACCGTAAAAAACGAAGTAAATCTGTTATTAGATAAATTTATTGTTATAATAGGTTGCAATCCAATCAGCCCTTAATAATGGTTCTTGATTTAATATTGTGTCAACACTCAAATAATACATTTCAGTTTCGTAATAAGTCTCTTTATTATATAAATAATTGTCTATGTATTCTTCAACAGCATCTATAACATCAGTTTTTTCCCCATTTAAAGTTGCTGATATTAGTTTTACTTTGTTGTCGACAAAATAGGTCTCACTATCGTCCCAACCTAGTCTCATACCAACAGATTCTATATTAATCACATACTTTTTATACCCAATAAATGGAGTTCCTGTTGTAAATTCAATTTTTCTTACAGAGTCAAAAACTTTTTGTATTTTGTTTCTTGTTTCGTTGTTGAGATAAAATTTAGGAGTATCGTCCCATGAAACTTCAGGAGTAAACTTATAATTTATATATTCTCCGAACTCTTCAACTATAACAAGAAGTTCTTCTTCTACAATCGAATAGAAATAAGAAACTTTATTTGGGTTTTCTATTTTAAATTCTATTGGGTAATAAGGTTTGTTATGTTTTATTGAAATTATTTTTTCTCCAACTCCAACAGGAATACATTCTAACCCGTGAAGATTTAGAATGTTTCCTGCAAATTGTTTAAATAATTTTAGTATAGTTGATTTTTCCATACCCACATTGAATTTTAGTAATCTTCGTTGGGAAATGTGGAACTTTTAACTTTAACTCCTTTAGGTAATTCAAAAGTATCTCTAGTTGGTCTAGGGATTCTTTTATATTTTTCAGTTGGGTAATCCATGTTTAGTTTATTAAGAGCTCTTATATATTCATCTCCATGCTCTTTGATTCTCATAATTACATCATCAACTAATTCCGTATTTCTATTATAAGAAATACCAGGAACCATTTCTAAATCTTCATTTCTTTCTAAGAATACTCGTTTAACTATTCGTCTTATATCGGTTTCGTTTAAATATCTTTTCATAATAAATTATTGTTGTTGTGATTCTTTTTGGAACATTTGTTTTATTTGTGAGTATATTGTGGTTAAAGTTGCCAAAAGAGAACTAGCCATAGTAATTTTATTAGCCCCTCTTTCAACACTGCCAACTCCTTCCATTTCTTTTTGATACTCTATACTGGCATTTAAAATCATACCTTTCATTTTACTACAGTCGTTATAATCTTTACCGGTCTTTTTATTACACTCTAAACATTTCTCAATTTGTTTCTCATTCAATTTACCTGTAGGTAATTGTCTCATCATATCACCACAAGCAACACATGAATTTGAGTTTGTTTTACAAAGAGTAGATTGGTACTCATCAATTTTTTTTAAAACTTCTTCAGGGACATTACCGGATAAAGACTCAACATTTTCATTTAACGTTAAAGACCTATCATACTTCATCAAGTATTTTAAATTTGTTAGTTCTTCATTAATATTTTTCATAATTTAAAAAGTTTTAAGTATATCTTCACAGAGTTTTATAAATTCATCTATCACTTTTTGATTATCATTAACAATTCCGTCCATTAGTCTGTTGTAAACTTTTGGACCCATTCCTTCAATAACTGTAATTAAATCTCTTTGATAATCAGACTCATAACCATCAACAAATTCATTAAAAATAAACTCTATTTTAGCAGTTAATTGACGACCATAATTCATATTTTGAATTTCATGTTTGTGAGTATCTGTTACTGACATTAAAACATCTCCACTTTTTTTGTTTTTTGGTAATGTTCTTAAACTATCATAATATTCAGCACCTTTAACGAGCTCCATCATTAAAAGAGGTAAATGGGGAGCTCTCGCCTCAAAAACCCAAACACCTTTTTCTGTTTTGTCAGGATAAACATCACAATAAGCAACTCTACCAGCACCTGATGATGCCATTCTTTCAAGTTGTTCGGTGTTTTCCCAATAGAATCTTGATGCACCTCTAACAAACGAATCATACACATCGTAAAATCTTGGGTCAATTGAGTTTATCTTTTCTTTTAATTTTTCAATGGCTCCAAACCCTTTTCTCCAAGCCGTTCCTTGAACTCTCGCCATTTGAAAGTTTCTTTGTTTTACTCTGTCTTCAAAATCGGGGTTCATATCTTTAACTTGTTCAATGTCTTGGGAAGATGGCGATTGTTGTTTCATTCGACCACCACTACCGCTACCAAGTTGAACATCCATTCTAATTCTACCATTATCGACTAGTTTTTTAATGTCAGGATACATTTTATAAAACGTATCCAAAGCCAAAGATAATAATTGTTGAGTTTTACCTCTTTCCATAGATGGCATACCCATCATAATTGACGCAACTTGCATACTTGACGGAGCGGGGTTTTGTGGGTCATCATAAATAGCTTTACTTGCCTCTTTTGCTCTTTTTTTAAATTCGTCAGGTAGAAAGTCTCCGACAGGAGCTTCAAATATATTTCTTTTCATATTAACGTCTGTTTTTTAAATATTTCATAACAAAATCTTCTAAGCCATCACTTCCTCTTCTTCTACCTTGTGGGTGAGTTTCAGGATTTTCATAAGGTATAAAATCAGGGTCCCGATTTGGTCTTCCAGGACTAAAAGGGCGTTCTTCTCTATCTCTACGTCTTCTATCTCTATCAATATCAGGTTTTACTTCAGGTTCAGCAACATCTGGCTCGTCAGACAACTCCAACTCATATTCAATCTCATCATCCTCAAATCCTTGTGGGTGAGTATCAGGGTCTTCATAAGGAATATGTCTTGGGTCCCTATCAGGTCTTCCCGGTGTGAATGGTCTTTCTTCGCGGTCTGTATCTGGTTTTGTACCTGGTCTTGTTTTAGGTTTTGTTTCAGGTTCTGCAACATCGGGGTCTGCATCCATAAAATCTTCAATCATAGATTTTTGTTCTGATATTACTCTACCTCTTTCATAACCAAAAAGATATTTCATCTCACTAAGCTCATTTAATAATTTTTTTTTCATAGCTTTTTTATTTATAAATACTTTATGTTCGTATTAAATTTATAATTTATATTTATTATCAACAACTATGGTATAGAAATCATAATTTGCTAATATTTTTTTATCTTTATTAAGGTAAACAATCCTCGGAAAACTCCTCATAGATAATCTGTTTTGACTGAATATATCAATTAATTTAGAATAATTAGAATCAGTATCATCAACAGGTATTTTAATTTTTACAGTTTTAGTATTAACGTTTGATACAAATTCAGGATTAGAATTTATTTTTTCTAATACTTCTGTCATGTTTTCACTATCATTACCTATAAGTACAAAAACATTCTTACCTTGTGTTTTTGCTTTTAATAAGGCCATATCTAAAGAAAGGTCTTCAAAATCAATAGTATCATTTTTGTCAAAATCATCAATATCTTCATCTTTTGGTACTCTGACTAAAGATTTTACAAACTTTTTTAAATCCGCTCTTTTGTACTTAACAATATAATAGTATTGTTTTTCTGTCACAGGAAAATGGAAAACAATTTTTTCATCTTCAGGTAAAGCGTTTTTTACCTTTTCATTATTTCTAAACTTTTTTCTTATTGTTTTTAAAAATTGATTATAAGCATCTTTTTTTGCGGATTCTAATGCATCTTCTTTATCATCCATTGGATTTGTACTATAACCATAAAAAGTAAATCTGTTTGATTCGTAAAATTTAGGTATAAAAATTTCTTTTTCAAAATCGTCGACTTCTTGTTTAAATTCTTTTTTTGGAACTAAATTAAATGTGTATTTTTGACTAATACCTTTTTGAATATTTATGATTTCATTTTTACTTCTATAATTTTCATCGTTAATTGAAATATTGAATGTAAGTTCGTTTTTTTTATATAATTCAAATATTTCATTTAAAATTTTAAAATCAAATTGTATTTTTCCGTCATTATCTGTGGTATAAACATACTCTGTTTTTTCATTATCTTCGTCTTCAATTGTTGTTATAACTTTTATATCTGATAATGGTGTATTAGTTTTGCTGTTTTTTACTAAAAAAATTAATGTGGACCTAGACAAAGTAACTGGGTCTTTAATAGATGATTTATCAAACGTTAAATCAACGACTTCAATTTCAGATTCACCATTAAAAGTTAATTCTTTTTTTATTGTTATACCATCCTCATTTTTAACTCTAATTTCAAATTTTCCATTTTCTAATTCCAAAGTAATATCCCAATTACCATTCTCATCAGGACCACTCTGACTTATTGGTCTGATATTTAAATTGTTTTGTTTAACTAATATGGTTAGTTTTTTTAAATCTATTGGTGGTTCAGTATTCGGTATTTTACCAAAAAGTTTGACTTTGGTTTTGGTTGCTTCAAGCATAAGACCATACATTGATAAAATTTGTCTTCTATCACTTTCTGAAATTATGAACTTATTTTTTACCATGATTATTATAAATAATAAATACTTTGTGTTTATGATTTATCCACCAAGTAATAATTATATCCAAAAGAATAATATAAAAACTGACCTTTATTTTTAAGTGCGATGTTGGTTTTTTCCGTTGAGTTTGGACTAACCCCAACAATCTCTTTACCTTTAGGTATTTTTCTACCAGTGTGCGTGTTCAAAGTATCTTGAACAGGGTCCAAATAATATTTTAACTTTTTAATTAAAGTTTTTTTGTCACCAACTGTTCCAACACCATACTTTTTGCAAAGTGATTTTATTTCTTGTAAGTCTAATGTATCTAAATTTTCCATAGATACAAATATACAAAAAAAATATTAATTACTAAGATTTTTTCAAATTTTCTGCAGCTCTTAATGCGGATTTCTCGTCTTTAAATAATCCAGCTTGGTCGAAACCGTCTATTTTTATTTTGGAATTTTCAAGTTCAGAAACTTCAATTTGTTTTGGTGGATTTGCACCTTCTATTTTAATTATTTTATATTGACCGTTTTCAGGCTGTACTTGATAATTAATATCGTTCTCGTTTAGTGTCCCTTTATTAATTAAATAACGTCTTTCGTTAATCAAATTCACAGACTCAGTATATTTTCTTTTTCTAAAATTCATTGTTATTATTTTACTATATAAATATAAATGATTACCATTAAAAAAAATAAAAAAATGAAAAAAGTACAATTAGGAGACACCGTAACGGTGCATTACACAGGTAAATTAGAAAATGGAGAAGTTTTTGACTCATCTATGGTAGATGGTCGTCAACCATTAACTGCAAAATTAGGTGAAGGTCAACTCATCAAAGGATTTGAAAATGGTCTTATTGATATGTCAATTGGTGATAAAAAAACAATTGAGATTTCACACGAAGACGCTTATGGTCCTTATAACGATTTTATGGTTCAAGAAGTTGAAAAAGATAAAATGCCAGGAGAAGTTGAAGTTGGTATATCTTTACAGGCCGACACACAGATGGGACCAATTAATTTTATTGTAAGAGAAGTTAAAGAAGAAACGGTTGTTTTAGATGCCAACCACCCTTTGGCTGGTGAAAAGTTAATCTTTGATTTAGAGTTAATTGAAATTCAATAAAATTGAACCCTCATTTTAAAAAATAAAGTGAGGGTTTTTAATATCTTCTAAATCTTCTTGATTCACCCATGTTACTTGCAGTACTCTTAGCCTTATTTAACATATCAGATAAGGCTTTGATTGAATCGTTAAGTTTTGTTGATTTTTCTGTAATTTTACCCAAACATCCTTGAATCATTTCAATTTCAGACATATCGGGATTTCCACCGATACATTCTTGTGGAATATCTTCCTCTTCAAATCCTGCAGTTTTCATCACGGTTCCTTTAATATCTAAATCTTCATCTTCTTTAATAATCCTTCTAACCAAGTTAGAAATTTGTCTATCAGTTAGTTTCATTTTTTAATTTTTTTAAAATACTTTTTATTGATTTTTTTTTATTACCTTCTTTTTTATCCTTTGACATATAAGTATAAATATGTGTTCAGATTAATTTTGATAATTTTCAAGTTTAGTCAATCCCAAAAACTCAACAAAATTATCTTCCGTACCGGCAGTATCTCTTCTATCTTCACTTGTTATATCATCTTCATAGGTATAATTATTAATTTTTAAACTCCAATCAAAAGATTTTTCATTTGCTTCTAAATTTCTATAATCATCTAAATCCATAATTTCATCTTCGAATTTTTTAAGACTACTACCTACAACAATCATTTTGATTTTATTTATTTCATAATGGTAGTCATTAGACTCAATATCACCATCACCACCACAATAATCACATGATTCAGTTCCATACCCATCGCAATTACTACAATCTTCAGTCCCACTACCTTCACATTCAGGACATTCAAATTCTCCATTACCCCCACATCCTCTACAACTTTCTTTACCTGAACCCTCACAAGAAGTACAGTCTACTTCAACCTCAACTTCTTCGCCATCATCATCTTCTTCATAATCAGTTTCAGTTCCATCACCACCACAGAATCTACAATCTTCAGTTCCACTACCATCACATTCATTACATTCTATTTCTCCTTCACCGTCACAATATTTACAATCTATTTTACCATCACCTTCACAATAAGAACAACCTTGATACCCATCACCTCCACATTCAGGACAAGTTTCTAATATTCTTTTTTCATCCTCATATTCTTCAACTGTCAAAACGTATAAATTGTTTATAATTTGAAGAATGTTATTTGAACCCATTCTAGGGTAATTTATTAAAAAATAAGTACAATAAATTACTTTTATTTTATCTGAAAAATTTGGAGCCTTACTTAATAGCAAAGATATAAGACCATCTTTTTTTTCTTGATTATATAATTTAGAAAGAGTTCTTATTTGTTCATCAACCGCATAGTTTGCGTAAGATTTTGCAATTTTATATATTTGATGTGGTAATAGTGCCATATATATATTAAATATTACCTAAAACAAAAAACCCCAAAACTTATTAAAATCTTGGGGTTTTAGGATTTTTAAACTAAAGTTTTTTTCACAGATTTTAAAGAACCTGATAAAACGACTTTATCTATTCTTGAATCCGTATAAGAAAATGCATCAGAAATTTTTCTGTTAAGTTCCTTTTCAATCTCATCTTCATGTTTATGAATAAATTGAACTTCGTTTTGTAATTGACGACGAGTATTTTCAATTTCATTATCAATTCGTTGCATAATAGTTTTTTCTACCATCGTGATTTCTCTGTTTGTTTCAGATAAAATTCTACGAATTTCATTTTCTCTTGAATCCATTTCTAATCTTGTATTAGAAATAAAATCTTCAAGTGACTTTTGTTGTTTTACCAACCGACTAATCTTGACCATACCTTTAATAACAAAGGCCGTCATTGTGAGACCATATGTTGCAAGCACACCCAAAACAAATGATTGTGTTTCCATAAGTTTTTGTTTTTTTTTAGAGTTTATTTTGAATTATATAATAACAAAATAAAACAAAAAGGTCAACAAAAATTATTCTATTAATTTTCTAAACATTCAGGTAATGACGCAATTAATTCTGTAACTTTTGTCATATTACCTAAATTTATTTTTGTTGAAGCAACTTTTATAATATTTGTTAAACATGCTTTTGCGTTTTCTTCGTCTGTTGGGTTGTCTTTTAATGTTGCACATGAAGACAACTTTAATATGTCCCCTACGGTTAAAATACCTGACCCTACAACTTTACCCTGCATACATTCAAATAAATCGTTTTCGTTATTTTCTAAAATAACTCTTCTTACAATTTGTCTTAGACGTGACTCACTAATATTTTTCATAAATTAATTTTATTTATAAATATATAGTATCAATAAAAAAAAAATGTTATATTTGTTTTATGAAACTTATTATTCTATTCTTTTGTGTTGTTTTTTATTTATTTACTTTCTCACAAGTAGATAATGAAAAATTTGTTAGCGGTCTAAATGTTGCTCAAATTGAAAATTCAATTGTAAAACTTATTAATGATTATCGAGTGTCAAAAAAATTAAATAGTTTAATTATAGACACTTCACTATCTAACGCTTGTCGTAGTTGGTCTGATAGTACAATTAAAAGTGTAAAAAAAATGGGACATTTAGAAGGAGAACATTCTAATTGTGGAATGATTGAAAACATTGGAGGGTGGGGTGTTGCCGCATCCCCATTTATTCCATTAAATAATAATATTTTTTATTTAGACTTACCAAATGATATTTTTAATAATTGGGTTAAATCTCCTGGACATAATTATGCAATGTTATATCCTGCAAAAACAATTGGAGTCGGTGCATCAATTATTTATTTTAATAATTCCGTTTTTGTTTCTGTAGTGATGAGAACAAAATAATTATTTAAATCTATCGGAACCTTGGTAGGCATCTTCACAAAAATCTTGACATTTTTGATATATCCCAAGATTTGGTAGTTCAAGCCATTTGAAATTAAATTTAAATTTCAACTTCGGCCAATTAATTTTTGGTGGTCTTTTAGGTGGTTTTGGTGGTTTTTCATTAGGTGGTTTTATTTTTTCTTCAAACGTAATCATAACTTCCCAATCACCCTTAGTTTTTATTTTTATATCCTCAAACTTTTTAATTGTTGGTTCTTCTACGTCTACATCTTTACCTGTAATCATAAAGGTTGCCCACGAGTTTCTGTACTTACCATATATAAATTCGTACTCAGATTTTAATTGTTCGGAACTTGGAAACGAATATGATGATGATGCACTTTGAAGACCGTATAATACTGAATCTATTTTATCAATTTCTTCTTTACGTGAAGGGTTATTTCCAAAACTTTTTTTTCTTTTTTTTAGTTCATTAATTATTTTATTAATGCCATTTTTAGAAAAAGGGGAATTTTTGTGTATTGAAGAATCTTTATATTTATAAAAATAAACTGGAGCGTACCAACTATTTGTTCTATAATCTTCGGCAAAACCAGGTAATGGTGACATATCTTCGTCTAACGCATCTAATAAAATACTAAAAGTATCGGCCCATGCGGTGTATAATGGCCCATGGTCACCTTTATTTGTGTACCATCCTGGACCTTGATTTGGAAATTTTTTATCATCTAATTTTATTACTTCAATACCAGGAAGTGATGAAGAAATGACGCCATCAACGGCCTCATTTATTTTTGAACACCTATCATTAACTAAATTAACATTGTTTGCTTCGGTTCTTGCTCCTGATGAACTTCCATATGCAGTCCCAACTGTACTTGTACTTGAACCAGCATATCTGGCGGCCTGAACAATTTCATATCCCTCGTCTTTTACGGCCTTAATAGCATCATTAACAGCTCCTTTTAAAGCACTTAGACCTGAAGGTGGTACATCAACTTGATTATCATCGTTATAAATTGTTGTTTTTAATTGTTCTAAATTTGTATTGTCAGGAAATTGAAATGTGTATATCATATATTTACCCTCTCCAACCACAACTTCTTCTGTCGTTCTATTAACAACGTCGATTCCAACATCTTTTGGTTGTATGTCAAAAGATGTTGCCTTTAGAATGCTTTGTTCTGCGTAAGATGCTTCATTTTCAACATATTCTAATACTTCCATTTTTTCTTCATCAGTAAACTTCAGTCCCATAGTAACTTTACCTCCAGCTGCCAATTCTTTTAAAGATACTGTTATATCTCTAAAAATTGTCATGTCCTGTTCTTCTCTTTCTAAGGTCTTAAGTTCAGCATCGACTATTGGGTCTTCATTTTTTTTATACTCAACTTCATATCTTTGTGATGTTTGACCTGGTACTGCAACAATATGATAGTATTTTCCTTTGTCGTCTTTTTGGATTTGACCAACTCTGAATTTTTTCTGAGCGTCATCATATTTAATCCAACTGGTATTTAACCCACCCATCTTTGTGTAAGCAACATCCTTTCCTCTTTGACCCAATATACTTGAAAGATATTTTGTATTTTGGTCTAATGACTCTGTTAATATATCAATATCAATATATATTCCATCGTCATATAAAGACTGAAGTTCTGAAATAAACTTTTGGAAATCTGTATTTTTATACGACTCAACATTATTATATATTTGATTTAATAAATCTAAACCTCTTTGGGCTGAGGCCTTATCTCCTATTTCTTCATCTCCTAATACAAATCCTTCTCCATAATACCAATATAATATTGCGGTTGCATTTCTAATTTTTTTTCTATACATCAACTCTATAGTATCTTTATAAGCGGGATGTGTGACGATTGCTGGTGAATTTTTTTTATCATTTTCCATTAACTCGTTCTTGGTTGGAAGTTTTTGTTTTTTAGCCCATTTATTTTGGACCATACCTCTTATTTTTCTTCCTAATTCACTAAGACCTTCTTTTACTTTTTTTATTAGTCCTTGCTCGTTTAAAACTGATATTGTTTTATTATCAAAAGTTATATTGAACTTTTCGTATAAAGAAATAAAATCCTCATTTCGAGTGGATGAGTTTTTTTTGGTTGTGTCGTGTTCGTAAATTAGAGAACGTATTCTTTGTATCTCTTCGTTTAAATTATTTTTCATAAGGTCTAATAAAAATATTTTTAATAATTATAAATATTTGAATAATAAAAAAACACCATTTATAACCCATAATTAAAAAAGGGGGAGTAGCGAGTTCCCCCCTTTTGATGTGTTGCCTTAACAGACAACGGTCCTAAAAGCCCACCTCTAAGGATGGGGTTTCTTTAAAAAAATTATGTAATGTTTATATCTTTATTCATACTATCAGGACCCGCCCAATTATCAGAATCTTCTAGAAAAAATGACAAACTCAAAACATCAGAAGTTGACAACGAACCTTTTATAAAAAATTTATTAGGAAGATTTTGAATTTCGTTTAATGATGGAAACTTAGATTTAATTATTTCCAAATCTGATTCGTAAAAATAAATATTACTTAAACTTAAGTATATTTCCCAATTGGATGGAATTTCGTGCGTACCAACTGTTGTACTTATAAATAAAACCGCCTTACAATTAGTATTATATCCATAGGGAACATCATCACCATCTTCGAGATATACACTTAATTGTATTTCACTTAAATCATATGCAGGAGGTAGGTCAGGATTATTACCCTCATAAATTTTGAAAAAATCATAGGTATAATCTTCAATTTTATAAACGTTTTCTTCTGGCTTATCGTATACGTTACTCATATCCATATATCTTGATATGAATCCATTACTTTTAGCCCATTTCATTGTTTCTTTATACTCTTTAGTGATTAAAAAAATCCCATTCATGGGTTTAACATCACCAAGAGTCGATTCTGTTAAAACAAAAAATCTTTTTTTATATTTTTCTAATTCATTCATGATTTACAACCAGGGCTTTTAGGGTCCATTGAAATGCATTTTAAACCCGTATAATAATCATTTTTTTGGTTAGTTGTTACAGGTATACTATCATATTCACCAAATAACTTTATAAATTTACCATCTTTCATATCCAAGATGGCATCTTTCAAATCATAAATAATTGATAAATTATCTACCTTATCAATATTTTCAGCGCCAAACAAAACACTTTCAATTTTTGTTTTGTAAAAAGAACCAACTTTTCTAACACTTGGTACTTTTTCTTTTGTTTTTGCGTCAATTATATCTCCATTTTCATCCACATCATAAAAATCAATAAACCCTGAAATTTCATTTTTCAAAATGTTCATGTACTCGGTGGCCTTCTTATTGTCAGACTCACTAATAATAGTTCTTATAAACTTAATTAATTCCGATTCAGTAAGTTGGATAATATTTGACATAATTTATATTATATAAATATATAATAAATCATTAAACTGATTGTAAAGACATTACTTTACTCATAATCAAATTCATTTTGGATTCAAGATTTCTTATCTCATTTAACTGATTTTGATTTAAATTAATTGATTCTCCTTTGATGGAAGAAACCATGTTTTGTAGTTTTGTATATTCAAACATCAGTTGATTATACAATTGTGCTTTTTGTTCGTTATTCATAAAATTAAATATAATTAATAAATACCCATAATAAACAAAAAACCTCATCTGTTAAAGATGAGGTCACATACTAACCATCCAATCTATTGTAGATGTATTCACCAACCCAAAAACCAATCTGATAGCAACCGATAAGATAAATCACAAATGAAGGTAAAAATGTGATACATAGTATACAAGTAACAATACCTGCGACTATTAATCCAACTTTATTCATAAAGATTCAATATAAAAATTTGTATCACCTTCATTAATGTCTTCATCAATAGTGGATTGGTCGGAACACTGCTCGCCCAAAGAAGAATAAATTCCATCTTCAGATGGTTTCATATCCCATACATTATTATCAATGTAATCTGAAATCTCATCTTCAGTCATACCATTAAGTTCAGGATAGTTGTCAGTATCAATTTCAATATGTTCACGAGTTACTGTTGTCGTGAATGTTTCTTCTACAAAAATTTTTAGTTTCATAATATTTTTTTTATAAACGTAAAAAAAATAAAACTTTATGTCAAATAAAAACCCCCAATCAAAAGAAAGGGGGTTTTATAATTTTTTGTATATGTTTTAATATCCTTTATTGAAACCTGTAAAACGACGTATTAATGGTCCTCGTATTACACCAGGAACAGAACCATAAGGTTCATTATTATTATCAACAATGATATATACAATTGAGTCATCGGGATTTTCTTCAAACATATTTTCAGCGTGTCTTAAAGCAGCACCTCTACCTTCAAATGTCATTTCATCCGTTTCACTAGAGAACTCATCAATTGTATCACTCTCAACCGATGAAGAATTATTATAGTCATCTTTGTTCATCATAACAATACGATATTCTTTTTCTTTTGTTTCCATAATTGTTTTTTTAACAATTCGAATCAAATCTGATTCTGTAAGTCTAATCACTTTTTTCATAATAATCTTTTTTATATAAATATACGTTAATCAAATCTTTTTAATTTTTCTATACTTACAATTGAGTCATCTATAGTTTCAGTATCATCATTAGATTCATTAATCAGTGTACCTTCATAATAATAGTATAAATCATTAGACCCCATAGAGTAAACGTTATTCCTATTTAATGGTATGTAAGAATTTATTCTAGTTGCATAATTGTATGTTTTATATTCAATCACCTCTTCTTCATGAATTACCTCATAAGTTTCAAGTTTTGGTCTAATAATATTTTCTTCAGGATTTTTGTTTAATCTGCAAAGACCTATAAAGTAGGTATAGTCTTCTTCATTATATAACTCAATTCCAAAATATTTTAAAACAGAATCAAACGAACTTAAAACATCAGGTTCAAAAATATCATTATCGTAATCAATATCAATATTTTCATCTTCAAATACATTTTGAAGATTTGTTAATATTATTCTAAGTTGCTTATCCGTTAAGTTTTTATAATTCGACATTTTTTTAAATATATCAAGATTTTATTTTTTTATTTTTTTTCAAATTAAAGTTATATTTTTTCGTATACGGAACATAATCTTCATCATCTAATTCAGTATCATATAATTCAGTAACATACCAAAACTCAATGCAATCAATATTAAGTCCAGTTTTTTCATTAACATATAAAAGAATAGTTTTGGAAAATAACTTTTTTTTAATAACAGCAAGCGGCATATATTTTACAATAGTATCGATAGTCTCAGAAATAACATACATATCTTTTTTACATCCTTTCATACGACCATTTTTTAAATAAACTCTAAAAATTTCTTCACCATCATTGTCGTTTATCCCAATACTATCTTTTTCTTTTTCATATGAAATATTTGGACCAAATAATGAATCCAATAATTGAAATACAATTTTTTGATATTGAGATTCGGTTATAATTACTTTCATATAAAAATAAATATATTGTAAAACAAAAAACCCCACCTGTAAAGATGGGGTCTCAGATTAATATCTTCTTTTATATCTTATATATCTTTCGGATATATCTTCATCATCTTTTACTCTTTCTCTACCTGAAGACGCTGCCAGTTCCGCTCCAACAGTTCCACCTAACCCAGCCATAAGAAGTGCCGCTTGTAAAACCGCATCGCCAGACATTGTTCCCATCATATATCCAACAATGGCGCCCAAAGTTCCAAAAATACCATAATTAATTAATTTTCTTTTTAAGTATTCGTTTTTTGTTATTTCTTTTTTTTTGGTATCACCATAATCGTAATATTTGTATCTTTCAGTTACAGTACCTTCCATGGCTCTTTTAATCTCTTGTGCAATTTCAGGATTTTCTTCAAAAAATGAAACCAATTCTAAAAAATCTTCATTATCTTCTAAATTTATTTTAGAAAAATCAGATTCACCTTCCATATCACTTGCTTGGTCAATCCATTCTTCTTCGTTTTCTCTAATTACTCGTCTAACAATACGAGCCAAATCCGATTCAGTAAGTCTTACAATTTTTTTCATAATAATTTTATTTTATAAATATATCAATCAAAAAAAAACTACACATATTCAAAATAAAAATCCCACATAACAGAAATTAATTCTTTCTCACTACGAGGAAAATACATATCCATTGCAAATTGTATTTCATCTTCAACATTTGTTTGTGAAATGGGACCGTCAATAAAAATTTCAAAATAAATTAAAGTGGGGTTTTCAACCGTGTCCCAATATCTAATAGAACTTTCAGTGACCCTTACCTCAAGTTTTACAAAATGTTCAAACTGTGATAAATAATCTTCAACATATTTTTTAACCCCATTTAAAGATTTAAGTGAAAAAAGTTGTCCTTCTGTAATTATTATTTTCATAACTCCTCTTCTTCACTAAAATAAAGGTCAAGAATATTAGAAAACCTTAAACCCATTTCATCGATTCCAAGCATCTCGGGGATTTCACCATCAACATAGTCGAATCCATTCTCATCAATAAAAAATTCAAACCCCCTGTCTTGATAGAGATATTTTATACCATCAAGTTCAAAAAGATACATAGGTCCAAAATTGTTTAAATAACGTCTAATTGAATCAGAACCAATGCCATTATCAAATTCCATTGGTACATCATAAGTTGAGGTTACTTGTTGAATACCATTTGTAAAATCAATACCCAACTTCTTTTTTAAAAACCTTTTGTTTTTATCATTTGATTCATTAATTTGACTTACAGCGTCATAATCCCCCGAAACAATTTGGATTGGGAAGGAGTCCGTTTTACCGTTTGGAAAAACTGATTTAACTGAAAAATATGCGGTAACATTATCTGAATATATGCGAGGGTCACCGGTTAGATGAGGAAAAAACATATCGTGAATAAAGCTTATTTCATCAAATAACTCAAACTGTGTCACCATTCGAATTTTTTGATAGTTTTTAAAATAAACCGATACAATTAATAGTGGTTTACTCTCTTCACCTCTCCACCCACCTGCGTCGGAGGTAGAACTTAATTTAACATCAATTTTAGATACCCAATCAAATTTTTCTGTTAGTTTATTTAAAAGTTTTGAATATGTTTTATATTTTTTTTCTGTCATGGAGTCATTTTCACTAATCACTCGTTTAACAATATTAGTTAATTGTGATTCAGAAAGTCTTATGATTTTTTTCATACTAATAAATATAACAATAAAAAAAACAAGGAGGGGGCGGGGGGAGGTCAAAATGAAAAAAATTTTTCCAGAAAAAACAACACCCACCATAAACAAAAAACCCCACTCTTATTAGAAATGGGGGTTTAATAAATATTATTTAAAATTATTAATCTGTATGTTCATTTAAAAATGAAATAAAGTTAGAAACGCAATCACCAGCATATTCTTCCAAATCAAAGTAATCCTCATCAGACATTTCATCGTGACTACTTTCTTCTAAAAACTCTTCCAAATTATTTTTCAAATCTGAAAGAATTTCTTTGGCCTCGTCAAGATTCAATGAACCATTTCTTTTAACCATTTGTTTTACCTCATCCTGATACTCCTCACATATATCATCAATATCATTTTTTAATTCCTCAAGTTCATCACCATTAGATTCTTTAATAATTTGTTTAACAAGTCTTGTTAAATCTGATTCTGTTAATCTTATTACTTTTTTTCTTGCTTCAAATAGACCTTTAGATTCTCCCATCTCATATTCATAATCACCCCCAAGTTTTTCTAAATCACTTAAATTATGATATTCTTCACCAAATGGTCCATCAACCAAAACTTCATCACCATTAATTTCAATAACGGTACCTGTATACTCATCACTTGGTACATAAACCTCGTCCCCAATTTCTATTGTTTCGTTTAATCTTCTTTTCATAATTTTAATTTACTAATAAATATATCGATAAATAAAAAACCCCACTGTAAAGGTGGGGTACTATATAATAATATAAAACTTTTAAAATTTAAATATTTTAATTTTATTTCTTTTAAACCAACTTTTAACCCATTCCTCAGTTTGATTTGGTTGAGTTTTTGCAACAATATGTTCTTTTTGTCCGTTCCCTCTAATTTCACCTGTTTTAATATCATAAGTAACCATATCAAAATTATCGATTGGTTCTTTTAATTGGAAAGAGTAGTTTTTACCCATACGTGAAACCGTAACTTCTTGTTTAGTAATAGATGAACTGTCACCACATCCTTCATTATTACAATATTTAATTTCATTATTTAATTTGAAACTTGCGTTACAACCAATAGGAATATCTTTTTGCATATATTTTCCTTTTGGACATTTTGACGTTGAGAATTTAACGGGGTATTGTTCTCCGTTTTCTAACTTTACATAAGATGTATTATAGTCATTTCCAATAACAAGTTCAGCTATTGGTAGATTGTCATCTTCCACACCTTGTTCTTTAATAATTCTTTTAACAAGTTGGGTTAATTCTGATTCAGTTAATCTTACAATTTTTTTCATAGTTCTATTTTATTAAAAATACTCGGATTTTTCAAAATTTTTCCAGAAAATTTATTTTTAGAATATGAGGGTCGACCTCCGTTTTTTCAAATTTTTCCCAAAAAATTTTATCGACATATAGGGGGACTTTTCAAACAAAAATGATTTATCTAGATTTAGGGGATTGACCCCCCTTTTGGGACCTGACAAAGTGTCAGATAAGAGGGGGGATACGGGGGTAGGGAGGGGGTGTTTTAGTGGGGGGGAGGGGTATATAGTAGGTAGGGACCCCCACCATATAGTATAGGACCCCCCTATAAAAAATAATAATAAAATATATGGGGGAATATTTGTGTATGTCATTTATTATACGTACCTTTGTATTGTCAGTGGTTAATACCGAGACGTGTTCGGGGGGAACGTCCTTCGCAGAGGGTAGACTCCAGCTTGCTCTAATATATTATTATAGGTCCCCCAACTTTTTGTAAGAGACATACTTGTCCATGATAAAACTTATTTGTATATTTATCATTATGAATTTTATTGACTACATACTTTTAAGTCTTGTAATAATTGGTGGGGCAACAGGTATGTCTCTTCTATTTGTTTTTATCTGTACAATCATTTTAAAAAATTACCCCACGTCTAATGTAAGTTCTTATATTAGAGACCACATTATTACTGACGTTGATTTAGAGAGTTAATCTTTAAAGAAGTCCTCCACTTTTTCTATACTCTTATTAACTATATAATTTCTTATTGTGGAGTAGTCGTCTTCAGTTATATTATAATACTGTGATAAAAATATTAGAACATCCGTCATGTCACAATCTACTATCACAAACTGACGTTTACTCATGATTGGTTTTTTGCTCCATGATTTTTTTGCAAACTCGAAGAACACAACCCCATCATCCACTAATCCTTCTTTATGTTTATATAAACATTTAATCCCCATCTTATCTTCTGTAATAACTTGGGTGAACTGTTCGTTGAGGAATTTTTCTATCTCTGTCATATGTATGTGTTAATTCTAATAAGTATTTTCTACATTGTGAATACTAATATTATAGGCTGACAGTATGACAGGGGGGAATTGTTGAAAACTTTTTTTGATTTTGACAAAATGTCAGTCTCGTTCGACACACAACACAATCCCTTTTCCCACTTTCTACCACATTATATTCCCACTAATTACCACCACTTTTCCCCCTCTTGCTATTGTAATCCTAAAAAATCCCTTGTGGTACTATCATTAGAGGTACTTTTTTATATATACACATTTTCCAGCTAAAAATTGTATCTATTGTGTTAAGTCGCGTGAGACGATAGTCCTATAGTTCTTCCAACGTTTAACCCCATTTATAACCCCCTTATAACATGTCATATAGTCATTTTCTCAACGTTTAAGACCTCTATACTTTAGTGGTAATGACAATTCCAAACGCAGTAAAACGAAGTGGTAATGACAATTCCAAACGCAGTAAAACGAAGTGGTAAAATGTGGGATATGTTTAATATCATATATAATCAGGTTTATCCTGACAACAATGATATAACTATATAATCCCTCTAATAAGTTCTATTCTTTTAATCATCTTATACATAACAAAGTTATATTATATACTGATTACTTTAAAGAACACCATAAACCACATATATAATGTCTACCATAAATAAATGGGGAACCTGTTAGATAAAGGGGGGGATTACATTTCTGTTTAGAATATGTCCTTATAATTACCACATATATTTTATAGAGATGTAAGAGTATAGGGTTAATCTTATGAACGAATATCGTAGTGAATGAAATGAACGGTAGAGATGAGTGAGTAAGTTAAACGTATACTCTTAATTTAGTTTAAATTCGCAGTTAATATAAAAATCAAATGGGAACATATCTGACATATCTAATTCTAATTGTTTTAGTATATTTAAATCTCTTCCTTTACTACCGAAGAATTTACAAGCCTTTTCTGCACCATCACAACAAACTGTCATAAAAACAATTTTGTTATGTTTACTGAATCTAAACTTTAAATCATCGTATTCATGTGGATTGATAAAATTAAAATACTCTATGATTTTACTTTCTAACTTGGTTGTCATTTTATTAAGTTGTATGAATATTGGTTTGATAATTTTAATGAATATAATTTTGGATAATTAATATACTCAACTTTGATTTCCACTTTAATACCTGAGAGATATTTTTTTACTTGGTTTCTTACATATTTAATGTTCGGCTCACTACGTTCCATGGCCATCTCATATAACACATAACTACCTTTTAAATCTTTTGTTATTGTAAGAATATAATTTTCCCCTTCCTGTCGTTTTATATCCACAGGGAGTCCACATCCTTCCACAAGAAACAATATGTAATCTGTTATGTCTTTCATAGACGCAAAGATAAAAAAAATCCCCCATCTTTACAAGTGGAGGATTAAATTATTTATTCTTGTAGGTTCATATTATAATTCAAATTGTGGTCTGTTTGAGTTAGGTGGTGGTAGTTTTTTATTTTTAACACCGTTTAAATGTTCTATATAAGATTTTGGTATTACATAGTAATACTGATTTTTTTTGATTTCTGATAATCCTGTAGAATTATTTAATTTTTTTAAATTTTCAATAATCTCATCGCCCATAGGAAATATTAAACTACATAACGCATCTAAATAAAATCCTACACCATCAAAATTATTATCCACATATACTTGTGTTGGTGATTTATCAATGATTTTTTGTAAGTCAAATATATCTTGCCAATCAGATGTTCTTAATTCTGTGGAATTATTTCCTTTTACAAATTCATCATGCTTTTCTTGTGATTGTTGAGATTTAAACCTGTTAGGTAACTCTGTTTGTCCTCCCGATTTTAAGTAATCAATTTCATCTTTTGATAAACCTTCCATTCCAACTTCTGAATAAAGGTCTAATATTTCATCATAATAATGATTGTCTTCCGTGAGAAGTCCCATCATTTCTCTAATTCTCTGTATATTTTCTTGTAGGTTCATGTTAATAAATATCCCCCATCTTTACAAGTGGAGGATTAAATTATTTGTTCTTGTGGGTTCATTATACAAAATATAACTTTAGTTGTCCTAATCTTATAGTATCTATAGTTGAGTAATTTCCCACCGCTGATACAATAACTTCCATTTGGTCGTTTAAATCATCAATTTCTAATTTTCCTATAATATCACCTAACCTAACAGGGTCTTCTTCTTCCCATCCGCTATTTGAAGGGAAAGGTTTATATTCATAATATTGTCTCCACTGTTTTGCTCCCCACTCTTCATCTACTTTTAATTCTCCGTAAATTGTTAGTGTGTTGGAAAATTCAGAATAACTAATATTATCTATTTCTATTTTTTTAAACCAAGAAAAATTCTTTGGTATAATTTTATTTATCACAGTTTCTATATCAGAATAATCTTCTTTTGAATCTTTGGATTCTTTTAATGTTTTACTTTTACAACGTTTATCCCAAATATCAATTGTTTCTTTTTCGTACTTATCTATCAGATATTTTTGAATGTACTCGCTGGCAACATCCCAATCATCATCACTTACTGTTTCACTGAACCAAGCGTGATACAAGTCTGATAAAGTTCTTTCATAAAGAACCCCCAATAAAATGTTAGGATTTCTATATTCACAAAAAAGTCTTTTGTATCTAATTCTCATATCTTTAAACATTTCATCAATAAGGTCGTGTCTTCTTAAAACTTGAATAGGTATTTTTGACTCACTTAATTGGAGCTCATCGCTTGATATTTTGAAGTGTGTTTCTTCTTTTAATATTAATCTTATTTGTTCTTGTAGGTTCATAGTAATAAATATTAAAAAGTAACATATTCAGCATCTTCACCGAATTTGTAATTAAACCAATCAACAACATAATCCATATTATCACCAAATAACCCTTCTAAACTATCAAATATTTCTCTATTAAGTTGTAATTCTTTTTCGTACTCATGATAAGTTGCATAATCAAAATCATTTCTTGGGTCAAAAAAATAAACTACATAATTACCACTTCTAGTATCATATACATTAGAACCTACATCTTCATTATTAAAATAAGGATAAAAAGTTTTCATGTAATTATCGATAAGTTTTATCATCTTATCGGTGTGATTTTCTTTTAAAACCTTTCTAATGTGTTCTTTTAGATTCATAGTAATAAATATTTATCAAGGTGTTTGTTCAAGTCCTAAATCTAAATAGTCCATACTGTTATCGTAGATTCTTGGGTTTTGTGTTAAAACAAAATATATATCTTTTAAAATATTAAATAACTCTTCTTTCCACATGTCATAATCAATGTCTGTCATATCAGAAATAAAATGTCTTGGGTTCACAGGATATGTTCCTCCACCATTAAGATTAGTTTTTATTAAATTTGGTATATTACCATAAACATAGATTTCAATCTCGCTAGAAAAACAAGTTATTGAAGTTCTTTCATAGTCAAAGTTAAACACATAACGACTATCATCTCCTGTAAATTTAATTTTTTGAATTTGTTTTCCATGTCTATCAATATCTTTTCTATCTTTTTTTGATATATAACAACCATTTGGAATGTTTTCCATCCATGAAGAATTATGACGGTATTTGTGAAAGTCTGTGTTACTCAATTTACAAAATGATTCAAACTCTTCATATAAAACATCATTTAATAAATCTTTTCCATATGAATAATCATTTGGGTTGTCAACTTCCCATTCTATTCTTTCTCCTGTCCATTTTGGAACTAAATAAATTCCTTTAAATTCTATTGGCTGTTCATTTAGATAATTGTAATAGTAATACTTTAGAGGGTCGTTTTTAAGACTAATTCTTTCTTCTTTTAAAATATTTCTAATTAAATTTCTCATTTGAACGTGAACCTATCTGGGTCTAATGTTTTTATGTCATTAAATTGGTCTTTGGCCGTTAAATGCTCAGGAAGCATTTCATAAAAGTCATTTAATTCTTGTTTTAATTTTTTCCAATCTTCATACATTTCATCACTTGTTATTTCATCTTTAATATTTAAAATTGAAATTGGATAAGGATAATCGTTGTTAGATAATTCATCTTTGTTTTTTTCGTAATAGTATTTTAACTCACTATTATAAAATTCTTTTAGTTTTTCTATATCACAAATAATAATAATTTCAATATCAAAAGGACGCTCACTAATTAATTCCCATCCAATAATATATGGATAAGATTCTTTTATTAATTTTACTACAAGACCAATTCCTTTTTCAAGGTTATTTGAATCATACGTTTCTTCTTTTAATATATGTCTAATTAAATTTCTCATTTTAAAATATTATTTAAAAACTGTCTTACTGTTTTGATTAACTTGATTCTTTTTGGGTCCTGTGGTTCCAAATCATATATCCAAAAATCAACAACACCGATTTCATATAACATCTTGCATAATTTGATTTCCAAATCTTTTTTTGAATTATAAAAACTATTGAACCCATATTCAGGTAGACCTTCAAAAGTATATTCTGTTAATTCAAATGGTTCAAGTACATCATAATCGGTATTGAATTTTTTTGTTTCTTTTTTTATTCTTCGAATCAAAAAATTAAAAACATTGCGGTCAATGTCTTCAGTTTCTTCTTTTAATATATGTCTAATTAACTCTTTCATTATGCGTCGTATTCATCTTGATATATTAAAAACTCTAAAATTAACATAAATGATTCATCACCGCCAGCTTGCCATTTCATGCCTATTGGCATGCAACTCATAAACCAATCATTGTTAGGTCCTCTTTTAATTAAACCACCTTTTTCAGTGAATGTATAGTGTTTATAAATTTTATAAACTTCGTCTTCTAAAAGGTCAATTCGTCTTCCAATAGCACCAAAATCATGGTCTTCGAAGTATGATTTTACAGTAAGTTTTCCTTCAATATAATTAAATTTTGGGTCAAATTTGATTTCACTTATTTCTACAGAATTAATATCGGAAGAAAAATTAACTTCGAAGATGTATTGAAGTTTTTGCATAGAGTTTTTAAATCTATTTTCAAGATTGTTATTTTCCTCTTCTTCTTTTAATATTTTTTGAATAATGTTTTTCATTTTTTTATAAATACTTGTCCAAATTATTTAACTAATCCCAATAACCATTTTGAATTATTTCCATCATCCAAGAAAGAATTGATAATAACTCTTCATTAGTTAGGATGTTAATAGTTGTTAAGTATTGGTCTTTTTGTTCTGTATGTCCATACTCGTCTTGACCAAATTCAAATATCTCAACAGCAATTTGGTCGCTGTCTTGAACCATTATGTCATTAACATACTTGGTATTACTAAGTGGTATTTCCACACCAATAAGAACTCCACTATTTTCACCACTATTTGGGTCATCTTCTATAACAAATTGTCTGATATATTGTTTTAATACCTCTTTGGGATTGTCCATTTTATTTAGGATTGATTTTACTTGGTTAAAATCTAACCCTGACATCTTTATAAATTCATATAAACCGTATTGGTCTATAAGTTTTTGTAATGATTGTTCTTTATTATCTGATTCATTTAAAGGTTTCCGCTTACAATTTGGTGATGCGTATGAACCAACATAAAAATTATCTATTGGGAGGTAATCTTTAATACTTTTTGTAATTTGAAGTCTTAATGTTTTTACATAATGGTTTCCTCCTATCCCAGTATAAAACTTCTTTTGAAGGTCAAATAAACTAATCTCAACATCAATTAAATACATATCGTCTTCTTCATTATACAAAACTCTAATATCACAAACACAATCTTCGTATTTAAATGGTTCTACAATGTCTTTAATTAAATTCAAATACTTTGGTTCATTTTCTTTAGATTCATTTATATCTCTATCAAAATGTATGTAATATTTGAAGTCCATAGGAAATACCTCCAAGTCTTTCATGACTTGTTTCCCAACTCTTTTAATAACAGAGTTAATTCCACCGCCCAATTTAATCGAGTCTTGAACATTAAAGAATATATTAACAATAACATCATCGTGTGTGTCTTCATAATACACAGTAAATTTTTTAACACTTGGATATTCGTTGGAGTTTAAATAATCTTCTACATTTTGAATCAATTTATTAAACTTTCTTTCTTGTTTAGATTCCTCAGATTCGTTTATAACATTACCTTCATCATCATATTCTATTTTTTGAACATCAATAAAAAAGTCTGTATTTTTATATTTCCAATCCCAACTTGCGGCCCACCATGGAGATAAAATAATACCATCTCCTGTTATTTCCATAATTTTATCTATTATTGTATGTGAAAACCAATTATCATAGTTTGCTGCAGTATCTTCTACATCATGATAGATTTTAATAAGTGGTTTTTTTTCATAATTTGTATCAATTTCAATAAATTCAACCTCATCAAAAAAACTATAAATCATTTCTTTTACTAACTCAAGTTTTTTATCTTCTGATTTATTTTCCGATTCCATCAAATCATCTATTTTTTGACATCTTGTTGTGTCATACGCAACATAAACATTATTAACAATTGGAAAAAAATCATTTATCATTTTTTTTATCTCGGTTCTTGTTTGATGAAATGTAAAAGGTTTAAATTTGTTTTTTTTGTATTTTAGAATCAATCTTAAAGAAGGTTTTTCAGAATATCTTGAATCAAAAAAACTATCAATCTCAATCCCACATAACAATTCTTTATCAACGACACTGTATACCATGTCATTTAAAAGTTTTTCATATTTTGAAAGGTCATTATGTTCAAATTTACTTTCTGATTCCATCAGTCCTGAATCTTTACCTGAACCTTCATAAATCAATTTGATTGCATCTCTTGGTATGTTTTCAAATGTTACAATATGTTTTGACTTTGATTCATAATGTCTATCTTTATACCACTTAACATTTGGTATTTTTGTTGTATCAATCTCCCAAACATCGTCGTCATATGATGAATCAAACCAAGCTCTTTTGTTTGATGAGTTAGTTGCAAAAATTGCTGGAATGCATTTCTCACCATATCCTGCATATATTTTATAACATTCACCAGCACGAACTTTTAAACCTTGTTCTATAATCTTGTCTCTAAACCTAGGATTTGATTGATGAAATACCTTTTCATTTGCAATTATTTCTTTTCCCCCTGGACTATATTCTTTGTCTTCTGTTTTACTTTCTCTTAGATAAATATTTTCTTTATCGTCACACTTTGGTGTTTGTTCTCCACGAACACCAATTACTACTCCAGTATAGTTTGCAATTTCTTTTGAAATGTCCTCTAAAACATCTAAATACATTTGTCTTATACCTTGTGTCATGGGCCAAAGTTTTGTTCCGTAACCACCAATAAATAAAACTGTAACTTCAGGTATATTAAAAACTTCGTTTAATGTGATTTCATAAGAACAAATAATATGATTATATGAAGGAAGTATTAGGTCTTCCATAATCATTTTTGTTATTTTGAAAAGTTTTTTTGTGTCTTTTTCACTTTCGTTTGAACTTTCGTTCATAAACTTAACCTCATCGTCACAATTATCCAAATACCACGGTGTATAGATATAAACACTAATGCCCATGGACCTTATTGATTCCTCTAAAGACTCTAATTCTTTTTCGATTTCAGTAATTGAGGTGAATAAATCATCTGATAAAACAGTTTCTGAGCGTATTTCATATTCTTTATCATCAGGATTGTATTCTGCCCATATATCACAAAGTCCATTCCAACTAACTAAAGGTAATAAGACATTTATTGCTTTAAGATTTTTGTCAATTTCACTATTATCACTTTCGTTTAAACTTTCAGATTCACCATAAAGTTTGTCGTGTATTCTTTTCACATCTTCTATTGAAAAAGAGTCATCATAATCATGTATATCGACATCATTGCCGTTTATTTGTGTAACATCAAAATAAGTGGACTTCCCAAAATCAAATGATTTAGTTTTTAACTTTCCTACAGTGTTGTCATTTTGAATTACCGAGAGTATTGTCATCAGTTTGTTTTTTTCTACTGAAGTTAATTTACTTTCATCATAAATAAGATTTAATTCAGGCCAAGAATGTGTGCCCCACATATTTTTTCCAATACCTATTATTTCATATTTAATTGGAAATACAACAAATCCATCACTTTTAAATTTCCCATCGTAATACATTTCAAAATCAACAACACCTGTTAATTCATCTAATATTTCAGAAACTTTGAGGTCATCTTTGAATATACTTTTAAGATTATTTAGTCCACCAACCATTTCACCAGCATCAAAGATATTATTATCTTCGATAAATTGTTTCAGCTCTTGTTGGAGTCTATTTTCTTTTAAGATATGTCTGATTAGTTCTCTCATTCTTATTATCCTCTTAATCTATCATATTCAGCATTACGAAGTTTTTCTAAATATGTTTTTTCAATCCATCCTGGACTTTCTTCTTCATTTTTCAATATACCATCCATTCTAAAAAGTGTGGTTTTAAGAATAAGTTCTATCATTTCTTCCTCAGTCACATTTTCAGGTTTTGAAACAGGAGGAACGCAAATTTGAGTTTTTTCTGGATGTACAGAAAATTCATCTATTGTTATATCATTTCTTCCCATTTTATTTTGGATTGTTTCTAAAAATGTGTCTTCAAACCAATCTTGAATAACATATTTTAAATAGTTTTTTCTTACGGGAATGTCTGAATTTAATTCATCAAATATATCTTTAGGTATTTGTAATTCACCACTTTCAAAATCTCTTTCTTCCGTTTTTCTTTTATCATCAAGAACATTATAATCATCATGGAAGAATAATATAACACTCATTATTTCTTTTCCATCGTTACACCATTCAAAATCATGTCTTGTTTCCCAAGATTTGTCATGATACATTTGCGCACCATCAACATAGTCGTTTAACCATCTATAAACGAGTTGGTCTATTTTTGGTGTAGGTTTTTCGTATTTTCTATTAACCTCATCTTCTAATATTAATTTAATTAAATTTCTCATTTAACTTTTTTTCCGTATTTATAAAATTTTTGTTGTATATTAATTGTTCCTTTACAACCATCAGTTTTCTTTTTTCCGTTTGAGTTATAACAAACGGGTATTGTTTTATTAAAATGATATATTAATTTCGGTTCTCCTGAATGATATGAATGCATAGAAGATAATTGTTTATCGACAGCCCCTTCACCACCACCTGCACTTCCTCTACTATCAAATTCTTCATATGTATACCCATTACCACTTGGACCTATATAAACTTTCCAATTTACCGTTAATGAATTTGGTTCAATATTAACGGTCATTTTTTTTATATCTACAGCTTTAATACCTGTTGTGTTTTTGTACTCTTTAATTGCGTCTTGAACTTTTGAATTAATTCTACCACCAAAACCGTCAGATGCTCGTTTATGAAAAGAATGTAGAGCATCATAGGCTCCTGATTTGTTTTCTGCACTATAACTACCTGAAATTATTTTGTCTTTTAAATTCTCAATAGACTTTAAAAAAACACCACCTTTTAAGATTTTGGATGGGTTTGGTTTAATTTCTGCACCTTGTTCCACTAAGTTATACTTGATATTAACATATTCTTTTAGGACCTGTCTTATTAAACTTTTCATATAATATAAATATATTCACTTTAATCTTTGCCAATTGCAATACTTCCAACTTGTTCCGTATTAAATATTGTTGTTCCTGTGTTATATGCAAATGGTCTTGTTGTTGCCATTATTTTTTAAGTTCTTCAATTTTCATATCTTTGAGGAACTTATTATGTGACGCTTTGTATGATTTTTGACTTTCGTCTTTTGGGTTTTTTGTGTACTGCCAGTTCCAATATAATTTATCGTTAGGTTTGAATCCATAATACATATGAACTTCTTTTTGTGTTTCGGTTACATTTTCCCCATTCCAATTTTGCCCAACACAAATAAATCCTGTTTCAATATTTTTAACAATGTTACTTTCACCTAATGTTGTATGTCTGTTTTCAATCCAATTTAACCTTTCAATTAGGTTTTGATAATACATATTTGCTTGTCCCCATCTTATTGATGAAAAGAATACCACGGCGTCTGACTCAAATAACTCTCTACTAACTTTCCATAGTTCATCTGATGGTTCATTAATATTAACCCAACATCTGTGATGACCTGTGGGGTTTTTTTTCTTATCTTTAAGAACAGCCTTTAATAACCCACATGAATTACCATCGGCTCTTGATACATTACCCTCACAAGGTAATATTTTAAGTTCTGTAATATCAATATAAGTTGCCTTATCACCCAACTCTTCTTGGATATGTAAGGCCAATAATCTTGATTTTGGTGTGTCAGGTTTTTTTGGGTCAAATTGGTACCTATTTGAACAAGAAAGTAAAAGAACTTTATCTTTCTTTTTTAATATGTCGATGGTTTCTTTTAACTTTTTATAACCATCACTTTGTACCATTTCCTCAGACAACATTAATTGTCTAAGCCTACTTAATTCTTCTTGTAAAATAGATTCCATAATAATAAATATCACCTATTTAGTTTGTGAGGTGAATAGTTTTTTTGTATCTTTGTAGTATGAAACTTATTAAATATCTTATTATCTATCGCACCACTAAGGACCCAATGATGGCGGCCAAAATCTATCAGATGATTTATCATCCTGAGATTATCCAAAATAACGTAATTGTTAATCAAGAACCAAAATTACAATATAGCTCAACACCAACTTCTGTTACAGAACCAACAGATAAAAAGACCGAGCTCATGAAATCTTTGGAATACCTAAAAAGTAAAAAAATACTTACCAAACAAGATAAGGACTCTATCTATACTATCGAAATGGTATTAAAGAATATGAAGTGATTAGATTGTAATAATTTTCCAATTACCTTTTTTATCTTCAACTAGACAGGTAGAATTTTCACAAAAATCACCAGAGTTCATATAATCTACTTCTAACTTTGGTTGGTGAATATGTCCGCAAACTGCCACATCATAACCCTTTTCTTTTGTTAATCCTTTCGCTCCCGATTCAAAATCAGATACAAAATTGATTGCACCTTTTACAGATTGTTTAATATCGTTTGCCAAAGAATGATAAGGTAAATTAAATGTTTTTCTAATCTTATTGTATATAGTATTTAATTTAATTACAAAATCATAAGACCATCCACCAACAACAGCCAACCACCTTGCTTTCATAATTACAAAGTCTAATACGTCACCGTGAAAACAATAATAACTTCTTTTATCAACACCAATGTGTTTATACATTCTAACAATCTCAATATTATTTAACTTGAATGGGATAAAGTCTTTTAAAAAATCATCGTGATTTCCTCTAATATAAACAACTTTTGTAGACCCCTCGGATAGTTTGATTATCTTTCTAATTATCTTCGTACAATCGTTAGTCCATTTACCATTACTTCTAATTGCCCATCCATCAATAATGTCTCCGTTTAAAATTAAAGTTTCCATTTCATTTTTTTCTAAAAACTCTAATATCTTTTCTGTTTGTGATTG
>Ga0209087_1000052_pt1 | contig 62741 bp, 91 predicted proteins | sample S_130805_EF_Meta_FD_187321 | JGI IMG/M metagenome (GOLD analysis project Ga0209087, IMG submission 187321) | Freshwater microbial communities from Lake Simoncouche, Canada to study carbon cycling - S_130805_EF_MetaG (SPAdes) (version 2) | ecosystem: Environmental > Aquatic > Freshwater > Lake ... | reverse complement strand
TAGTTCACTGAACCAATTTAAGAAGTCATACAAATCTTCCCAATTGTAACCTGAGTTCATAACGTCACCGCTATGTAAAATCAAGTCACCACCATTCACAAGAACGTTACGTTCTTTGGTGTGCGTATCTGATATTAGGGTTACTTTCAACATTTAACAAATATACAAATAAATTACTTACTTTCCAACTTTATACATATCAAAATAGATAGTATCACCAACTGACACCTGTCTAAGTGATTTAATATCCACACCATTCTCAAGTGTGATATCGTAATACAAGTTCATCTCTTCGTGAACATTCTGTGGTCGGTGTCTTTCAACCTTTATAACATAATGAGCCTCACTATAATGATAACCATTTTGTTTATCATAAGACGCAATTACAATTAACGACATTACTGTTGCAACGAACACGAAGAACAATGTCCAAGGGGATGTTAAAATTTTTTTCATAACTTTTTATATTCGGGTTTTAAATAATTCCATATTGCTTTGTCAGTACTCTTTCCATCCCACATCATAAAGCATAATGCCTTTATCTTTGGGTGGGTTTCACATTCTTGTAGGTGTAAGGCAAACTCCTTCTTGGTTGGTTCAGTTTCTCTGTCCCCATACTTACCATATCTAAAATACTGATATATCTTACCAGCACGTTCTCCAAACTGATAGTGGTTATACCTTAACTCCTGAACATACATCTTTATCTTCTTATAGAATTCGTCAGGAACATCCTTCAGTATTTCCAATACATCTTCATCTTCGCTCAACATTTCCCACACAGAAGTAGTAGATACATTAGTCATCAGTTTGTGAAGTCGTAAGTATTCCTCACCCTTTATCTTCATTCTTTGTCCGTTGGTAAACCTAACAACAAATCCTTCGTCAGTTTGTTTTATTTTACCCTTCAATTCGGTATAATCCCGAACTCCATCGTATTTTTTGACAACATTGAACCCAAGATTATTTATCAAGTTCTTGAACCTAACATCAACACCTTCACCATGTAAATCAACTTCATAACCAGTTTCAGTGTTTACCATTCCAAGCAACACCAAATCCTCAAAGTTATACTTCACAACTATCCTGTTATCATCATATATTATTTCAAACAAGTAAGTGTAGTCCTCATGTAGTTTATTGAAGTCATACTTTTGTAACATGAAGAAACCTTTTAACGCTTGGTCAGAAGTGAATGAACCACGAGTAGCCATCACCCATTGTCCTTGGTAGTTAAACAATATACCCAAAGACCCGTCCATCTTTTCATAAACATCAAACTCACCAGTCGGAGTATGTTTATCCTCTTCCATGTTGAAGAACTTAAGGAATGGACGAGCAACAACATTACCTTTGTCGTCGGTAACTAACCCACGAGTTTGAAGGGTTACATCGTCCCACAAATTTTCGTATTGAACTTTTTCGCTATAGTTCCATATAGTCAAAGGAAGAGTCGGATGTACTTGTTTATACACCAACCCTTCCTCATGATATCTGTTTAATACTTCGTTCATTTAACAAAGATACAAAACAATTAACGATTAAACAAATAATGATACGTTAAAAATAACTGACCATAATGTAACACTTGGTCAAAACCAACACTGACAAAGAAGTAATGAACTTTACCTGCCGCCCACAACTTACTATTCAGACGACTAGTAAAGTAATCGGTAATAGTGTGAACAACAAAAGTAATCATACTAAAATATAAAGTAGACCAAACAATCCATTCAGTTGTTGCACCTTCTTTCATCATACCAAAGACAAAACACATAGGTAACAACCACACCATTGAATAATTTGATGTGTGACTTAATAAAGCAAAGTTGTTCTTACTTTTGTTTTGGGCTTGCCAGTCAGTTTGTAATACAAAGTCGGCAATCCAATGGATGAAGATAATAATAAATGAAATTAACATAATGAATTAGGTAAAAATAACAAAGTTGGATTTTTTTTCTGAATATCAACGTCAGGATATACATTACTAAATTGCGATACATCAAATCTATCGGTAATGAAATGATAACCATTTTTGGTTGGAATGATACATTTAATCTTATCTCCTTCAGGTCTAGTGATATTGATAACTTTTGTCATTCTAACCACTTCGTCTTCATCTTGAGTATCCAAATCTACAATCCATCTACTCTCATGAGTTTTAATCTGTCCGACAACTGAGTCAAACAAATGTTTTTGGTTATGTTGTCCGTTCTTAATCTTTTCAGCCAGTCCAATCATCATTTCCAAAGACACATCCTTATGGTTTTGTTTTTGAACGTGGATATATGCCCGAGCTTTAAACATCTCACAAAGTTGTTTAATCTCATCGTATCGTTTTTCCAAGTATTCAATACTTTCAACACAATAAGTTTTAACAGTCCGAACAGATTGGTGATTGTCTCTCTCACCTTCAGGTTGGTCCTTCTTTCGTTTGAACACGTAGAGCATATAAAAGTCTCCCTCGTTTTCAAAGTTTAATAATGGTTTTATCAATTCAATATTATCAATCATTTTACAAAACTTTAAATGCGTGTTTAATAACTCTTTTTTTCATTTTAGCGTCTTCTTCATTCCCAACAACTTCTCCATTGATGATTGAAAAGGCGTGCCCATTAACAACCACAAGATATCTACCAACAGGATATTTCTTGATGAAGGTTCCAGTTGTCATTTTTCTTTTAACTACCTCACCTTTTACTTTAACGTTATAAGCCATATGTCCGTATTGGTCACCCATGCTTTCAAATGACTTTAAATTAATGTCTTGTCCATCATTTTCCATACGTCTCATCCCTCCAACAAAGAATTTTGTACCTTTACGGTTTTCACGACGAAACTTAACTCTAACAAATTCGTGAGCTCTATCATAATGCATCTTAAATGCTGATGAGATAGCTCTAACTACACAATCATTACTTTCCCCCTTAGCAATTATAGAATCACCGTATCCAATAATCGCCTCCTTTGTTGGTATGTATTTTAGTTCGTTATTCATACCACAAAGATAAGAAAAAATTTTAAAACGGCATCAACCAAGGATTAAAAGGTATGGGTTTTTTTTTCATGTCTGATAAAATTTCGTCGATTATTTCAACTTGTCCTTTGAAGTAATCTTTTTGAGATGTATTATCTTTCAATCTTTCAGCTTGTTTTTTCTTTTCGTAGAGGTAATCCTCTAACATTTTCATACTATGTCCACTCATTTTTCTTTATTATAAAAAGGTTTAGTCACAAGAAAGGATATGAACATCCCTGTCCATATCCCTATCAGTAAACATCCAAGTGCTAACATTATTCTTGTTCAATTATAATGTTTCCACTCACTTCAACCAGTTTACCATTTTCACGATTTGTAAAGTAATATCCGTCACTTTCTTTCTCACTAATAACCTTTCCTGTTGAGTGATAGGTAATCATAGTGTCAGGTCCAAGAACTTTAATCGTAAAGGTATCTCCATATCCACCCATCTTACTCATTGTCGCGTCGGTACAAGATACCATTGTCGCCATAATTGTTAGTAATGTGAATAACATCACCACATAAAAATTTGATTTTCTCATATTATATCTATTTGTTTATTTTCTAAATTAATTGTAATGTCAAAAGGTTTTTGGTTGTGAGAATAACGCTCATCCAACACAGACGAGTTGAAGAAGTGTGTTCCGTTCTTCTCAACATAACCATAACCTGAATGGATATGTCCACAGTTGTGAATTAATGGATGTAATGTTTCCAATCGTTTTGTAAGCATCTCACATCCAAGATTAAAATCACGACGATTTACAACTGTATCCAGGATACCCCAAGCCGGTCCGTGTGTCAATAAGATATCCGTGTCATCAGGAATATCTTTCCACTTTTGTTCAATCTCCCATCCATTACGTGGTAAGTTGAATGCCCAATTGTAGAACTCAGGTTGCCAAGGACTTCCATAGATTTTCAATCCCTCAAACTCAACGAAGTCATCAATCAAACAAATAACACCTTTGTCGTTAAACTCACGAATCATCTTCCAAGCATCAAATGGTTTGTCCTCAATGTATCTGTCGTGATTACCAGGAACAAATACCTTCATCTTGTATGGTAACTCACTGAACCAAGTTAAGAAGTCATACAAATCTTCCCACTCATAACCAGAGTTCATAACATCACCGCTATGTAAAATCAAGTCACCACCACTTACAAGGACGTTTCTTTCCTTTGTGTGGGTATCTGATAATAATGTTACTTTAATCTTCATAATCTTCAGGTATTTGAGTGATGATATGTTTTTTCCACCACTCAGCAAATTTACTACTTTTAAACTTACCAACAAAATATTCTCCAAGAATTATTATTCCAATACAGAATATTACAACCAAGAAACAGATAAAAAAGAAAGCTTTAATAAAGTAAAACATATTTTTTAATTATTAATTATATAATAAGCAGTTACCTTTCTTGGAACACCAGGATACATATTATCAATTTGTGAATGTAAATCCTTGTCTTCAGTATCTCTATTGAAATTACTATTGATTCCAAAATCAAGAATATCAAAATGTTGGTCAATCTTTTCAATAATCTCAATACGTTGGTCTAAAGTTAATTCAACGTCAATTGATATTCTACTAATCATACGGTGTGAGGTATTGTGTGTCTAACACAGGTTTGTGGTTTCGATTCGTTCATCAAAAAGTTGTTGATGTACCCCATCATATTTGCTGACCCAATAGGGTTAGCTGAATGAACCAAAACAATTGGAAACATTATTGGTTCCTTCTTCTTGTCAAAATGATTCATCTCCAATCTTTCAGGATATTGAGAATAGAACTCATCAACCAAGAACTTAGATGCGTCGTAACCAGTCTTTTCATTGATGTTCGCATAATCCAATTTGAAGTTAGGTGACACATTGGTATGGTACTCAATCATAGCACTATCACCCAAGTCGTGGTCCAATGAAATGGTTGAGATATTCTTAATCCCAATTTTCTGTACCAAATTCACAAACTCGTGGTAGTTTCTTACAACCATCCAGTCCTTGTCCTTCGGTGTGCGAACATCATCTAGATAAATTCGTGTCCCCATTAAATCTTTTCCCATATTAAATTTTTATATTGTTTTTTTTCAAAAGCTTTGTTAATCATATTCCACGAAATTTTTAAATTTTTTGAAGCGTCATTTATTGATTCAAATATAGTAATTTTTTCAGTTAAAATACAAGTTACTTTTATTTTTATTTTTTTAGTAGTTGTACGTTTTAATGGTTCAGGTTTGAAAGTTTCTTTCTCATCTTCATAACACCAAGCATATCCAAGAGCCGATGGTAATCTTTTTTTAAGACATGCAGTTATAGATGTCGTATATTTAACATTTAAAAAACAAGCCGCCTCTTGTAGACTACTAAAACTCCTAATATATTTTCCTTGCGTATCAAATTGACAAATTATTTTATACTGAGATTCAATTATTTTTTTGTTGGCTTCATCTGTCCTTTTATGACCTAAATGACTTTCACTCAATTTTTTTCTAGTCACATCAGATAACTTAATACCCAAATTACTATTAACTATAAGTCTCTTATTATAACCATAATCAGGATTATTAGCCATCAGATAAGATATCCAAAAGGTTTCTCTTTCCAATAAAGTATCTTCATTAACTAACTCAACAATTTCAAATCTAAAATTATCTTTACCATTTTTATTATAAGACGATTGTAGATGATTATTAAAATGTTTATTACCCTTTAATAATCTTTTATGTGTCTTAAATCTATAATCAATATTTACAGCGCTTCCAACATAAACCTTATCATTTACGATATTTGTTATTTTATATATTCCGGATTTTTTTTTAATATTCATCATTTAATAATAAATATGCCAAAATATTAAAAATTAAACAACATCGTCCAAATAAATCTTCATTTTATTCCCCTTTTATTTTTTCCCAACCATCTTCAATTCTTTTTGAACCAACAGAAGTAAACCAAATCTCAAATGCGAAAAAGAATAACCACCAATTGTAATCAATCATTTCACTTATTTGATATCCTCCAAACGCCGATACCAATAAAATTACAATAAAATAGATTGGTAACAAACAGTAAAATACCAACCAAAACCAATTAAAAAATTTCTTCATATATTATATTTTTTTACAAAGATACATTAAACTTCCTCACTTTCCAAATAATTAATCATCATACTTGCCATTGAGTAATTTGTGGCAATTGGTGTGTCAGTCACATTACATATTCTTAACACCATTTGAACATCCACCTCGTGGGGATGTGATGATAATGGGTCAATAAAGAAGATTACATAATCAATATCTTTATCAACAATCTTGGCGGCAATCTGAGCGTCACCACCCATAGGTCCTGATTGTAACCTATTAACTTTAACACCGGCAAACTCAATGTGTTTACCTGTTGTTCCTGTCGCGTAGATGTTAGCCCTACGTTTGAAGAAGTCTAACCTCTTCATAATGAAAGCAACCATGTCTGCTTTCTTATTGTCATGGGCGATTACCGCAATATTAAATTTATTGTTCATTTTCAATATTTTGTTCACTTAAAACTTTGATAACGTTATATATGAAAACAACAATGAACACTAATAGTTCAAGTCTGACAAACCCAAACATCCATTTATAAAAAACAGAATCGGGTGTGAAATTATCAAACCATGGATAATAGATTTCCAAATAATATGGTAAGAAAATCAATAAAAGAATGTTTAAAGATGTTTTTAAATAACTCATAATAAACAAACTTAATTGAAAAATAAGTAATTGTCAAATTACTTACCGATTACTAAATCTTTTAACTTCTCTTCCAAATCAGGTTTACCCTGAGTTTCCTTATAATAAAATGATTTGACGATATTTCTTATATTCTCTTCACACTGAGCAATTTTACTTTTCATCCAGTCGTCTAAGACATCCCCATTATCCAATGATTCTAATATTTCATTACTTAATGTGGAAATTATAAAAAGTTGTTCTTTTACCAAATCATTATCCTTACCCTCATTAAGAGATTTTTTAATTACTTCAAGTTGTGATTCTTTTATTATAATTTTTTTCATACTAATAAATATGTTGTTAAATAAAAAAGGTGGTCACCCACCTTTTTAAGAACCCGACCATTGGTCGTCCACCACTTTGTTGTTACAAAGATTTTTAAATTTTACTTTTTACTATTTCAGTAAATGAAATTTGATTCTCTTTTGTAAAAATTAAACAAGTTTTAAGAATTTCATATGGAATGTGAGTAAGTTCATTCACTCCATTGAATATTGAGAATTCTTCCTTGTTAACTAATGATACATGAATCATATTCAAAAACATTTTCAATTGAGTTGCGTCAGTGAATGTTTGTGATAGTATTTGACCGAAGTCTTTATGAGTGATTGTTACTGTTCTGTTATTCATAGGACAAAACTAAGAAATAATTATTCAATTTCCAAATTTTTTTAAATAATAATCTATTGTTTTATCAAGAGCCTCGTTAAAATTTGTTTTAGGTTCCCACCCTAACGTAGTTTTAATCTTATCGTAGTTGATTGAATATCTAAAGTCGTGCCCTTTTCTGTCTTCAACAAAGGTAATCAACTCTTGTGAGTTCTGTTCCCATTCCTTGATGTAGTCAATCCTATCACAAATCATTTTAACTAATCTCAAATTATTCATCTCATTACCACCACCAATACAATACGTCTCACCAACTCTACCCTTGTGTAGAATAGTATCAATAGCATCCACGTGGTCCATAACAAATAACCAATCTCTCACATTCGTACCATTACCATATACAGGTATTGGTAAACCGTTAATGATATTTTTAATAATGGTTGGAATTAATTTCTCCTCGTGTTGATTTGGTCCAAAATTATTTGAACAATTTGAGATAATAACTGGTAATCCAAATGTGTAATGGTAAGCTCTGACAAAATGGTCAGAAGATGCTTTGGAAGCAGAATAAGGACTTCTTGGGTCATAGGGAGTACTCTCGTCAAATGAACCTGTTGGTCCTAAATGTCCAAATACCTCATCAGTAGATATATGGTAAAATAGATTTATACCGTACTTAACCGAAGCGTCTAATAGATTTAGGGTACCAATGATGTTTGTTTGAACAAACTTAAATGGATTTAAAATTGAATTATCTACGTGTGACTCAGCAGCAAAATGGATAACAGTATCAAACCCATAAGTCCCAAATAATTTGAATACCCTATCTCTATCTAAAATGTCAAATTTGATTACTCTGGCATTCCTAATATCATCAATATTCTTAGGATTCGCCGCGTATGTCTCGCAATCCAAAATAACTAACTCATAATTAGGGTATTTTTCACTAATATAGTTATAAAAATTGGACCCGATAAACCCGAGTCCACCTGTAATTAATATTTTCATATCAAATTAATATGAATAATTAATTTAATAATCAATGTAAAAGTAAAAAAAGTAGTCCAATTAAACCAATACCTTCACCAATTGCAATATTTCTAAAAGTTTTTGATTTACCTTTTTGTTTATCAAGTTTTAATTTAGTTTCAGTATGTTTAACAACTTCTTCTTGGTACTTATCTCTTTGAGATTTAGCCTCAGTCTCCATACTTGTAAACGCTCGGTTCAAATCTTCAGAGTGTTTTTGTTCATCCTTCAACTGATTATCACAATTATCTTTATAGATATATAACTGTTCAATCTCTTTCTTCTGAGCCTTTTCAGTTTTAATAATTGTCAATAACAATAACTCTTGTGTTTTATTGAAGAACACTCCTGTGTCACCTTCATATACAATTCTATGGGGCTTCAAAACTTGACCAAACGCTGTCACGCTGAACAAGATTAAGCTTACCAAGATTACCAATTTCTTTAGCATTTTCTTCCTTGATGTATTTGATTTTGGTGATTACCTCACCTTGTTTATTGTCATATGCAATTCTTAAATCACTCATTTGTTTGTTCAACACATTAACAGAGTCTCTTAAAGCTTCAATTTTTTTTGTATCTTCAATCGTTACAGTTACTTGTGGTTTATTAAACAATACGATAATTGCAATTAACATAGAAATGAAGACTAATCCAATCGTCACTTCTTTCCAATATTTAGTTAGAAACTTCATCATTATTCTCTTCTTTTGTTTCATCAACGATTACCTCGCTGTTATCTTTTGATTTTCTATAACCCAACAATGTTGCCCCTATACCTGTATAAATGATTGATTGAGTAATGACATCAATATCTTTACTTAAAAACATTTTATCAATACTTCCCATAAGGAAACATATACCTCCAATTATGACGATATATATTCCCATAGTACCACTACCTGAAGTTTTACCATTTGAATTTGATGTCATCTCAGCAAATGAAAACTTTTTGATATCGGCAATTTGTTTTTGGATAAATTTTTTCATAGTTTAAATTATTTTAATAAGTTATAATATTCTTTGAAATGTTTAATTCTGTCATTAAGCCCCAAAATTCCGCCATTAACTCGTTTTGTTACCGCAGTTACAGTTGCCTCATCAGCACCTTTATCACAAATAGACCAAAGTTTATTTGAATCAAAGAAAAAAGCTGCAGATGCCAATGGATACTTTGTTGCAACTAAATCAGGATTTGCAACTGTGTCTTCACCGATGAATTTTGCAAAGTTTGTATAATTTTGTTTTCCAGTTAATTGGATGTAACCTCTGCCGCGGAATTTGAATCCTTCACCTGTTGACTCATCCCCATTACCCATTCTTCCACCGTAAACACGAGAAGCAATCTTTTCAGGTTGCCTTGCATATGATTCATTTAAATTACCAGGAAAATACTTACCGAAGATTTTTTTAAGACCATCCGCAGAATAGTTTAAATTTTCTTGAACCGCTTTAAATCCACCTGATTCGTGACCACATTGAGCCAAGAAATGTGCCAATCTTAATGGGTTAGTAATGTTGAACTTCTTAGCAGTATCAGGAATTTGAGCAATTACTGCATCAGGAACATGTCCTTTTAGATTTTGTAATTTGAATTCAGAACTTGATGGGATAACAACATCTTCCTTAACCACTTGTGCTGGTTGAGTTGTTTCTCCGAACATTTTAGACCAAGTTCCTTCACCAACGATACCGTCAGCGGTTAATCCGTTAGACGCTTGCCATTCTTTTACTTTGGTAGCAGTTCCATTACCGAAAATACCATCGGCAGTTAACCCTAATTTTGCTTGGAGTTTTTTAACGTCTTCTCCTTGAGACCCAACTTTTAGTAACATAATCTTTAATTTTACTATAAATATTTATTATTTCATTTTTAAAAAGCCTCAACTTCTTCCATCATTAACTGATAAGCTCTGGCAAGTCTTGTCATTCCGATTCCACCACCAAAACGTGGGAAGAAGTCATGTGATAAGAATTCTTCCAATTCTTTTTCAACTCTTTCTTTTCCGAATAGTTCAAACAACTTAGCAGAATATCCACCATTCTCAATTGTGTAAAAGTTATTTCTCATTTCTTCCACATTAGAACTTCTTTCTGCCGAACCAATTGTTTCTTGACCGTAAAGAATTACGTCAACCTTATTGAATATTCTATTTTCACTCTCTCTCATATTCCAAAATGGATTTGTTCTATAAGGGAAATTTTGAAGAGAGACTACTGACCCTTTTTCTTCCCACATTCTTGTCTCATGTTCATTTTCTAAAATTGGAACTCCACCATATTCTTCACAAACATCGTCGTAGTTAACCTCAATAGGTTTATCAAAACCTAAATAGTCTAAAAGTTCTGATTCAAGTTTTATCATTTCTTTCATTCCACCTTTTGATTCAAATTCAAACATTGGGAAAATTAATTCATGTCTGCCAGGGATTGGGTCTTTTTCTTGTCTGTAGGATGTTGATATACAGTAAACACCATTCCATTCAGGATTTTTAAGGAGTTCGTATTCTAACCACATTTGTCCTGTTTGTGGTAATGGCCAAACCTCTCCCTGATAATTGAATGTTGTTATTGAGTGTGGATTTTCACATGCGGCTAAGATTGATAATCTCGATTGTGTTGGAACTTCTTTAAATCCTTTTGATTGGAAAAATGTCCTCATTTTTTGGACTAATTCATTGTAAGTTTTTGTGTCTTTCATTTTTTTTTATTTTTATTTTTTATTTATTGTTAACGTATGGGCAAAAAAAATCCTGACAATTGTCAGGACTTTCTTACTAAATTATATGTGTTTCGTAATTTATTTATCATACTTTTTAGTTAAATATTAAGAAAAGTTATAAAAGTCTTTTTTTATCCTTTTAAAAGGTCTTTATTTTTTTTGACATCAAAGTAGGTGTCAATTAATTTATCAATTCGTTTGTCAGTATATGAGTTGGATTCAGAAATACAATCTGTAATTTTGGTATCCGTGCCTCTCCAAATATCTGTAATTTGTCTTTCCAATCTGTCGTTATTTTCTCTAACCTCAGATTGAATGTATTGTCTTTCACTATCAATACGACGAGTCGTATATTCTATTTCTTGTGAAATTGTTCTCATTAATTGTTGGATATCTTCTTTCAGATTCCCAATTTCTGTTTGTTGTTTATTAATCTTAAACATACCCCAAGCAATTACCCCAATAAAAATTAGAGCAACAACCGAGAGCATACCTAAAACAAAATAAGTTGTTTCCATAGTTTTTTAATTTATTTTTTTTTGACTTTTATAACTTTTGATAAATTTAATTTTAATTAATTAAAAATTAATTCTAAAATCATACTAAATAAAGGAATTAATATAAAAAATACTATAAACTCAGTATATAATTCAAACATTTCAGTTTTATAGTCAACGAAAACAATTTTCTTTCTCAAATAATTTAATAATCTACTAAAAAAAGTAACAAACAAACATGTTAAAATAAAATTCATGTCTAAATCTAAATAAAAACCCTCATCTGTAAAGATGAGGGTTGTAAATTTGAAGTTTAAATTAATTAGTTTGATTTCACTTCTTCAAAATCAACATCAGAAACTTCAACATCAGGGTTATCCTGACCAGAATTCGAGTATAGGACCTCAGAAATCTTTTGGAAAGTTGTATTAACTTTTTCCATTGACTCTTTAATCAAATCGATGTTTCTTTCTGATTTTGCATTTTTTAAATCATTCAACGATGAATCAATATCGTTCTTTTGCTCTTCAGTTAATTTATCTTCAATGTCTTTGTAAGCCTTTTCAACTTGGAAGATTGTATTGTCAGCAGTGTTGATTGTCTCAACTTCCTCTTTCATTTTTTTATCCTCGTCAGCATTCATCTCAGCTTCTTGTTTCATCTTTTCAATTTCTTCTTTCGAAAGTCCTGATGACGCCTCAATACGAATGTTTTGTTGTTTGTTGGTTCCCTTGTCAAGAGCCGATACATTAATGATACCATTAGCGTCAATATCAAATGTAACCTCAATCTGTGGAATACCTCTCATTGCTGGTGGAAGACCATCCAAATGGAAACGACCAATGGTTCTGTTGTCTTTCGCCATCGCTCTCTCACCTTGTAATACGTGAATCTCTACAGATGGTTGGTTATCAACTGCCGTTGAGAATACCTGTGACTTTTTGGTTGGGATGGTTGTGTTAGCATCAATCAACTTTGTGAACACTCCACCCATTGTTTCAATACCAAGTGATAGTGGTGTAACGTCTAACAACAATACATCCTTAACATCACCTGCCAGTACCCCACCTTGAATTGCCGCTCCTAACGCAACAACTTCATCAGGGTTAACACCTTTTGATGGGTCCTTACCAAAGAACTTCTTAACCGCTTCCTGAATTGCCGGAATACGTGTTGAACCTCCAACCAAAATGATTTCATCAATATCACCAACAGTAAGATTTGCGTTAGTCATTGCCTTTTTACAAGGTTCAATTGTTCTTTGAACCAAAGTGTCAACAAGTTGTTCAAACTTTGATTTTGATAAAGTACGAACCAAGTGTTTTGGGACACCGTCAACAGGCATAATATATGGTAAGTTAATTTCCGTAGATGGTGAAGATGACAATTCAATCTTAGCCTTCTCAGCTCCTTCACGTAAACGTTGAAGAGCCATTGGGTCCTTAGTCAAGTCCAATCCATTCTCATCTTGGAATTCTTTCACCAACCAATCAACAATCGCTTGGTCAAAGTCATCACCACCAAGGTGAGTGTCACCATCAGTTGATAATACTTCGAATACTCCATCACCAAGTTCCAACACTGATACGTCGTGAGTCCCTCCACCACAGTCAAACACAACAATCTTCATATCTTTAGATTGTTTGTCCAATCCGTAAGCAAGTGCCGCAGCGGTTGGTTCATTAATAATACGTTTAACTGTTAATCCCGCAATCTCGCCAGCTTCCTTTGTCGCTTGACGTTGAGCGTCATTGAAGTATGCAGGTACGGTGATAACTGCCTCAGTCACTTCACTACCCAAGTAATCTTCAGCAGTTTGTTTCATCTTCTGAAGAACCATCGCAGATAATTCTTGTGGTGAGTACTCTTTATCATCAATCTTAACACGTGGTGTACCTTTACTATTTACCACTTTGTAAGGAACACGATTAACTTCACTTTTACTTTCATCAAAGCCAGTTCCCATAAAACGCTTAATAGATGATATTGTTTTCTCAGGATTAGTTACTGCCTGTCTTTTAGCGGGGTCACCAATCTTTCTTTCACCACCATTTGCAAATGCCACAATTGAAGGGGTGGTTCTTTTTCCTTCACTGTTTGTAATTACAACAGGCTCCGAGCCTTCCATGACCGCAACACACGAATTTGTTGTACCTAAGTCAATTCCTATAATTTTTCCCATAGTTTAATTTAATTTGTTTAATTATATAAATAATTTTTTATGGAGTCAACTCCGACTCCCAATTATTAAACAATGTGCCAAAATAAATAAACTGACAGAATGTCAGTTTATTAGAAATGTTTATCGAAAGTTTTTATATGAATGTCAGATAATTCAGGGAAATTGTGTTTAAACCATATTCTAAACGGGTCATGCCAAAGTGAAACAAACATTCTATTCAATTCTTTAACGTATGGTTTATAAAAAGAAATAATTGGTGATTGTTCAATCAAATCAACACCTTTATTCCAATAATTGGGTAAATAAATTCTAAAAATTAAATTATATTCACCATCATTTTGATAGACACTTATCGTCGTAGTATTTCTACTTCTCCTATCTCCATGATATAAGTCACCGTCTTCATCAGGGTCACTATATTCAACCCTATGCTCACCACCTATTAAATCATCTATATAGTCATAGATTATATTAAAGGCTCTAGCCTCTCTTGAATTTTTAATGTTAAATTTCATAACCCCAACATCATTCGGTTTTATAACTATAAATACTTTAAAATTAAAAACCCCCTCGTAAGGGGGTTTAGTTGTAGCTGAGGCGGGGGTCGAACCCGCACGGACGCAATGTCCACGAGATTTTCTTACTACTATAGTTTTCACTACCCTTTCGGTTTGTAGTCTGGACTATACCTTAACCATATCATTTCTGATTTAGGTTCTCCGTGTCTAGTCTCTACACCTTCCCTTTCGGGCTTGGCTCGGTATTCCCATTTTACAGGGTTCACCGAATTTACGGAGTTCTACTTAAAGAGTTTCCTCTTTAGCACTCATATTTTTAGCTCGGTAGTTGTCGGTAAATGAATGACAGTTTGGACACAAAATTTGTAAATTTTCAATCCTGTTGTCAAACTTATTACCGTTGATGTGGTGTAACTCTAATGGGATTGGTTTACCCATCCATTCTGTATTATTACATATTTCACAAACCTTTTCCTTATAGTTTAGTTTAAATAATCTATTCTTTAAACTATATGTACTCCTTGGAAGTCCACTGGTGTATGTAGAGTTTTCAACTAATATTTCAGATAAATCTTTTATCTTACTCCAAGTTTTACCTTTACCCCATATTTGTCCGTGAAAATGTGATGTATCAATTTCAAATTGTTTTATTCTCGTTTGGATGTTTTTATAATTTCCACCCGCTTCTTTCAACCCTAATTGAAATAATACTTGTCTAAAAGAACCACATTTTTTAACTACCTCTTCTAATAATTCTTTTGTATATTTTATATTCATACTTATAAATATCTAATAAACTAGAATATATCTCAAAGTCTCGCATGTATACCTATTTCATCACTCAGCCATTAAAAAAAGAACGTTTTGTGCGCCCTACAGGAATCGAACCTGTCACCCACTGATTATGAGTCAGTTGCTCTAACCTAATGAGCTAAGGGCGCTTCACTACTTCCAAAACAATTGTACCATCAATATCATCAAGCTCAATATTAAACATACACCAGTTTTAATTGTTATTGGTTCACCAAATAATGTAACTGACAAAATTGTAAACATTATTGTACCAATAACAAACCCTATCAATCTTGATGGCCACAACTGTCCGTCGAAGTGTTGGACCATCAAACTAACTGATGTCATAAACAAAATTGATATCGGAATACCCATCAACACAACCAACCACTGGTTATTTCTCATCCACTCAAACTTCCATCTTCCCTGTAGTTGTAAGAAAGTCAGTACTTGAGCGAGTGACCCGACTAACATTCCTAATAGTAGTTTCATATTTCTTTTACAAAGATAATAAATAAAAATGGATAAATCAAGAATTATCTTCCTCTTGTGTATGCGAGTTGGTAAGGTGATAAATCAAGTTCACTACCAAGAACGTCTTTCAATTGTCTTGTAAATTCTTTAAATGCATCTTTATCTTCAAATTGTTCTGTTGTAAAACCCCTAAATAATAATTTAATATCAGGTTCACTATCTTTTGAAAACTCAATGGTTAAATTCGGGAACTCGGTTTTTTTAATTGCTTCCTCAATTTTATTACCAACTTTTTCCAAAAATCCATAATTAACAGGTTCGTTGATTACTCTATAGTATTCAGGTTTTATTTTGGTAATTTTAAACAAATCTTGAATTTTACCTTCAATTCTTTTTCCCCAATTATATAAAAAGGCACCCATACCTTTCAGATTTTTGGGTTGTAAAAAAAAATCTCTATACCAATTTTCAGATTCCCCGCTATTCACATCGACTTTAGTTAAATCAAATTTAAAGTTCATAGTTTTAACAGAAGAGGATGGGTCACTTTTAATGTCAATAACCACATCGTGTGGTATGTTATATTCACGTCTTAAATATTCAATGACAAATTTATCAACAGGTTTCATATGTAATATAAATATTCCTTAGGGTCTTTTAATATGAGTCACTTTTGGAGTTGTCCCACCACTTCTGTTATTTGTGGGTTTGTTCACAGGTCCTTGTTGTTGGGTCTGAGGTCTTGGAGGATTATATATTGGTTGTGGTGTATTATGATACACAGGATAGTTACTGTAATACGGACGATAATAAGTTGGTGAGAAGTCTCGACTAAGAGATGGAGGTATAACTACATTACGATTACCATATTCTTCTGACGACTCAGGTCTTTTTGTTATATAGAATTCCTCACCAGGAATCCAATAACATTCATCGTCTTCAGGTCTATGTCTATCATCAGTTAGATTCTCAAAACTAGCACAAGAAGTAAATAAAATAGTTATAAATAAAAATATCTTTTTCATATCTGTAAATATAATTAAAAAACAAACCCATAACTTGGAGGGATTAAAATTCCGCTCTAGTTGGTCCTGAATACGGAATACCCTCACCATCATCTATTGTTACGTTTGGATAAAGTTGTGTCATTCTTAATATACATCTATCAAATGTTTTCAAAATGTCTAATTCTTTTTTTAAACCAAACTGTTCACAAAAAATTAAACCTGGGTTTAATGTACCTTCTTTGAATTCCAATAATCTTGTTACAACATAATTGAAATTTACTGGTTCATAATCTTCAGTAACTATCTCAATTTCTTTATCCGATAAACTAATTTTTTGTTCTATATTACTTTTAGTTATTGTATATAAATCTTCAATGTTTCTTAATTCACTTTTAAGTTCTGATAGTGAATATTTAACGTCCAAACTTTCTAAAGTTATACTGTCAAATAATATTTCATTAAATGTTATATCACTATTTTCATCAGTATTATATTCAAATGGGCTAGTGATTATTTCATCATAAGGATAAAATTTATCAGTTTTAAAAATACTAAATTTAACCCTAAGAACGAATGAATATTTATTTTGATATGTGTTTATTAACTTTAAGAAATTTTTAGTGGATAACATGTTTGTCAAATTAATCACCACTTCCCCATTTTCATCGGACTCAAATTTTTGAGATAGGAGTACACCAGAATTTAACATTTCTTTGTAGTTAATTATTGGTCGTTTTATTGGTGTCTTGTTATCCGCTGGTTCTACTACCGCAAAATCATTGTACATGACAACACTAATTGATATTTCAACGTTCCCTAAAATTCTAAATAATTTCTCCCCTTTATCATCAGTTATTGGGAATCTCAATAAATTCATTTCTTTGGCCAATTCTCTATCTTCCATTTTTTTATTTAATAAATATTAATAATAATTAAAACCCCTCAACATGGAGGGGTTAGTTTTGGTGTCATTATGTTTTATTTGGTGTAAGTTCTCAAACAATGTCCTGACCAAGCAGCTACTCCTAAGAAAATTGGTACCAATATTCCCGCTCCTCCAAACATTGCAATGTGAACTGCAACCGCTCCTGACATAACAGAAGATAATGTTAAAGCTCCATAAACAGATGTTCTTGGAATACAAAGAGCAATAACTCCTGCGACTTCCATAACCCCAACAAGAGCCATGTAAGGTAACATGTTCATTGCGGTGAAGTTTTCGGTCATCGCTTCGCTTCCCGTAATCTTTGATAATCCGCCCATACCGAGCATAAAGGTTACAATTGCCGTTAACAACCAACCTAAGTTTTTAAGTGTAAGATATTTTTTCATGTTCAAATTATAAGTTTTTAAATTTATTTTGTAAAGAAAATAATTATACTTTAAAAGTATTTATATATAAAAAATTATGAAAAGATTTTTAATTACCGAAGAAGAGAAAAAACAAATATTGGATTTATACTCAAAAAAAGGTTTAATGATTGAACAAGATTTAACTACCACCACATCAACCAATACTTCTCAAGAACCATATGAAAATTATAGATTTGCAGGTTGGAGTGTAGTTGTTCAGGGACAAAACATTATATTTATAGATAGAGATTATAATCCTATCGTTTCTTACAATGGTGATTTATCTAATTTAAAATTTGATGTAACGAAAGGGGTATTCTTGAATGATGACATGTTAGTTTTAGGTAAAGACTTGATTTATGATGCGGATGGGAAAATTGCTGAAGGAGAAATACCAACTAAAGAAAAACTTTTAAAGTCAATACTTACCTATGTAAGAGCCGACCAATCAGAGATAAAACCTAACGAAACTAGAGCAATTGCATTTGCAGTAGGAATTAGTGTTAATAAAACTCCAGAGTTTATAGGAATATATCCTGGAATGTCCAAACAGACAGAAGGACAGGTAATTCAAGGTAAAAGTCCTAAAACCATAGTTACAATACCTGAAATTGGGTTCAAGGATATGTACGTAGTTTCAAATAAAAAACAATTTAATGAAATAAAATGGTTTGTTGATTTGATTAATAAAAATATTGAATTTAAAGATTTCGAAAAAACTTATGCGGTAACTTTAAATTCAGGAAACCCATATAGACCAGCATACTCAACAGAGAAAAATATACCAACAACTAATGAAACAGAAGAGTTTGTACCATTACAAATTGGGGATGCTATAAGTGACCCATTCGCTTATGATAGTGCAGATTTATCAGGTGAGGGTATTAAATTGTTAAACAACTTCGCAAAACAATTTACAGATAAAAAAACAAGTTCACCTAAACTATATCAAGACTATTTAAATAGTTTAAAAGGTCAAACGATTACTGTTAATGCTTACGCATCTATTGATGAGAAATCTGACGCAATCATGACAGGTGGATATACCGCATGTAATAAGCCAAATCAAACAAGAAAGGCATACAATCAGTGTCTATCACAGGCAAGAGCTCAGAATGTAGTTAATGAACTTAAAAAATTGTTACCTGACTTTTTTAGTGTAAATTCAGGGATAACATTTAAACCAGTTGGTGTTGGTGAAACTGAAGAATTTGCAATGGGTAAGAAGTGGCCAAATGCAACTAAAGACGAAACATTACCAAACCGTAGATATACAGTAGTTTTACCTACATTTAGTAAAACCTATAAAACAAAGTAAGTTATTCAATACAATACGGTATTGAAAAATCAAATTCGATAAAGAAATTTTTCTTATCTTTTGATAGTTTTACAGAACAACTTGCCATAGCAAGCCCTCCGTCATTAGTCATCTTCATTCGTTGAATCTCACTGTGATATTCTGAACCATCCCAACCTTTAATAACTCGGACAGCCAATTCTTCATACGTAGTTACAAAACTAACAGGTATTTTAGCAGCGATTTCTGATGTTGAAAACATTGGTCCACTGAATTGTGATTTAAAAATTTTAACTTTTTGTTTATCTACAAGTTCATCACCCAATTTGTTTTTTAAATCAATTGTCCAAATATCTGATTGGTCAGGATGAAATAATTTATTCTCATCAATCATTTTTTGGGTATTTGATTTTGAAATATTAGAATACAAAACATCTGACCATACCAACGAATCTTTACCGATAGATTTACGGAACTCAATCATTTCATGGAAAAGTATTTTCTCAAATAATTTCTCATCAAAATTATTGACATCAATCGTCTGTCCATAAAATTGGATTGTTACGATTAGGACGATTATTGTCGATAGTATTCTTTTCATAGTACAAATATAGTGAATATATTAATATTCCCATCCCATTATACTAATTTTTTTTTAAGTATATTTATCTAATATGTCTCTAAATAAAAAATTGTTAAGTCTGTTTTATAAATCTAACTTCCCAAAAGGTTCTATAGTAATAGATGGTATCAAGTATATGGTAGAACCTTATAACAATTTTGAAAAACTTAATATATATACCGATAATATTGCTGATGTTAGTACAACTAGGATAAATCAAATTGGCTCAATAGAAGAACTTGTTTATAACTTTTCTAAATTTGTAAATTCTAGTGTCAATTATGAAACATTTAAAATATTAATGTCTCATATTAATTTTTATACTGATTTAGATAAAAATGAAGTTTATTTAAACAATGAGGATACTAAAATAGTTTTAGATATATATGAAAATAATAAAGAAAGTAGTATAAAATTTAGAACATTTAATGATGAAATAATTGATATTAATTATTCAGCAAAGTTTACTGGTGTTTCAAATTATGAAACTGAAATAATAGTAAATGATATAGTTAAAATTACTTTTTTAAGTGTAGATGGATTTGAGTCATCTGATATAAAAAATGATTTTTTTAAATTATACGAAAATGAAGATGAGTTATATGACTCTTTCAGGGATGGTCTTGAGTTTGAGGAAGTTATATCCTTTTTTCACAGTCGTTCCCGTTTAATAGACTACGATTCAGATGTTTATGTAGTCTTTAATCACAAATTCATATTTTAATCCCAGTATTGTAAATCTCATCCCAACTATTTTCCAAACAATAGTCCAAGAAATCTTTTGGTGACATTCTATAAGAATCGTCTAAACCATACACCCAAGATACAAATTCAGAACAATACATTTTGTCTTCTTCGTGTTTTTCTTTTTTCTTGTTCCACTTACCAGTTAGTAATTCAATAGGTTGTTTAATTAACAATCCCTCAAAGTCATAGGCAGTTAATCCAACTTTACTCATAGCCTTTGTTGCTATTTTCTTTTCAGCAATTACTCTAGGTCTTCTCATTACAATAAAATCATAATGATATTCGTTAACCCATGCATCAAACGGTTTAACATTAACACCATTATCTTGAGCGTCAATAACATAAAGTTCATCCCATATCCAAATGAATAATGCGGTGTGGTTAATTTGAGATTTGGTGGCCCAACGAATTAATTTACTAATTAACTTACGTCCACGACAATGTAGAACGTCACCTGTTTTAAACTGACTTAAATCTATCATACTATATCTTTTGTTTCAATTAATGTATATGTAAATCTATTCCCATGAATATCTTTTGATTTACGACAAATCTTCATAAACTCTTCAAAGTCCGCAGACTTCTTGAATACCTGACATCCTTCAGACCAATTCTCAACATACGTTGAATCAGCACCTGCCTTGTGAATGTTAATACCATAAACACCTTCAGTGATTTTGTTCTCATCATAAGTCATATCCTTGTTGGCATCACGATAAACTTTAACGGGTTTATCCTGACCTAACGCTTCATATTTACCCTGATGTAATCTGATAATGTGTGAACCACGATATTGTCCCTCAACCAATCGAGCAACACCATCTTTGTTGTGGTATTCCATCACACCCTTCTTACCCGGGTCAGTGGTTGCCGGCCAAATGTGAAACTTCCATTGTCCATTCTCTTTGTAAGAGATGGTTAAATAATCATCAAAAGCATTTGTAACCTTTTGACCAGTTGCACTGTTTCTAATTCCAATGATGTTAACATCGTAACCTTTGTTAGCCGTGTCTTCAAACCAAACGTATCCCTTTGATTTTACAGCAGTTTCCACTTGTTCTCTTGTGTATGACATAATTTTAGTTTATGTATAAATATCATTCAAATAGAAAAACCCCATCAATTGATGGGGCTTAATGAAACCTTGTTATTTATTTTTAGAATTTTGTTCCGCAGTGTGGACAGAATTTATGTTTGTCTTTCTTTCTTTTACTTCCACAATTGGAACAATAAAGAACATTCACCTCTTTCACCTCAACAGGTTTCTCTGACATTGGCATTAATCTCCAAGTTGAATATGATGATGGATAAGAATTGAAATCCATATTAACAGATGTGAACTCCTGTTTTGAGTCACCACCCTTCTCAACACGACCTGTCTCTTTGAACCTGTCAGTTTGTAAAGACTTTTTTAGGTTTTGTGATGTGTTATAATCAACACTATTGATAGGTACGGAATAGTTTGTATAAAAAGCATTTGAATCACCTGCGAAGGTATTACTGTTAGATGTTAAATTAACGTTTGTGTTATAATACTTAGTATTCTCTCCCAAAGTTATACTATACTTACCTGTGGTTGTAGTGGTCATACTACCAGTCCAAGTACTATTAGTACCTGCCAACGTTATAGTTGGGTTATTGAAATAAACATTCTCATCATAAAATTCAACGATAACCTCACCATTGTTTTTGATTGCTTCTTGGACTTCCTTTGATGATGAGTTAACCTCATACACCTCAAATTTGAACTTCCTTGCTTCGTTCAAATATCTTTCCAAGAATACCCTTTGACCAGGTCGGATAATAATTCCACCACCTGATAGGTAATTTCCATTGATTTTTATTTTCGCTAAAACTGAATTTGATTTTGGGTTGAAGATTTCTACTTCAAATTCTTCCCCATCTTTAAGATAAACGTTTGAGCCGTTTTGTTTTAATCTTTGTTTCCCTGTCGTAATATGAGCCGACGGAAACTTCTTGAGTTCTGTGTAATACATTTTTTTACCTTATTTTATTGTTTATGTTTATTGAACCCCACTTCGTTGGTATTTCTCCAACTCAACTGTCTCAAAGAACAGGTGGACCTCAGCAACAAGGTTTCATTAATAACTATAAGGTAATTTGTTTTGTTGTGAATATTATTTAAAAATAATACACAATTATATCCGATTGGGTCTCAATGGTATTAAATTCTAATCCGATTTTTCTCTCAACCCATCTAGCAATGAGTGACATCGCATCATGGTATTCTAAAGAAAAGAAAGAAGCAATTTCAAACATTAATTTTCTTTCAATTGTACACCAACGGCTGCTTGTATTAAATTTAATTTGAGCATAATTATCATCTTTTGAATTAAGAAAATATTCATATGTCCCATATTCCATATTAATAAAATCCTGATTGTCAAGATACTTAAACACTATCTTTTCTATTTGTGATTCTGTGATTAGATATCTCATTCTATAATAAATACAATTATAAATAAAAAACCCCACTCTTTTGGAATGGGGTTTAACAAACTCGGGCTCAGCGAGCCAATATTTCAGGAAGGGCCCTTTTTAAAGTTGGTTATTTAATTTTAACAAACCATCTACGTTCACCGTAGTTGTAGATTTGACTGAACATAATTTACTGTTCACCTGTTGTGTGGCCACACAGAGCAGGGTCCATCACAGCTTACCTTGGGGCATTTAAACTTCGGTTGTGGTAGCTACTCCACGGTGAAGCCAAGGTTTCTTTCAACGGTGCTAATCCGTCTTCTGTAAGGTTTGTTTGTTGTGGTGGACGGACTCGAACCGCCAAGTCCATAGGAACCTGTTTTACAGACAGGCGAGCCAACCAATTGCTCAACACCACAATGTAGTATCGCGTATCGGATTCGAACCGATGGTCTTCGCCGTGAAAGGGCGACGATTTAAACCAGCTAATCTAACGCGACAAATAAAAAAAGATAGCTTATAGTGTCCACATTTTCCACTATAAGAAGTAACGACCAGTCAAGTTGTGAATCTTACTTTATGTCGCCTGCAACAGGTGAAACTTACTTCTATCTTTTAGTTGCGGGAGCAGGATTCGAACCTGCGACCTTGACCTTATGAGAGTCACGAGATTGACCATCTTCTCCATCCCACAATATATTGTCAGTCTTTCCTGACCGTCACCTTGCTCCACAGGTATGAGCCCGTATTGCCCTTGGTTGGGTTGTTACTTATTCAGTAACGGTTAGTACTCAGAGAAGGACTTGAACCTTCATGTCATTTCTGACTCGGGTAGGTTACCCTAGCGTCTTTCCATCGAACTAATGCATTAGTATCACTTCCGCCACCTGAGTAATCCTCGATTCTTTTACAAAGATACAAAATAAATACTGATTAGTCAAAATTTTTACACATTTCTTTTTCATTACTTGTATCCCATAGTTTTGGATTAACCATATGACAAGTATGTTTCCTTCCTGTTCTTTCAGTAAATTCTCTTAACTTTCTATTGTGGTTGTTATCAACCTTATACGGACATTCTTTACAACACGACATATTTTTCTGTTTTATACCAACTTGGTGTTTCTCTATTTTTCCATACCGCAAAACCTGACTTGGCTCCACGATAATAATTTCTGTATGATTCAACAACGTCATTTACTTTATACTCGTCAGGCATTGCCTTGGGTGGTTCAGTAAAACCTTTGTCACAAATGTTTAACTTATTTGTGACACACCATTCAATAACATCCTGAGACTTATGACGTTTTCCATATCTGTAAGTATATTCTTTACATAACTCCAATCCAAGTTCACATAGATACAAATAGTTAGACAGTGACTCACGTGTCCATATTGCACAAGGATGATTCTTATGTGATAACTTGTACGGTACTTGGTCGGTACTTGGTGGGTACTTGGTCGGTACTTGGTGGGTCATGTGATGTGCTCCACATAATAACTGAGCAGTTTCCAATATCATCTTAACAACATGCTTGTCACAATGATACTTTGCGCATTTTTCAATGTCCAAATCCAAAAAAAAGATATTCATTTTACAAATTTAATTAAAAATATATATTTATACAAATATGGGCCAAAAATTTTTAATTTCAGAAGGAGAGAAAACACATATTAGAAAGTTATATGGTTTGATAACTGAGGCAGTTGAACCTTACACACAATCTCAAAGAGTCACTTTCAATCCAGGTTACTATGGTAGAACTTATGCTGCACCTTTTTTAGACCCAATAATTGAAAACATAAAAAAATACCTATTGGACAGACCTGGTGAAAGATTTGTAGTTAATGTCGCAATAAGTTCGGGTGAGAGTCAAATACCTAATACTGATAATGAAGGAGTTATAACAGGTAAAGCAGGAACTGCGTTAGCTCCAAAACAATTGGCAATACAAAGAGGAGTAACAATAACTGATTACTTAAATGAAAAATTAGGTGGATTAGTTGAATCAGGTGTTTTACCAAGTTTACCTAAATACACAATTGCTGACCCAAAAATTGGTGATACCGCTTGGGTTGGGACTCCGTTCTGTCCTGCCGGTTCAACAGATGCTCAACAAAGAGGTGCTTGTAAGGATAGATATAAAGCCGGTAAAGAAACTACTTATAAAGATTACTTTAACGCTTATCAACAAGAACAGTATTTGGATATGTCAATTACTATAACTGAACTACCAACAGAAACACCAACACCATCAGTTCCTGTTACAACACAGACACCTACAATAAAACTTGAAGAATGTGCCAGTACAATAAGAGTTAGATTTGAAATTAAAAAACATAATTGTCAAAATGCTGAATTTTTTGTATTTGCAAATGATACAAGATTAAATAATATGGAAGGAGGTATGACCGCTAATTTAAATACCGGAACAAGTAGTCGAGGAATACCTAATGTTAGTAGTAACCCTGTTTTCCCACCACAGTTATTAAACCCAGGTTATGGTATTTTAACACAAAAATATGGAGTTAATGTAAAGGGAAAAACTAAAGACGAGTTAATTAGTGGGTTTAAAGATGCGGCAAGATGGGATGATTTTGAAATACCATCATCTGATAAAGAAAAAATATTATCTCAATCATTAGAAGTATCACCTACATTACCATTTATTAATATTTGGTTTGAATGTGTAACATCTGACGCTCATGATGATATTGTAAAAATAACAGTATATGATGGTAATAATAATGTAATAGTTGCACCATTTAGTCCTAAAGGTAGTCAAGGATTATTATGTACTTTAGATAAGTGTGGTAAAAAAATAAAAACAATTAACGATAGAATTGGTCCTTCAGGTGGTAATATCAGACAGGCAAGAGGTGAATTAATTACATACAAAGAAGGTTTAATGTCTAATTTAGGTTTAAGTGGGGATACATCTACTTTAGATACTAAAGGATTATCACTTGAGAGGACTAGAACACTACTTAATAAAATTAAAGATATTGCAACAAAATTTAATGAATATTATACTAAAATGACCGCTTCTAAATACGACAATGAAAAAAATAACCTAAAAAAATCATTTAAAACATACCTTGAATCAGAACTCACTCAATTTTTCAAAATAACTATGAAGTCTGAAGGATATGAAGAACTTCTTAGAAAAGACCCTACAGACGCTGATTCATATCCAAGAAGTCTTATTAAATCAGATATGGGTGGAGATTTAAAAAATAGAATGGATACTTTCTACAAGTACTTTAATACGTTCTATCGATTAGGTAATACAGGTGAGTTTTTGATTAACAACATAAATCAAAATACTATTTATAATATTAGTAAAAATGTTAATTCAGATATAACATAAAAACTTTGGGGTTATTTATAAAACTCCAAAGTATCCACTATCTCGACTGTACCTTTTTTGTGATACATCCAAAAGTCTGAACCCACAGGTAAACATTGTTGATATTCCAAATTTAAATTCAAGTCACGAACAAGAAAAATATTTCTTTTAACGGTATCGATTGGTAAACTTTTAACAATGTTTAATGTTACGTTAACGTTAACGTCATTAAATAGATTAGTACTGTCGGTATCTGATGCCGGAATTGAAACTTCATTAATAACTTTTGAATCATTACTAATTGGGTCCTTGGTTACCGCACATGAGGTTAACAATAAAACTGTTAAGAATAAAAGTAAGTTTTTCATCGTATTTGGATTTATTAAGTTTGAGGTCGGAGTTGGATTCGAACCAACGTTTATGGTTTTGCAGACCACCTCCTGAGCCACTCGGACATCCGACCTTGTTATGAATACAAATATAAGTCAAAAATCTTAACGAATCAAAATAACTTGACCTTTTTCTACGTGTCCAATATTTCTATCGTCTCTGTATGTCATTATCCAATTATAAACACCTGTCTGACAATAGTATCCACTACCATCATCGCCATTCCAAGTTTGACTTAATGATTTAATATTATAAACCATCATACCATCTCTATTAAAAATTTTCATATTAGGTTCATAAACTGACATACCCGCAATCTTAAACACATCGTTAAACCCATCATTATTTGGTGTGAACGAATTGGGAACATATAACCTATAACAAGTGTTTGTTCTAATGGTAATCGCATTTAACTCACTCTCACAACCCAAAGTGTCAGTTCCATATATAGTAATGGTATGGTCCATAGTCGTGTCAGGCCAAAGAACATTTAATTCAAAGTCAGTATCAGGTTGTAAAACACCATCAACGTGCCAAGTATATTCTATACCAACACTATCAGGAGCCAAATAAGTATGATTATAAGGGTCAATACAAAAATCAATAAAGTTTGATTGAGCAAATATTTCAGGGGCTTCAAACTTTGGTCTCACATAAATCTCAACGGAATCAACAACAGGACATCCATATATGTTAACAAAATATAATGGGTGGTATGTTCCTGAATTAAATCCAGTGAAAACATTACCAACCAAGTTTTCCCCATTCCAAAATCCACCTGAAGGACTTGCAGATAGTTGAACGGTTTCTTCCAAACAAATACCAATATTGTCTTGTCCAAAAGTAATCAAAGTATCTACAACAGTTATCGTTGTATCAATAATGTTACCAATACATCCGTCAACAGTTGTTTCTTGTACCGATATAACATAATTACCCGGTACCCCACCCCATTCAACATCAATAGTATTTGTTCCGTTTTCAGTCATAGTACCTCCACCAGAAATAGTCCAATCATATGTTGAACCAACAGTGTTTACAACAGAGTATGTATCAGTAAGTCCAACACATACCGTATCCATTGGGACATCAATGGGTGAAGTCACCACATCTCCCCCAAGAACAGTTCCATTGAAAACCTGAAACGGAGCGTCAAAACAAGATTCAGTTCCCCAACTACCCATAGTTCCGTCAGCATATGGTGTGACTTCTATCAATAAAGATAAAGGGTCACACTCATCGGTAACTTGTAATTGAACACAAAAAGACCATAAACAATCAATACCAAAGTCCCCCCAATCATTACCAGGGTTTCCATCAATAGTTCCTTGAGGTCCCTCATAGAAATAACCCGGTCCAACAGTTAATGTTCCCGTATTATTTGTTACACTTTCAGACCATAACCATTGTTGAGGTGGAACTGCCCCACCACAATCATCAGGGCCTGAAATAGGACTATGTGATACCCATCCCGGTCCCAAAGTTAATCCAAACCCCTCAATCCAATTGGAACCAAAGTTAGTTCCGTTCCAACCGTTCATCGTGTAACACATAGTTACAACAGTTCCAGGTTCGTAAGTACCATTAGTAGGTGATGGAGTTAATGTAAAAGATTGGACCCCAACACATTGTGAAAGGACAATATTGGGTATTAATAATAGGAAAAATAGGATTGTTCTCATGCCGATAAATATCAATATAGATACAAATAAGATTATAATAGTTGTACCCCCTGAGAGACTCGAACTCTCACCCTAAGACATCGTTCTAAGCGATGTGCGTCTGCCAATTCCGCCAAGGGGGCAAGTTCCCCACCCTGAGATTATGGTGAGTAGTCATATCGGTTTTTTCCTATTTGTAAAAACCTGCTGGGCATCCCCGTTAAAAAAAGTCAGACTACGTGGCGGTGTGTCAGGACCGTTACTCCACGGCTGGGTACTATCGGCATTTCCCAGTCTATACCGAGTCCATTGTTAAATGAGTCTTGGACCAAAGACTGTTGAGTATCTCTTACTCATTGTAGTCAGAACAGGACTTGAACCTGTAAGTTAATACCAAAGCTCCACGATATTAACCATTGCTTTGTAGGAACTTTCTAATGTGCGTCTACCAAGTTAACATTGACCCCGTAGTGGATTCTAACCACATTGTTTTTACCTCTAGAACGGGGTTGTTAACATTCCGCCACCTGACTATATTTTATTTCAATAACCTAGACCAAATCTTAATTACCATATCTCTTTGTGGTGATGGTTTTAGTTTCGACCACCTATCTATCCAATTCTTTATTTGTTCCTGTGTCATTCTTATTTAATTTTTTAGTCAGGACCAATTGCCACCTGACTATATTAAAACACCCTTATCTATCCAACTTACAGGTGTTATGGCTGTCCTCATTGCTGAGTTAGGAATAAACTGTCTTGCTCCCCTTCATGATGGGTTTTACCGACCTTAGTAGTCAACTAGAAGGTAATATATATACAAACCTTCAACTCTCCCCTATGGTTATCATACCATTTCTCATCGTATGGGACATACTATCTGATGATTAGTCAGAACGTGTAGTCAGAACAGGATTTGAACCTGTATGTATTAGTTTTAGAGGAATATAACTTATCGGATTTTACCTCAATGATATAACCGTTCCGTGGGTTATCTAATACTACATCTTAGCGTCTAACCAATTCCGCCACCTGACTATATTACTATCAGCTCTTCGGCATTCTACTCCCCGCAACACGGAATTGTATCTTACTTAGCCCATCGTCAGCGGTATGGGTACCGAAGTTCACTAATAGTTGAGGATGAGAAGTCCTCTGTGTTGTAAGCATATTGTTACTTTTAACAACTTCCTTTTTTATCAATACCTCCTTTCTCAAGGAAACAACACCGCAAAAGACCTACCCTGGGACGCTGTTCTTATGGGTAGCGTAGTAGGTACTTTAGTAGTCAGGGCCGGACTCGAACCGGATAAGTAACCTTACTTCTAATGGAATCTCCAAGTGTCGAGAACTATTAGCTCTCAGGATTTGGGACCGTCCCTCATTACACCCACCTGACTCCGACAAAGATATGGTAAGTTTTTCAATCTACCAAATCTTTTTCTATTTCTTCATCCCATTCTTCAACCACAAACATTAATTGAATAAACTCACCATCTACATCCGATTCATACTTAACGTAAAACCCACCTGTTGATATATCTGTTTTTTCTTGAAACGCCATTTTTAATAATCGTCTCGCTTCTTGTCTCAATTCAGGAACAGTCGGAATGCCTTCTTCAGCCGCCGCCCACTCCCAATTTAATAATTCCATTACTTGACGGACTTGTTCAAACTTGAAGTGGTCCATTATTCCGTCAATTGCGTCTTGTTGTTTCTGTGTCATATTATTTAAATTTTTATTGATACTCTTTTGTTTCGCGTCCCTCACCATCTCAATCATCTTCTCACCAACTGAGAGATGAACTTTAGTTTCCCCATCATCCATATTCATTAAATCAATAAGAATTTCCTTTCGTTTTTCTTTCTTCGCCATCTCAATCATCTTCTTGATAACCGCAATGTTCCCTTCTCTCTTATCTTTGAAGAAATCAAAAACCATTGGTGGAAACTTCCAACTCTTAATATAATAATCAAATCCCAAAATCTCATTCGGTGTGGTGTCAGTTTTAATATCCACAAAATATGAGTAATTCTCTTCAAACCATCTGAATGCCTGTTGAAATAGTGGAACATTACATTCACCATCAAAATCCATAGTATCATATAATAATACTTTTTCACCTTTCATATCTTTGTAATACCCAAAACAAGGTTCATCAAATCCAAGGTTCTTGAGTTCCGAAGCAATTTCGTATGTGACAAATTCTTTATTCATAGGACAAATGTAAGGTAAATTTATTAATTAAACAAAAAATAGTTGCCCCATCAGGACTCAAACCTGAAGTCTTCTGAACCAAAATCAGACGTGTTGTCAATTACACCATAGGGCAATATGGAGCGTAGTGGGGCTGCAGTCCCCTGAGGCACCTACGCAAGTTACTCCTCTTTAGCGGCTCCAACGGGATTCGAACCCGTACCACACGGCGTGACAAGCCGGCATTGTAACCATTCAACCATGGAGCCAAAAAGAGCGGGTTGGGGTAATCGAAACCCCGTCTTCACTTTGGAAGAGTGACATAATGAGCCGTTATACGAAACCCGCTTATAAAAAACCCCATCTTCGTCGGATTAACGGACCGACTGCCATATAGGAGGTGGGGGTTGTCCTGTCAATTCAGGACCTCGTGGGGTGAGTGGGAGTTGAACCACACATCTTCGGTTTTTCAGACCGACGCGAACTGACCACCTGCGCTATCACCCCATATAATGAAAAATATTATCCACCCATTTTTCTTGTGAAAGGTGGTTTTACTCCCATTTTTCTTGAGTTCCACCCATTTTTCACGGGTTCTACCCATTATAGTCGGGATAACTGGACTCGAACCATCGACCCCTTGGTCCCAAACCAAGTACTCTAAGCCAACTGAGCTACATCCCGAATTAAGTTCTCACGGTTGGAATCGAACCAACGACCTTTTGTGTATCAGACAAATGCTCTAAACCAACTGAGCTACGTGAGAATGTTAGAGCCTCTACTCGGAATCGAACCAAGAACAATTGATTACAAATCAATCGTTATACCTTTTAACTATAGAGGCTTGTTGCACGCCAGGAAGGACTCGAACCCTCATAGAACATAGTGTTCACGGTTTTGGAGACCGTTGCATAACCATTCTGCCACTGACGTGTATAAAAAGTGACCCCGGTGGGACTCGAACCCACGACCCTCGCATTAAAAGTGCGATGCTCTAAACCTTCTGAGCTACGAAGTCATTTTTCCAATATGTCAAAGAACCAAAAAAAAACCCTGAACTTTTTTGTAGTCCAGGGTTTCTTTCTATATATGTGATGATACGATTACATCTTATTAAGAACCCTGAACTTACGGCAATCCTGCCCCTTAATCGTAAACCATGATTGGCCCACGTTTGTCGGGAGATTATTCACGTTATGTGTTGAGTTCTGTTTCATTGTTTTCTTATTAAATATCAATTGTTTGACAAAAGTACTATAAATTTCTTCTTATGTCAAGTTTTTTTTAAATTTTTATTTCAAAATGGATAAAATTGTAGTCTTCTTTAAAGTATTCTATATTATAACTCATTCCTCTATCAGTTCTTTTCTTTATTGATAGGAGTCCTATACCTGCCCCACCTTTATCAGAAAAATCACCATTGTCTAATTTAGTCATAATCTTTTGTTTGATTTCGTCATGACTTGACGATTCTACAGATTCCAATTTTTTTTCAAGTTCTTCTGTTTTTTCTTTTAAGAGTAAGTTTCCTGATTTGATTATATAGTTATCGCTATCTTTTATAATTTCAAAATATGCAAACGTTTCTCCTTTTTGGGTTTTATCAGAATGATGAATTATGTTTTGAATAACTTCCACGGTAAGGAATGAAATCTTTCTGATTAATGTCGGTTTTTCATTTAAGGTTTCAATAAATTTAACCACATCATCAACATCCTTTTGTGTGAAATTTTGGGAAAGATATAGTAAAGATTTTTTCATATAATTTATATCAGTATACGAATATACTCTAATAAATAGAAAAGGTTACGTTAATTCTACCTTAGTAATTATGGTAAAAAATCCTGAATAATGGGCAATTTCATTAATCACTATTTCATCAATAATTTCATCCATTTCATTTTCGATTTCCCATCCAATATCTTCTTTATCAACAATATCTTTAATTTCATGAGTTGAGCCATCAGTAATCAATGTTACTTCAGCTCCAGGTAATACCTTAACATCGAATTCGTATTGTGTAGTTTCAGACTTATTAAGGTCAAGAGTAAATTTGAAGTCGTACCCTCCCGCAATATTAGGGTAATCATTTGTGTCGAAAGTTTTTTTACTTCTTTCAACTCCAACATTATACGCAGTTTCAATTCCCAAAAAATTTGTAAGAGATTCCATAATAGCAATATAACCTCTAAACTTAACTTTAATACCTAAAAACATAAGTAAGGACCCATCAATATGTGGGTCCTCACCTCGAGATATTTGTTTTTTGAACCAATTAGTAGATACTTTTGTTATAGTATCAAATTTAACAGATTCGATAAGTCTTCTATGTTGTGATTCAGAAATAATATATTTCATAATTTATAAATATATCACTCAAATCTATTTTTCAAATCATACTTAGTAATAATCTCTTTTAATTTCATTTCGTATGTTCCATCCTCAGCATATCCAAGACTGTTTAAGATTTGGAAATACTCATTCTCAGAGTTTGCTCTGTTGGCGTATGTTGAACACCATAGGGCGTAATCTAAAACACTGTCCTCCCAATTCGAATATGACGCATGATTGTTTTCCGTTCCTTTTGCTAAATTCAATCTACTTGTCGCCTCTTTCATTCCAAACAAATTATGGTTCTCTTGGAATACAGCACTTTGAAAGTTACCTGTCTCAAGTATTGCCTGAGCCATAACAATATGAGGATACTTGAACCCAAGTTCTTTTAACTTTTCAACAAATTTATCTTCAGAAAACTTATTAACTTCTTCAACAAGTAAAACCTTCTCGTACTCTGTCATTGTTTGTACTATGTGAGTCTTGGTCCACATAAACGTAGCAATTGAGGATACAAGGGCCAAAGAGATAGTCATAACTCCAATCTTGGAGAAAAATTTAACTTTGTTAACTTTAACAAACTCTAATGACTGTTCATTCAATTTATACATATGCTTAAGTTTTATTGGTTAATTAATCTGTTGTATCTGTTTTCGTCAATCGCGATTCTCAGTCTATTCTCGGTTGCTCGGTAGAGGTCCCCTGATGGTCCACCAAGTTGTTTTTCATACATGGCCAAATAATTCTTAACCAACTTACGACAAGCAATATCCTGTAATGGGTGGGTACAAGAGTCAATTACACTTATTACCCATAATTTTGTTTCATACCATCCTTTCATAGTCTTAATTATTTATTTCTACAAATTTACAAAATCATTCTTATATAAACAAAAAAAACCGAAGAAAACTTCGGTTTTAGATATTGAAGAAGGAGGGATTCGAACCACACGGCACAAGTGACATAATGTACTCTGCTCTAACCAACTGAGCTACTTCTTCTTTTAAATTACATTACTTCGGACATTGCCTCATCAGCAAATTCCATAATAACATTTGAATCAACATTATAAGTCGCATCATTGAAAGTTTCTCTTAACAAATCTTCATCAATGGTTGGTGTAATTATATTACCACTTACGTCAAATGTAACGACAGTTTCGTGGTCAAGTGAATTATACATTTCATCAAAGATGAATTCATTAACTTTACTTGTATATTCAGCCAAGAATCTTTCAAGTTGTTCTCTTGTGAATACGATGTCGGCTTCCTCAACTACAATACCCGCATCGGATTTAACATCATTTAATTGTGATTGGATTTCATTCAATTTCTCAATCAACTCACTGTTTTGGTTTTTGTTTTTTTTGTTCATAATATTCATTTTTGGTTTTTTCATTTCTTTTACAAACATAAACTGAATTTTTTGTAATGACAACTTTTTTTAAAAAAAAAATTTACCAATTAATACCAGGACCAAATTTCCTATCATCTATTATTTCATTAACATATAACTCGATATTTGGAATCCAAACACTTATTCTAGCCTCAATTTCATTTATTAAATTATCAAAATCATGTCTATTTGAGTTTTTGTGTATGGTAACTGAAACTACCGTAAAAACTGTCTTATCAATGTTATCAACAACTATATTCTCCACCGAACTGACTTCATCAAGTTCATCCATCTCACCCATTCCCCACTCATCAGATTCTTCTTTCAAAGCGTTTAAAGTAGAATCGATTAGTCCTTGGATTATCGTTGTGAATGATTTTTTTTTGGTTTCATTAATATAGTGTTCCATTAATAATAAATATTAGTCATTAAGAAAAGATAGTACCATATCCTTAATACCAACCTGTTTAATACCCTCATTGTTCAAAGGTGTTAAAACAAAGTTATCAAGTCCCCATTCGTGTTCATATTCCATTGAGTAACGTAGTCCAGTCTTCCCCATCTCCAAATCATCAATCGCCACCCAATGTGTAACTTCGGGATGGTTTGATAACCAATCTTGGATTTCCAAACTTCTTGTTCCTTCCAAATCCCAATTTCGGGTCCATGTAACTCTTGACCCATCAAGTAAAGTATCTGTAAAATCAATTGGTCGTTTGATGATACCCTGTTTTTCGTAGTAGTCACCCATTTCTTCAACATTAGCCCAACGTTTCCAATCAGAAGATACAACGATTTCAGCACCAGTCTGTTCCAAGATTTCATTCAATACCTTGATTGCCTTCTTGTCAAAGTTATCAAAGCGAGCATCAACAGGTAATGTCATTACATCTTGACTCAATTTTCTTTTAGCCTTTGTTTGTTTTTTAAATCGTGACCCCCAGTTATTGGATAGACAGATAACTCCATCGTGGTCTAACATTATTACTCGCATATTATTTCTTTTTGGAGAGTCTCTCTCGGTTGGTTTGTTTCTTTTCAGGTGGATGCTTATACTTAATCTCAACAGAGATTGGTCCGTTCTTGAACTTTGTTAAATCATAAGTCCAAACGGTAACCGCATTGTCATCTTCATAAACTTGCTGATATTGTTCCTTCTTACTCATAATGGGAACAAAGATACGACATTATTCTTTATCTTCCAAATTAATTAATGGGACAAAATCTTTTGAAGGGGTAAATTCGAAGTTATCTACAACAACAGGCATATCAATACTAAAAAATTTAAGGAATTTTTGAATGTCATTATCAATTTGAACACTAAACTCATACCATTGTTTATTAACAAGTTCTCTTCCTGTCATCTTTTGTTTATTACCAAAAGCACATAAGTAATAATTAACCATACCTTCACCATTAACCAATTTAACCGAAACAAAAAGGTGGTCTTTCATTTCACCAATACTTATTAACTGAGCCACTTTATCAATATGGAATTGATAGTAAGCCTTTACAGGTTTTTCACTGAAACTAACACGATGGTCGTAAACAAAAGTTTTACCTTTTATAAACTTGTTAATTTTATTGATTTCATTATTCCCCATCTCTTTCAATAGTTAAAAGTCTCATGTATCTTTTCTTCAAAGTCTTGCCCGCATCATTTATTCTTTTTTCATATTTTTTGAATAATTCAAATAAATTTTTTGTTTTAAATACTTGGTCTTCCATAACTTTGATTTCATCTTTAAGTACATCAATTGCCAAAGACTTATATTGTTTTAGATAAAACTTATGTAAATTCTTTATGTGAAAATCAACTGCGTCAGGAGACTTTTCTTCAGTTGTTTTTATTAATTCATCGTATAATTGCTCAGCTGAATAATTTTCCATCTCATCGGCAATTTTCCATTGTTTCGTCTCCTTGAATTCTTCAAATGACATTCTCTGCATTTTAGAATAAGCCTCTTGTGTATTAGCATTAATTTCCCAAGGTTCAGAATAATACATGTAATTTAAAAAATTTTCATACACTCTGAATATTTTTCTAGGTGTATTAACATTTACACTTCCAGCAAATGACTTTGGTAAATAAACCTTACCAACACCCGTGGACTGCCATCTTTTATAAAATTCATACAAATGGTTTAATTCATGAGTTATAGTATCTAAAAAATCATTTAATAAATCGTCAATCATTGTTTCATCAAACTTTCTGATGTCAACGACAATATCAAAATCTAATTTACCATGAATAGTATAATCAATATTTTTTAATATTTTTTTAGGTAACTCAAATGATGGTTCTTTCATATATGAATTATTCCCTTCAGTATCCTCAATGTCATAAGCCCCTCCCCCTGTTGAGAATGGTAAATCCCCTTCTAATGTTTTTTTAAGAGGTAAAAACTTAAACTCTATTTCAAGTTCTTCAACAGGAAAATCTAAAAATAGTTCAGTATCGTTTTTATAAACCTTTTTCAAATTTTGGAACCCAAGGTCTAAATCAATCGAATCTTGTTCCATTATGGAAATGGATTCGATAACATAAGGTTCAAGTAAAGTGTAAATATAATTAGTTAAATAAATTGCTGATTCGCTTACACCTTTCTCCTCAGTTAAGAAATGTTTAAAATTAGATTCGCGCACGATAACTCTCATAACAAATAAATACCTTAAAAAACTAAAATTTAAGTTACAAGAACTTTTCTTTAGTATCTTCTATTAATTTTTCAAGTGTTTTAATTTCAGATTCCATCGACATTTCATCCACGTTATCCATTTCATCTTCAAAATGTTTTTTCTGAAATAGACTAACTAAATTTTCACACGATGGTATTTGTCCTGCATGGGTCACAGATTTTATACATTTTTTAATCTTAATAAACTCAGATTCAACTTGGCTTAAATTCATTTAATTTATTTTTTTGTATAAATATAAAAATGTTCACCAATCTCCTTAGTATACCTTTCCATATATTTTCCTTCACAAGCCTTTTTTAATCTAGGAGTTAACTCATAGTGTTCTTCATCAGTAATTGTTGGTTGGATATAAATTTCATATTCAATTTTATATGGTAATTCCTTTACGGTAATCTTAGACCATTCAGGTAACACCTCTTTTAAGTTTTCTAGTATTGACATATTAGTAATTATCTACTTTAAATAAAAAAACCCGTCGATTGACAGGTAAGATTAGAAAAGCCTGAGATTACAGCTTATGTTAAGAAACTTTGGAAGGATTATTTTTTCCCTTCGTATCCACCACCTTTTGGGTAGTATTTCTCAGTGACGGTCTTTTAGGTCTACCACTCCTTGAGGTTTGAATTACTCTATCAGTACTTAACTCTTTCCGAGGTTGCCACCCCAGTTCATCCTTGCGGGATTAAAGGTTTTTCGTAACAATACACATTGACTTGGGGTCTTTGTGTGCAATGAACGGCTCATTACTATGTAGTCACCTTTCACTCAAACCTGATGGACACTTTTCCTTTGTTATTTACATAATTTTAGGGTTGTGTTGTAGATGTGTCAGAGTAGTGGTCCAACATAAGCTCTGTCTCCTTTTGAGCGACAGAATACTAAACTACTCCGTGAAGTGTCCCCACCTCCATATTCCAAGATTACTTCATAAAGAGACCTTGGTAGGTCGTCCTTAGGGATAGTAGCGACACCACTCGTTCTCTATCTTACCTTTCGGTTTTAAGTCCTCTATCATATTGGGACCCGCAATAGTGTAACTGGATGGTCACATTTCTTACAGAGTTCCTATGGGTTATTCTTATTGTTCTTCCGAACTCAACCTGACAATCTACTTTGCCATGTCACCCTACCATTTTCCCTACGAAGTTATCCTCGGTACTTACGGTTTGGTGATATCCCACTTGTGTACTTGAGCTCCATCTCTGAAGCCGCAGTCCCCTCAACACAAGGGAGACCACTTTATCCTACTTTCGTAGTTTATTTAAGGACCATACACGGCCCATTATCGTTTATCAGATTAAATGTCTCATAATCAACCCTAAGGTTTCATAATCAACTACTGAATGGATAATCATTTTTTCAAAGAACGTATTGGTTTAGTCAATCAAACTAACCATTCGTTGACAATTCTCCTTTGAGATTTGTCTTCCACCCTCAACACCATCAACAAAAACCATTTTCTGAGTAATTTTTTTTACAGTTCCGAACAAAAGTCCTGTTTGACCGTTTTTGTTTCCGATGAACATAACTTTTGCACCTTCTGTAATTTCTTTACCTGTAACGTCTTTTGTTGTTGTCATTGTGTTAGTGTTAGTGTTTTTGTTTTACAAATTTACGACATTCATTTTTGTTTGTCAAGTTATTTGTGAACTTTTTTTTTCAATTTGACTACCGAGTATCTTTCATCACCTGTAAGTGTCAAATCTTTTACAAACTTACGGCAAATATTCTGTAGTATCAAATAAATATCAATTTTTTTTCAAAAAAAAAATATTTATAATTATGAATATAAAAATTGGTGATAAAATCATACCTGTAAGAATTGCAAAATCTGCGGCGAATATTGAAAGAGGTATGATGGATAAAACATTTACCAATTTTGGTGGGATGTTTTTCATACTTAAAAAAGATTACACATGTTTTTGGATGAAAAATTGTATAATCCCACTAGATATTATTTTTATAGATGAAAAATTTAGAATAATTGACATATTTGAAGATTGTCAACCTTGTGAAGAACATCAATGTGAACATTTCTGTTCAAGAGGTAAATACGTTTTAGAAGTTCCCGCAGGATTCTGTAGTAAAAATGAAATAGATTTAGGGTTAAAAATTAGACTTCTATATTAAAGAAACTGCCTTCATCAAGAAACCTAATGGGTCTTGTTTATCCTTATCACCAACTTCACTACTATTCGATGACGTTTGTGTTTCTGAATTTTCTGATGAATTAGAATCAATTTTAGAAAAGTCATCTTTCCAAGCTTCTTTACCTTCTTCAGTTTCTGCATATTTTTCGAATTCTTCACTAACTTTTTCTTCACCCATACTATTTGCAAGTTCTTCAGGTCCAACAAAATTACCCAAATTCATATAATCTAAAAAAGATGCCCAAGCCTTAGTTTTACCAATTAACATTGATAGTTGTGGGTTTCTCCACCATCCTAATTTTTTAAAAAACTTGGTAGCATTACCAAAGTTTTCAATACCAAAATCTCTGAAGTGTCTTCCGGCCTTATTATTTAATACCTTACCTAATTGTCCCGCTTCTTTAGCCGCAAGACCTTCAGCCTTACCAGCAATTTTCGCCCCAACCTTAACTTCTGCACTCGCTCCTTTAAATAAAGTAACCCATTGTTCAATTAATCTAAACAAACTACCAACCAATGGAATGTTCTTAGCCTTCTCCAACATACCTAATAATTTAGAACCCCAAGTTGGTGCTTCAGTAACTAATTTACCTAAAGCTCCACCCTCTTTAGTTGCAATACTTGCCATTTTAGTAGTATCCTTGGCTAAAGTGGCAGCTTTAAACGCTCCCATAGTACCTTTACCAACCTTTCCTAATAATAAAGGTTTAGCAATTAAATCACCAATATAAGGTACTGCAGATATTAATGATAATAATCCAAAAAACTTATCACCCTGTTTGAAATAAGAGATTCCATTAATTAAATCAACGATACCAGTAGGGTCGAATATACCCACAATATCTCCAATTGTATTATACCATTTTGCCTCACTTAATATTTTTTTACTATTAGGAGTTAGATACAACATACATTCAAAAACAAACTCTTTCTCTTCTCGTGAAAGGGTTGGCCATAAACTTTTTAGTTCATTAACACTTTGTTCTCGTCTTAATTCAGATTCTGTAATAAATTTAACTTTTGTCATTTTAAACTTAACAAATACTTTAATTTATTTATTTCACCCATTATTTCATCACGGATATTTAACAAATCAGAATCTCTCATTGAATCATATTTGTTACTTAAATCCATTAAAAAATCGTTAGTAATATTACAAAATTCCATTGGGTTTAATTCTTTTAAATCTGATAGTAACACACTAACTCCCCCTTGGAAATTTGGTCTTCCATGTTTACCCATACATACTTCAACAAACTTATCAATCAAATCATCTAAACTATCGTAGATACCTCCAAAAGCACTGTGTCTTGCAAATGATTTTGTTTGCCAATGGAAAATACGAAATTGATTCTGTATTGTCATTAATTCTATTATCTCTTGTTCCATAAATAAACTTTACTATAAATATACAGATAAATGAAAAACGGAGGTCATCGACCCCCGTTTTCAAATTCTAATTTTTGTTGTTTCTTTTGGTCAACAAACCCTTGTATCCTTTCTCTTGCAATATTTACATAATTTTCAGATAATTCAATACCAATCCATCGTCTATCTAAAATTTCCGCTGCCACACAACTTGTTCCACTACCATTGAATGGGTCTAATATAATATCATTCTTATATGAAAGAATTTTAATTGCCTTAGTTGGGATATCCATACTGAAAGTTGCTTTGGTCATTGGTCTTGAGTCATTCAAATACTTCCATTGTCCAAACACCAACTCCATAAAATCTTTCTTATCTTGTTCCTGATAAACAATCTTGGTCTTACCCTCTTCAGTTATAGTTGGTTCTCCTTTCCATTGTGGTTCACCCTTAACTTTCTTAATGTGGTGTTTTTTATAAGCAAGAACCATACATTCCTTTGGGTTATAGATATACGGACTCGACGGACTCATCCAACTACCCCACGCAGTTGTTTTACTTCTATGTGGACTATCCTCCTCCAAATCAACAACACCAAAGAACTTAAACCCAATCTCCTTCATAACCTGATAAACTTCAGATACAAAGAAAATCCTCCCACCCTTAGCTTGTCTATTAATCTCATAAGGAATATTCAAAGCAATTCTTCCATCATCTTTTAAAACCTTGTAAGCTTCAGTCATCCACTTACGAGTAAACTCCAAATACTCACTAATTTCCATATCATCATTATGAACATCGTAAGCAATGTTTACCCCATACGGTGGTGATGTAACAATTAAATCTATCGACCCTTCAGGCATTCCATTCATCACCTCAGCACAATCCCCAGTAACTACTTGGTTAATATAATTCTCTATCATTTATTTTCTAATGTTTTAATGTGATGTTGTAGATACCAAAGAGCCTTCTTTAAATCTTCCAACTCTTTCTCTTTGTGTTTTTTACCGGCTCGTGAGATATACTTAACAGTATTCCCTAAAGAAAAACCTAAGTCCCAAGCGTCAATAACTTTTATCGCTTCATACGGGTTTGAAACTCCCCCATAATGAGCGGGGTTATTAACCATTTCTTTTTCTAACATAATATCCTTTTCCATATTTACTTTCTTCGATTAATCCTTGTCCCATTAGTTCATCAATCTTATTCTGACTAATTTCTAATGGTAGTTTAAAGATATAATCAGAAATATAACTTATATGAATTGGACTTTCAAGTTTTGATAATAGTATTTCAGTTTTCGTTAAATTTTTTCTCATATATTTTGAATTTTTCTTTTACTTCCTGAGTTTCAAAAATAATACAATCCGCCTTTAAAAAATATCTAATGTTTTTTAAGTCCTGTTCAATTAACTCAATTTGTTTAGGACTGACTATTTTCTTATTAAATCCCATAATGGCAAAATTAATTAATATTTTTCATAGATACAATTTTTCTACTCTGAATTAAATAACTTAGTACTTTTCTTTTGAAGATTGGTAACAAAGTTGTTTTCATATTAAAATCATTTGTGTAAGTTAATTCAAACACTGGTTTTGAATTATCAACATATAATTCTAAATCACCTCTATCTCCTTCATATATATGTTTTATATCCATATGAGATTCTAATAGATTAGTTTTGGTTTGTTTAACCGAATATTTCCATAAATTCACATGTTGATTTTTAATTGAATAGAAAAATCCATTCTCGTAATCTAAATCAAAATTATTCTCATCCACTTTAATTGATATGGTCTCGTAAACTAAGTTCCAAACCGCCTTAATTATATTAAAATATTGAAGTAGTTTGGATGACGCTAGTTCAATTATTTTATTAAATTCTTTAAACTCGGAGTCTGATAAATTTGGTATGTCATTAAATTTAAGTTCAGATAGTAGAATTTCGTCGTCAGAGTTTTTAAATTTTTTATCTACTGTAATATATTTTAATTCATTACCTATTGATTGTATGTTTGCAAGATGTAATGATATCTCCGTCATTAATGGATATAATTCAAATTTATCAATCTTTTCATCACAGTGTTTGATAAAATCCATTAACAAATAAAATTTGTGTTCATAGTCGATTGGTTCCGATATTATCCAATCTGTTTTTAATTTAAAATGACTTTTTTTCTTACTTGTAATTGTCACAGCTATTCAACTATTTCAAAAATATAGTAAGTATCTCCATCAAATTCAACACTATCTTCACTTCCATCATAATAATTTAAGACAGACCCATAACTATCATTCCTAACAACTTGTTTTGCAATGTCTTTTTCATCAACAAAATTTGAAACCTCTAATCCATAATTTTTGATTAAGTCTATTGGGTCAGATACCAAATCATTCAATAGTTCTTCAACCTTGTCGTCAATTAAATGTTCAGGTACATCTTTATCACTATTTTTTAGGTCGTCTAATTCCTCGTTTAATTCATCATATTCTTCTTGACTTAATCCGTTAGAATCTTGGAGTAGTTCTTCAATCTCGTCAATTCTTTCCGCAACTTTCGGGTCAGAATATTCAAATTCATCCTCATCAAAAAAACTTTCTAAACTGTCTCTAACAGTATCATATTCACCGTCTCTGAAATAATCTTTTAACGATTCCTCATCAATATTATCACGGATTAACCATTCAGAAACAGCATTTTCAACACCTCCAGCACCGTCAAATGAATCAAGTGTTGATTCTATCGCACCAATTTCAGTATCATATTCATCACCAACATAATATATCGATTTACTTAACCCATCAGGTGTTGCAACTCTAAACCCACGAAGTCTATAATTCCGACCATCAGGAAGTAAATCATAAACGTCAATTCTATTTTCAATTTCACTGATATCGTCATTTATACTATCTAACTCTCTCAAGTTTTCATCATCTTCAGTTTCGACTTCAATTTGTTCTCTTCTTTCTTTTTCAGCATACAACTCTTCTAACCTTTGGGAGTCCCCTGGTTCTTTTTCTTCAAACTCAGTTAGGATTAGGTATTTGAAAAGAGCATTTGCACATTTACCCAAATCATCTAAATTACCGTCCGTGTCCCAATCACCTCGTTGTCTAATCTCTTCCTGAGCTCTTAATCTCTTTTGAAACTCTAAATAGTCCAACCTTTTTTGTAGTGGTGTACTGTATTTTGAAATATATCCAGTGGCAGTAACCCCATCTAATGTTTTGATTTGAGTATTACTAACATCTAATCTACCTTTAATAGTAATTGTTCCTAAATCTTTAAGTGGGGTTCTATCCAAATTTAAATCACCGTCAATTACTATTTTTTTTCCTTTGTATTTTTTATAATTGTTAATTAATTTACCATCATACGAAAAGAATCTTAGTAACTCACGATACTCTTCAGGAGTAATGTGAATTTCATTACTTTCATCATTTTCAGAAATTAACTCCTTGACTAAATTTAAAATTTTAATTCCCATACCTTAATAAATATAACTTTATTTAAACTATTTTCTTTAAAAGGTATATTTATTAATATATAAAAAACAAACATATGGGATGCGGTTGTAAAAATAGAAATGGTCAAGATGAAAAAAATAACCAACCAAGAGTTGTTAAAAATTTAACGAACCAAACGATTCAAGAGTCCATTAAAAAAACTCTTGATTTATACTATAAAAAAAATAAAAAGTAAAAAAGTTAAAATTATGAAAAACGGCGGCGGTAACAACGGTGGTGGATGTGGATGTGGTAAATAATTAACCATATTTCAATAACTAAATTTAAAAGGGAGAATTTCTCCCTTTTTTAATATTTATACATATGAAACTTTACGAATCAGAAAATAAACCAGAACTAACGAATAGACAGAAAAAAATTTTAAATATTTTAAAAAATGTTGAAGATGGTGAAATAGATTACGATTATCTAGGTCACGCAGTTGGGGGTGTCTTAAAATTCATAGATTTATTGGATAAAGAAAATTTGATTAATTATTTGGACCCTATGAATGTGGTTTGGAGTGATTATGAAAATTATCTTTTATATAAAAAAGTCGAATCAGACTCATCTTATATATGGGAAGTAATTAGTAATTTATCAGATATTACAAAAATTGGTGACATGCTCTATTTTGATACTGATGGAGAAGAACTTTCAGAATTATTCGAGACATATAGAGGAGATATTAGTCAAAATACCATTGAAGAAATTATTAATGGTGAACACGATATGAACCTTTGGGACACTACAGATGACGAATATAGAGATGTATACCTTGAATTAACTCCTGAAAACAAAAAGTTAGTTGATGATAGGATTCGTAAGGACCTAATAATGGAAGAAACTTTAAGAGCCGCAACATCTTTATTACAAGAAATTGCGGAAGAACAAGGTAGAGAAACTGTTATGTTAGATGACGAAATAATCACTCGTATTTTAGACGATGAAGATACTATGGTATTTTTGATTAATAAAGAATTAGATGATGTTAGACATGATTTATATAGTATTCATTCAAGTTGTTATAGTGGTATTTTATCAGACGAATGGTATGATGATATTATGTCTGAATTAACCGGTGAGGTAATTGATAATAGTACGTTTGAAGAATACAAATACACAAAAAATATTCATAATAAAAATTCAGGAAGACATGAACCTAGGACAGTATATTCTAGACGATATCCAGCGAAAGAATGTGTATTTCATTTGGTGAGAGAATGGATTTATGAAAATAAAGAGAGTACATATAATGACGATAGTATTAGTTATCATGGTTCATATTTTCAATTAATGAAAAGTGCCATGGATAATGGTATGAGAAGTAAACTACGCACACCCAATTTAGACAGCTACCCTGACTATAATCAAATGACTAAGTGTATAAATGGATTTATAGATGAGTATTTTTAATATGGAATTTAAAATTGGTGATACAATTTATATTAAAGGATTCAAAGATGAAAACCCTGAATTCTACTGTTGGAAACATATGAAAGATTTGATAGGTTTCCCAACAAGAGTTTTTTTGATTAGAAATGATGAAGTATACGTGTCGCATCCAACTTTAGACGTTGTCCCTTTTAATGAAAATTGTGTTGATTATGAAGTCTTAGGTGATGTTAATTTAGGTTATCATCAAGATTTAAAAAAAGATTTTGAGACAATTAAAAGATTCGGGGTGAAAAAAATACCTAAGGGAAAAATATCAAAATTTTTCAATAAAAAAGATATCAAAGAATCAATTGATTCTAAAATGAAAAAAAATATAGAAATAGTACAAAAAATTACAAACGATGAAGAACCTGAATCTTACATAGAAAAATTTTTTAATGGGATAGATAATTTTATATCTTGGATTAAAAAAAATAATTTAGAAACATATGTCGACCCATTTAATAATAATATGTCCCAAGACATGAATAAGATTTTTTATATGATGTATGAAAATAATCCTGATTTTATTTGGGACATAATTGATACTGAGTTAATGGATGTACAAGAAGAAGATGAAAAATTTTATTTTACATTTGATTACGATAACATTCCTGACATATTTAACACAAATGACGAAAATTTAAAAACTGAGTTAATCGATATATTAATGGGGGCACATGTAGTAAAAGCGCCTATGAATAATTCTATAAATATATTTGACTTACTAACTAATAGTTCAAAAGAAATACTTAGAAAGTATATACTTTCAGAAGAAATAGATAATATCGATTACGAAAAAATTAACTCAAATAAAGAAGATTTAGTAGATAGGATTAATGATGATTTATTTTTAGAATTAGTAATCAATGAAGGGTTACCATCATTAAAAACAGATTTAGTTAGGATGTATAAAAACGGTTATGAAGATTTATTATCTAAAGAACTAGAGGATAAAGTTTTTGGAAGTTTGATTGGTAAAGTAATCGATTCGAAAGATTCAGTAGTTAGGAGAAGTAGTTGGTCTCCAAACTCATCATATCGTTCATATATTGAAGCAAGTGACTGTATCTATAATTCAGTAGAAACATTATTAAATTATTTAAAGGACAAAACAGTTTCATCTTCAAAAATGAGAAATATTTTTAGAAATTATTCCAGTATTTTAAAATTTTTAATATCTAATAATTTAATGGAAAAAATTGAACCTCCTAAACTTCCATACAGACCAAATGAGTCTGAGTTATTAGAAAAATTTAATAACGAAATTTTTGTAGATTTCTACTAAATAACATTTATAGTATTATTTATTATTCATATCATTGGGTATGGATAGAAAAAAATTTATAAACTTATTATCTGAAGAAATCGTAAATACATTATCATCAGACTCCATTATTACAGTAGTAGATTTACAAAACTTTTTTGTAGTTAAGGGTAAGACCTCATCAGAAAAAGTAATTAATGTTAAAGACGTTTATACAAGTCTTTGTGGAAAATATAATGAATATAAAAACATAAATTTCAACACTATTGATTTAATTGAGTATAGTAAAAAACCTTATCAGGATAAAGTTGTTGAAATTGAGATTAATTCTGAAGACACAATTAAATTAGATAATGATATTCTAATATCAGATTTTCAATATAGTCATTCTAAAAATTTAGGTAAATCAATATACTATTACTGTAAGATGATTTTTGATATTTGTCAAACATATTTTAGAATGTCAAAAATTAAGTTTTGGTTTGAATACAACTCAGAGGAAAACTCATACACATTGGTTTCAATTAAAACAGATTCATATTATAATGACAATAAGTTGATGTCAATAATATTAGATAACTTCGATTTTGATTTAACTAACTTCTATGAAAGAATATCTTTAATTGATAATTTAGATACCTATACTTGGACCTTAGAAAAGGAAAATTTAATGTTAGAGGTAATTTAAACTCTTTTGGAGTATCCTACAATCTGATAGAAATCTTTCTTACCTTCACAATACTCTTTAACTAACACTAATAGGTTTCTGAACATAAATGCGTCAGGTGTCTGTTTCTCACATTTTGAAAATAGTTCAATTAAAGCAGTTAGGACCTGTAAAGGATAATACCCTTTACCTTCCAACATAATGTGGTCAATCCAAACTTTTGTTAAACATTGTAATTTGTAAGAATTTCTTTCCTCAATAGTTTTGAAAGGTTCACATTCATCATAAAGTTTAATCATATCTTCAACATATAATTTTACTCTACCCTTATCGTATTGAGCCTTAGCAATTAAATCAACAATCCAATGAGTATGTGATGGAGTTCTTAGTCGTTTACCTTCCTCTTTACATTTAACTATAAAATCTAAATCGGGTCGAGCACCTCGAGTACCCTGATAAATTGCGATTGTGTAATTTTTATTTATTTCCCACTGATTGAGCGGTTCAAAATAAATTCCTTTCTTTGTAAAATTAAGAGACTTCATTTAATATATGTTGTTCAGTCATCAAAGATATTTGATTTCCACTGATAAGCCCAACATTTGTATGAGTATTTTTTCCGTTTTTGAAAAATTTTATTACAGGAACACTCCTAACCAACATCGATTTTGAAAAGTCGACATCAGTCTCAACATCAAATTCATAAACCGGGACCTTAGAATCAATTTTATTAAATTCTTCAGTTAATGCTTTACAGGGTCCACACCATGTGGCATAAAATTTAACAATAAATGATTCATTATTATCAATTTTTTCAACTATTTCGCTAGATGTAATATTTTCCATATTATAATATTCTTTCTTTTATCATATTAACAGCTTCATGTATATTCTTAAAACTCTTATCGGGAATAAAAAATTCAGTATCTCTATAATCATCCCCACACAACATAAATGCTGGAACAAATTCACTTTCAGTCAACTTGACAAACAAATCATATTCTTCTTTATGTTCATCAATATTTCTATCAACAAATTCTATCTTTTCGTTAACCAATAATTTCTTTAACTCAACACAATGTGGACATCCCTCCATTGTATATAAAACAATACTTTTCATTTTAATGATTTTAAAAATAATTTAGTCTGACCTAAAAATTTGGGTTCAAAAAATAGTTTCATCTTATAATTTTTGTCCATGTCAGTAGATGATAAATATATAAAAAACGAATCTTTTATCTTAACAATTATATCTGAAACATATTCAATCTTCTGATTATTAATTGATTTTCTAAATATTAATTCTCCTTTACCTTCTATTTTATCAGGATTCAAATCATGATTACCACTAAACTCAATAGATGATAACAATCCAAATTTTTTTAAAAATTCATTTTCTATTGTAAAATGTTTTTCAGTCATTAAAAATCAAGATAATCACAGAATACATCATTGTGAATATTTTCCCACGATAAATACCCAGTTTTCTTGAACATAAACTTGATTTCCTTACTTCCAGACCCTGTAACGAATTCTGCAGTAGGATTACCCCACGTCTTCATATTTACGGTTTTTAATCTAAGGTCCAAAATAAAAATCGCGGCGTCCCAACTATCATCCAAACTTTCGTTAAACCTTCCAAGTGTCTGAACTCGATTAAACATAACCAGTTTCATATCCTCATTAATGTTTATATTACCAATTAATGGAAGATACTCAATAGACGCTCTGTCACCATTCTCATTACGAAGTGATATAATTAACGAACCAGGTCTATCCTGATAAGTCCTCACACAATTTGATTGGTGAACCGACTCATTAACATATTCCTCACTTTTTTGTAATACAATAGGTGTAAATACTCTACCGTCTTTAAGTTCAATTGGTTTAGAAACTTTTTCAACAAATTCATTTGAATAGTGACGGTTGTATTTACCTTTGGTATAAAAATCAACCTTGTCTGACCAAATGGTATGTTCAGCATTAAATTCCTTTAAAGTTCTAGAATTCCATCTAATAGGTTCGTAATTAAATAATTTATCAAAAAATCTTATGTGGTCATAAAAAGTATGAACCGATAGATTTGTATTTGTTTTAGATAAAAGATATGTTTGATAACAATTAATCAAATCCCTTTTTTTGAAATTATCTAAACATGATGGTGGTGAGAATGGTGTCTCATCTTTTTTTGCGTTGAAAACAAGACACAATTCCTCATCAGGTCTTTGTAAAATAAAATCTTTACCAAATACCCTAATAAGTTCTTTAATACTTTTGAAACAAGGAGTTTGTACTTTATGTAATATTTTCTTAACCTTTTCTGAATTCACATTATGTAATTTCATAAAAGTATCGACAAACTTAAAACCATTTTTTACATAATCCTTTTTGGTTGGTTTTGGGAATATGCCATGGAACCCTCTCCAGTTATCTGATTTTTTAATACCTTGTTTATCTAAAAGACATCCAAATAAAGAAACAGGTAAATCCATATGTCCTGTGATTTTTTCAGCTCCAATTTTAGAAAGAAATACATTAACCCCATTAATTAATTCTTCACTGTAAGTTTTAGAATCTTCAGCACCATTCATAAATGAATAATAGAAATCAGTTGTTAGTGTTATAGGAAATGAGTTTCTTCTAGCAACACTGCCTTTACCTTTACCTCTTTTTTTATGATATTCAGTATTTCTACCAACCGTAAAGATATTGGTTTTCTTATTAAATGAAATGTAGTTTAATTTAGTACTCTTACGATAAAATACTTCCCCAACCTTTCTATGTCTCCCACAATAGAATACCTTTAAAGCAATTTTATTCTCATCCTCCTCAACTACAAAAGTACTTCTATATAATGTGACTTCACATAATGGATTACCATAGTTTTTCAAAAACTCTTCCTCACTACCATTAACAGATTTGTCAAAAGTATAAACATAATGTTTACCATCAAAATAATTTTTTTGTGCGAGATAGTCAGTCTTGAAACCAAATGGTTCTTCAAGGATATTATCGGCAATCTCCCCTACCGAATTGTAGGGGAGATAGTGACCGACATAGAATTTTTTATTTACTAACTTAAACAAATTTTCCATTAGCAGTAGGTCTCAGCAAGTTCCCAAAGTTTAGTGTTAATCATATTATCCATTGTCAAGGATTGGATTCCCTTTACGGTGCGAACATTACGACCTTGTTGTTTGATGAATCCTCCACGGATTAACTTCTCTTGAACAACATTAAAGGTATTCCAAAGATTATCTTCTCTGTCTCCGTCACGAAGTGGGTCGATGATTGTCTCCAAAGTTAAACTTGAGATGTCCTCGGTGTTCTTCCAACGGATACCAACCGCTTTAGATACGAAGTCAATCTTTCTGTCAGTATTCATGGTAACTTCCATCATACGGTCAACTGACTTTTGGATTTTTGGAACATTTAATACAAACTGTTCTGTAATCATCTCAACATCACTCATACTCAAATTCAAGTGACTTTGTTTCATATCTCCAAAAGTAGATACAGGTACTGTCAATCCGTTAGAACAAACCAAACGGTATAAACCAGCTCCGATTTGTAATGTTGACCCACCGTTATGTGAGTTTGTAATCACAGCCTCTAATAATGAATCTCCTACTTGTGGTAGTTCAGAGTTACGAAGACGAACTTGGTGTTTACCATATGCGGTTTTACCGACTTGTTTTGCGGAAGTGACTTCCCACCCATTTTGCATGAATTTGTCAACAACATCAATCGTGGGGACCATAGTATAACGGTCTGACAATTTTGAAAGTTTCTCTGTTTGGAAAAGTGATGGAACTGTTTGTTTAAGTAATTGTAGGTCTTTCATATTATTTAGTGTTTAATTGTGAGTACAAATATACACTAAAATTCTAATTCAACCAAATAGTTCCATAATTTGTTTTAATAACTGGAGTTTGTATTTCAATTTTTTTACCTTTCTTAACAACATCGTCATACATTCCAACAACAATGTCAATAAGCTGTTTTTGGGTGAGTTGTATTTCATCACCCTTTTCAGCGTTTTCGTAAACTGTTTCTTTTAGTTTTTTGTAAAAAGCGGCCTTATTCATTTCACCTATAAGGTCAATAAGGTCATTAGGATTTTTTTCAAAGAATCCCAATAGGTTGTTTAAATATATTTCAGCGTCAACATTATTCATAATCTAAAATTTAAACAACAAATATAATATAAAAAAATTAAATATCAGTTAAAAAATAGTACCCACCAGATTGGTCTTCCATTCTTCTCTTCAAGTTATCAGGAATTTGAACATTAGGATTACTCTTTTCTAAATTAATAAATGATAAGTTATCTAAATCACCTAAACAACCTGGTAAAGATTGTAACTTAGGATTATTAGGTAACGCTAATAAATGTAAATTTGTACAGTTACAAATTTCATCAGGTATTGTTTCAACAAAATTATCTAATAACAATGCGTGTAGATTAGTAAATCTACCAATACTACTTGGTACATTTAATGTAATTGATTCTTTACCGTTATTTTCAATCAGTAAATGTTCAATTGTTTCAGGTAATGAACTAAATAATTCTTCAAATCCATATAATGCAACAAATTTACCTGATTCATTACCCGGATATTTAATCTCAACTTTATTACTATTTCCTTTAACTAAATTCACCGCAAATTGAGGTTTGAAGTAATTTTTCAATTCCTGCATAGGTCCATTTAACATTTGAACTAAATCAACTGGTCTATCCCTTCTGTTCATGAATTGTCCTGATTGGAAGTGGAATTGGTATCTTTCTTTTGGTAAACCTGTTTTTTTACCTCTTTCAGTTGATTCATTTGGTAAAACTACATAAAGTGGACCATCTTTAATATAGTGACTAAAGTAACTTCCGTCTACTTTAGATGTACACCAGTTTGTCTCATCATATTCATCACTAATATCATAGAATCCTCCAAAATGACATGCCGCATTTTTATATTCAACCATTTCATTTGCATCTTGGGGTGTAGCGATTTTAACAACTGTCCAATTAGGACCTCTAAAATCAACAATAGACCCAGGGAATTTATATGGGTCTTCTTTCATCATCTCAATCTCTTTAGTACTCTTATCTTGTTTAGATAATTTGAAGCTCTCAACCGCAACAGATAATGTTTGTGGAGTATATTTGTTAATATCCTTTTCAGTTAATCTATTTTTAAATCTATGGAACTTTAATAAATCATTTCCTAATTTATCAATATCCTCAATAAATAATCTACGATATTCTTTAACCGCCGCCTGATATTGTTTAGGGTCTTCCTTCACATAGTCCTCAACATCCATTCTTGGCTCTTGGTAATTTTTTAACATCCACTGAGTATAAGCACCAACCTTAATCTTCTCCATATCCTCAAATGTGGCAGTTTCTTTGTCAAATCCCTGAGGTACTTTAGTGTCAGGGTCCCCAAAAATGATAGCTTTAAAAACATCAAACGGAATTTTTTTACCAGACGTAGCGTCGTACTTACTTCTTTTTTGAGGATTACCTAAAATATCCAAAGCCTTTCTTAATTCTGCAAATTTAGCAGAATCTTTTTCAGGGTTTGATTCTAATTTTTCTCTAATCGCATTTATTTTAGAATCGATAGCTTTTTGGGTTACTCCTTTTTTTAGACCAATCATTTGGTAATAGTCTTTCTGACCTTCAACTTCAACATTAGTGTCGTATAACATTCTAAAACGAGAAGTTTCTAAAATTAATGATTTTAATAAATTAGTAAATTTCATTTTTTATAAAAGTTTCTTATATAAATATATCAATAATTCATAATTAATAACTCAATTCCCATATTTTGTGTTTTACCTTTCTTTGCCGCCGCAGCCTTTGCAAATTCTTTTTTTTCCCATTTATATTGTTCTTCAGGAAACCAATCATGTAATAGTTCAAAATCATAATAAGATAATGAAAACTTTCCCTGAATATTTTTTAATGAATTAGCAAGTCTTTCATGGTCATTTCTATCAAAGTCATGGTTTGAATAATAGTTTTCAGTTTTCCAGTATGGGGGGTCAGCATAAAAGTAAGTTGTGGGACTATCAAATTCTTTAATGACATTTTCAAAATCGCCCAATCTAAAATGACTAATATTATTAAAGTGTTCAACCCATTCAGGTTTTGATAACTTATCTCTAAATGTAAGATATTTTGATTTATATTTACCCTTCAAATCAATAAAAGATGATGTCTCAGGTTTGGACCCGCTAAATACTTGAGTCAGGACATAAGCATACTTTGCAGCAACATCATAATCAGGATAATTGATTGTGAAACCTTTAGAGAAGATTTCCTTTTGAAATGTGTTGAACTGTTCTTTATATACCGGTGGTGTAACCTCTTCCCCCTTTTGTTGACAAGGAATTCTATTCACTGCGGATAACAGAACTTCAGGGTTCTGAAGACACATAAACAAATTGTAATTAAGCGGATTAAAGTCGTTATAAACAACTCGTTTAAGATTTGGGAACTCTTTCAAATCCATATTAAAGAAACACCAAAACATTCCCCCGAATGTCTCAACATATGTTTCCATGTCTTTTGGGTAGAATGGAACAATCCACTTCCCGATTTTTGATTTTCCACCTATGTAGGATAGCATAATTTTTTTTATAAAAATAAACCATTAACCACATTTAATCAACTTTACAAAAAAAATATTTATAATTATAATTTGTATTATGGAAAACAAACAATATACTATTGAAGAGAATGATATCACAATATTAAGTGACGATGAACCTAAAAATGAGAAATGTAGTAAATGTAGTAAAACAAAACAGACTGTGACTTGGTTAGGTCTAATATCTATTACGGTTTTAGGTTTGTCAATTTACGGACTGGTTGAATTAGTAAAAGATGTGATTGAATTATTTACCAAGTAACATTTTCATTAAATCCTGTTTTTTCATTTGGATTTTCTGACCTTTTGGTAAATTGTTTAAATTATTGTAATTTTTAGTTTCAACTACAACTTCATTTTTTTCAGATACTTTTTCTTTTTCTTGTTCTTGTTCGAAAACTTGTACTCTAAGTTTTGGTTTGTCCTCAACTTGTTCTTGTACAACAACATTAACTTTCTTTTGTGTTTTAACACTGAAGTCAGATGACCATGGCTCAAAATAAACATCGTCAGCAATAACTTCCAATCTCATATTACCTTTACTTCCTTCAGATAAGAAATTTTTTGTTTTTGGTATGTTGACCTCACACAAACCATTATTCTCAATAGACCCATTAAACATATAAGTCATTTCATCGGTCTCAACTACTAATCTAACTTTAGACTTTGCTAAAGAAGTACCTTCAATTTCAATGTTACAATTGAATTTATTTGGTTTGTCTGTGAATAAACTGTAAGCCATATCTCATAAATATATCATTCTTCATTAATTTTAACATTAACTTTGATAACCTTCTCAACTGATTGTTTAAGTTCGATATCTTTTAATTTAATTTTAACTCTTGTATTTTTATTTTTGTTAACCTTTCTTTCGAATTCAATTTCATCAACATTTAATTTTACAAATAACTGAATTAAAATTTCTTTTTCATCTTCAGGTAAATCCTTTAATCTTTTTCTGATTGTTTGTGATGAGATTGCACCACCTCCAATTACTTTTTCGATAACACAACCTTCAGCCCAAGTGAAAGGTGTATCAATCCAAGCAAAAGGTGTTTCATCCCAAGCGTAACAAATAGTAGCCATACTATTTATAAATAACCTAAATTTTGTAAAATTAAAGCATGGCCGATATTAAAGACCAATTAATTAAGGATTCTTATAATTACGTATTACAATCTGACTTATCAACAGGAGTTGTTTATAGAATAGGTGGAACAATTCCTGTTAATCCTATATTTTCTTCAGGTTTAACAGTTAATAGTGGATTTACTTATTCTAATGGAACCGAACAACCTGGTTACGTATTGTTAACAAACGGTACAGGTTACGCCTACTGGGGTCCTGCTGGAGGAACTACAGGTGTATATCTTCCATTAAGTGGGGGAACTGTAACAGGAGGAACAACATTTCAAAGTGGTTTAACTGCAACTACAATATCTGCAACCACATATCAAAACTTACCATCATCATTTCAATCTGTAAGAATTAGTGGTACCACACAATTCTCCGCAAATACTGGAACTTTTATAAATTTTAGTGGTGTTAATATATCAATTACTTCAGCGTCAACAAATACATTAGTTTTTAGTGGGTCACCTCAGTTCACGGTGCCAGGTTCAAACAATCAGGTTTTAACATCTAATGGTAGTGGTGGAGCAGTTGCAGAATCATTATTAATATTTGATGGAGCTGCGACCTCACCAACTTTGGATGTTAACGGAGTAAAGGTAGGTAGAGGTAATGGTAATCTATTATCAAATATATCAATTGGAGATATCTCCTTTTCGGCAGTTGCAACTGGGACCAACAACGTATCATTAGGTAGGAGTGTTCTTGACAAGAACACTTCAGGAAATAGTAACATAGGTATTGGAACAAATTCACTAAGAAATAATATTGATGGAAACTCTAATGTTGCAATTGGACAGCTTAGTTTGAACAAAAATGACAAGGGTTGTTATAATGTGGCTATTGGTGACTCATCTTTATCTTGTAACACTACAGGAGATGGTAATACGTCAATTGGGTTTACCTCTTTAAGTGCTAATACCACTGGTAAATTTAACGTATCTTTAGGGCATAAATCTATGTCCAATTCTCAATCAGTATGTAATGGCCTGAATTACAATATATCCATTGGATATAAAAATATGTACAAAGCATGTGGGAATAGTAACATATCTATGGGGAGTTTTTCTCTTTATAATATCTCTCAATGTATGTTTGGAAATATTGCAATTGGTGATGAATCATTACGTGAGGGAACTTGTATTTCTCGTAATATTGGGATTGGTGATAATTCTTTAAAAAAGTTGTCTACAGGTAATTATAATATCGGTATAGGTGATGATACGTTATATGGTTATGGATGTACAATTAGTTTTTCTCGTAACATTGCATTGGGGGCCAAGAGTCAAAAAGAAAAATGTGGAGGTGATGATAATATTTCCGTAGGTGTTGAATCATTGTTTAGTAATTGTAACGGTTCCAAGAATATTGCAATTGGGACTAATGCTATAAGACAAAACTCGAATTGTTCAACAAGTGGTATTGGTAATATTGGAATCGGATTTGATTCTTTAAGAAAAAATAATTCGGCTTCAGACCATAACATTGCAATTGGTCAAGCCGCATTATATTACAATACAGGATTAGCCGAAGGTGGAGCTAAACCAGATTTTAATGTTGCGATTGGAAGATGTTCAATGTTAAATAATTTATATGGTTGTGAAAATGTTGCAATTGGTAGAAGGGCTCTCATGAGTAATTCAGGATGTTATTCCAACCGAGGTTGTGGGAATGTTGCGTTAGGTAGAGGTACAATGGCCAACAATTTTACGGGTAATTATAATATTGCAATAGGTAGAAGTTCTTTATATAGTAATACTACAGGTGCACACAACATTGCGTTAGGTAGAAGTTCAGGGGGAGAAATTACAACAGGTAGTAACAATATTTCATTAGGATATAACTCATTATACTATACAAGTACAGGTAGAGACAACATTGCAATTGGATATCGTTCATTATACTATAATACTTACGGTGTTAGAAATATTGCGATAGGTTTAAAGTCTCTTCGTAAATCAAATGTAAAGTCCGATAATATAGGAATTGGGTCCAATACATTATATAATTGGGTTGGTGCTCAAGAAGGTAAAACACCAAATATTGCAATCGGAGTGAATTCTCTATATGGTAGTATAACAAACTCAGGAGCACCGTACTACACAATAAACTACTCAAAATTTTCATCTAATATTGCAATTGGTGCTAATTCTCAATATAGTAACTATTCCGGGGATAATAATGTGAGTTTAGGGAATAATACTCTTTATAATAATTTAGATGGTCGTAAAAATATCGCAATAGGTGAAAATGCGTTATGTAGAGCTAATGGGGGTAATTACAATATTGCGATAGGCGCCAACTCAATTGGTTATGGTGGACAAGTTCCTGTTGGTAATAATAATATTGCAATTGGATATAATAGTTTGGGACGAACATGTTATAGTGGTAATTATAACATTCTTTTAGGGTATAAATCAATGTATGGTGGTAATGGAGGTTCTCATAACATTGGGATGGGTTATCGTGTTTTATATTATAACTGTGGGGGCTCAAATATTGCCTTTGGTTATAAATCTATGCAACAAAATACTTCGGGATATAAAAATATTGCAATTGGTTATCAATCATTATCAACTAACACAACAGGATACCATAATATTGCTATAGGTAATTATACAAATTCAGGAAATTATACTAATTCTATTCTTCTTGGTAATTATGCAACGTCAACTGGAAATTATCAATTTGTTGTAGGTAGTTCTACAAGACCTGTTGGGACTATAACAACTGAAACATGTACTTCAAATGCGACATGGGAAATCAGAATTAATGGGAATACTTACAAAGTTTTATTGGCATCACTTTGACATTTTTACTTTTATGGGTTAATATTAACCTATGAAGATAATATTTTTCAACGCATCATTACCAAGAGCGGGTTCCACATTAATTCAAAATATATTAATGCAGAATCCTGAAATCTACTCAACCCCGACATCAGGAGTGATTGAGTTACTTTTACAGGCCAGAACCATATATACAACAGGTGACGCATTTAAAGCTCAAAACCCTGACGAAATGAAGGTAGGCCTAAAAAGTTTTTGTGAAAAAGGTTTAACGGGGTTTTTCGATAACATAACTGATAGACCCTATGTTATTGATAAGAGTAGAGCGTGGATAGGTAACTATCATTTCTTAAAGTGGTTTTACGGGACACCTAAAATTATTTGTATGGTTAGAGACCTCAGGTCTATTTTCTCTTCAATGGAAAAAAACTATAGAAAAAATTCACATAAGGACCCTTTATTGGTTAATGTTAGTGAATTAAAAAACATGACAACAACATCAAGACTTGACCATTTTTCAGTTTCACCACCGATTGGTCCGTCTTTGGAATGGTTATTTGAATCAATTCATCAAGGGTATGATAAGGATATTCTTTTTGTTAGATTTGAAGACCTAACAACAAATCCTGAGAAAGAGTTAAAGAGGATTTATGAATATTTAGAAATCCCTTATTATCAACACGATTTCAATAAGATTGAACAGTTGACAATTGAGAATGATGTGATACATGGAATTTTTGGGGACCACTCAATAAAAAATACATTGTCTCCACCAAAAGAAGATTACAATGAAATATTAGGTATTGATAATTGTAATAGATTATATGACCATTATAATTGGTTCTTCAATAAATTTAATTATAAATAAACATTATGGAAAACGATAAAACACCAAATCCATCTAAATCAATTAAATCTGCATTTGATTCAGTTACATTAATCAATGGAATTATTGATGGTTCTAAATTACCAACAGAACAAATTGACGTTAAAAAAAATACTGTTGAGAGAAATTATAAACATTTGGAAGTGATGAAAAGTAAGGATTGGTTTATGTCAGCATTAACTGAAACTCAATTGACAGAGATAAATGATATGATTCAATCAGGTAAAACTTATACACAACTATGATTTATTGGTTCACAGGTCAACCTGGTGCAGGAAAAACAACATTAGCGAATGCTTTAATTGAGAAGTGTTCAGATAATTGTATTAATGTTGATGGTGATGGTTTGAGGGAGTTATTTCAAAACTTTGATTATTCACCTGAAGGTAGAATTAAAAATATCCAATCTGTTGTTGATTTGGCTCGTTTTTTAGACCACAAGGGATTTACCGTAGTTATTTCTGTAGTTGCTCCTTATAAAGAAATGAGGGACACATTAAAAGAAACTAATGAAGTTTGTGAAATCTATGTTCACACAAGTGAAATCAGAGGTAGAGAACAAAACTTTGTTAAGGAGTATGAACAACCAACTGAAAACTTTATTGATATTGACACAACAAATAAAAATATAGACGAATGTCTTGATTTAATACCTTTTAATAAAAAATGAGTAACTGGGATAAAAAAGTTCACGTTCAGTCATCTTTGAAACCAAAAGATGGACAATTTGCAATGTTTGTCGGTAGATGGCAACCACTACATAAAGGACACCAAGAGTTATTTAAACAAGCGATGGATGAAGGTAAGAATGTATTGATTTGTATCAGAGACATTGAACCTGATGAAAAAAATCCATTCACCGCTCAAGAAGTTAAGAGTAATATTGAGTCACACTATTCTGAATTGAGTGATAGAGTTAAAGTGATGGTAATACCTGATATATGTTCAATAGAATTTGGTAGAGGTGTTGGGTATGATATTATTGAAAGAATTCCCCCTCAAGAAATACACGATATTTCTGCAACTAAAATAAGAGAACAAATGAAATTGGAAGGTAAACTATGAAAAAAATTAAAACATTTCAAATAAGATTTAACACTCACTCAACTAATGAATGTGATAGATGGAGATTGATTGAGAATGGTTCTGAAATTTTAGTTTCTGATATAGTTGTGGATGGTCATACTTATACCACTAAAGACTGGATACCTGAATTAGATGAATATAAATGGCATATCAGTTGTGAGGGACACTGTGAGATTAAAAACACTGTGGCGCACATAACAACAGTTAAACAAGAATCGGTATTGACCAGACATATTTTAAAAACAATATCTTACAGAATTTTAGGTACTTTAATTACTGTTGGTGGAGCATACTCATTGGGAGTTTCTATTGAGTTATCATCGTTGTTAGGTGTTGGAGAATTGTTACTTAAACCAATTGTTTATTTCTTCCACGAAAGAGTATGGTATAAATTTATAAGAATTGGTTCTAAAAATTAATATGGAAAAATATATTGTTTGGCACATACAGGGAGGATTAGGTAAGAACATTGCAGCAACTTCTTTATTAAAATCGTTACAAGAAAAGTATGATGATAGGAAAATTGTAATAGTTGCTTCATACCCTGAAGTATTCTTAAACCATTCTTCAGTTTATAGAGTTTATAAATTAGGGACTACTCAATATTTTTATGACGATTATATTAAGGATAAAGATACGATAATATTCAGACAAGAACCATATTATCAAACAAATCATATACTTAAAAAATCACATCTAATTGAAAATTGGTGTGATTTACTTGGGATTGAATATACTAATCAAACACCAAGTATTAGTTTAAATTTGTCACAAAAACGTTTACTATCAAAATGGCAAAGAGAAAAACCAATTTTAGTTATTCAGACCAACGGAGGTGCGTTTAATTCAAATCAATCTTATTCATGGACCAGAGATATTCCATTTGATGTGTCATCATCAATTGCCAATAAATTTAGTGAGACACACCATATAATTCAAATTTGTAAAAAATCGTCAAGACAACTTCCAAACGCAGAAGTTATTGATTATGAATTATCTGCAATTGATTTATGTTTAATCCTTTTATCATCAGACAAAAGGGTGTTGATTGACTCATGTTTACAACATGCCGCAGCGTCTCTAAATCTTAAATCTAATGTTATATGGGTAGGAACATCACCAAATAATTTTGGTTATACTATTCATAATAATATATCACCAAAGTTACCAACTGATACAGTTAAGTTAATTGACTCATATCTTTTTGACTATTCATTTGAAGGCCCAAATCATGAATGTCCTTATATGTCTATTGACGAAATGTTTGATATTAATAAGTTGGTTAGTTTGATAAATTAATTTTTTTAAACGTTTCCTCATTACCTCTTTTATCAGAATAATGCCGTACCTTAAGTTTTTTGTATGGATTTCCCTGACGGACTATTTATGTATAAATCCACAGGATGGTTACAAATATTATAAGGAATGGCAAATAACGGTATATTTTATAGCTCGGGTAATACTTTAAATTTTACAACAAACAGCACAACTTGGGCAACTTTGACAAGTGGTGGAACATTTGTAATGAATACTGTATCGGGTGGAACTTATTTAAATTTACCATCTGTAACATTTACTGGTGGAACTGTAACAGGTGCAACTAATTTCACGGGTGGATTAACCGCCAATACAATCTCGGCAACAACGTATTATAATGTTTCGTCAAATTTTCAATATGAGATACACGTTAGCCAAATAGATGGTAATGACACTACAGGTAATGGTACTTTACTTAATCCTGTTGCTTCTATTACTAAGGCATTAACTTTATTGACGGGGTCTCGTAAAACAATTATTGTTCATCCAGGCGGTTATAATGAAAATATTACTATTGCAAGTGGTAATACTACAATTGCATCATCTGAGTTAACAGGGGCTAATACTTTATTATATGGAACTTTAACTATTGGTTCATTAGGTTCAGGTTCTCGTATTTCAGGTTTAAAGATGTCTAATCTTGTCATTAGTGGAACAGCTCAAGCTTATATAAGTAACTGTACTGTAGATACTAATGTAACCAAATCATCTAGTGGTTATGTAGAGATTATTAATACAGAAATGCAATGTATTTCAGGTATTCAAATTTCAGGTAGTGGAACTACTATTATTAATGGTAATAAAAATGTTGGTGTATCAGTTAGTAACGCATCAGCACAGGTTATTATAAAAGGATGTAATAGTGTTGTTACACCTTCAGCTAGTGCAGGTAATTTAGCAATAGTTGATTGTGTTGTTACCGCTTTAGGAGGAAATGCTATAACTATTACAGGTGCTTTAACAAATTTAACTTTGGCTAATAGTCAAGTACTTGTTCAAGCGGGTAATAACGTAGCCCCAATTAGTGTAGCAGGTATCTATTCAATATTTAATACTGTTTACGATAAAGCAAATTCATCTCTTACAGGAACTAATACTAACTCAGTTGATTATTTCCAATTTATAAATGCCGATAAATTCATAACACAAGGTGGAACATCGTTACAATATGTTATGGGTGATGGTTCATTAAGTAATGGGTTTACGGGAGGAACTGTAAGTGGGGCAACTAATTTTACAAACGGATTAACCGCAAATACAATATCTGCAACAACTTATCAGAATTTACCAACCGATGTTTATGTTACAGGAGGAACTTATACAAATGGAGAAATTACCTTTTTAAATAATACAGGAGGAACTTTTACGGTT
>Ga0209087_1000051_pt1 | contig 63552 bp, 77 predicted proteins | sample S_130805_EF_Meta_FD_187321 | JGI IMG/M metagenome (GOLD analysis project Ga0209087, IMG submission 187321) | Freshwater microbial communities from Lake Simoncouche, Canada to study carbon cycling - S_130805_EF_MetaG (SPAdes) (version 2) | ecosystem: Environmental > Aquatic > Freshwater > Lake ... | reverse complement strand
ATCTGGCGAAAGAGCTAACATACGTTCACTTTTGATTGGATGATGAAGCAACATAACGACGAGACCAAACCCAATAATAAACCCAAATAAGCCTATTGTTTCTTTACGTTTTAGAAGTTTATCGATCATTTACAAGTACATTGAGAGAAACAGCTGAAGAGGAACAAGGCACTGGTTCTGCTTTGATCTTGACACAACCACTTTTAGTCGTAAAGGAACCAGAATCACCTGGTGTAGGAATAGCAGGCACTTGGCGAGTAGGGGGCTTGAAAATTGATACAACAAAGAAGCCAGTTAATACACCTGCAAGCAAACAAGGAATAAAGTCCATTATATTATACTTAAGGGTTTCCTCCGTTTAGTATTGAGCTACCAGAACCTCGCACAGAACCTCCATTTTTCTCCATAGTACCACCAGAAGTTGGATTTCCGCCATCATAAGTGATAGTAACGGGTGATACTGGTGGATTAGGAGCTCTTTTTGCAAGACCGATATAATCACACAGGCATGGCTCAATATAGTCTATCTGTGTAAAATCTACAGGACCACAGCCAGCTGCTCCACGATATAACGTTGAAGTAAATAGCCGATGATTTGTGTCCTGGACTTTAAAAGTGCGTCCTAAGTTCTCAGCTTTAAGTTTAGAAATGTAGGCAGCTGCTGTCCTCATTTCTTAAGCTTCCTTGTTTGTTTTACTACGGGAGTTGGTTCTTGCTTTAACTCCTCAAAACGTTGCCGCGCTTCCTCGATTGACAACCCCCGATATACCACCTCTAATTTCAGTTTGAGGAACTTGGCCATAGTCGGTTCCTGGGACGTTTCGGACTGCATTTAACCATGGTTGGGGTTTAAATTCTATATTTTCTTTCTTCTGCTGAATCCCATGATTTGAATACAAAAACATTATAAATAGTCCAACAACTACAACCAAAATTACAATATTGAATATCATAGAATACCAAGAGTCTTTGATCTGTGCAGACTTTATTAAGTTACCTTCAACTCGTGAGTAAGTATCTTCTACCAAATGAAACATCTCTTATTATATACAACAAGTTAGCATGGCAACTTTAACTGCGCTATCATTATTAATAGGAAGCGCTGCCTTAGCTGGCACTGCCACTTTAGCAGGAAATATGGAAAATGCTCCTCCGCCAGAACCCGATCAAGTAGTTCAAACAAAAGCTCCTCCTCTTCCTGTAGAAGAACCTGTAAATGCAGCTCCAGTTCCTGTGGTAGAACCAGTAAATACAGCAACTGCTCCTTCTCTTCCTATAGAAGAACCTGTGAATGATATGGCAGGTGGTGCTATTGGTCGTCCACCTTGGGGTCAACTCTCCAGTAATGTTAGTGCTCCTGAAGTGCCTGGTGCAACTGTTTCAAGTGTCCTTGGTATTAAAGAAAATCCAGTTCAGCTTAAGAATGACCTGATGACTCTAGAAAGGCAAATAGAAAATGCCAATTTTGAAGTTTACCAGCTAAACGATAAGATTGCAGAGGTAAACAAATATTATACAGTAGAAAGAGCCAAATTTATTGCCGAACTTTCTAAAACTAAACAAGCAGAGACAACTGCAGCTATCTATCAAAAGAAGCTCGGAAACCAGGGCCAGCAAAAAAGTAACAAAGATCCAGCAGTTAAAGAATTACAGGCACAAATTGACAGAGCTCCTGCAGGTTCAGATGAGAGAAAGAGACTTCAAGCGGAGAAAGATGCTATGACACAAGCCAAACCTGCTAGTGATAAGGAAATAGAAGAATGGAGTAAAAAGTTTTCAGAAGCAACTGCTGAAAAAGTGGCAGCTGATGATGACAAAGCAGAGGCAGAACGTAAGAAGAATAAGTATGGTGCTCAACTTACCGAACTTCGCACAAAACAAGATGAACAAGAAAAGCTGGTTAAAGAACTAATCCAAAAACGAGCTGTTCTGCTTGGTCGCTTAAAAACTGTATTAAATGAAAATATCAGAAAAGAACCTCCTCCTGCTGACTGGCAAGTTCGTACTGCACGATTTGCAAAAGCAGATAAGGCAAGAGTAGAAGCAGAACGAAGACTGAAACAATTCTATTCTGATACGTGGCTTCCTCTTCAAGGGCAGGAATCACAGAAGCAATATCAGGAACAGCTCAACAGCTTAACCGTTTTATGGAAAAATGCAAAGGCTGAATATGAACTTGCAAGAGCCGCACTAACTGCAGCTCCCCAGGATTCAATTACAACTGCAGGAACTGATTTTAGATCATTTGTTGTTGAAGTAAATGATATTACTCGAAATGCTATGAATCCTAACAGAACAATAAAAGATGAATGGATTTGGAGACCTGGCACCATGCGTGGTTATCCTGAGTCTGTAATGATACTAAAGTCTTATGCTGTAAAGCCTAAGATTGTAGCAGCTGCAGATGTATACTATGAAATTGCAAAGATGGATTCGACAACCTTAGTCCGAAATGCTCCTCGATTTATAGATTACTTTGATCGACTTATAGGCTCAATAACACGAGCTGCAGAAAGTGAAAAACGTCAGATGCCATCAATTGGTCGTGAGATCACAAAAGTAGTGCTCAAAGAGTTTGTTACAAGTGTTTTAGCTAATGCAGCAAATGATGTGGTATTATATCCTGGAGTCGTGCCAGACGAAGACCCACAGGCCAGAGCTTATGCTGATCTGCGTGAGAAGACAAATGCATTTGTTGATGCTCAAATTTATTTCATCAATAAGATGTTCAAAAATATCAAACAAGCAAGAAGAGATACCAAACTCAGCAATGTAAATGGCAAGAATATGATTGACTTAGAGACCAAAGCCAAATTATTATATCCTATCCTGGATGGAGTTCCTGCTATGGGGCAATGTGCAAGAATCTTTAAGCCCAGCACTCTCGAAATGCTTCGTTCCGGTAAGAGAAATGGCAAAGATATTCTAACTGAAGTTCTTGAAACTCCTACTCTGAAAGATGACTTTCTAAAAGAGATTGGCTTTGTAAAGGTGTCAAGCTTTCTGGAAGCACAACAATTTGGAAAGCAGCGTGGAGTTAATCCTGCAGATGCTATAGAACTAATTAAGAAGGCTGCGTTTGAAGAATATACTAAGAATGCAGAAAGATTAGCTTTTGAAGAGCCTGATGGTCAGTCATTCGCTAGAATCGGTGGAGATTGGAGAGAGCTAAATGCCATGAATGATCTTCGTCGTCTAACTACCTATGGGTTAGATAGTATATTTCCTGTCCCTACCAGAGGAAGATATATTTCAAACAAAACACGTGCTTTAGAGCTGAGGGCAGAGGCAAACTTGCATCCATTTATTCCTGGAGTCTTTCTGGAATCCAATCGTGTTGTTCCTGGACCTGTGTCAGGGAGACGAAGTTCTTTAGAACCCATCTCCGAGTTCAGAAATGCATGTGAAATAGATGGTAATGTTGGTAGTGGAAAAGAAGAAGCTGATCGCATTATTGTAATTCTTGATAAGCTGAGAGACATGGAAATTGAAATTAAAGAGAAACCAAGTGCTCTGCTTAACTTAATTGATAAGCTAACCAAGGATAATAAAATTAATATGACAAGACCTGACCAAGCAGAGCCTATTAGTGCTTTAAATCAGAAGGGTTTTGGAGCTCCTATTGATAGCTGGCTAATTATGAAAGTTGCAACACAAGACAAGAAATTGAACTTTATCCAAACATTTTTAACCTTTAGAAGTTCATTGTTTAGAACAATTCCTTATGATGATACGGTTGTAAGCAATGGTAAGACTACAAATACCAGAGAAGTGTATAGTAACTTAGTATTTGACGAGATACAGAAAATGCCATCATTTGATGTTCGCACAGAAGCAGACAAGACTTCATTCCCAAGTGATGCCGATTGGGTACGTTTGTCAAATGATTTCAATTTAAATTTTGTTATTTATAGTGATGAGAATGGAATTGGGAGAACTGATATGAGAGCAGCAAACAGGCCAAATACTTCTGCATACCACATTTTTAAAGAGAAGAATGGCAGGTATTTCCCGATACGAATGAATCCAGGACCAGTAGTAGCTCCAGGACTGCCTGCAGGACGACCCGGTTCGCAATTTACGACATTCAACCGTGGAATACTTGGAGGAGCTATTGATGGTGTTCGAATTACTGTTCCTAAAGATGAAGTAACTAGAAGCACGGGTAATGTTCTAGCAGAAGCAATAGAAGCATCTAAAAAATCGCCAGATACGAAAGATGCACCAGCACCACCAGCAGCATCAGTAGAACCGCCACCACTATCTAAAGCATCTAAAAAGGCACAAAAAAAGACAGGAGATACGCTAGCAGAACTAATAGATAAGTCTAAAGATGAGAAAGCAAAGGAAATAGTTGACAGGTGTAGAGAAGTATTGGAAACTGTTATGAAAACACTACCAGATAGGGAAAAAGGAAAGTCTTTTAGACAGTTAGATGATAGATATAAAAATATTGTAAGACGAGCACTTGAAGCTTCTGGGTTTGAACAAATTGAAATTGAAGCATGTCTTATTACTCCTGTTCCTGGTAGAACAGACCCTACTTTACCGACACCACCTCCTGATAAAAAAGCTCCTACTTTAGCGACACCAACTCCTGTTAAAAAAGCTCCTACTTTACCAACACCAACTCCTGTTAAAAAAGCTCCTACTTTACCGACACCAACTCCTGTTAAAAAAGCTCCTACTTTAGCGACACCGCCGCCGCCAACATCTTCATCAGCAGCAGCACCGCCGCCGCCAGGATTATTAGAGGCATACACTGCACAGATAGCACGAGCGGAAGCAAATGCAGCACAAGAAAAACTAGCAGCAGCACGAAAAGCATTAGTAGCAGCACCAGAAAAAGATAAAGCAGCAGCAGAAGAAGAAGTAAGAAGGGCAGAAGGAAGAGCACTTGGGCTTGAAGCTAAAGCACAAAAAAGAGAAAATTCAGCAAGAAGAGAAGCTGCAGAAGCTGCAGCAGCAGCACCAGGCTTAGCAGCAAGAGTACCACCACCATCTTCAGCAGCAGCACCAGGCTTAGCAGCAAGAGTACCACCACCATCTTCAGCAGCAGCATCAACAGCGCCATCAGTAGCAGCACCAGCACCACTAACTAAAGCATCTAAAAAGGCACAAAACATAACAGGTGATACATTGGCAGAACTAATAGCTAAATCTAAAAATGCAACACTAGCACCTAAGCCAGAAGAGCCAGGAAAAACCAGTGAAAACTCAAGTGGTGTAGGAGAACTTCCACCGACTTCCGAAGATCAGAAACGTAATGCCGAAGCTTATCGTGCATGGCGTGCTGCAGCACTAGCATATAAGCCAAAATCTAATTTATCTAAACGGGCAAGAGAAGCTCTTGGAGATGATGATGATGATGAGCAACCACTAAATGATGAAAAGATACTGGCTCCGCCGACGCAACCAATACCCACTATAAAGCCTAATAGAGCGTATTCTCGACGAGCACGCGCTGCTTTGCTAGATGATAGCGATGTTGAAGGAGGATCTAAATGGAGACGTTCAAAGCCATCACGCTACACAAGACGAAAATTCTGAGAAGTAAATAGATAATAGGATGAAAACACTCCGAAACCGTCATACCCGTAATCGTACTTCGAGACGACGTATGAAGGGCGGAGGATACGAAGAAGACATAGCACTGATCAAAAAGTTCTTAGTTCCAATTCCTGCTGATTTGATAGCAGCAAATCAGGGAATCAGACAACTTCCAGAGTTAAGTTTATTTTTAGATAAGATAGTGCCGAGAGACGAAGATTTAAAACAGCTTAGACGAATTCTTAGAGAATATCCTGTCCCCAAAACGTTGCTTCCCATACTTCAAACAATTGAAGAAGCAAGGATAGGACGTCAGCTTATAAATCCCGGTGCCAACCCATTTATATTATCACTTGCTCAGAGGTTTCAAGCTGAATTAGCAGAGATATTACCAATTATTATAGCCAATCCACCGGCCAGAAAAGCAAATATAGATTGGTTTCCATCATTACAAAAATTACATCGTGTTTCCAAAGATTATGCATCTTCCAGGGCTCCTACTCAAGGTGCACGAATCAATGCAAAGTTTGACAGAGTTGACACTGCATCAAAGAAGGATGCAAAAGAAAGTCGTAAGGATGAGGCTGAACAAAAGTTACTAGACAGTATTAGGGAATTTAGTGGTGGAACATTAGATATTTGGTTCAATAAGCTTCGAAATCTGGTAAATGTTTCAAGCATATTTAGAGAACAGGCTATAGCTGACATTTGGGCAATAGTTCCTGCTGATATGCCTCCTCCATTAACAGCTGAATTACACACTATTTTTGATAGACATACTGCTTTCTTAGCTGAAAAGAGTTTTGATGCTCCAGTTGCAGAACCGTTGCAGGCACAGGAAAAACCAGGCAGACCTGCACGCAAGGTTCTTCCTGCACCAAGACCCGATGAACCGCTTGTGGCTGCTGCTTCTGTTCCACTGCCTGCATCAGCTCCTGGAACTCCTAATACAGGAGAAAGAATGGCTGAACCAAAAGAACTTCCTTCAATTAGTCTTTCATCCGTTCCTGAACCTCTACTAGCAGCTCCACCCTCTCAAATACTTAGTTCTGCTCCTCCGCGCAGAGGAGAACGAGCAGGCAAACCTGTTTCTGCTCTAGCCCAACCTGCTGCAAACCCTGCTTCATTGCTTACAGGCCAATCTTCTCCTGTTGCGCCGATTGTATCGCCTACTTCACAACAGCTAGCATTACCAAATTATGTAGCTGCAGAGTTACCGTCATCTCAACAACCACCGAGTAATGCTGCACCAGAGCCAAGTTTTGCAAGCTTTTTTAGTGCCTTGCTACCAAGGAAAGAAGTTCCATCATCTACACCGCAAAGTCAATTACCTGCTTTAGATCCTGGTATAACATCTCAGCCACGTGTTCCCTTAAGTGAAGTAAATCCATTACGCCGTGGAACAACTTCTTTACAACCACAAACAACTCCACAAAACACTACTCTTTTTCAACCGAGTGTTAGCCCGCAAACAATATGTGAACGAGATTTTCCAGAAGTGTATAGAGTTTTGAAATTAGGTAAACCTTATTTAAATCTTCTATTCAGCAACACTGGGATTGAAGACCCTAGAGTACAACAATTACTGAAACTAATTCAGTATGAAAAACGTCAAGATGGGGTATATCTAACGGGAACAAAAATAGATAAAGTTTTAGCAGCGTGTCATCCAGATAGAGGACCTACAAAAGATCCTGAAATGACTGAAATTTTTCAGATGCTAAGTGCTATTAAAAACTATACTGGAGTTAAACAGTCAGTTCTAAGTCTTCCGTCTATTCTTAGGATAGCAAGTCAGGCTGCTCCTGCTGTTGGAGGGCCTGGCTCAAAATCTCAAAAACCTGGCAAAAAATCACCAGCTTCTCAACCTCCAACTGGAGACCTTTCAAAACTATTTAAAAGAGGTGATTCTTTACAACCAAAAAAAGTTTTTATCGACGAAACTACTGGGCAGAGTGTAATTCTTACAGTTACTGGAGATTATGATCCTACTACTAGGTCAATAGAAGTTGAATACAACGGAGAAAGAAATGCTGTTCCGGTTGATAACTTAGCAGTAGATTTCAAAGTTGTTCGCCAGCCAGATCAGAAACGACTCTTTAAACAAGGTGATCGTGTATCAATTAACTTGAAGGATCGTAGGAATATTGAAAAATTTCCCAAAGCAGTAAGAGCCGAAATTCAAAAAACAACATGTAATGATCCATTTTATGCAACAGTTGAAGCTGACCAAAAAGCGAACTCACCATATGTTAGAATTATTTGTGATAAAGGTGGTCAGTACACTGCAGAAGATGAAAATCTTAGTTATATTCCACCAGAATCTGCTCGACTTACAAGAACTCCAGGACCAGCTCCTACTCAGCCAACACCTGTTGGGCCCTTAGAAGAGAATGCAGCTCCAGTTAGACGCGGAGAGCTTCCGGCAACAAGGTCATCTTCTTTGCTAGGAACTCCAGCAACTATATCGGATTGTGACCAAAAGTTAATTGGCATGACCCATCGTGCAACAGTATGCGAGACTGAGCTTGCCAGGTTGCGTGCAGAGCTTGCACAGATGATGGAAACTAATACGGCTGAAACTGCAAGATTACGAACTAATATTAATGAAGAAAAGGCTAATCTAGCTAGACTCCAAGCCTCTAAAGCTGAAGTTGAACAAAATCTAAGAAATGCTACAACTACTGTAATAGGATTACAATCTTATATTGATAAGTGTATAAGAGATCTTGCAGCTTTTAGAACTAAGACTGAAGCACTTGAAAGACAAAAGACAGAATTAAATGCTCAAATTGAAGTTCTAAACCGCGATTTAGAAACAAGCGAAGAATCTGCTGAGGAATCAGCCAGGATTAATGCGCAACGTCAGGCAGATATTGCAAGATTAACAGAAAACTATGCAAGCATTATGAGCCAGCTAGCTCAAACTATAAGAGAACAAGATGAATTACAAGGTAAATATGCTGAAACAAACGCCAAACTTGCTGCTGCTGAAGCTAGTGTTGCTGATCTCAATACCAGATTTGCTACTACCGATGCATTGATAACAGCAGCAGATCGGAGTATACGCAGTGACTTAGAAGAAATTAAAAGACAGTTAACTGATGGTGTTCAAGGACTATCGTCTGGGTTAAGTAAGGTTACTGGATTGGTAGAATCTGCACGCAGTGAAATTGAACAATCTAGACAGGAATTTACTGGAAAGTTTAGTTCTTTACAGCGTGATTTGACAACAACTAATCTTGCTGGAAGAGGTGAAATACTGGAAGCAATCAGGGAATTAAGGGAAAGTAATCAAGAAAGTATGGCTGCTCTTCAGCGTGATTTAGCTCAGGCATCTGCAGAAAAAACTCGTCTGCAGACCCAGGTTGCCGAAGAGCAAATGGCTAAGGCTAGACTGCAAGGTGAACTGGAAGCTAAAAACCAGGAAATCGAAAGAAAAAGGGAAGAAAATGCACAAGCTTTAGCTGAAGCCAGAGAAGCAGCGGCTACTACGGCTCAACAACTGCAAGAGGCAAATAGAGCTGCTGCACAAGCAAAAGATCAGGCAACTTTAGCGGAGGTGGCAAGACTACGAGAATCTTATGGAGCCCAACTAAACGAATTAAGTACTCGACTATCTGCAGCAGTAGCTCGCGCTCAAGTAGCAGAAACTGGTAATCAAGACCGTAGAGCATTGGCTGAAGAACTTGCTCGTGTGCGAACTCAAATTGCTGCTATTCCTCCTCCTCTTGTTGTTCCGCCCCCTGAAGTTGTTGTTGCCCCCAAAATTCTTCGTCGTGATCCTGCAGGAGAAGTTAGTACAGGAACGCCTATACAAATTTTCTGGGACCAAAATGGGACAGCTGGTCCATGGATTTTGCGTATAGACTATGATGGAACAAACTCAGATTTTCAAGAAGTAACTATGCCAGGTCCAATTGCATATACCATCAAGAGACCAGGCGCATTATCAGGAAGAATTTACAATATAAAACAAGTATAAATGGCCGCAGTAGGAGCACCAGTAGATTTAGGTAGAGCTGTTCAAGCACAAATCCCCCAACCAGAACCAAGAGCTCCTCCGGATCCTGGAGCTCTTCCGCCTTTAGCAGCAGTAGCTTGGCAACCAGCTCCAAGAGCTCCTCCGGGTCCTGGACCTCTTCCGCCTTTAGGACCAGTAGTTCTTCCACAACCTATAACAGCGAATGATTTTGCAGATCCATCAGGATATGCAATGAAGTATGATATTTTTCAGACCTATAAACCATATTTATCGGGTCTTTCTCCACCAAAACAGAGCTCTCCTGAATTACCACAAAAGAAAGAGAAGCTAGAAGAAACCCAAGAAGAGAACAAACCAGTAAATAGATTTGATAATATCAGAGATGATGATTTTTTAGAACAAGTTGGTAAAGTTACAGACCAAGTTAAAGGAAAAGATGGAGCTTCTAAAAAGAAAGATGCTATTCAAAAAGCTGCAAAAGAATTCTGGAATTCTCACCTGGGAAAAAAGATTAATTACGGCGAACTAAAAGCAGTTCTAACTGCAGCTGTATCTAATTAATTTAATCTTATCCAGGATACATGTTATGTATGGATTTGAATTATCATAGCAAAAAGTTACTCCTTCAGAGCGAGTAGCCATAACAAGTCTCAGAAAATCATATTGTTCCTGACGTGTTAGTTTGTTAACGCACACGTGAAGAGTGTTAGATTTGTACATTAGTTGTTCACGGATTAGCTCCATTTGTTAAAAAGAGCTCAGTGTCTGTGTATACGGGTTATTTCTGAAAGCATCTACTATGGAAGGATGATTACGTTCAACATGTACATCTTGCTGTAGAGGTTCATTATACTTGAAAGATCCTAAGTGTTGGCCATCTGGTGTAAATGCTGATTTAGGAGCATTAAATCTGAAAGCATCGGACAGGACAGTCTCATCCCTCTTTGTCTGAACAGAGTACTGATCTCCTCCGACTGCAGTGCCCATCCCATGTGCACCAGCAGGGCCGGGACGTCCTTCAGCAGTCAGTTTCATGAACTCTTGGTAGGGTTCCGTAAATGCACGAATATATGATGCCCAATGTCCTTCTTGGCCACCGCCAGAACCAAAATACTCTTGAGATGTAGACTCACGTGCCTGAGTTCTCAAGGGCTGCTCTGGATATATTTTAGGAGCTGTCTGAGCACCAACAGCTGTGTTTGCACGATCCATACCAAGAATACCAAACCTGTCTGGCTTGTTCTTATTAACGGCTGCTTGGATACCGGGGAGAGTTACTGCATTCACGCCAGGAACTGGTTCAGTTGAATAAGAAAGCTTAGGTTTGTTAGCTACACGAATCTCATCAGTTGTAGGAGGAAGAGCCCATTGACGCATCTGGTCCTGCTGAAATCCACCCTGGCCTAAATTAGTATACCCGGCATTAGAACCAGGACCTACTTGAACTTGTTCAATAGGGAATACATTCTTAGCCTGCATTCCCGTTACCATACGAGATTGTTCAAAATCAGTTTCAACCTGTTGGCCAAAAGGATTTCCAGTTCCAGTCTTGATATCAAACATAGAGAACGTCTCGCGTTTCTGGAAATATTCTTTGCCTGCACCAGCCTTAGCATCTAATATTTGGTCAGTTCCGCCTGAATACATTGCCTGTGTTACGCGAGGTCCAAAGAAAGGAACTTGATTATTATGACCCTTAGGAGCTTGGGTGTGAATTACTTCATCAGTATGTTCTTCAGTTGGACGAGGTTGAACACTAAATTGTTCTGTTTGAACATCATTAGAAGCAAGTGTGAATCCAACAGCTCCTAATGCAAGGATTAAAGCAATCTCTGCCATCTTTGTATTTCGTATGATACTTTACTTGCGTCTTCCCGACACAGCTGGTTTTGGAAAAATAGCATGATTCTGGGGTTTATGGTGAAGCCAACTAAAAACACGATGGTCTTGTGTCTTATTGCTGGTATGGGGAGGAACAGCATAAGTTTGAGGCTCAGGAGGAACATACACCGAACGTTTTACAGGTGTGTCCAGTGCATAGTTCATTTGTTACTATACTATTATTTTTGATTACTCATTGGGCCCTTATCGCCGGCCGCTTTATCTCTTGCTTCAGCATCCGTAGCATTTTCTGCTTCTTTGTGAGCTGCTGCTTCATCATTCTTATAATTACAAATGCCAAACTGAGCACAGACTTGTTCGGATAAAGCTTCATAAGTTGTTGGTTCCTTTTCGTGCTTCCTGTGCTTATGTCTAGACTCTCCTGGTATGACTGAAGGAGCAGGGCTAGGCTCGGGAGCGGGGCCAGGGCTAGGACCAAAATCTACGTAAGTTCCCTTGGACCAAATGTCACGATTGAAAGGAGATAATCGAATGCTTGAAAGCATGGATTTGAACTTGTTAACCATCTTATTAAATCCAGCATCATCGGAACCTGGAAGAGGAATAGGAAGTCTGGTTCCCATGTTACGAGGTTTACGACCATAGCAATTGACACCAAATTTCAGTCTAGGATCAAAGTATCCACCATTTACACCAGGATGGCCACAGACTGTTCGCTTTTGTTCAGAAGGATTACGTTGCAAAGCTTCCCATGTTGCCTGTTGAGTAGGATATAATGCCATGCCTGCAGCAGACCAGCCATAACCACACCACTCAGCTCCTTGAACTTGAGCTTCTGTTAACTGATCAAAAGATGCAAGCTCAGCCCCATATGCTGCACACACTGCAGGAGCTTCATCGAAGGTATACATGTTTTGAGAAATATGAAAAACTTCCTTAATGCCATATCCTGTAGTTTTTTGCTCATCTGATGGTCCTGGAATAGGATCAACGTCTATATTTACTCCGTCATCTGTTTTATTAACTGAAACGGACTGGAATGACAGCATTATATATGCTAGAACTCCTGCTAAAGCAATCACTACAAGTGATGCAGCCCAGGAGCCTGATACTAACCCAACTATAACTGATAGCAGCACTAAAACAACTGCTGACACAGTTAATATTACTGGGTAAGGTAATGGACTCATTTACTCTTCAAGCCGATAATAAATAAGCACCTTTGTCATCTGACTCATTGGGAATTCACGTTGACTATGCTCTTTTACTCGGCCGTCATCAAGCGTATACCAAGGCTTTCCTGGTGGCATCTCTCTTGCATAGGTAAACCAATGGCCACCTGTGTGTGAGATAACAGCCAGCAGATAGTATTTCTTTGAGTTCATCACCAGCACGCTTGAATACTGAAGTGATGAGTTCTGCGATGTAACGCGAAATATCATGACCTTAGGGAATGATCCAATAAGTTGTTGTTTTGTTGCCTTTCCAGCATCTGAACACTTATCGCATTTCCAGCCTTCTAGTAGTTCTGGCTGAACAGAACCTGTAATACACTCGGTAATTGGAGTATTCATTTTTGCAGGATGAAGTTCGTATTCGGTTGCACTATCTTCACGAACCTGTGAAAATCCACATGGGCATTTAATTTGCTCTGCAGTCTTGAAACGGCATAGCTCATCTAGGAATGGTAGCTTATCGCATAGATGTATGAGCAGTTCATTGCTGTCACCGATACCTTGGCCAGCTGGCATTGTTGCAGTTCTTGATGCAACAAATAAGTCTTTGAGACCTTCAGTTCCCTTAGAGTTCCAGATCTTATTTAGACTGCTGTCTATAGAGTTCTCCTTATCGTGAGTTTCACGTGTATATCTGTCAATGACTTCAGGGAGTCGGAATATGCCCTGAAGACATGCATTTACCCAGCAGCTTCCTCCAAAATTGTTGAGACCAAACATATTGTTCTTTCTTCTCATTTGTTGTTCTGGATATTTTACGTTTTCAGAATTCGGGAAAAATCATTCAAATATGGAGAAGGTTGTAGAGGACCAGCAGGAAACTCGGCAGCAGGAATAAAATCAAAAGGAGGAGGGTCTGATGAATCACCGCCATTGCCTCCTGGAGGGTCTAAAGAGTCGGGACCATAAATGTTAGGATATACACCAGTTCCATGTTTGCTGCCATTTCCGGAATCAGTTGGACGTGGTTGATTAGGATCTAATTGAGGGGCGCGAGGACCCCAAATTTGTTCGCCACTAGGAGAAGAAGGTAATTGAGGCATAGGTACGGCTTGTGAAGGAGCGCGAGATACCTTAGTAATCTTGCGTGGAGGCTCGGCTGGTTTCTTACTGTGTTCTAGCTTCGTTTTAGGTTTTTGAACTTCAGTATCCATAGTTCTTGCATTTTGTGCTTCTCCTTTAGGAATTTCAGAACCTTCATCATTTTTTACTTCTATAGAAGGCTCGACTTCTTTTTTGTTTGATGGTCCAATTGGTCCTTTAGGAACATCGGGAGTGTCAGAATTTGTCTCTGTAGGTTTAAGTGTTGAGCCAGGAAGTATAGTTTTAGAAGTTGCAGGTTTAAGTGTTGAACCAGGAAGAATATCAGACTTTACGGCTGTTTCCGTAAACATCTCCCATACGGTTGGTTCGCTCTGATGAAAGTCCTGCTTTACAGCTATGTCTGCATTAGTCATGTGCTCTGTATCCCACGGACGAGCATAAGATTCGTAGCATTCAACAATGTGAGGGGTAGCAAGGTAAAGTAAAGCTAAAAATGCCAGGATGTAAGGTATACTACTAATCGCTTGTTCCTGTTTCATTTCTTCTTATTAATCAAATGGCAAAGAAAACACGTAAGTCATCTCGCAGATCTCGTCGTCGTACTCGTCGTCGCATTCCTCGTCGCGGTGGAAGTTCATACCCAATCATTCCAGCAACCCCAGCCATTCAGGTTTCAACTGCAGGAGAAAATTCTGATAACTTAATGGGTATACAGAATGCCAAGTAAAAAATTGAGGCGCGACCTATGTTGATAAACACTAGTCCCCTCTTTGGTTGGCAGGTTTAGAGGTCATCCAAATCGACCTCATCCTCCTTCTCTCCATCCTCCGCGTTAATCTCCGCGGCGATCTCATCCAGCTGCGCAGCCTCCTCGGCTGCAGCTGCTTCGTGCTCAAAGATGTCCACCTCCTTGAAGGCGGCAGCGCACCCTGCACCCAGGTCAATCGCCAATGCGATCTGATCTAGGCTTTTCAGGCGGCAGTGGAACATGTAGATGTCCCCCTCTGGCTCAGTGAGCACGATGTCACCAGGCCGAAGCACTGATGCAAGCCCTGCGAACTGCAGGCACTTACCTACACCGTAGGTTTTGGAGTCTAGGCTGCCATTGAGGGAGATTGGAAAGACGCCGTGAGCGCCCAGTTTTCTCCCCTTTTTGGATAGCTCCATTATTTTTGCCACGTGAAACTCGCGGCCGGCAATTTTTCCAGCCAGCTTGAGGGCAGTGAACTCGCGGAGGGTCTCAGCCTCGCGCTTTGTCACTTTTAGTGCCTCGTTGCTGTCGTCTTTGCCGCCCCTAGAGCGGTAACCGCTCTTGTTTTTCTTTGGCATCTTGTTCGTGCGGCGTAAAGCAGGCAGGAACAAGAACAGTAACAACTCTTTTTTCTATAGAAAATGAATCCGTTTTTACACACAAAGCAAATAACATAAAAATGAACATCATCTCATATTGCAACGTAAATCCGCGTGACTATACATACCTTGGAATCGGTTCCAAGAACAGAACAAGTGACCTGGATGCATTTACTCCAGCGCTTGACCAGATTCTACCGTGTTTTCTTAATACGGTAAACGGAACGATCAGAGTAATACATTATGACCCTCAGTTTGCTCCTGAGTATGATAATGGATTTCTGAGCAGATATTTTGCAAGGAAAGGATTTATTGAGATTGGAGGTGTATGGACAACACCCGATTTTAGAATTGAAGTAATAATTATTACAGAGATGTTTACGCAAGAGTCTCTGTTTACAGACTTCATGAAGCATGCAATCAATACTAGATCTAGACTTGTTGTCCAGGCATATTCTGGAATTGAGCTGGGTTCTATGTATAAGAACTTGTATATGGAGTTTTCTTTGCAAGATCAAGAGTACATTAAGAATCGTGTTCTGTTTGACATCACATATGGAACTGATTGCAATTGCGGGACAGATATGACCAAGTATGCTCCGATTGAGGATTCTCAAGGCAGATTTATGAACTTTCTCCTGTATACCCAGGAAGAGAAGCTTGCTAATATTGGAAGACATCCTCAGCTAGATAAGCTTATCTATAAGAGTGTTTGCTATGACCTCAGCAAGATTCTTAATGAGAATTCAGTCAATTACCGAAAGGCTCTGAAAAAAGAACCTCTGATGTTTAGAGGTGATTACTCTCATGATGCTTCAGCTGAAGAAATCATGGCAGTTCTGCTAAACAAGGTTCAAAACATACTAAGTATTCTTGATCGTCTGAAGATGCTGACTGAAGAGAAGAAGCAGCTGTTTGCAAAATGCTCGAGCAATTACAGAGACGTTGATGTGTATGCATGGTATTCTGAAATGACTAAACTATACAAGTAATTTATCTGGGTACTGGAGCATTCATCGGTTTAAATATCTTCTTGGCTGCAGCTTCAGAAGCTTCAACACCTAGCCATGCACTGTTCATAGCATCATATTTTTTTAGTGTATCGTTTGGTTTCCATTGAACAAACCCAGTAGAAGGACCCCCTTCTGTGTTTGTAAAAGCCATACCACTGTCAATACTTGAAGCGGGTACCTTCTGTCCTCCTAGAGCAGTAATATACCCTTGCCAGGACTTTTCCATTTATCTTCTACGGCGAGATTTGCGTCTGCGGGTTTTACGTCGTCCGGCTACACTTGATGGTAGACCCTTTTCAACTCTTGCCACCTTCGCATTTTGCCATGAATTAAATCGTTGTTCTTCCCTTTCATCGTGTTCTTCTTTTAGAGATTTGTACTTACTATCATTTTCGCCATCGAACTTGTCGCGAAATGGTCTTGGTGTAAGCGGTAGTCCGTGGCTTCCAGTTGCAGCAGCAACTCTTCTATACGCGTTTTTGCTGGCCTTATCTACTTCCTCGTGACGTTCTGCCTCTAGCTGTTCTCGTCCTCTTTCTGGGTCAAGTCGATGCATTTCTTCTGGTGTCCCAGGAGCTCTGAACTGAGGTTCTTCGGCTTTCTTTTTTAATCCAAGCGCTTTTAGAACCATCCCCTTAGTACGTGTAAAAGATGTTCCATCACCTCCGCGACGTCTGTGATGTTTTACTCTACGTCTAGTGCCCATTTTATATAGACATCTCGAAACTTTTAACGCGTTCAAAGTAAATGGACTTTCTAGAAGCAGGAGACCAGGATCAAGTAAAAAAGTTAATGAAGGAAAAGCCTATCATTATCTTTTTCCATAGTACTGGATGCCCGCATTGCACAAGCACAATGCCTCATTGGAAGGAGATGTGTGCTAATAAGGAAAAATATGGACTTGGTGATATGAAGATGATTGCAGTAGGAGATTCAGCAATACCTGATGATGCAGGGGTTACAGGTGTTCCTCATTTTCGTAAGATTTCTAAATCTGGTAAGGTAACAGATGTAAAAGGATCTAAAGATTCTGTAGACGAGCTAGTAAAATCACTTAAGAAGATGGGTGGATCACGCCGTTCCCGCAGGCGTAACACCCGTCGGCTTGTCCGTAGAGTTAGAAAGACCCGTCATCGCCGCTGATCCCTGGGCATCAACATAACCTTCTGACTTCTCTTTTGCCCTTCTAGCAAGGAATGTACTTGAGTAATCAGGTTCATCAATTCCTTTAGCTAAGAACTTCAAAAATTCGTCCTGGTCATTTGGAATTAACCCCGACTGAATGCTGGCAAATGTGCGCATAGATTGAGCAAGATCAAACTTGTCTGACGTATCCATATAGAGATCAGAAGTTTCTTTGAATGCTTCTTCTATTTGCCTTTTGACCTTATTGCTAGTAACAGGAGCTGATGGTGCACGATTAGGATTATCTAATATCTCTGTAAGAAGAGGATTCATAAAAGGATTTTTGCCAGAAGGATATGTGTATTCTTTCATTATAGCTGTAGCCTTTTCTGTGAATGCCTCAAGTGTTCTGGCATTAGGGAAAAGCTTTACTGCCATGATGGTAAGAACTAATACAAGGGGAATTGCAAGAAGGTATGCAGATGCTCCTCTGGCTAAAAAGAGAATCACTGAGATGTAAACAGTGAATCGAACAATGGAGTTCATAGCAGTAGGGATGTCCATTGAGCTGGTTGGTACGAACTTATACCATGTTTTTTTAGTGAATAAACTTGCGGGATCATCAATCCATAGACTCTCCATTTAATTCTAATCCAGGTCTTTCTTTTCAGCAACTTTGCGTCGCATTCTGGCAATCATACGAGCACGTCTGGCTTCGGGACTATTACCAAGAATAACCTGTGGCGCAACATCTGCTTTACGACCCCCAAGAGCTTCATTAAACATATCCCCAAATGCAGTTTGAATTTTTAGCTTAATTTTCTCAATATCAGATGCAAGCATCTCTTTCGTGAATTCACCGCGACGAACCTTGTCCTCTAGTGTTGTCTTAACCTTCTTCATGACCTTTTCAATGATAGGATTATTTGGCTCCTGGAAAGTTTTCATTACCTCTTCAGGATTCTCAAAGTCAATTCCTAGTTCAGAAATATCAATTGATTCGGCTAGACTCGTGACTACCTTTGCTAGGCGGGTTGTCATGGCAAACTCAAGAATCTCAGAAATCTTACTGCGCGACTCTTCTGTTCCAAGCAACTTTTCAACTTCATCAGTTGAGTGAGTATTTCCCCATACTTTCTTGACCTCATCTGCTATCTTATTAAACTTAGTTTTGATATCTCCGCTGAGAAAGGAAGCAATACCACACTTCTGGATGTTCTTCCAGAATATGTCAGGATGTTTAGGAAACAAAGGAGATACATTTACACCAAAGACCTTGAATTCCTCATCAAAAAGAGTCTTATCTTTCTGCATAATTTTTAGGACTACAGGAGTTATCAGTTCTTCAAATGCAGCTGGGTCGGTTTCAGCATAGTCTGCAAACTCTACATCAGGAAAGGCACTGCGAAGTTCATCGCGGAATGCCTTAAATGATTTTTTAGCGTTCATTTTAGTTTTATATTAAGAATAGACTCTAAACTACTTATTTCCACCACGGCTACCCATAAAGTCCTTATCTGCTTCAGATAGACATACGCAACCATTATCGCTGGTAAATGCAGCCGGGCAGCATGTGGGGTCAACCTCGTTTCCTACTAAAAACATTATGCTACCGTCTAATGGTGTATTCTGAGGATAACTGCCTACAGGCATGCGTTCAGTAGCCATCCATCCAGCTGATGAGTTATCATAGGGTCCAATGCCGGGAGCATCGAGAGGCATGCCGGCATCTTTCTGCATAAAATGATCTCTCCTGGTAGCTAACATTCCAACTACTACAGCTGCAACGAGAAAGCCAAGTGCTAAAGTTGTTTTTGAGACTGCCATCCTTTCTTTACTACTTGGATTTTTATGCGCCGGCAGCTCGTAATAAGGATGCTATAACTAAGACGATGGCGAGAATTTGTGGCTGAAATAGTGCCAGGACTACTGCTATAATTAACATTGCAATAACAAATGCCTTAATGACTCCTAGAAGCAAAGATACAAATCCTGTTATGAATGAAACAGCCGTTACTCCTAAAAATGTTGCAATATAACCTTCTCCTACTACGCGACGTATAATATCTTGAATTTTGTTGAGGTAGTATACGAACATACTTACTGGGCCAGAAGCCTTGCCTAGCGTTGATGATGCAAATGATACAATAAATCTACGTATAGTGGACATCATCATACGAATCAGAGCAAGTGGGTTCGTAATATCTTTAAAGAATTCACCAATGATTGCAAATTGACTACCAAGAGCATCGGTCATTCCTCCAACAACTTCTTTCCCGATAAGGTTCATGCAGTTCTGAAAGTTAGTCTGTGTATCAACTCCTACATCAGCAAATAAAGGTGTTAGCATATATGCTGGGTTACATCTGTATGAACTCCATTCGGCCTGGATCTTTCTTAGGTTTCCATATGCATTAAAAGCAAATACGGCTGCAATAGCCAATCCTGTGATTGTCCAGAATAGTATCATGTTATCTTGTAGCAATAACTAATTACGGAAACCTCTCGCCACATATCCAATTGGTCCATTATAGGCCGACTCTGCTGCTTGTTCACCTGCATAGAAGGCATAGATGAGTGATGCAAATACTCCGACAATTCTGCCCATGAGAGTTCGAATGCGAATCATTAAGTATTGCATGCTAGACATCAAATTCTGAATCTTACCAAATACCATCTGAAATACCATCATGAACCCTCCTCGTGTAGAACCCATCATGCTGCGCATATCAGACATTGCAGTAGTAATGCTACCCAACGAGTCACCAACTACACTCATTTGAGAGTTCATACCGTCCATAGAAAGTCCTGCATAGTCATTGAAGCTTTTGGTGATACAATTTATAAAGTTAGTGCTTACATCCGTGCCCAGATCCAGGACAGCTGGCATAATCATAAATGTAGGATTACATCTCATCTCTGACCAATTATCTCTGACGTATTTAGCCTGATTTTCTGCAAAGAAAGATGCAGCTGTTAATATTGCTGCAACTGTAAATGCAATGAATAGTATCATCTTCTTATTTATCAAAACGGAAACCTTTATTGCCTTGTCACGTAAAGTTTAAAAATGAACTATCACGTCATGGAATATTGTGAGCTAAAGCAGGAGGCAAGAGAGAGGCGAATAAAGTTGTATTATGTCATGCGTAAGGCTCAACTGATTCAGTTGCTTTCAATGGAGACTTTACCCGAAAAGTATATTGTTGAGAAGAAGCGTATAGGAGAGCTGCGCGAAGAGGCTCGAGCTCGAGGATTTCTTATGGTCTATAAGCTTAATCGTTCTGCATTGGTTGAGCTACTTTATCCCCATCTGTACGGAAAGACCGGTTCTGAGAATGAGCACAAGAACCAAAACAATACATACAAGCATGATACCCCAAAGAACTACGACTCCAAGTAAATATGGATACAGATATTGAAAAATCTTGTCGAGAAGGGGACGAATAACTGAATGTTCAAAAAATTGCTGGACATCCGCCGACCCTAAGAACTCAAACAATTGTTTTTTCATCCTTTTTTTGTCTTCGTTTGAACATAAAGAAAATGACCAAGCCATCGCAGACAACCATGCTAGTAGCCGTTGCCGCTGTTGGTGCTTTAGTGCTTTATGCAATGAATTCTTATAGCGCCAGGCAGAGTCTTACTGGCGAGGGTATGATGGATAAATTAACTGGTGCTCTTGGACCTAGTGGTCCTCTATCTGGAATGGGACCTCACGGAGTTGGTAAGATGGAGGCTGGTGGCAATGCTCAACCTAGTGAGGATCTTCAGTCTCGCCGACCTACTGGCCAGTCTACTTACACTGAATCTACTCTAAGTGCCTCTGAACTTCTACCCAAGGGTGAAATTGGTGCATCATGGGCAGCTGTGAACCCTGCTGGAATGGCTGATCTGAAGGGCCAGAACTTCCTCCAGGCCGGCTACCACACTAATACTGCCCTTGCTGGTGTATCCCAGACTAACCGTAATGCCTCTTGGGATGTTCGCTCTGAGGCTCCTAATCCCCAGGGCTCTGTTGGACCGTTCATTAATACCACGATTGAAGCTAACCCCTTCAAGCGCGGCCTTGATGCATAAAAAAAGCCTTATTCCCCCCTAGTGGCGGAAGACTGGTAATCAGTCGGTAACTGGCATATGTCTGTGTCCTCCACGAAACTTGTCACCTACTAACTACAATTTCTGTAAAACAAAAATTCGTTTTTAACCCGTGACTATACAACGCAGAGGTGCGCCGATCAAGTCAGACACACATACTAATTCATCACCTTTAAAGCTGGGCAAGCAAACTGCCGCGTGGCATTCCAGTGCCAGACAGTCCTTGTTCGTTTTTAGCTATTGAGAGGTAACCCACTCTCACGTCGGGAAGAAAGTTTAAATCCGAAGCTATTCCGCCCGCCAGCTTAGCTTATCGAGCCAGCTGTGTGCGTGTTACACTCCATCATTCTTAGCAGCTATTCAGGGGCTATGTTTTATCCTGTTCCTCACTATCTCATTTTAGACTACCCGTCTTTCTCATTGGCAGCCAATAACTGTTTTCTTATAAAATAAAATTCCGTTTTTATAATGATACCAGCTGTTGCTATTGGAGGAACAGCTATTGCTTTAGCTTATTCATACCTTGGTGGTCCTAAGAACAACACCCTTGTAAAAGCGTCTGATGGACGATCTTATAAGGTTCAAGACTTACCTGATAAGCAGGAAGCAGCAGAAAGAATGTCCAAGATTCGTGCTAACTTAAATAAAATTTGCAAACACTGTAAAGACCCTTCTTTAAAATTAGATGAACCCTATCAACTTCTGCTTTCCAGGTTTAATCCTGATGTTTTAGAGGAGAATGATATTACTGCAGATAGTACATCTTATTCTGAAAATAAGGGTGAAAAGATAGTTGTGTGTTTACGTGATAAAGCTCCTCCTTATCCTTTTGTAGAAGAGAATACTGTGATGTTTGTATTAATTCATGAACTTGCTCATTTAATGACTTCAAGCGTCGGCCATACTCCTGAGTTCTGGACTAATATGAGAAAGTTATTGCATGAGTGCTGTCAGATGGGAGTATACAGAGCAGTAAACTATTCAAAAAATCCTGTTAAGTATTGTGGTATGACCATTACTGATACACCACTATGACCAGTCAATGTAGAAACGCTTGACTGGGCCATCGGTATAGCCGATGTCTGAGTCTGGGAATCTGTCACGCAGCCGCCTGAGGGTCATGTTTATCATGACCTCTTCAGTTGTCATCAATGCAATGTCAGACACCCTGGTCTTACCAACCTGGGCTGCAGCTTTTACTGCACGTGTTGCCTGTTCAATGAACATGTTGACTCCGCTTGAGAATGGTCGCTCCTCTTCCGTAACGAACATCTCTTGGAGTTGCTGTTTGGTGAGAGACATTTTGTACTAACAACAAATCTGGAAATAATCTAATCCGTTTTAAGAATAAGATGTTTAAGTCAGTCGTTGACTTTAAAGGAAGTAGAAATATATCCTTCTTTAAAGATGACACAATCAATGTTGTTCGACAACAAATAGCAAAGATAGTTGATATTCACCAGGATAGATTATTTGTAATGGTTGCTTTGAAACTGCAAGCAGATTACTATTCTGCTGATTCAAGAAATTGGGAAACTTTATTTAATCGTATCTCATTGAACGGAATGCCAATCGAGAAAGAAGCCTTTTATGCATATTGCGAATCAAGAGGCGTTACAGTTCCTTTTAAGAAACTTGACAGAGAAGAATGGATGAGCAAACCATCATTTTTACAAGCAATATATGATCCTGGTTCTGCTTTTGAAGAACTTCGTATTTTTGGTGTAGAAACAGAAAAGGCATATGCTTTGCCTTTTAAAACATTTGATACACAAACAGCCAATCGTATACCAACTGCACAATATCCTATTCCAGAAGAAGGAAGATTATTTGTTAGCCTATACCCGGAACTAAAAATTTCCAGATTTGTTGTCAAGGAATACGAGCAAGGTGCTGAGGGTCCATACTTCCCTCTTGTAAGAGCTTCAACGCCTCAACGGTTAACAGATGGCCAAATTATTGCATTAGACGCTCAAACAAAACATCTGAATGATTTGTTATCTCTTGATCCTCCCCAGGAAAAGGAAGTTCATATTATGCGTATAGCTTGGAGGGCTGAGTTTGTTGATACAGATTTTGGCAAAGCTATTCGCACACGATTTGAACAAATATTTTATGGATTAACAGTCTCTGAAGAAATTCCCTGTATTACATTTTTTACAGGACGTTCCGAAATTTCACGTCATAAATTCTACAAGAAAGATGCAAAAACTAAACGTCCATACATAAATCTTCCCATATGGAATGCCTGGTGGACTAAATCAAAACCTTACCGTGATCGCTTACCAACTCTAATTTTATATAGAGGCAAAGACCGCGAAATATTTGACAGAGTAACAATTACTGCAAATGATATTATTATTGCAGCATATCGGGATGCATCAAATACAGAATCAGAAGAAGAGCTAAAAGAAAGCTTAATAAAATGGTTAATGACTTTTGATGCTGTTATACCGTTCATCAAAAAAAATGATATAATTGACCAACGTTTTTCAGTCCAGGATATCAAATTTCAAGCAGAGTATAACACACCTCTAAATACTTATGATACGTTGCGTATGAACTGCCTAGCGGGAATCTTTGAAGTTTCACGTAAGTCTGAACAAGTATTTAAGTTTTTGCGCTCAGATGATGCAAATGATGGTATTAATCCCCGCGATGTCAGAATTATAAATTTATTGCGTGATGATCCATTTATAAAACCAGCAGAAATCCAAGAAGAGCTAAAACTATCATTAGATGAAGCAACTATTTTGCTAAATGCAATTAAACAACGTGTTGAACAAGAGCCTGGTTTGCTTACCAGGCAGTTTCGAAGTTTTCCTGGACTTATCATACATCAAAAAACAATTGAAATCACTGATGTTGATTCTATCGAACGATTTCTACAATATGCTAATATCCTGAGATACATACTGAGCGACCCATCTAGTGAAGATGTAAATAGAGTATGTCCTAAACGGCAAGAATCAGTTCCTGTTGCTGTATCAACTGTAAATACGGAGTTTGTTGATACAGAATTTTCAAATTTATTTGACTACCTGGAAGGAGATGTTCTTGAAGATAAACCCCCTGAAGTTAGTGTTACACAAAAAACAACAACTGCAAAAAGTGCAACTATTTATAATTATTTCAATAACCGACTTCAAGAATTTGATCCTGTTAAGTTTCCCCAGAAATCAGAGTATGCATCTAAGGTCGATCAGAATCTTCAGCCAGTCGTATTATCTTCTGAAGAAATTCAAAGCATAATTGATGATGCAACTAAAGGCGATGAATTTAATCCAATGAAGTATCCTGATAATCAAAAAATTATCTTAGAGAATCCAGATGGTGTAATTTTGTGTCCGGACTTTTGGTGTATGTTAGATAAGATACCTTTGCATGCTTCCCAGCTAGAAACAATTGATGGTAATAAGGTATGTCCAGTCTGTCATGGTAAGGTTCGTAAGCCAACAGACTACAAGGCTGATACAACAGAGTTCTCAGTTATACCAAGAACTAAGGGCAATATATATCCAGGATATAAGGACAATAATCCTAACTTACCAATCTGCTTTAAATCTCCTAAAGAACGTAAGCTGAAAAAAGATGATAAGGATGATAAGTATTACATTCTGAGCGAAAATAAAGCAACATCATACAGCAGATTTGCTTATCTTTCAGCTGACTTATTGAATGCAATTCACATAACTGAAGAATACAAACTTGCAGTAGAAGCTGGTAATCGTATACAAACTGGAATGTCTGGATTCTTAAGAGTTGGTTTGGGTCGTCCTTCAGAGGGGTTGCCTAATTTTATGAATTTGAGCACAAAGGTATCATCACCCAGGCATAATATACTAAGCATATTACGTTGTGCATTTGTTGCTCTATGGCAAGAAACATCTGATACTCATTCAGCAGAGATTGAAAAAAAGTTAGACATGAAACCTTTTAACGATGATGAATTAGCCAGAAAGCATATGGCAAGAGTTATTTCCGGAATAGATGATGCTTTTATAGAAAACAGACTAACTGTTATCCAGGAGCTTGAATATACTGCTATTATGCTCAGTGTAGACATATATAGAATTAATTTAGATGACCTAACAATTGGGTGTACATTTTATACCCCCCAAGTGAAAATTCAAACACGTGGTGCAATTGTTCTTCAGCGTGGTAATGATGTTGATTGTTTGTGTTATGTGACCAGGCAGCAAAAGAAGTTTATTTTTAAAGCAAATATATTTGAACCTCCATTCAAGTATGAAACATATGTAGAACTAACCAAGAAACGTAATTTATCATGTGTGACTAATATTCCAACAATTAAGGATGCATTCTTGTTTGCAAAGTCTTTGGTTGATGATTTTTCTATAATTTTAGATCCGTTTGGAAGAGGGCAGGCATTGTATATTCCCCACGATATGATATTGCCGTTTCAGAATACGGCTATTCCTCCACTTGAAAAGAGACCTAAGATTTCTGGATATTCAGAGATAAAGGATTTGCCAAGTTATGATGATATGCGTGTTCTTCTGAAGAAAGCACAAGAAATTGCACCAGGATATGAGTGGGCAGAAGATATGTATGATGGTAAAGGACACATAGTTGAGATACTGACTCGTAGTGGTCTGCGAGTTCCAGTGCAACCAAAAGCTGGAGAAGGAGAAGCATCAGAAGTAGTAAATACAATCATCCAGGAAGGAGAAACTACCCTTGCTTTAGGAGAACCAAACAGGGAAAACTTAGCGAAATACAAGGAAATATCCTATGCTTCAGAGCTGTATGAATTTTTATTATTTCAGCTAACTCAAGATATATTGAACAGAAAATTTCCAGATTTGATAGCAGCTCTTTCGGTATCGACACCTAAGAGGTCAGAGCTTGAGCCTTTATTGGAGGAATGGTTTGTGCAAACAACTCATTTTGTTTCGTTAGATACACCTATCGAATTCTTATCTAAGATTAGGAAGCCGTGTGGACAATTTAAAAAGAGCACTTGTGATTCGGCCCATATGTGTGCATGGGATGGTAAGACATGTAAAATTCAAGTAAGAGACAACGTATCTAAAAAGAAGTTGTTTAATAAAATTTTGGGAACACTAATTGATAATTCTAAGATTCGTTCAATAGTCCTGGATGGTCGCACAACGCCATTTTTTAGCACAGTTCTTTACCTAGAATTGGCTACTGAGATCATATTTACAGATACAGAACTCAAAGGGACAATATATGAAGCACCGGTTTAAATAGAGTTCTCATGATATGAATACGGGTAGGAGGCCAATAAAGTCTATTAGCTCAGTTGGTAGAGCATCGGTCTTATGAGCCGAAGGTCGCGGGTTCAACCCCCGCATAGACTATCCTCCGATATGGTGTAACGGTTAGCATGTGGCCCTTTCAAGGCTAAGTCCCGGGTTCAACTCCCGGTATCGGAATTTCACCGCCTTAGCTCAGTTGGTAGCAGCGTGTGGCTTTTAACCACAAGGTCGCGGGTTCGACCCCCGCAGGCGGTACATGACTCGTTAGCACAATGGATAGTGCATTCGGTTTCTACCCGAAAGGTTGTGGGTTCGAGTCCCATACGAGTCTCTCTGCCTTTTTAGCTCAGTTGGTAGAGCACCAGCTTTGTAAGCTGTAGGTCGTGAGTTCGATTCTCACAAAAGGCACACAAACATGGATGACCGAGTGGTTAAGGTGACAGCCTTAAGAGCTGTTGTGTAAAAACGCGTGGGTTCGAATCCCACTCCATGTACCTCAGAGCTGTCAAACGACAATTCTGAAGTAAAAATAGCCATGAGGCTTATCACTGCTTGCTCCTGTCACCATGGCTGCCTGGGCACTTCCGGAGACCAGCAAATGCTGTCCCCATAAGTGCAGGTCTGATCAGGTTGTCTGCTCCCTCGGGAACATCCACTCTGAGCCGTTTTCTCGCCGGTGCATTTAGCACATTGGCGGGCATGGTAGGCGGGCGGGTTGGAGTGGTTGAGCGCTCCATTTGTGATGATGTATATTGCTTTATCCCTATTTAATTAAATTCCGTTTTTCAATAAAAAATAGCCGTTTGGCTTATTGGATGGAGTCCATCATTATCTTTGCTTGGCGCAAGTTCATGAATCGGGTAACGATGGCATCTGCCATGTCCCACTCATGCTTGGTGACAACGATGTTGTAGACCTTTGTCGTCCGAATTTGCAGACGATAAACGTGTGGGGGGTCGTTGCTTAACGGTGACATAAAGTCAATGTTGCAGCCAGTGCCAGTTTCTGGCGTGCGGAAGATGGGAAAGGTCCCATATGCCACGCTGACTACGCTGCGACCAGTTTTGTCACGTCCGAATCGCTTTCCTGCCTCAGCAAGAAGGTAGATTGGAGACGTCATCCAGGATGTTAATTGACAAGTAGTAACATCATGGTAATCCGTTTTTAGAGCTCTTGAAGCATAAGCTCATCCATGATTGTCTCCTGCTCTTCCTTATCATAACATACAATTGTTGTATCACTGTCTGGGCATAATACAGTTATAGTATATTCAATTTCTTCTGGGTTAAACTTGTTAGTGTGCTCTGCAAAACTCCATGCATTAACTGAAGTGAACCGATACGAACAATTATTAGCGTGAATGAAGATCACGCCATTCTTGCAAGTGACATTTTGAAAACGGCTACGCTTGGGCATTTTGTTATAGTTAATGAATTAATCATTGCTATTTCCGTTTTGAAAAAAATTGTGCCCGAAGACACGTATTGTACCAGAGTTCTACGCAGTCGCGTGGGGTGAGTCCTTGTGCTGAAGCAGGACGTCCAGGGCTTCTATCATGAGCTTGTTGCGCTCTGTATGGTCCGTGGTGAGCTCGTTAAGCTCGTCTAGCTCCAGCCCCTCGCCGAGCATACCCACAATCTTCCCTGCCACCCGGTTGGGCGGAAGGTCAAGTGGATACAACTTCATCAGCGTCTCGTAGGCGTCCGGGTTCTCAGTAAATGCACCGTGGATCTGCTCAAAGAGCTTCTCCTGGATGCTGAACTTGGTTGCGCCCTCCTCGGGCGGCTTTACCTCAGTGACAGCCTCAGCCGCCTCCTTGGCCTTTTTGGCAGCCTTTGCCGCCATTGACTCCTCCCGCTTTGCAGCGATGTAGGCCTCGTGTGCACCGCCGCCTTTACGGCCGCAGGTTGCGAGTGTGTGCGTCTTTGCCGAAGCGCCCTCGCACAAAGGGTTTGTGCAGTAAAGCACGTGCTCAAAGCTGCAGTTCCCGCTAGGGGGAGTGCAACCTTTCTTTGTGTTGAAGTGCATGCAAATGCGCATCTTGAACGTAGTAAGAAGAACAAACTTAGAACTTAACAAATCCGTTTTTCCTTTAAATATTGATTTCCATTTGGAATCCAATATTTGAGAAACTCAATATAACTTCACCACTAATTTTTACGCAGTCACGGCAGGCTTCAGGAAGTGCACCTTCAGGTAAGTCTGCAGGTTCAGGTAGGTCACCTCATCCTTGTCAGTCACGCGCAGAAGCTTGGCAAGCTTGGCATCGGGCAGAATGCGGCGCTTGAAGGAAGGATCAAAGCAGCTGTGGCTCTTCACGTAGGTAGACACAAACTTGGTCACATCAGTCTGGCTCTTCATGCTCTTGGATGCAAGACCCATAAAGGCGCACAGCTCATCACTCAGAGGGCGCACCTTGAGGAAAGCGTTGTTTGCACGACGAGTCTCCCAGGCAGCGCGGGCCTCAGGGGATAGCGTTGCAGGGTCAACCTTGCGGCGCTTCTTGGAATCACGAGCCTCACGCTTCATGGCCTTTGCAGCCTCCTGCAGGTCGTGGGCAAGTGCACGAGAAGCCTCAGCGGCAGCCTTGGCATGAGCACGCACAGCCTCAAGTGCAGCAGCCAGGATTGCATCAGCACTGCGCACCTCAGTAGGAACAGCCACTACACCTGCAGCCACTACAGGCACAACCACCTCAGCCTGGGCAGGGGCAGCCTTCTTGGCCTTGGGTGCAGCAGCCTTAGCGGCAGGGGCAGGAGTCACAGCAGGAGCAGGGGCGGCAGTCTCAGTCTTCTTGGCCATCTTGTTTGACTTACTATGGGAAACAGAAGATGACATTTCTAACGCGCTTGGTATACTCTATGATAACGTGACCTGTTTAAATCACAAACTATGGCGAGCGCTTAATATTTTGAAGCAGAGGTCATGTGGTTGCTTAGCATCCCTCATAATCTTCAATAAACATGCTCCCAGATATTGACAAACTTTTTTAGTATCAGCTACTTCTAATGTTTGACGTCTCCAACATGTATGAACCCAAAGATAATAGATATTTCTGCGTGAATTAACATTTCTATGTTCCTTTGCCCAAAGTAAAAGTTTATCTCTTAAGATTGCAGTAAACTCCCAAAGTTGTGTACGATTCAAAGCAATAAAGAACATTGGATTAATATCTATGAATAAGGACTCTTCTAGCATCTGACTAATTCGCATCCAACGCATTTCAAATACCTTATCTGCATCATTGAGATATAGTGGATCATGAAACAAAGGAAGACGCCTGGACTCACGATAATATATTGCTTCTTTCAATCGCTTACGAGTTTCTAATGATAATTTCTGTCGTGTGTATGGGTTTTCTGGTTGAAGCTTAGCAAGTGATATTTGAAATATAGATTTGATATCAAACCAGAATATCTTGTCATCCTCATGAAAAGCAAAATAGTTAAGTGGATGAACTTTTTCATCTGAGGTTATGACATCTTCAGTATTGTGACATAGCGATCGCTTTAGAACTCCTGGACCAGCCATATCAAGAAGGTATCTAACTATCCAACCACGCCAAATTTTTTGAATCTTGACTGCACTGTCATCAGCAGAGTTGACTACTGACCAGAGTCTTGGATTTTTTGACTTTGCATGTTTTCCACAAAAAGTTAAGTTTTTCAAAGCAGGCGAACCACACCTTTCATTCGACGTCTTGTTTTTACATGAGCCGCACAGCATTTGTTATCTATTATAGATTTAGATTGATGAAAACGGATTTACATGTTGACAACCAGTAACTAACAACAACCAGTAATCATGTCCACTAATGCAATCGTGAACGCAAGCAATGCAAATATCGCTCAGGTCTCTTTCACGGAGGCCAAGCGGAACAAGCAGGGAGGTCTAGGAGTATCATTTAAGTATGATGGCCAGAACTTTGCGCTACGACTGCCTAGAATGGCATTCCCTGGCGGTCTCCTTCAACGGGAGGACGAGAAGAGTGGCAATGTGTCATATTCGCTAATCGGCTCTCTCAAGGGCTGTGATCCGTATGCCAAGGCTCGCTCTACTGGAGATGATGAAATGTCAAAGCTATACAACTTCCTTCTGGATCTCCAGGAGAAGCTGATTCAGGCGGCGACAGAGAATAGCACCAAGTGGTTCGGCAAGAAGCGTGGCGAGGAGTCAATCCGCGACAGCTTCAACGAGCGCAGCATTCTAAGTGTGTCTTCTGACAAGAATGGCGACGAGTACACTCCCAACGGAAAGTACCCGCCTTCCTTCAGGCTGAAGATTCCCGTATACGACGGTCGCATCTCTATGGATGCTGTCGATGCATCTACTAAGCCTATCTTCCTTACGGTAGATTCCCTGCGTTCCGTCTTCCCAAAAGGCGTTGCAGCGAACCTAATCGTGAGTGGATCGGTGTATATCATCGGCCAGTCGTTTGGTGTCACTTGGCGTGTATCCATGGCACAGGTATTCCCTCAGACGCGTCTGACGGCAGCCAGTGCTTTCGAGGCAGTCCCCGATGAGGAGGTTGCTGAGGAGGAGAACACCGAGAACGCTACTCCTGCACAGGAGGCAGAGACGGCAGTAGAGGTTCCAGTAGTGGAGTCTGCTCCTGAAGTTCCTGCTCCTGGACGGAAGCGTCGTGTTGCAGCCCCAGTCTAGACCACACTGTTGAGTCTGGCGGAGGTTGATACATGATGAATGATTCATCAATAAAAATAGGATCGGTGATATTCACCATCTTTTTCACTGCTGAACACATCGGTGAAAAAGACTTTCCACAGCTGCATTCGTATATCTCTGGTAGACCATGCATCACATATTTTGGCGTAATGATTCTGTGCGACCCTTTAAGCAAGATATCAGAATCTACACAATCCTGGTAAGCTTCGGATGATAAAAGTGTAAAGACAGATTCCTTTGCTGTCCAATCCTCTTGAAGCAAGGTGCCAAAAGGTGAATCTTTGAACCATAAAGTTTTAAAGACAGAATGGTCTTCTGATTCATGCTCAGCTAATCCTACTCGGTTTAGATCATCATCATACAACCAATAAACATCAAGTCCATCAGTTTTGTATGAACCATCCAGGGCTCCTCTGAATACAGTGCGGTCAGAATATGCCCATTCAGAAGCATCATGATCTTCATCGTGTTCAGCTATGTCAGGAGATATATCAGTATAAAGCAGAGATGGTCTCAGTTTAGAAAACATCTTTGGTTTATTTCTGGATTTGATTACCGTCTGTGCTTACGCGTCTTGCGGCGTGTTTTTCTTCGTTTACGTTTACCACCAGCATTTTGATCTATAAGAGCTACTTGTTCAAGAACATAATTTGGAAATAAAGTATGAAAATCATTACTAAAATCTGTAAAGTTTGATCCTTTTCTTAATCTATAAACATTTAATCTACCATCATCTGCATCATAAAAATTTAAACCATTATACTCAACTATGAAAGGAATGTAATGGTTTATTGCTGGGTTTGATTTAACTGATAGATAAAGGAATCCGTCATTCCCCCCTTTTACCAATCTTGCTATACCTTGATTTAGTTTGAGTCCTTCATAAAAATTAACATGCCTATTTTTTCCTGCTAAGACTGTTTGTAATCCTGAAACAAAAGTAGCATACAAGCAATTTGCATTTGGCATATTAATAGCATAACCTTTCCTGTTTAACACAGAAGCAGCAATCTTTGGACACATACCATTTTCTTCAGGAATTGGTAGAACTTCTGATTGTAACTTGTCCATTGTCTTATTCAAACGAAACTTTAACTGTTATGTCGTGGCGTGAAAGGGAGTTTGTAGCAGAGTTAGATAGTTCATGACGCTTACGGCGAGTATCTTTTTCAGTTGCATCTTTCAGTTCCTGGAGGCGCGAGTCCATATCTGCATGAACTTCTTCACGATGAGCTTCCAGATACTTAATAATCTCGTCCGAGAGAACCCACTCGAAAAAGTTTAGCTGGCCCACTGTTGTGTCCAGGCCCTTGAATTTTATCCGCTTGCAACGGCAGAACGGGTCGAACATCTTCTTGCTGTAAGCTTTTAGATGACTCTTGTACGACAGGTACACTATCACGTATGTCTGTTTGCTTGTCATGAATGCTACGTTGAACTTCTTCGCATAGTTCGTCACGAACCAATCGATGATTCGTAAAGAAAGTTCTGAGGTTCCATTTAGAATGTCTGACACTTTCTGGAGATTCTCTGGATTCGCATAAAACTTTTCTAGACGGTGAAGCACCCATTGTTCTTGGCTTTGAATTTGTTCCATATTTATTAGATTGCGAACGCTATCTGAAAACGGAAATATTCAAAATGTATATTGCATTAATTAACACCATGCCCCAGCCATACATTATCATCGCCAAAGACGGCGAGTCACTGCTGCAGATGGAAGACATCAGCGGTCAGATGACCTTAGTGGTGACTTCCGGTCGAGAGATAAGTGGGGCACTTTCGCCTGACCACAATCTTTACCACCAGGCAATGCGAGCTCTAGCAGAGGCAGTAATGCAGGGGACAACCCCGGCAACAGACTTCCTTAAGCAAATTTTCAACAATGACGCCTACATGCTGGAATTCCTGACCAATCACGGAGTTTTAAGCAATGACAGCGGAGTCTTGTTGATGTCCATCCTGGTCCAGCCCTAAAACTGGCAAGGCATACGAAGAAGACTGAGGTCTTTTTCAATAACGGATTTAACCAACCTTAACCTGTTATAGGTAACAATGGAAGCAAAGATTCAAAAACTTATTAGCGAATACGGAATTGATGATCAGCGCACCCAGGCATGGTTTACTAAGCGTGGAGAGATGTTGACAGCATCTGAAATCTGGAAATCATTCGGAGATGCTACGGCAGCAGCAAGACGTGAACTGATTCTGTCTAAGCTGACTCCTCCTAAGAAGCAAGATGGTCCTGGTGTTGGTGCTCTGATTTGGGGTACACGGTTTGAGCCAATTGCAAAAGAGATATATTGCCATACTGAAAAGGTAAAATTGATTGATCTGTCTTGTGTGCGTCATCCTGAGCATGCTTTTCTAGGAGCTTCGCCAGACGGATTGATTATTACTGATGATGAACGCAATGGACGACTAATTGAATTGAAGTGTCCTATTTCACGTCAGTTCAATGATGATACTCCTGTGCCGGATGCATACTATCATCAGATGCAACTACAGATGGAATGTACTGGGCTACATGAATGTGATTATGTTGAGATGCAGTTTAAGACAATGAATTACTCAGAGTGGTCAACAACTGAAGCAGAGTTCAAATCTTGCTTTGCAGTTGATGGAGATGGGAACGTGTTTTACCGTCATATTACAGATACCAGGTCTGTTCATGATTGGCAAGTAGAAATTCTGGTAAATCCTATGGAGATGCAAATTCTGTATTGGGTTCTTGTTCAGAAACGTCAAAAACTTACATTGAAAGATCCGGATTGGATGCCAACTCATCTTCCAGAAATGAAAGCAACCTGGGATGAAATTGTTCAACATCGTGAAGCAGGAACTGTCCCTGCTATCAAAGAGAAACCCATTTTAGTGCTATAAAAATAGAAATGTAAATGAAGCTTGGTCTGTGTATGATTGTAAAGGATGAAAGTCATATTATCAAGGAAGTTCTAGAAGCAACCCTTCCTCTGATTGATACTTACTGTATCCTGGATACTGGATCAACTGATGATACAATTCAAATCATCAAAGATTTTTACTCAAAGACAGAAATTACTGGTGAAGTTATTCAAAGTGACTGGAAGGGATTTGGAGCTTCTCGCTCTGAGGCTCTGAAGCTTTGCGATGGCAAGATGGATTACATTCTGATGATAGATGCAGATGACCTGATAGTATTTCCTACAGGTTGCAAAGAATTTTTTACTAAAAGTTTTGAGGAGCACAAGCCTAATGCTGCAATTATAAATATCAAGCGTGGAAATATGGAATATTCGAGAACACAGATTTTTAAGGCTCAGGATGATTGGTATTATGTTGGTGCTCTTCACGAATACCCTACAAATGACAAAAAAGATAATAAGATTATCAAGCTTCCTGCTGAAATTTATATGGTTGGGCGGACACTTGGCAATCGTTCGAAGCAAGAAGGCAACAAGTATCTAAAAGATGCTGAGCTGCTACTTGCTGAGCATGAAAAGGACCCTGAGAATGACAGAACAGTGTTTTACCTGGCTCAGTCATATCGAGATGGCGGGAATATCCCAGAAGCAATTAAATGGTATAAGAAGCGGATAGAGATGGGGAAGTGGAAAGAAGAGCAATGTGTTAGTGCAATGAACCTGGCACGACTTCTCCAAGATAAGGATTGGGCTTGGCGTGCACATGAATTTAACCCTAAACGCAATGAGTCTCTTGTTTGGTATGCATCTCATTGCCGTTCAAAAAATCTGTTTACTCAAGAGCTTCTAGCACTAATTCTCTATGCAACAACAATTCAGAAGCCATCTGAACAAGTTCTTTTTGTGGAAAGCGATATGTACGATTGGCGCATGTGGGATGAGCTGGCAGTTATTGCATACCACATGGGACGTAAAGATATTGCTAAGCAGGCTGGAGCAAGGCTATTGAGTGAGAATCTATTTCCTCCTGACCAGCGTGCACGTATTGAAAATAACATGAAGGCTTCTCTTAGTTAAGGGATGTAAGAATTGAACATGTTTACTCGAAAAGGTGATACCATCCCCTGGATAGGAGAAGCTTCAAATTCCTTATTAGGCTGCACAGCATTTGTTCGCTGACTATAAGAAGATATAGAAGTATCTTGAGTTCTTTCTACATTGCCCTGATCAAGAAATTCAGGTTGGTATCCTTCTATGCTGGGAAGAACTGCATAGACAAGCATAGCTCCTAATGCTAAACATAGATATACCGGAAGATTGTGATGCCAACTCATTTATATGATTAAAACGGAAAGAGTTTTCATCTATATCAACAAGAGAAACAATGGAGGATCGTGCTATTGAGACTATTAAGAGTATGCTTGCTTATCGCAGTATTAAAGTAGATAGCGTAGACCCTCTTGGATCAGCCATTGATGAGACGCGCATGTTTAATATTGGTGGAGTCCTAGTAATCTTTAGTGAGAAAGGACGTATCACTGAGAATATTCTTCAGTCATACATGACATTTGCAGATGATAACAATTACAAGCATGGAACTATTGTTGTGTCACTTGTAGAACCATCCGAGAATGTTCTTGCCTTTGTTCGTGAACATAACAACGATCCTAAAAATGCTATCTTTCAAATCTTTGAAATTCGTCGCCTTCAGTTTAATATTACGAAACATCGTCGCTTCCCTTCTCATCGTATCATTAGCAAGGATGAACTGTCTGCTTTGGAGAAGAAGTTTAATATTACTGACCCTAAGAAACAACTTCCTTGGATTGATGCAGAAGACCCAGGAGCAAAGTGGGTTGGTGCCAGATCAGGAGATGTAATTGAAATTCAAAGATTTTCAGAGTCAGCAGGCGATAGCACATATCATCGCTACTGTGCTGGCAATGTTCTTCAAACCTAAACATAAATGGAAGGAACATTCGCCTCAGCTAAAAATCAATATAAATCTAACTATGTCCAGCACGTTTTAACTGGTGAGGAAAAGTATAAGACTGCCTATGAATCAGCAGAAAAGACCATGCAGTCTATTTTATCACAAGCTCCTCCTGAGGAGCCTGAAAAATTAAAGCCTATATCGGAGAAATCTTATAAAGAGTTTCATCAGACCCCAAGTCCGACGAGTCTCCCATCTCAGGGGTGGAAATACTGGACGCTAGGCTCTCTGCTGCTTGTTGGAGCTGTATTAGCGATGTTCTAAATATAAGTATAAGAATTAGCACAACACCACCAAGTAGAACTCCTAAATAAAGGTCAAACTGAGAGTGTAGTGTATTTAGTTGATTCTTTTCTCTGTCCAGGACATTTTTAAGTGCAACAGCCTTATCGGACGAGGTCTGTATTGCCTCAAACTCTTTTTGATACCGGATGATATCAGCAGTTAATTCTGATATCAGAGCAGGGTCAAATTTACCTCTAGAAGATTGCACAAATTCACGAACATGTTGAGCTAACCCAGAATTAATGCTTAGAACTTGCTTTACTAAATCTGCTTGTTTACCAGTATCTGTTTCGTATACTGCCCTTGAAAGTAAGGTGTTATATTGCGTTTTTAATTCACTATACTCTTTATGAAATGTCTTTAATTCAGAATCTCTGTCGCTTTGATACTTCCCGATGTCCATTACTTTTTATCACGGTATAATAAATGTCTAACGTTGATTCATCTGGAGGTATTGGAGGACGCGTAGGCCGATCAATGGATTGCTCTCAACTATCAGAAATTCGTCGTAAGTTAACGAATACCAATACAATGTATTCTCTAAATCCTAATAATGACCCTACTATTAAACCTCATTTTGGTCAAGATAAAATGACTCGGGAGCCTCACACTAATGGCTCAATAGACTTTTATTTTACTCGTGGATTAAACCTTATATTTAATCGTATTGGACCCCCAAAGTAAAAGCAAACTATAGAATAATATGGAATACGATTCCCTTACCGACCAAGTAAATACTGTTGTATCCGGTATTTCTAAAGGAACTGATTGGAATACAGTACCAGGAGGCTTAGACAAGGTTTCTGCTTCTGCTAAAGGTTTTCTTTGGGGTTTAGGGTCTGGTAGTATTTGGCTATGCCAATTACCTTGTCAAGGAAACTGGAAACAAGTTGTTTCTCCTCTCACATCAAGCATTCGTGATATTATAACTGATGACAATCATGTTTACGTATTATTTCAAGACCGCCTTGCTATGAAGTCATCAGATAATACAGATGAATGGATAACTGTAACCTTACCTGATAGCATTGCAAAGATTATCAGCACAACATCTTATATCTGGGGACAAGCAGGGGATAAAAAATATAAACTTCCCAAACCTGGCATGACAGGAAACTGGATTCCAGTTGAAGACAAATTAAATATAAAGATTACTTCTGCTAGTTCAGGACATTTATATGGAGTTGATGCATCAGGAAAAGCTATGGTAACTGATGAAGCTATGCAGACTTCATGGTCAGTAATTCCAGAATTTGGAGGAAAATATAATGCTATTTACGGTGATGCTGATAACACTGCAATATTTGGTATGGATGATTCTAATAGTCTGAAACGTTGCCTAAACGGAATATGTTCAGGAGTTGATACTAAGGGGTATACTCCTCAGAACATTACAATTGAACCTGGCTCAAAGCAGATGTGGATGACGACAACGACACCTGGCAGTTCTGGAAATATTTTTAATCAATCTTTATCCAGTGATTATACGGATATCCTGAGAACTGTTCAGCCTATTGATTCTAAACGTGATGCAGAAGTAACTAAGGCAGAAATACAATATGACCAGTCTACTTATGCTGGAATCATGGCAAAGCAATTTGCAATACTGAAAAACATGCTGAACAAACTATTTCAAATCAAACCATCAGCTTCTCATATTGAAGACCAAAAAGTTCTTCAGAAAGATATTAAGAGCACAAAAGATGAACTAAACTCTCTGAACAACGTAATACCTTTGATTCAAAATATTCTTATTGTTTTGGCACTAACTACTTGCGTCTATGCAGCATCAGACTTTTTGGGTTCTGCCACACATTTAATAGCTCTAGCAGTCCTGGTTTCTGGAACAGTATTCTTTGCTATAAATAAATGAAGTATCGTGCTATGACAAAAAAACCTTGGCTTTTTGTGCCAGCAGTAGTTCTTCTTTTGATAGGTATGTTCTTATTATTTGATGTTTTGATACCATGGATCCAAGAAGATCATTCGGGTGATCCATATTTTGTATTCAAGATTTCTGGATATGTTCTTATTTATTCAATTTTATTTGCGTTATACAGTGAATTATTCATGGTTGCTATTGGACACTATCAAAATCAATACACTGGTTCCAGATTCTTTAAGGGAATTTTATACTGATAAGACAATGGACGTCTGCGATATTCAGTGCCAACGCGACAAACAATTGAAACAACTTAATTCTGCCATGGTGGCTGCCATTCAGAATAAGGATACCAATCCTGAAGCATATGAAAAAGCAAAGGTAGATTATTATACAGTCAAGGAAGGTCAGGGATGGCTTTCTAAAGATAAGGAAGATAAGGCCAACCAGGCTGTTCAACCGATTCTGGATTCATACCAAACTAAATTTGATAAGATGAAGGACGATATTAAATATCAGACAATGCGATTACAAGCAAAGCAAGATGCCTTAAATTCTCAAGTAGGTGATGAAGATGAAGTCAGATTCATACAATCTCAGATAGAAAAGGAACGAGAAGCAGCAAGTGTCTACAGACGAACCAAAGAACTAGAAGGACTCCCAGTAGATGTCTATGCATGGTTACCATCATTTCTGGATTTCTTGCTAAGTATAACTATACTATGGGTTGTATACCTAATTTTTGTCGAAGGTAAATTATCTGCCTTATTTACTAGCAATTCTCCTTCTGGTTAAGATAATAATGGAGTGGCTAGATATAGTTTTTCTTACTCTAATACTTGTTAGTCTCTATGCAGTATCAATCTGGTCTTGTAGCAGAGAAGGTTTTGAATCAGGAGAATCTATTAGCTTAGAAGACCCTGAAAAGTATTACGATGCAATTTATGCTTCAATCTATAAGGTATTATGGCACTCACAACAAAAATTAGAATTTGAACAGGTATCTATGCAAGATATAGCCCTGGCTGATCAAGCAAAGACAAATGTAAAAGTTCTGGATTTATGTTGCGGCATTGCTCCACATGCTTGTTGGTTCAAGGATATGGGTGTTGAATACACAGGTATTGATATTTCTTTGCCTATGATGGGACAAGCAAGAAAAGATTGTCCATCTTCTAAGTTTCAGAAAGGTGATGTAACTCAAGCATCATTGTTTCCACCAAAGTCATGTAGTCATACCTTGCTTCTAGGATTCTCAGCATATATGTTTCCAAACATTAAAAGTGTATCTGACAATGCCTATCTTTGGACACAGCCTGGTGGATTCTTTATTGTTCATTTAGTTGAGCCAGATAAGTATGACCCAATTCTGGATTTAGCAACACCATTTGCTGCATTCTCAGTCCAGAAGTATTCATACGAACGTCAGAACAAATCTGTAATTTACTTTGATGAATTCAAGTATACAGGAACACTGCAAAAGAAAAAGAACGAAGAAGATGCTTCATTCAATGAAGTATTCACATATTACGATACAGAGAAAAGCCCTGGCAAAATAAAGTATCGCGAACAAAAGCAGAATTGGCATATGCCTTCTTTGGAATCAGCTATTGAAACTATCAAGAGTTCTGGATTTCGTATGCAAGAGAAAGTTCACATGATCTCATGCGGTAAAGAATATCAGTATCTTGTTTATTTTACGAAGTAATGACAAATGCCAACGGTTAAAGAATTAAAAGAAAAGTTTGAAAAGCCTAAACCTAAACCTAAAGAAGCGAAACCTGTTTTTACTCCTGAAGAACAGATGGCATTTGCATATGCTGATTTAAAAGGAGGTAAGCGTAAGCGTTCTACCAGGAGACGTAAAATATCTCGCCGCAGAAGATAAATGAGCAGTTATGGTTATAGAGGGGGGCCTCATCACTCTGATTCTGAAGAGGATGTTATGACAAAGAGAAGGAATGAAGCAGAAGATAATAGACATGCAAAGTACGCTCCTGGAAGCTGGGCTGAGGCTCGTCATAATGCGCTCCTCGAGCCGCGTATACAGAGAGAAAGAACCATGTATGCTGCACTTCAAAGCGAAAACATGAAGAAACTTCCACAAGATGTACAAAGAACCATTGCTTCTTTTGTTGTTCCTAGAAAAGGCAGTTTGCTTCCACAAGATTTAAAGATGAGAGAACGAGGATATGAGGGTCCTATTCGAAAAAATGCAACAACACATAACAGAGGAGGTAAGCGTAGGCGTTCCACCCGGAGACGTAAAACTCGGCGCAGAAGATAATGGATATCTTTGATAGCCGAACAGTTCTGGATTTTCAAAAGTTTACATTTTCTGGACATTTGCGTACGCATGTCTACAAAGTGCTTGATGAAAATATTAAGTTAGGTCATGCAGATTATACTTGCTATTGGATTCTGGAATTGATGTGTTCTGGCCTCGTTCATTCTTGCTGGAATACCTTATTCTTGAGTTCAGCCGTCCATATTAATCGTGGAGCACCCAATGTATTTCTGTATTTGGTGCGTATGTATGAACGCTTTGCTCCATATGAGAATCAATATACTACAATGACTATGACAGATATCAGAAATAATAAGGATGCTCGTTTATTGTTCTGTGAAGTTGGAGCTTCGGTTGCATTATGCCGGAAATCTAAATTACCAAGCTTTCCCAGAATTAAACCGGAGCATGATTTTCAGCCTGTAGTTATCCAGGAGAATTTGAAGTCACCAACCTCACTGTATGCAAGAACAATAATGAAACAGGAAGATCCTATGGAATTATATGTTCCAGTGAATGAGTTTGCATATTGCTTGAGACCTGAAACACGGGATTCTACTCGTGCTCTATATTGGGCTTCTTGGATCCTTGCATACGCAACCAAATACAAAGTAGACAACAAAGCATATCTAGTATGTTCTTATAGGTCAAATGAATATGTGGAAGAAAAATACTTACGTTCACCTATATGGATTTTATGGAGTGTAGTTATGGAAGCGGTAAAATCATCTCCACAATCAGGTACATTAGCCCCATATATAGATGCATTGTATAAGATGTATTGCCTTCGGTGGGGTCAGGGAGACTTGAGGAAGCGTTTACCATTCTTGATAACATCCATCTTATTTGTATGTGAATCTACAACGCTAGATATACACTATGCTGTTCCACACAATATACAGACAGTCCAGGATGTCGTAACAAACATTCCTCAATGGATTGGAGCCATCATACATACACAAAAAACGTTTGCATAAAGTTAAATGACTATCAACTCAGATAGGTACTTACAATTAATATTGGCTTCATGCGTAGCTTTACCTCTATGGTTTATTGGTTTAAGTTTTTTTGATATCGAGTTTAAATATTTATGGCTAGTAATTCTTATTACAGCACTAATAATCTTATCTATTATAGTTTGGTTTATTGTCTACTTGATGGAAATAATTGAACCTCACGAAAATGATCTTTTTATGGAGTTCTTCACTTTTACTAAGCCACCTTCTATTACAAAGTTTGTTTTACTAGCAGGCCTGTCTTCTATGCTTGGATATATTTATTGGTTTGTCAAATCTCATATTAATTTTCAAACTAATAAGCACGCTGGCATAGAATTATTTGGAGGAAAACGGAAAGGGTCTACTCATCACAAGAAATAATAACACAATGAAGCTTTTAATCTTTGACACTGAGACTACTGGTCTTCCCAAGACTCGTGAGCCTGCTAGCAAAGGACCAGACAACTGGCCACACCTGGTATCAATTGCCTGGACTGTTATTGACTCTAACAATAATTACGAACCATGTGCAGTATCCGAATCACACATTGTGAAGCCTCAGTGGACTATTCCTGCAGATTCTACAGCTATTCACGGGATTACCCAAGCAAAGGCTGAAGCAGAGGGAATTCCTCTTTCAATAATTATTGAGAAGTTCTCATCTATCGAGCACGATATGATGATAGCGCACAATATGAACTTTGATTACAATGTCCTGGTCAATGCTATCCTATGGGATCTAAAAATCAGAGTTCTACCCGACTTTAAGCCTAAGTTCTGCACCATGGAAGCTATGAAGAATATCATGAATCTTCAATATGCAAATGGTCGTGGAATCAAACCTCCTAAGCTAACTGAGCTATATACATATGTTGTAAAGAAGCCTTTTGATTCTGGGCTCACTCATAGTGCACAATATGATACATGGCTTCTAGTAGAAATCGTTAAGAACTCCAGTCTTCTACAGAGTATGATGGGTTTAACTGCTAAAGATGATATCCAAACAAATGCTTCTAAAAAGGCAAGAACCACCCTCATCGTATAAGGAGTTATCTTCTTACGAAACAACCTTGCTTTGGTGTTCGGATGGTTGGGTATATGATCCAGTAGCAATGAAACGAAGACGATTTTTCACTGGAGATGTTTTCAGTATGGAAGAGGAAGCAATAACTCGAACATCATTTAGTGATGTCCAGTATACAGAACAAGTAAAAATAATTGTGCTATCAGAATCTCCTCGTGTATGGATTGAACAAGGTGAGATGTTTACCCAAATATAAAAAGTTCGTAGGCACCATGACTTTATTTCAAGCCTTTCCCTACTGGTGATACTTCGCCCCTGCCGGTCAGGCCAGCGGTTTTTCTCACACCTTTACCATTATTCACCACTCAGGCGTGATATATGGATGGGTTCATTTAAGCATAACATGTTTCCCACTAAACTGAGACACACTTTGCAATCCAACACCTGGGTCTTTCTCTTAGTTCAATTGAACCACCCGTTTTGCGATTTGCAGACAGCTGGCCAGACCGGCCACATATCACCCCTACGTATGCTTTGTAGGGGCAATAACTCTAATTTTGTAATAAAATAATCCGTTTTTATTGAGAATATGAGAACCTCTAGAGTAAACAAATGCTTGCTCTAGACGTTCTGTATACAGCTCTTGCTACAATTGGTATTATGGTTTTTGTTCAAGTTGTTATATTTGTGGGAGTCAGACTTATGACTCCTCCTCAGCCACGAATTATCTACAGGGAAGTTCCGGTTCAAGCTCCTGTCCAAGCCCCAACGGTAACTTTCACGGAACCACCTGTAACAGATGTAAAGCTGCCCGAATATGAGCCTCGTCAACAGGCTTCAGACTCTCTACGCTTGGACGCCCAACTCCCGGCTGGTATCACGGAAACCCGCCCCCCCGGAACCTAATTTTAGGGTTCCTCAAACTGCAGGAATTATGGGATGGATAGTCCTGACATACGATCCTGCTCCAGTGTGTATGTGGATTACAGCACGTGAATCTTGTGTAATCAATGTATGTCTCGACGAGCGTCTTTTCGGCGACACTATAATGCGTGCGGAAAAGGTAAGAGACACATATGTTATTTCTGATGTGTTTGTGTATAATTCTAGTTGTATCTTTAACAGCACAACGTTCCAGCAAAGATACGAGTGGTCAAAAGCGATACTTGAAAGATTCTACCGTCCAGGACTAGCAGTATTTGTTCACAAGTCTAACCTGCCTGCAGATACTAAGCTAAGAGGTTATGAGGTATATGATCATAAAGAAGGTTCTCATGGTTGTTTCATGGAGATAGAAGAAACTATTATTAGAACAGAGATTCCGGATGTTTATACAGTGGTTGGAAAGCAAGGATATGTGCTTGTGCCAAATTTGAAGACATCTCAATTCTTGCGTTCAAAGGGTGTTGAATTCAAAATGAAGTGTGAACCTAAAGATGGTAACTGGGAAGTTATTTTGCCAAACTAAAGTAAAGATGCCTCGCCGCCATACTAAGAAACGTGGAACTCGTAGAAGAAAGCAACGTGGTGGTTTTTATTCATTTCAAGGGGCTACAGCACCTGGTGCAGCAAACTGGGTGCGTGGCTCGGAGATGGGTCAATTTGCAGTAGACAGGGGTGGCAATATCACTAACATGAAATCTGAAATTCAGTACGGTCGTGGCCGTCGCCGTAAGTCTCGTGGCCGCAAAACTCGGCGTATGAGGGGTGGTGGTAAATACGGCGGTGTTTCTGCATCTTATGTTGGAACCGGAGCTCGTGGCATTGCTGATCGTGTTGGTATTAATACCCGCGGTCCTCCTCTAGGAGAGCCAGCAAATGGTTCATTCAATAATTTTGGGGCAGATAGTTTAGCTAATGTTGGCTCATTCAATATTCTTCCTAACTAGTAAAGATGAGTGACATGTTAATTGCAGGACTTTTAGCAGCGGCAGCCTTTGCATATTTGTATTCTAGAAATTACCCATATGCATTTATGTGGACTATTGTGGGTTACCTACTAGCGTATAACTCTGTATTCAAAACATCCAGGGTTCTTTCAGTCATTGCTGGTGTAGTATTGACCCTTATTATCTTAGTGCACCCCCATAGGTTACTATTTGAGAACTTTGAGAACGAAGAAAAAGAAGAGTCTGAGCCAGAACCTACAGGAAAATCAACTCCTCATGTAGACTTGGGAACAACTATTTTACATGCATACAGAAATCTGTCTCCTGAGCAGATTGGAGGAATGAAGCGTGATACTAAGGAACTAATGGAACTTCAGAAGGAGCTGATGGGGACTTTGGCAGAGATGAAGCCTGCAATTGAACAGGGAGCTCAGCTTTTGGGAACGTTTTCTCAGTTTTTCGGGAAGGACGGCGCACCACCCGCGAGTACCTAATACGTTCCATACCATCGGCATAAACAAATACATGTAGATCAGGATTATTAGAAGTTATCCAAGGACCTCCTAATGATCTTACGGTTTCTTTCCAGGTTTCTACTTTTGCTTCAATTTCTTTAAATCTGAACCAATCAATCCATACCTGGTAAGTCTTAATAAGCGTAATAACAGACATTGGAGAAAAATCCAGCATACAGAATCGGATGATAATGTATATTGGGTAAAGCAGCATATCAAACCATAAGTAGAAGGTTTCTATTAGGTCATTGCAATAAAACCTGCTTGATAGTTCAGTATACTCTTCTGCAATAGCAAAGTATTCATCATCAGGTATCTTTACTTTCCTGGCTTTCTTGCGTAGGTCTTTCCACTCGGGGAGCATCTATTGTTATTCCTTCTTCAGGAAAATCTACTTCTTTAAACGTTACAGGATCCAGATACTTCCAATTATGCATCAACGGATATATATCAGAAAGAAGAGAAGGAGTAATTGTATTGCCATCTACAAGATATGGTTCCATCTTAGAAGTCATATCAACTTCACCAAAAATACACGATGCTCCAACCCACAACCAAGGAGGATATAGTTTGGAGTCTATAATAGCATTCAATTCACTAGGAGTAAAAAGTTTAGGTTCTGAACCCCAAATCTTGTATCTTTGAATTGTCTTGTCAAGTGAGATAGATTCTACTACAGTGAGCTTTCCATGAATATACTGATAAATAACAGGTTCTTGCGGATACCACAATGAAAGAACCTGCCTTAGAATCCTATTAAAAATCTTACAACAAAACATTTATACTAATCATGTATGCTTGATTTAAATTGGGTTAGAGCTTATAGGAGCTTCACCACCCTTTAACTGAGTTACATATCTGTCACGGTTCTTCGTATTATCTACAGCGAGAGGGGTAAACTTCTCGACAGCATATGCCGTCATTGTCTTGTCAAGTTGTAGACCCATAGCAATGGATGATGCTAAAGCAGTAATCACAAACGGTGTTGCTATGATAACCCATGAAAGAATACCTAAATCAACACGGCAGAATGAATCCAGGAGGAATACCAGACCAACACCAGTTGCTGCCTTGATAGCAGCGGTCATATATAGACCAAATGATAAATCTAAACCAATGTGAACCAGGACATATAACATGTATAAAAACGCGGGCGGGCATAAAGATTCAACGAAACGCATATTAACGTTGTTTACATTTAACAGCTAAAAAATGGCAGAGGAGAAAGTTATGGAACTTGCTTGTTGTTCGAGAGAGGAAGCAATTGAGCTTCTGAACAAATCTGGAAATGATGTTATGGAAGCCGTATCCTTACATATGAACGTTCCTCAAGGCAAAGATGCACCAAAGCCTCGTCAGTTAAGTAAGATTCAACAGTTTTTTAAAGAGACACGTGAAGAAATGACGAAGTTGACTGACTCGATTTCTAAGGGATTTATTAGCTCTTCAGATCAAGCCGAACCTTCGCAACATTCCGAGATGCAAAGCCCCCCCGTAGAAATGGCTCCACAAAGTAATTGTCTCTTACCATCTCGTCCTCCTTCTCCTGTATCAGAGGTTCAAATACCGGAAATTGCTTGTCTGTCACAGTCTGGATGCTCTTCCGGTTTGCAGTCGAATGACCAAAAATTACTCGGTTCTGATCTGGAATGCCATCAATGGTTCCCATCCCCAGGAAAGGAGTTGTCGGGAACGGGCGCTGAAACAACTGCTTAGGACCCTTCATACGAACTGCAGCAGGATCACCAAACAGAAGGTCAGTTTGCGTGTCGATTCCACAGCCGCCCTCGGGGGAGTTACCAAAGTTACCGCGAGGTACTAACCCAACATATTCTGCAGCTGCACTCCAGGCAGAACCATTACCACAAGAAGCAGGCATATTTGCATAGTATGTTGCACTCATGTTACGCTTACTTGCTTCGGCGTTTGAATAACGGTCATCAATACCTCCACGAGAAGCAGCATGAAATAATGGATATCCTTGTGACATTTGTTAATAGTTTAGAGTTTTATTGCTTTCTTTATTTATAAATAATGTCCGAGTTTGTTGTGGCTGTAGTAAAACAAGAGTTTGAGTCACACTCTTCTAGAATGAAGATGTACTTAGATGACTTAGCACAAATTGTTAACGAATCGGGTGATGCATTAGAAGGGAATGCTTTTTATTATCATACCACCCTAAAGTTGTTTCCAGCATTATACAACAAACAAGTTAATCTCTTTTGGTGTGGAAAACAAGCAACGACGAAAATTTGTGAAATAGGACTTAATGCTGGGCATTCTTCTATGTTAATGTTATTAGGCCGAGATTCAAGTCCTTTGGACTATACTATTTTTGATATAGGTGAGCACAGGTATACAAGACCATCTTTAACATATCTGGAAAGAAAGTTTCAACATATTAAGTTTGAGTACATAGAAGGTGATTCAACTGTAACCATGCCCAATTGGATTAAAAATAATCAATCATGCCTGGAAAGTTATGATGTTGTTCATGTCGATGGAGGTCATTCTGAACACTGTATTTCTAATGATATAAAGAATGCAAATCTTCTTGTGAAGAAAGGTGGACTAATTATTATTGATGATACACACTTACATCATATCAATGCTTGGGCTCATAATTTTGTATCTAGTGGAAACTATAGATTTGTATATCTTTTACCTAGCCATGGTTATACTCATTCAGCTATACAGAAAATTTAATTTGTGGTTTAGAAAGGAGTTACAGATAATTAATAAAATGTCTTGGGGATACCATCTGATGCTTGATTGCTCCAAGTGCCTATCGTCTACTATTCAGTGCTCTTCGAATATTTCTAGATTTGCCAAGACACTTGTGAAGAGAATTGATATGGTTCCTTACGGAGAGCCACAAATTGTTCGTTTTGGGTCTGGTAACAAAGCTGGTTATACATTGGTTCAACTAATTGAGACGTCAAATATCACTGCTCACTTCTGTGAGGAAACCAATGATATGTACCTGGATGTTTTCAGTTGCAAGCCATTTAATCCAACCGATGTTGAAGAAGTTGTTAATGAGCACTTTAGACCTCTGGAGAGGAATCGGATGTTTGTAACACGGCAGGCGGGTCAGCTTCTATTGAAGTAAGTCTTTTTAGCAAGTTTGGGCGATTTCGTATGTGACCAATAATACCACTAAATCCTCCGCGAGATTTAACAAAGTCATTAGCGGATGCACACATTAAAATATCTATCAATGCATTAGTTACACATTCTGGATCAGTTTTTCCGAATGCGTAATGCATTGAATAGTAATACGTCTCAATTTTTTTATAGGCCAAGGGTCTTACGAGTTGTTCGTGCTTATTGCATAACTTTTCAACAAGCTTACTATTATCGCATGCAATATAAACTGGAAGACCTGGATATCTTAAAACGAGTTCATCAACTTTTTGTGTGTCCTCTTCCTCATTATAGCCTGGATAGTCGGTTGCCCTCAAATGAATAGCAACAAACTTATTAAAGAGCTTTCTTTGCATGTGAAACTTTTTAAGAAATTCTGGTTTAAATTTTATATTCTCAAATACATTTAGCGACTCTCCAAAATTACCAATACCTTGGAATATTAAAAGAACATCCTCAGGATATGATATTGTTGGATCAAATTTTGTTATCATATCTCCTATACTCGGAATTTTAAATTGGCCTTCTGGAACTGTCGAATCACATTTTTTGTACGGATCATTATCAAAACATGGTGGTTCTATTTTCGAATATACTATGTTTTTTATATGTTCTTCTCCGCAAAGAACCTTGACAGGAAATTGAGAAAAATCAATTATACTGTCTAAGTCGGTTGCTGAATATGTGTCCAGGCAAAATATGATAGTTCTATCATGTTCCTTTGCATATTTTGAATTATACCATAAAAGGGATAATGCATCTATAAGGCCAGCTGTAACTCTTAATACAATATATCCACCCATTATTACTCCAAAACGAATTAATCTGAAGATTATTTAACACATTCTAAACAAGATGTATCTTCAACCATGCGATTGGCGTGAGTATGACCATAAGTTTAAGTATGTCGTAGATATCTACGGACGAACTCATGAAGGAGACGTCGCACGAGTTCGTATCACAGACTTTAAGCCATACTTCTATCTGAGGGCACTTCCTTCTGAAACAGCAGCACAAATTAGTTCTGCTATCTCGGGAGTCAAGACTATCCAGGGTATGAAGATTACTGAAGAACATAAGCTCGACGCCATGCGTGGATTTAATGGCCTCGAGACTATTCGTGTCTGGAAGTTGGCCTTCCCTGCTTTATGGGCTTTCAAGCTCATTGCAAAAGAACTACGCAACGGCCTAAAGATTGGCAATCGCAAAGTTCAAGTCGAAGACGTATTCGAATCAAATTTGCCACCCTATCTTCGTCTATTTCATGAACGTGATATCTCTCCTGCATCCCCAATCAAGTTTGAGGAAGAAGATGATACTATATCTGAAGAGGAGCGAGTCAATGTTGCTTACAAAGTTCCATACACATCCGTAGAAGCATTCCCTGGAATCAGCATTCCGATGTATGTCCTTTCTTACGATATTGAGGTCTACTCGGCATCTGGGAACTTTCCACAAGCTTCAAATCGTGAAGATGAAATTATTCAAATCGGTTTGTCATTCCGCTGGTCTGATGACCTGATGACGCCTGTAGAACGCTATGTTCTCGTATCTGGAACATGTGAACCATCTGACTCTGATGTCAAATATGTTGCATGCACTAATGAACAAGACCTTCTACTGAAGTTCAAAAAGTATATCCAAGCAGAGGATCCTGACATGATTGCCGGATACAATACGTTTGGCTTTGATGACGGTTACATTGCTGAACGCTGCGACCTACACAAGATTGAACTCCAACTTGGTAGGTCAGATACCAGGCAATGGGGGAAGACTGAGATGATCAAGACCGAAAAGAAGACATTTGAACTTGCTTCCGGCAAATACGCTGTCCGGTACTTTGATCTACCAGGACGTCTACCAATTGATTTGCTTCTCAGCATTCGTCGTGAGCAAAATCTGGACTCATACAAGCTAGACAATGTAGCCAGCACGTTCCTGCGTGATAAGGTCACTGAGTTTGTAATCATCACAGGAGCTGAAACCAGGATGTACGAGATTCATACCAAGTCTACGCGTGGTCTCTTTGCAGGAAACTATGTCAGATTCGATATTGTAGGCAATACCATCAACCCTTATGCTGACGGCAAGAAGTTCAAGGTAAAAGAAGTATTCCCTAAGAAATTTATCGTTGAGCTTGATGATAGCAATTATCTGAATACGTTTGATGATATCTCCAAAGAAGATAGAAAGAAGCTTGAGTGGTCATTTAGCAAAGACGATGTATCTGCTCAGGACATGTTTGAACTTCACAAGAAAGGTCCAGCTGATCGTTCCAAAATTGCCAAATACTGTATCCAGGATTGCGATCTTGTGCTGACTCTTATGGCAAAGTTGGACACATTGGTGAATGCTCGTGGTATGGCAGATGTTTGTCGTGTTCCGATTGACTTTATCTTTCTGCGTGGTCAGGGAATCAAAATCTACTCAGCTGTTGCTTACAATGCATCAAAGCGTGGTCAGATTATCATGGCACAAGAATCAGTAGATGGTGATATGTCTTACGAGGGTGCTGTAGTATTACCTCCAAAGATTGGTATGTATCTAGAAGATCCTATTCCCGTTCTGGACTTCAACTCTCTATACCCATCCAACATGATTGCATTCAATATCTCACCTGACAGTCTGGTGTATGTCAAGACGTTCAACATGGATGGTCGTAAGATTCACCATGAAGGAACTGATGGTTCTGCATTAGACAAGCTAAAAGAAACCTACCAAATTGATGAGATCTCATTTGATGTAAAAAATGATGCAGATGAAGTTATTGGTCGTAAGACATGTGGATATGCTCAGCCGACATCCGATCCACGCAGCACTGGCCTTCTTCCGATGACCCTGGATATTCTGCTTAAGAAGCGTAAGGAAACTCGTAAGCTGATGGAGAAAACAGATGATGATGCCCAGAAGTCTGTGCTGAACGGTCTTCAGCTTGCTTACAAGGTTGTTGCCAATTCAGTATATGGTCAGACGGGCTCTCGAACGTCTCCTATCCGCAAAGTAGAAGTTGCTGCATGCACCACTGCAGCAGGCCGTGAAAGATTAATGTTTGCAAAGAGCGTTGTTGAGACAGAGTTTGGAGCAGAGGTAATCTACGGTGACACGGATTCAATCTTTGTAAAGTTTCCGACCAAAGACCTGGCCACTGCCATCGAGCTGGGCAAAAAGGCGGCTGAGCGGATTACAAGCCAATGTCGCAAGGCACACAAGATTGAATATGAGAAGACTTTCTTTCCGTTCATTCTGTTCTGTCGTAAGCGTTATATGGGTCTGAAGTATGAGGATGACCCGACTAAGTGTAAACGTGTAGGAATGGGTATTGCTTTGAAACGCAGAGATAATGCTCCTATTGTGAAAGATATCTTTGGTGGAGCCCTGGACATTCTGATGGAGGAGAGAAGTCTAAAGAATGCTCAGAACTTTGTGAAGGATATGTTGGTTCAAGTGATGCAAAATAAGATTCCATTGGAGAAGTTTATAATCACGAAGCAGTTGCGTGATGATTACAAGAACCCAGGACAGATTGCTCATCGTGTTCTGGCAGACAGAATGGAAGAGAGAGATGGAACAGCTCCACAAGTTGGAGATAGGTTGGCGTATATTTATGTAGCAAATAGAAAGGATGAGAAAAAGCAAGGAAACAAGATTGAGCACATTGACTTTGTGAAGAAGCGAAACTTAAAGCCAGATGTTGATTTCTATATTACGAATCAGATTCAGAATCCAGTTGCACAACTATTTGCATTGGGCATTGAGCAGCTGGATGGATATGTTCCAAGAAAGTATACTGAGTGTCCTGGAGATGAAGAGGAAGCAACACTCGGTATTCTGAAACAGAAGGAGAAAGACCTGGATTCAATTCTCTTTCTAGGGGCTCAGTATTTGAAGAAGCATAAGCGTGGACCAATGGATATGTTTATTACTAAAGGGTTATTGTCATAAGGTGTTTCCTTTGTTGTGGATCTATAACTGTATACCAAAATTTATGTGTTCCTATACTTCTACTATCAAACATCCATTCGCTTGAAAACTGCTTTGCCACATCTAAAGTTGGATAAAGTTCTGGAAAAAATTCGAAACAACCTACTGAAAAAAAGGTATCTTCCCAGTGATGTGTTTTTTTACCTTCTTCTCCCAGTTTTTTAATAATATCAATACATACCTGTTTATTTCGGAGAGAAAGTCCACCATTCATACTAGTTCCTTCCCAGTTACGGTGAGGTGCTCCAATGTATCCATAATCCATGAATTTTTCTAAACCTTTCGTTCGTATCCAGCTATCTGTTTGAAAAATAAGCATTCTTTTGCATGGAATTGATTCATAAAATTCTACAGATTTTAATGTGTCGTTATAAATATCGCGCGTTGAGTTTCCTTCACTAAAACAAATGTAATTAATATTTTGTCTACCTTTAGTGATATCCATAACCTGTTTTTCGTTTTCTTTGGAGTGAAAAATATAAAAGCTAAAATTATGTTCTGATAAAAAATGAACAAAGTTATTTAGTGTAAATGAAAAGTTAGGATAAATGCGCGGTTCAAAAATAACTGCAGCATTATCTGAAATTTTAGGTATATTATTCCAAAGAATGTCTGCTGCTTTAAATGTTTTGTTTTTTAAATAGAATGCTTCAACGTCTGCCATTTATCCATACTTCGAGGTTTTAACTCATTTAACAATAACCTATGACATACATACAATGGATAGACGCAGACTTGAAATACTTAGTGAACTTGTTCATACTAGGAGTGAATTCTTTCATAATCATCGCTCATACAGGCGCCGTGACCAACTTACTAGACAATTTATGGACGTTGAATCCGCGTATATCTCTGCATTGACTGCCAGGCAAGAACCTGTTACGATTACTTTTCCAATAACTATTCCTCAAAACTTTATGGAGAACGTAATGGTAGTACCAACTGCTCAACAAATTGCAAGTGAAGTTCAGGATCATGTTAGCCATTCTCAGCAGAATTGTTCGATTTGCCAGGATTTAATTGCTTCTGACGGCGCGATACTACAGACTTGCCGACACGTTTACCACCGTTCTTGCATTCAAACTTGGTTTGGTGCGAGTGTCCGATGCCCTGTTTGTCGGCGTGACATCCGAGAGGGTCAGGCAAATCAAACATCTTCTGGCGCCACAGGAACGCAAGCTCAGGAGATGTACCAGTGGGGGGGAGCGGAAACTCCGGAATAACATATGAATCACCATACTGTAACTTATGAAACACACGACGAATATCGTGCTGACATTCTTTTAAAATTAAAGGAACGTCAGACCCAGGAAATAGATGCTGGACCTCAGATGCCTTAGGAGGATAACATCTCAGTATTTGAATCAATTCTGTATTTCTTTTGAAGATTGTAGGCAGCTCATTACCAGTACAAAGAATTGGTACTGTCCTGGTAGGATCTCTTACCCACTCAACTATCTTTGCTTGAGCATGAGGGTCAGATCCATCAACCTCATCCAGAATTACACATGTCTTACGTTTCCTGTCACCTCTGATAAATGATTGAATATTTATACACGATCTACACGCATCTTTCAGTTTATCAACGTCTTCAAATGATCGAATAGACTTTGAAGCATTAATTTCTAAAGGATCAAAGTCAAATGTTCTTGCAGCACAAAGAGCCATTGTTGTTTTCCCAATACCAGGAGGACCTATCATAAATGCTGCTCCACCAAATCCAGATTTTAAGTAATTTTCTAATGCTTGTTTTATGTCTTGATGGCCGATTACATCATTAAGAAATACTGGTCTGTGTGATTCGGCATACATTATATATACTCAATCCTTAGTTTCTAAACGCATTTTCCTGGCCAATCTGTTCCGCATGTTCTTGCAAGATTACATCCAGATACCTTAGATGTTATTACAAATGGATCAAAAGGCATACATGATGTTTCATAAGATGGTTTACATAGCCCATCAATATATTTCCAGTGAGTCGGACATGTAGTTCCCTCTGAATGTATTCCACCCAACAGAACTTGAGGATTAAAGAGAAATCGGTAAGCAACAAGCAAAATTAACACAACTCCTACACAAACTAATACGGTTTGCAGGTTTAGCATTCTTTCTATATTACAAGGAAAGGAATGGCTCGGCATGTTATAACAACATTCTTAAAGGATACTCTCAATCCTATGGTGCGACACCACTTAGACTCGTATTCTGATTTCTTGGATATGAAGATTCCCAGATTTGTTCAGGCAATGAATCCATTCAAGCGTTCCCTCGAAGATGGCCGTCAAATCAGAATTTTTATTGGTGGCAAAGACGGTAAAGTTAAATATGTCTCTCCTATCGATGAAGAAGATATTGCTATTCTTCCCCACGCCTGTCGGTTAGAAAACAAGACTTACACATTTGAAATCAGAGCAGATATCCTGGTAGAGTATGAATATTCTGACGAAGTTCAAAGCAAGACCTTTAACGACATCTTAATAGGGCGGATTCCTTTGCTTCTAAAGAGTTCTATTTGCTACCTGAGACCCATGACTCCCGACCAACTATATGATGCCGGTGAATGTCGATTTGAATTAGGCGGTTACTTCATCATTAATGGCCAGGAACGTGTGCTTTTAAGTCAGGAATCGTTGGGTTCAAACATGTTTTATGCAAAGAAGCGTATTGAACCACCATCAGCTGAAGAAGTTCGCACCAGGTCTGAAAAGGAACTCAAAGCAATTATGGATACTGCAACTAAAGAAAACAAATTTGAATTCATAGCAGGGATATACTCAGAATCAGAAGATGGCACTAGACGCGCTGGTCATTTACTCAAGATTCCTCCTGAAAATAAATCTATGAATGATTCTGGAATTATTAGCAAGACTTCTGACTATGGAAGTTTCTCAACTAATCGTCTAGCAACTATTCAACTTCCTGGTTTTGATAATCCTATTCCTCTTGTGAGTCTATTCTATGCATTAGGATTTACTTCCGACCAGGATATTTATGATGTTGTTCTTGCAGGTGTTCGCGAACGTTCACTGTATGACAGCTTATTTGCAGAACTAATTCTGTCACACGAAAAATACATTGCTTCAGAAATGGCAAAGCAAGAAGACCAGACCCAGGATGCTAATCTATTATTCCTAAGACGCCAAACACGAACTCGCAGCAATGGTGCTGTTTATACAAACCTGTATTCTAGTCTGTTTCCTCACTGCGAACCAGATGAAAAAGAATCTGTCCCTTCATTCTACCGTAGAAAAGCATATTTATTAGGCCATATGTTGCGTATGGCTATGGATGTTGCTATTGGGAATACTGAAGATTCGGATCGCGATCATTTTAGATTCAAAAGACTTGATGCATCAGGTGACCTATGCTTCAAAGAGTTTAGACGAATCTACAAGGAAGTTGGTGCATCAATGTTATTAGAACTTGATAGACGTGTAGAGTTCGAGAAAGAAACATATAAGGGAAAGAACTTAACAAATCTAATCCAGGAAGAAGGTATCAGAAATTTTTATTGGAAATCATATACTTTTTTGAATCAATTTGAAAAGTCTTTTAAGGGAACATGGGATAAAGAATCAGGTGTTGCACAAGTTCTTTCTAGATTTTCATATTTAGGAACTATTGCTCATTTGCGTCGTATTAATCTGAAGATGGACAAGGAAACAAAGCAAAGAGAGCCAAGAAGGCTTCATTCTTCTTCATGGGGTATCATGTGCCCTATTGATAATCCAGATGGTAGAAATATTGGTATGATCAAATCATTGACGCTATTTTCCAAATTAACAACTCAGTCATCATCTGCAGACATCAAGGCAGTAATATTTGGTCAACCCAATACACGAACTGTTTCTGTAATTCATCCATCTTCCTGGAATCCACTTTGGACAAAGGTATTTGTAAATTCAGATTTGGTATGTGTAGTATTGAAAGATACCGAATCATTTCATGCTGCTTTGATTAGGGAACGCAGGGCTGGAAATATTGATAAGTTTATTTCATTGACTTGGAACAGACTTGACAATGAATACTTGATTCAGTGTGATGCTGGGCGCCCATGCAGAGTGATTTATCGTGAGGGAACAAAACTGGAATCAATCAAGGCTTGTAAGAGTTGGGAGGCAATAATGAAGCATATGGATTACGTTGATGCACAAGAGTCAGAATGTTTGCGTATATCTATGGAACCATTTCATCCTGAACAACCTTCTGAAATTCACGGAAGCACTCTATTCTCTGCTACAGGAAGTGTAATGCCTTTTACTGATCATAATCAAGCACCAAGAAATATGTTCACATGTCAGCAAGTGAAGCAAGCATGTTCCTGGTATAATACTGCTTTCAATAAACGATTTGATACTATTGCAACACACTTGCACTCACCCCAACAACCCTTGTGTCAGACTTGGGCAGCAAGTATTCTTGGTGGTGGATGTGTGCCTTTTGGTGAGAATGCAATTGTAGCTATTGCAGTATATGGAGGCTATAATCAGGAAGATTCAATCTTAATCAACGATTCTGCTCTGAAGCGTGGTATGTATCTAACATCGTATTATCATGCGTATGATGAGTCTGAAAGTATTATTGATCCTGCTGCTCAAACTCATACAATCTTTGCTAATCCTGTTACCGATCCTAAATACCGTGAAACCGTTTCCAGAAAAGATGGAAAAAATTATGACTATCTGGATGCTGATGGTATAATTAAACCAGGCTCAGAAGTTGGTCCTTCTACAATCTTGGTGGGCATTGTAACTCCTCGAACTAATTCTGCTGGCCAGGTAACAGGATTTGCAGATTCATCAGTTCTTCCTAAAAGAGGTCAACATGGTGTGATAGATTCGGTATATCGTTACACAACAGCCGAAGGACTTCAAGGAGTAAAGATTAGAATAGTAGAAGTTCGCGACCCGGTGCTAGGTGACAAGTTTGGTTCTCGTCACGGACAGAAGGGAACAGTTGGACTCAGAATCCGTGAAGAAGATATGCCATTCACTAAAGATGGACTAAGACCTGACTTAATTATTAATCCCCATGCTTTACCGTCTCGTATGACCATTGGACAATTTCTAGAAGGAATGTCATCTAAGGTAGCCGTAGAACTTGGAACAATTGTTGATGGAACAGCATTCAGCACACAGCAAAGAATTGGAGATACTAAAGAAATTCTTACGCAACTTGGATATCATCCGTATGGTAATGAGTTTTTGTATAATGGAATGAATGGTGAAATAATTGAGGCAGAAATCTTTATGGGACCAACTTACTACCAGCGTTTCAAGCACATGGTGGAAGATAAGATTAATTACAGGTCTACAGGACCCAGGACACTATTGACGCATCAGCCACTCGAAGGACGAGCAAATGATGGGGGGTTGCGTATCGGAGAAATGGAACGTGATTCTTTAGTTGCTCATGGTATTTCAAACTTCTTGAATGAAAGTATGACCTTGCGTTCAGATGCTCATGAGTTCTTGTTTCAGCCCGAAACAGGGTTGCTTGATGCAAATCCAGAATATCCTACAAGTATGGTACCAATTCCTTATTCAATGGGATTATTCATTCATGAGATTGAGTCAATGCATATCCAGGTTAAGCTCTCTTCTTAAGACGCCTGCGGCCACCAATTGTATCATTTTGTGTGAACATTGAAAATACACTGGTAACAACCGCAAACATTATTGGTCCACCTGGGCCAGCACTTGTTGAAAAAAGAAACATCAAAATAGAATTTATTGCATTAAGAACTACTGGTAAGCTTGCTATAGAGTAGAAATACGCTCCAGTTGTTATAGCTCCAGCAATCGAGGGAAGGTTCATAAGGTTTGCAGCATGTTGTGTTCCTCTTATCATTACAGCATTTTCTGCTCCATTTAAGGCTGCATCTGTTACATGCTGACCAATATCTCTGACAGGTGCCAGTAATTCACCAAATGTTGTATTGCGAGCATCAGCATTACTTTCCGAGAAGAAGTAAGCTAAATAACTTAAAGACCCAATACAAGCAATACTAGCTATTATGCCGTTGCGCATAGAAGTCTCACCATAAATCCATTTAGAAAGTTGTATTACAGAGATAATTAAAAAAATTAATGAAAGTACAATTATAGCATAATATAACATTTATGTTAATAACGGATTTTATTGCTATCAACATATAGAAGAACAAAAATGGCTGATCACATGTATGTTGTAAAGCGTGATGGCAGTCGTGTTCCTGTATCATTTGATCAGATTCTCGGACGCATTCGTGAACAATCTGTTGGTCTTCAACATGTAAATCCTGACCTGGTAGCACAAAAAGTGTGTAATCAGCTTCAGGATGGAATGGAAACGCGCAAGCTTGATGAGTTTGCTGCTGAGACATGCGCAATGATGCAATCACGTCATCATCCCAACTATGGTCTCCTAGGAGCTCGTATTCTGATTGATAATCACCAGAAGAATACTCCAGCAACTATGCTGGACTGTGTAGAGACACTATACCACGATGATAGTATTGTCGGTGATTATGTTCATGACCATGTCTGCGGAAACCCCGAAGGATATGAGGCAATGATTGATTATTCCCGTGATTTCATGTTTGATTATTTCGGGTTCAAGACCCTGGAGCGAGCATATCTTCTGAAGAAGAAAGGTGTGCCTGTAGAGCGCCCCCAGCATATGTGGATGCGTGTTGCTATTCAGCTTCACGGTAACAATATGCCTCGTGTCCAGGAAACATACGATGCTCTGTCACAAGGGTATTTCATTCATGCAACTCCTACACTATTTAATGCTGGAACCCAACATCCTCAGCTTTCTAGCTGCTTTCTTCTCACCATGAAGGCAGATTCGATAAAGGGAATTTACGAGACTCTAAGTGATTGTGCTCAAATCTCAAAGTGGGCAGGAGGCATTGGACTCTCTATTCACAATATTCGTGCTCGTGGATCTCGTATTACAGGCACTAATGGTGAATCTACGGGAATTGTACCCATGCTTAAGGTCTTCAATGACACTGCAAAGTATGTGAATCAGGGCGGAAAACGCAATGGTTCATTTGCTATCTATCTAGAGCCTTGGCATGCTGATATTGAAGACTTTCTTCGACTCAAGCTGAACCAAGGAGCAGAGGAAGATCGCGCACGTGATTTGTTTTACGGCTTGTGGATTCCCGACCTATTCATGCAGCGTGTAGAAGAGGATGCAGACTGGACTTTAATGTGTCCCCATGAATGCCCTGGACTTGCTGATGTTCATTCTGAGAAGTTTAACGAGCTTTATATGAAGTATGAAATTGACGGAAAAGGACGACGGAAGATTTCAGCAAAGAAGTTGTGGCAGATGGTATTGGATGCTCAGATCCAGACTGGAACGCCTTATCTTTGCTACAAAGATGCTGCTAACTCCAAGTCTAATCAGCAGCACCTGGGCACTATTAAAAGCTCAAATTTGTGCACAGAGATCATGGAGTATACAGCACCCGATGAGACAGCTGTATGTAATCTAGGATCCTTGGCACTACCCAAGTTCATTGAGAATGGCGAGTTTAACTTTGCTAAGCTTCGTCATTACACTGAGATTCTAACTCGTAATTTGGATATTGTGATTGACAAGAACTTCTATCCAACTCCTGAGTGTCAGAAGTCTAATATGAAGCACCGGCCTATTGGTATTGGTATTCAGGGACTTGCAGATGTATTTGCAATTCTGAGAATGCCTTGGACGTCTGATGCTGCTCAGAGACTGAATCGTCAGATATTCGAGAACATCTATTATGCTGCTGCATCTGCTTCAGCAGAGAGAGCAGTTGATTCTGATGTTGTTCATTACAATCATGCTATGCATGAAGTAGAAGGAAGTTATCCGTCTTTCCCAGGATCACCAGCATCCCAAGGTAAACTTCAGTTTGACCTATGGAATGAGAAGCCAGTAACTGACCTTCCATGGGCAGAGCTGAAAAATACTATTTCAAAGTATGGCATGAGAAACTCACTACTTGTAGCACCAATGCCTACGGCTAGCACATCTCAGATTCTAGGCAATAATGAGTGCTTTGAACCGTTTACTTCAAATCTGTATACACGCCGTGTGCTTGCTGGAGACTTTGTGGTAGTAAATAAGTATCTGGTAGAAGACCTAGTAAAGCTTGGTATGTGGACATCTGAAGTTCGGACATCTATCATTGCAAATAATGGTAGTATCCAGAGCATGGATGAACTGCCCTCAGAGATTCGTGAGCTATACAAGACTGCATGGGAGATTCCGCAAAAGACTCTGATTAATATGGCTCGTGATCGTGCTCCATTTATTTGCCAGTCGCAGTCGCTTAACTTATTCTTAAGTGAGCCATCCTACGCAAAAATGTCGTCCATGCATTTCTATGCGTGGAAAGCAGGTCTGAAAACTGGATGTTATTATTTAAGAACAAGGGCAGTGTCAAGTGCGCAAAAATTTACGGTCGAGCCCTGTCTCACTTGCTCGGCCTGAAGAATTTCTCTTTAACTAAACATAAAAGATGTCTTCTGGTGCTGTTGAAGGTTTTATTCCCGTGAATGGCTCTGGTGGTAACTCTGCTCCTGTAGTTGGCGGTCGCCGTCGCTCTAAGAAGCTTCGTTTAGTTAAGAAGAAGACGGTTCGTCGCATGCTTGCAAGGGCTGGTCTGAAGATGCGTGGTGGTGGTGATGCTGGTGCTCCTGGTGGTGATGCTCCTGCTGGCATGGGTGGTCGTCGCCGCCGGAAGTCAAGCAGGTCAACCCGCCGTCGCCGCCGGTCTCTGTTTGGCATGAAGTATTAAGTTGGTTTCCAATCTCTGATACAACAGCAAACAATTGTTCATTAAACCCATAATGACATCCATTTGGTTCTCCTTCAGGAACCTTACGCGATGAAGTATTTTTACCATGAACCAACGATACTATAACCTCCTGGGGAGAAACCTCCCGGCACATTTCTTCACGACCGTGAATAAATGCGTTACCTTCTGCAATCTGAATATCTGTAAACTTTCTATCCTCCCAAAACTGACGAGTAAACGCAAGAGAAGCCTCTGATACTCTTTGTGCCATTGGTAGACTATATGGCGGAACATTCATGAACGAAATATGCTTCTGAATATCGTAGCAAGGAATAGTAGTAGAAAACACACACTGCTTCTTAGGCTCCTTACCCATCATAGCAATTCGGTGAAGAACAGAATTGTTTGGGTATACATCATCATCATCCATCATAACAATCATATCATACATAGCAGACTTAACACCAATATTACGCTTCTCACCGATTGATGTCTTGGTATCTAGACGAACATACTTTACATTTGGAATACCAAACAGCATATCTTCAATAGAATCCTCCCCATCATCTACAATTATCCATTCGAGTTTTTGTTCAGGATAAGACTGAATCATGTAAGAATACTGAGCCAAAGGCATAAAGATTCGACGATTGTATGTCAGCGTAACAATTGATACATCTGGAAGTTCGGATTCGGGTGGAAATGTATTAGCAAGAACATACTCTTCTGGCTTCAACCCTCCCAGGAGCTTCTGCATACTTTCAATAAATTTAGCATGACGAACTTCATACATCTCACGATTTCTCTCTGAGACAACTTCCTTTGCTTTGAAAGGCGTATTAACATATCCCTGAAGTTTCACCATCAGATCAAGCACACTAACATCTACCAAATTTCCCATACAAGTTGGATGTTCAACTTTCTCTTTAGTAGCAATGAATAGTCCACGATTGTCTGTTAATTCCAGAAATGGTTGAATGTTTGAAACAATCAGATTGCAACCAGACGACATTGCCTCGTTGACAGCATGACCAAACCCTTCCGTAGCAGAGGTACAAATTGCCAGACCACACTCTTTGAGAAGGTCATCGTATTCAGATTCAGTAAGAACCCTTGAAATAAGAGTAATCTTATTCTGGAGTTCTGATGGGAAAAAGAATTCAACACATTCAGGATTGTATGGAATTACCAGGTCTGGAAGAAGAGAATACAGATTAGCATTTGATTCTTTTATTTTTAGGTATGCTTGAATAACTGGCTTAGGGTTTCGGTAAATATTCTTGCCAACCAGCACAATTCCTTTGTGATAGTTTTTCTTCTCGTGAAAAACTTTATCAATAGATGTCCAGCCAATATACCTGGTATTGGACGTTAGCTCTGAAAATATGTCACGAGCTTCGCGGGTCTTTACCCAAACTTCATCAACCATCTTTAGATAAGGTATATGGGCCTTATGTGTCCATTCAATATTTGGAATCCAGATATTTTTGGCAGCATAAGAAAACAGCGATGGATTAATGACTTCAATAAAAATATTGATTTCTGCTTCTGCACATTGAGGCATAGCATGATGAACTCTGTGAATTTGAACTTCTCCATGAACATTAGCCAATAGTCCACGTAGAATCATAGCATCTTGCATAAGACCCTTCGAATCAAAATTACCAATCAGATTAACTCTCATTTTATATTATTCCGGGGCCTAACTGTTAAATATATTAACATTAGATAAATGTCTGGTAAAAAAAGTTCATTAAAGAATGGACCCAGCGTTGGACCCAAGAAATCAATAACAATAGAAGATGGTTCTTCAATTCTGGGTTTTGCACATGACACGCATGATAGCCGAGGAAGACCCACGCGCAAATTTACAGCTCGTTCTTATAAACTTCCAAATGCCAGGAAGAACGCCAGAAGAGATATAATGTTAATGAAAGAATTAGGAGGATTGGATGATAATACTTTTGCAGTTATAGAAGCACGAGACAGAGAAAGACAAGAAAAAAAAGAACAGTATTGGAATGATCAAATGACACCTAATACAGGAGGTCGTCGTAAAAGGAGAAAGACACGCAGACGTAGACATTAAAGTTTGCGACGAGTAACACGATTACCAGGAATTTTTCTCAACGTTTTTGCTCGTGAATTCATATATCCAATATACTTCTTCCAGGATTGCACTGACCTAGAAGAGCATTCGAAAGCAAAGGAGCAGTTACGATCACGCCAGAATTCTCCTTTCAACCACGAAATATTTCCAGATTCGGGGACATTTAATTCGGTAATGTCTGTTAGTCTTCTACAAAGTTGTTTCATTTCAGGGGACCCGTATCCATAGTAAGGATCAAATATATCTTGCTTGTATTTTGTATCAACTCCTATGATTTCTTTACCGTTCCACCCTATGCTTTCAATAGGTCGGAATGAGTCCCATGCTGCTTCCCATACAAAAAGTTGGTTTTCTAGCTTTCCGTATAGTGTTCCTTTAAACTTTATAAGTTCCATTACATGATAGTAAAAAAAATGGTGAGCCTGTTAAGGCGCACTATTGGGAGTCTGGCTCCTCATCCATTGAGGACTCGCAGTACTCGCACTCATCGCAGAGGTAATACTTGCGTATGTTCTGCAGATAAATCGGAGCAGTGTTGGCTCTGACTACCTTGAAGTGTGTGCATCCAAGTGCAGTGCACTGGACCTT
>Ga0209087_1000050_pt1 | contig 63726 bp, 76 predicted proteins | sample S_130805_EF_Meta_FD_187321 | JGI IMG/M metagenome (GOLD analysis project Ga0209087, IMG submission 187321) | Freshwater microbial communities from Lake Simoncouche, Canada to study carbon cycling - S_130805_EF_MetaG (SPAdes) (version 2) | ecosystem: Environmental > Aquatic > Freshwater > Lake ... | reverse complement strand
ATTCACTCCAATACGTGGGCGCACCAATTGTCTGGGGTGCGCAGCTTATGGGTGAAAACATCTCCATCGTCGGGCAAAACGCCGTGTCGTACGCCACGGGCGTGGCTTACTGGATGGGCAAAGACAAGTTCTACAAATACGATGGCCGCACGCAGACACTGAACTGCGACCTGCGCCGCTACGTGTTTGAGGACATCAACACCTCGCAGTACGCGCAGGTGTGCTCGGGCACCAACGAAGGTTTCAACGAAGTCTGGTGGTTCTATTGCTCCGAAGGCTCTACTGACATCGATAAATACGTGGTCTACAACTACGTGGAAAACGTGTGGTACTACGGCAATATGGCTCGCACTGCATGGCTGGATTCTGGCTTGCGTGACTACCCGCTGGCTGCTACGTACTACAATAACCTTGTGAACCACGAGCAAGGGCTGGACGACAACGCCACAGGCACCACATTGCCAATCACAGCATCTATCATCTCCTCGCAGTTTGACTTGGATGATGGTCACAACTTTATGTTTGTGTGGCGCGTATTGCCCGACGTTACGTTTGAAGGCTCTACGGCAACCCCGCCCAGCGCCACTATGTACCTGCTGCCGTTGAAAAATTCTGGCTCTGGGTATTCGGTCAACTCAGCGACAAACGCTAATCACTCTGTGGCCAACGATAGTTTTGCGACCGTCACACGGATTGCCACCTTGCCGGTAGAAGAGTTCACCGGGCAGATTTTTACTCGGGTGCGTGGTCGCCAGATGTCCATCAAGTTTGAGTCCACTGGACTGGGCGTGAACTGGCAGTTGGGCTCGCCCCGTATTGACATGCGTTCGGATGGCCGTCGATGATTGTCATCTCCGAGTTTGAGCTTCAACGCATATCGCCGCCTGCTTTGCCGCAAGCGCCCGAGGAGTATCAGCGCCCATACCAAGATCAGTTAAACAGCGTCCTTCGGCTGTACTTTGTACGGCTGCAAAGCATTTTGGGGCAGTTAGACACTGCGGGTGGCATCATCCCCCCAACAACTGTGTACACGGTGGCAACCCTGCCAAGTGCTGTAACTTCTGGCATAAGCGCACGGGCTTTTGTGTCTGATGCGCTTGCTCCCGCTTTTGGATCGACTGTGGTTGCTGGCGGGGCCACTAAGGTACCTGTGTATTCTGACGGCACTAACTGGAAGGTCGGGTAGTAACAACGCACTGTTTGACATTGATCTGGATTGCGCCGTGAGAGATACTATGCGTCCCTCTTTACCAAGGTGCGAACATGAACTTTCTTGAACTTTTTAATGGCGTGGTAACACTCGCCAAGCCCGTCTCTGCGCGGGATAGCCACGCTACCTCCATGGATGATCAGTTGCCTGATCTGAGATTGGACAGCCTCGACACCATCATGCTTGCCATGTACCTTGGAGAAATCTACGGTATTGAAGAAGACGTGATGCGAGAAATGCAGGCTGTGACCGTTACTGACCTGCAAGCCTTTTTGGACGCAAACAAAACGCGCACACCAGAAGATGTCAAAGCTGAACTGGCGAGGGTCAAATGATTTACCTCACACACCATCGCGGTGCTGGGTCAACCCACACCGATGTCATTGACGATCACCCTTACCCCCAACGCATCCACTGGTTCCCTGAAACCTACAACAACGTCAAGTCAGGGCTGGTCTATCCAGCGCATGTGCTGGCCAACAAAGTCATCGACCCCAAGTTGGTCAACTACGTTAGGGAAAACCCTACGTCTGGTAAAACTGGTTTCATCTTGGCCGCAGGTTCCCAAGGTTGGGCGGGCATCCGTGGCAGGCATGATCAGCAAGACACTGGGCGTTTGCACTTCAAACTCAAGCTGCCGCTGGTCACCCTGACCAACATCTACGCTGGGCGCGTTGCATCCATGTTCGGCCCCATGGACTACGTATCCACGGACGCCAGCGCGTGCGCGTCCAGCATCAAAGTCTTGTTGGAGGTGCAGAACCTTATGGCCAACTTCGGGTTTACCCGTATGATTGTGTTGGGTGTTGAGGACGCTGTGAACAATTCGACGTTGGAGTTCTTTGGCCAAGCCAAAGCCAGCCTGATGTTCAAGGACGAGGCCATCATCAAACCGTCAGCGTTTGACTCTGTAAACGCAGGGTTCAACATTGGGCAAGGTGCAGGTCTGGCCATCTTCGAGACCGAACCGGCTGTCGATCCTGCCGCCAAACTGCTGGGTACTTACACCGCCGCTGAAGACTTTTCCAACCCGTTGGGTCAGCGCCCTGACGGTCAGGGGTATCAGAAGGCCATTGAAGGTGCCCTGCACATGGCCAAAATCAACGCCAGCGCCGTCAAAATCATCAAGACGCATGGTACAGGCACCCCGACCAACAACACGGCTGAGAAGGCCGCTATTCTGGCCCAGTTCCCCGACTTTGTGGCCACCTCCTACAAGCAGCGCGTGGGGCACACCCTTGCTGCCAGCGGACTGATGGAGACCAGCTTGCTGCTCAACGACCTCAAGACGGGGGTCATCCCCGGCATTCCCAACCGCACCGAGGAAGACCATGTATTCTTGTCTTATGATGCACCTGCCCGTGAAGGGGTAGTTGCAGTTCTGGCCGCAGGTATGGGCAACGTGTTTTCTGCCGCGCTATTTGAGCCTTGCGCGGTATAACATGCCAGCATAAAATGGCGTATGCTTACAAAGGTGGAATCTGATGGCAACAATGGTGGACAGCAAGAAGGATCAGTTATCCATACCTGAGATCATCACTCAGGCTGTGTACAACACTCCGTCTAAAGATGTTCCTGCGTATGCTGCCATCCTCAGCATTGTTCAAGAAGGCGCAATGCCAAACACGGAAGTCAAACAATATGGAAATACCGTGTTCATTACCCACTTCGATGAAGATAAAGATTTGGCGATTGGCCGCGCATTGAGCATTGACACCGCCAAGAACTTCATCGTAAACGGGGAAGAATATTTCCGCGATTTATATCGTGGAGGCACAAGAAAATTTGTTGCCCAGTTTAAGCAGGCATCATTTGCTACGGCGTTCATGGCATTTAAACGGAAACCTATTACCACCGAAATGGAAATGTGGATGGTAGAAACCCCCTCAGGTGACACGCAGGTGCGAATTGCTTTAGACGGTGAACTCATTGAGGGGCGTAAAAAATGAGAGGCCGTGCTGAAATAATGGCCGGATATATTCCGGGCCACCCAGATGCTTTTAGAAAAAACGCCGTTGGAAAAATTCAACTGTACGACCCTGTTATTAAAGCAGTTGAAGATGTATTTGTTAAGCCAGTTGTAAAAGCAACAGATTGGGTCATCAACAAAATCATTGACCCCGTGATGGCTACGGTGAGCAACGTCATTCAGGCGGCGCTGGATAACCCCATTAAAACCATTGCGCAGGTTGCTGCTGTTGCCACGGGGCAAGTATGGATGTTGCCGCTCATTGAAGGTGCTGACGTTGCTGCAAAGGGTGGCAATGTGGAAGATGTCCTCAAGGCCACCGCCACAGCGTACGTGGCCCAAGAGATTGGTTCTTTTGTCGGGGGTAAAGCCACTACCGCAGTAGCCAAAGCCACTGACAGCGCACTTGCAGGCCAGATTTTTGGTAGTGGCGCGGGCGCTGCGGCTGTTGCCGTTGCTACTGGTCAAGACCCCGTTAAGGCGTTTGTTTCTGGTGGTGTAGGTGCGGCTACCGGCGCAGTGCTGGGTAAAGTTGATGAGATGACAGGGGGTAAATTTACCAACCTACCAAAAACCGCGCAGGCGGCCATTCAATCTGCGGTTGCTGCACAGATCACAAACAACCCCAACCCAAGTGCTGCCATCATGGGCAGCATCATCTCTGCCTCGGGTATTGTTACTGATGCAATTAAGTCGTTCGACCCTGATGGTACGAAGCTCGACAACACTCAGCGCACTCTCCTGACCGACGTGCTTATGGGTACGGCTACTGCTGCGTTAACCGGCGGCAAAGCATCCAATGTTGTTCAAGCCGCCATGATGAAAGCTGGCTCTAAAGCTCTGGGGGACATGGCTACTGACCCATTCAAGAAGGCCACTGCTGGGGCGGATACAGCGTACAAAACTGCAAACACCGCCGCAGCAAAAGTAGATACAAACATTGCAGCGCAGAAAGTTGCAGCAGAAAACTACAACAGCACTGTCCAGACCGTACAAACACGGATTGCGGAACAAAACAAACTTTCCGAAGCATACAACGCCGCAGTAGCAGCGCATAACGCCAACCCGAGTGACGCAACCGCCGCTGCCGCAAATGCTGCGATAACAGAGTACAACAACTACGTAACGGCGCTGAACAAAGATTACAACGACACGTACCAACCCGCACTGACAAAATATGGCGCAGAGTTAGATACTCTGAAGCAAGATTATGCGGTGAAGAGTGGTGACTATGAAAAAGCCATCCAAGCGTTTGCTACCAAGACAGATACCTTATCCGATGTGCTTGACCCAATATACCGCACAAGTAACCGTGCGTTTGTCGAGGCAATGGACGAAAAGTTTGACGCTGAACAATACCGCAAGCTGAACGGATTAGCTTCTAATGTTGATCCATACGAACACTTCTTGTCCACGGGTCAATTCCAAAACGCGCCAACAAACGACAAAGCTGCGCAGCCGATCATTGCGCAAGAACGCACTCGTCTGGTAAACGCTGCGTTGGCGCAAAAGGGCGTTACGGTAGCTACGGCTGATCCCGCCACGGTGTCAAAAATTCTGGACAACATTGACGCTAACTACGGTAACAATATTGGTGCGTTGAAAGCTGCGTCTATCCAAGACATTGTTAACGGTAATACAACCTCGCTTAGCCAGTTGGTTAGTAACCAGCAAAACGGTACGTTTAAAGTTGAGGTTAACGGTCATTCTTATGGTGAGTGGCACAAACCCGCTGACTTTACTCCCCCTGTGGGCACAAAGCTGGCGTCATTTGAATCTTTCGACAGTGGCAAGGCTGCAATGGTCTATGACACCAAAGGAAGACCCGTATGGATTGAGGCCGACCCCAAAACTGCTGTATCAACATGGAACTCGGCTACTGGCAACTATGAGCCCATGCTACCGACAGTGTATGTCTATGCCAAAGCGCCTACTGAGCAAGAGAAGATTCTTGCTATGGCCGAGTTGGGAGGTGCGGCTGCTGTCAACAATGTTGTAAGTGATGCCATGATTAACGCCGCCAAGACGGTTGTTGGCTGGGCACAGCAGTCGGGTAACTCCACATTGATCAATACGACTGCCAACGTCTTGAAGGCTGGCGGCGGGTTCCTTGAATCGGTCAACGGTATCTCTGTGTTGTTTGGTACTGCGCCTAAAAACACCGCGCTGGGTAAGTTTTCCAATGCGCTAAATGATCTTGGCAAAGCAAGTAATACTGCGGAGTACCAAGCCGCTATCAAAAACATGCAGTCCATGATTGGCGATGCCAAGGGTGTTGGCGGTACGCTTCAAGCAATTTATGGCGCGTTTAAATCTGCCCCACTTCAATTCTTGGCCGAATACGTTGGCGTTGAAGGTATCCAAGAAGTTGCGCCACTCCTCATCGGCGGCGTTGCCGCATCGGGTGCCAAAGGTGCTGCGCTTGCGTTGAAGTATGGCCAAGCGGTTGCCGCCAAGATGGGTACTGCCGCAGGTATGACTGCATCTATTGCCACAGACATTGCCGAATCCGCTGGCGGCGCAGCTTCTGGAGCGTACGATGAAGCGTACAAAACCGCAATCAAAGTGGGTAAGTCTCCAGCGGAAGCAGACAAGATTGCCATGGAGATTGCACAGCGCCAAGCGTTTGTTGCTGCGGCTACTACTGCCGTGTCGATGGGTATTGGTGGCGCGGCCCTTGAGAAAGCAGTTTTGGGCAGGTCTGGCACAGGTCTGGGCGATGCGTTGCAGTCCCTCGGTGACTTTGCCAAGACCGGCACCAAGATCACCATCAAAGAAGGTTTGTCCGAAGGTGGTGAAGAGGGTGTTACTCAGGCCGCACTGGAAGGCCAACTGTACAAGCTCGACAAGACTCGTGACGTTGCCAAAGAAATCACACAAGCGGCTGCGTTTGGCGTTATTGCCGGTGGCCCGATTGCCGGGGGTGCGTATGGCGCAAGCCGCACGGGGGATGTCATATCCAACGCTGTCCAAGGTAACCCAGTAATTGCCGACATCTTGGAGACCAACAAGGATAACCCTGCCGCCGCTGCTACTGCACTGGCCAACTTTGGTATCACAGATAACACCATCAAGTCCAACTTGATGAACACCATCGACAACGCCAACTACACCAGCAGTAGTGAGGCTGCTACGGCGCTGGCCAAGCGGGATGACTACACGTATTCTGATGCCGATGTCAAAGCACTGACAGGCCAAGGCAGCGACATTACGCTTGCCAGCCGCGCCGAGGCGTATGTTGACCCCAGAGTGTTTGACCTTGCTGAAGTAAAAGCCGCCGCCGCCGCTGAGGGGTACACGCTCACAGACGAAGAAGCCGCCAAGTTGGTTGGCCAAAAAGATGAAGCTGCTGCCACTTCAGCGGCGCGTTCCGAGTTTGACCCCAAAGCAACAACATACGAGGAAGCTAAGACGTTCTTTACCAGCAAAGGGTACACACCCTCTGCGGAGGAGATCAAGCAGTTTGTAGGTAGCGCCGCCGAATCCACACAGACAAAAGCTGTTGCGGACTACGTAAACCCGCGTCAGGTGACGTTCGACGAAGCCAAGAAATACTTGGTTGATCAGGGGTACACCCCTACCGATGTAGATGTCAACCGATTTGTTGGGCAGGTTAATGAAGCCGACCAAGCCAAAAATATTGCAACGTGGACTGACCCACGTGTTGTTGACGAGGGTGAAGTCAAGGCTGCGTATGCTGCACTGGGATTAGATAAGCCTACTGCTGACGACATCAAGAAACTGATGGGTCAGTACGAGGAGACTGGACTTACAGCCAAAGCAACCGACTACTTACCAACGGCTCGATTAAATTCCATCATGTCACAGCTTGACGCTATGGCTGCTGGTGGAGGTAGTAAGGAAGCACTGGATGCAATTGCACTGGTCAAAAAAGATTTGGCCAGCCAGATCAAAGACCTCGGCTACAAGATGGATGATCAGACCGGTAAGCTAACCGATGCACTTACCACGACCGAAACCAACATCCTCAACAAGATTGCCGACAACGAAAAAGCAGGCATGACTCGGGAGGCGGCCACACAAAAAGCGATTGGCGATGTTGCCACTGAGCTTGGCACTACCAAAGAAGACATCCTTAAACGCATTGGTACTACCGAAACTAACCTGACCAAAACAATTGATGCTTTGAGTAAGGATGTTGGCGCGTTAAGTACAAAGCTCGGTGATGTTGAAGCCAACATCTATACCAAGATGGCCGAGTACGAAAAAGCTGGTGTTGGGCGCGACGAGGCGTTATCCAAAGCTATTGAAGACGTTGCAAAAAATCTTGGCACTACTAAGGAAGCTCTGCTCAAGCAGATTGGCACGACCGAAGCAAACTTGAAGGCAGACGTTGGTGCGGTTGAAACAAACCTTGGTGCCAAGATTGCTGACTCAGAAGCCGCCGTGCTCAAAGCACTGGGCCTGACCGAAACAAAATTAAGCGAAGAAATCTCAGGTGTCAAGGACACCCTGTCCACCAAGATTGACGATGCTGAGAGCAATATCTTGGCTCGGGCGGCTGCGTATGAGAAAGCCGGTATTGGTCGGGATGAGGCACTGGGCAAGGCAATCGACGATGTAGCTGCTGATCTTGGCACCACACGTACTGACATCCTTACGCAGATTGGTAAGACCGAGGCCAACCTCAAGACTGAATTAGCCGCCACCAAGACTGAACTCAAGACAGACATTAGCACCGCCAAAACTGACTTAAAGACAGACATCAACACCGCCAAACAAGCGGTGCTGGACAAGGCCGCTGAGTACGAGAAGGCAGGTATTGCCCGTGATAAGGCGCTTGAGATGGCGCAGGCGGACATGGCCAAGACTCTGGGCCGTGGGCAACAACAAGCCACGCAGTCCGATCTGGACGCAATGATCAAGCTGTTGGAAACAACCGGTGCCTACGACCCACAGTACGACTACAACGGCGATAAGGTAATTGATCAGAAAGACAAGACTGCAATTGAGACTTATCTCAAGTCTCAGCAACCTGATTACAAACCAGACACTAACGACCCGTTCAAATACGAACCTGCACCTGACAGCAAGTGGGCACCTACCGGCGTGTTTAAAACTGTGGCAGACGAAGCTGTGGCCACCCGCAAAGCGCAAGCTGATGAGGCAGAAAAGACCCGCCAAGCGCAAGCGGCGGCTGCGACCAAGACCCAGCGCATGGGTAACCTCAACAACCTGATGAACATGCTGGGGCAGGCAGAAGACACCAAAGGACAACAAGTTACCGTAAAAGCTGCTGATCCGGCTAAGATTGGATATGTTTACGACTTCAATAGCATCTTTGCTAACCCATCACAGGCTAATATGTTTGTATCCCCCTTTGCAAAAGGTGGCATGGTGGACAGTTCTAAAGATGTAAACGACGAATTGCTCAAGATACTGAAAGGTTAGCCATGTCAGGTTATTACAACGAAGCAACGGGTGAGTGGGTCGAAGACTCCTCTGGCGGCATACAAGCCCCGCTTGACAACACCTCTGGCACCGGCAACGTAGGTGACTACACCAACGTGCAGACGTTCGATGACGGCAGTACGCTGATCATGGACAAGGACGGCAACATCATTGGCTCAACCCCCTCAACGGATACCTCGTACACGGGTGGCGTAGACATTGGTTCCATGATGGCCAGACTGGGTACTTCGGCGTTCAATTCCCTCAAAAGCGCGTTCACTGACCCCAAAACTGGGAATGTCAACTGGCGTAATGTGGCCGGTGCCGCAGGTGGGCTGTACGGTTTGTACCAAAGCCAGAAGGCTCCTGAGAAGACGGGCTACCAAGGCGGCATTCCCAAGTACGAAGCGGTGCGTGAGCAGGTGGCTAACACCTATGACCCTGACCGCCGCCCCGGAAGTACAGCCCAGAAATACTTTTCAAGTACCAAGTTTGTTGCACCCGAGGGCGCTGCCGCCGCTCGCACCGCCGCCAAAGAAGAGGCCGCTGGTCTGGAAGCTATCAACAAGGCCAACCCCGCCCGTCAAGAGCGCAATGTCTTGCAAGCCGGTGCAGAGAAGAAAGAAGTTGAGAAGACTGAGGTTAAACCCGCATCGTCTGTCATAGAAAAGCTGCCTGTGCCGAAATACGCATCTGGCGGTATTGCTGAAATGGCCAAAGGCCGATATTTAGGTGGCGCAACGGATGGTATGGCTGATAAAATTCCAGCACGGATTGGTGGAAAACAGGAAGCTAAATTAAGTCATGGTGAGTTTGTTGTACCCGCAGATGTGGTTAGCCACCTTGGCAACGGAAATTCTGATGCTGGCGCAAAACGTCTGTATGAGATGATGGATCGAATCCGTCAAGCACGCACCGGCACGACCAAGCAAGGTAAGCAGGTCAACCCTAATAAATTTTTACCCACGTGAGGTAGGACATGACAACACCAGCATCTTCAGGAACTACGGGCACCGGCGCTGACACCGGCGTTGGGCAGCAAACGGGTACTGAATCGTCCCTCTCTAACTGGGCGGGGCCGTATGTCACGGACATGCTTGGGCGTGGCCAAGCACTGGCCAACCAAGACTACCAAGCCTATGGCGGCCCCCTGACTGCGGGGGAGTCTGATCTCCAAAAGACAGCGTTTCAAGGTATTGCTGGCCTGACTATTCCAACTGACAAGATGGGTGCATTTACCCCTCAGCAATTCAGTGCGGAGCAGGCCCAGAACTACATGAACCCCTACTTGACTTCGGCGCTCAATCCGCAGATTGAGGAAGCCAAACGCCAAGCACAGATTCAAAACTTGGCCAACCGCACCTCTGCAACCAAGGCTGGTGCATTTGGTGGCGGTCGCGGTGCTTTGATGGAGTCTGAAAACCAGCGCAACATGTTGCAAAACCTTGCTGGCATTACCGGCAAAGGTTACTCAGATGCCTACGACAAGGCAGCAAACCAATTTAACATTGAACAAGGCCGTGGCCAAACGGCGCAAGACGCCGCCAACACCTACGGTCTGGCCGCACTTCAGAAACAGGGCGAGGCTGGTCAAGTTCAACGCGACATTGAACAGCAAGGCATCACTGCCGACGTCAAAGAATTTGAAACCCAGCGCGAGTTTCCGTACAAGCAAGTGCAGTATCAGCAGTCCTTGTTGCAAGGTTTGCCCCTTGCTGCGCAAACTTACTCATACTCACAACCCAGTGCACTGTCGCAGATTCTCAGTCAGGGCGGTGGCCTCATGGACTTGTACGACCGTATCTTTGGTACGGCTCCTGCTGCGCCAGCTACGACTACGCCAGCCACAACTACGACTACGACTACGACTCCGCCTGCCAAGCCATAAGGAAAAAACATGCAGATGCCAAACGCTACACCTCAAGGGCTTGCGGGACTCATGCAACAGCGTCCGCAGGCACCCCAGATGCCTACCCCCGGAAAAGCCAGCCCCATGGCTGGGCTGGGAAGTGTGGACGACCGTGTTGACGCATACAAAGGCAACACTAAGCCGTTGGAACAACGCTATGCAATGACGCAAGACTTACTTGATCTGCTGGCGCTCCAAAAGATCAAATCAGAAAAAGACGCCGCCGCACGTCAAATGCAGTTGCAGATGGCACAGCAAAGTGCTGAAGGTGGTCAAGCCAACATGACGGTGGCACAGCAACGCGAGCAAGAGGTTGATGCGTTGACCAAGAACGAGCTTGCTCAACAGCGCGGTGACACGGCACAGAAACAAGCTGGCGATCAGCAAGCCGCAATGCAGAAGATGATGGGCGGTATTGCCGGTGCTCCCGGTGCTGCTATGGCTGCACAACCCAAGGCTATGGCCGCTGGGGGTATCGTGGGTTACGCTGGCCCTGAAGGCTCGTCAGTGGGTAAAAAACCTCTGGATGCAGACGCACAAGCTGAACTCCAAGAAGCACAGCGTACGGGCGACCGTAACGCCATGATGATGACCATCAAAAAACTGGCCGCTGCTGGTTATGACGTTGCCACATTACTTCCTCGCGGGGTGTTGGGCGCAGCGGAATCTGTTGTCCGTGGTGTGGCTGATTCCCGTGTAGGCCGTGCGTTGGGCTTAGATGCAATACCCAAATTGCCCGAAGCAGTTTTTGGTGGCGACCGCACCAGTATGACTCCTATGATGGACAAAGTTCGCCGTGAAGAACAAGCGGCTGGCCAACCTCCACCTCCTGCTCGCCCCACTTCGGTATCTGAAGCACAAGCAACCGCCGCCGCTGGCCCCCAAGCCGCCGTGCCGCCTCCCGCCGCCCCTCCCGCTCCAAGACCCCCTCCCGCCCCCGGTGCCCCTCCCGCTCCAAAACCCCCCGGCCTGCCCGGCCTGCCCGGTGCTGCTGGTGCTGCTGGTGCTGCTGGTGCTCCCCCACAGGTTCCACTTGGTACCGTTGGCCCTGCCAATGATTTTGGTCGAAAGCTGGAAGCCGCTGCGCTTAAAAATGCAGAGATTGACCCTGCTGCCCGTCAGCTTGAAGAAGAAAAGCGTATTGAAAACCGTATGGCCCTCACGCCTGAGCAACGCAAGGTGTACGAGGAAGGTATTGGCGGTCTTCAGAAGATGTACAACGAGCAGTACGACCCTGAGCGTCAGCGCCAAGAAGGTCTCAAACGCGCCCTGATTGGTGCGGGTGGCCGCCGTTATGGTGAGTTTGCTGGCGCAGCCACGGCTGGCATGAACTACGACGAGAAGCAACGCGCCGCCAAGCTCAAAGAGTTTGGGGATGTGCAGAACGCTCGCACCGGCCTCATCGGTATTGACCGCGCAAACGTCAAAGGTGGCATTGAGGGTGGCCAAAAAGCCTACGAGCAATCCAGCATAAGCCAACGTCAGGGTCTGGATTCTGGCCGTGGCTTGTACGGTGAGGATGTTAGATCCCGCGACTCTTTGTACAGCACCAACGTGACTTCACGGGACAAGGCGCTCGACCGCGAAATTGACAAACTCAAAGTGCAAGCCACAGCGGAGTCCAATCGGATTGCAAGTGAAAACTTGTCGTTTGATAAGGCACGAACCATCTACGCAACCACTCTTAATAAAGTGGAGCAGTTGGAACGCAATCTGGAAAAAGATTTTGCGTCAGGCCCGTTGGGTATGTTGATGATGCAAGACCCTGCTAAGTTGAAACCCGAAGACAAGAATCGTCTGGATATCGCTAAACTGGAACTTGAGCAGAAGAAAGCCAAGATTCGCAAGGAACTGGAGCCCGTGCTTGAATCGGCACGCCAGAAACTTGGCGTGACAGGTAGTAACTTATCCGCAAGCGACAAAGCCTTGGTGGACAAATACGCGAAAGGTAAGTGACATGGACTTGCAGAATGTGCTGACCGCACTGCGAAATGCGGATGCGGCGGGTGATACTCAAGCCGCCCAACGGTTAGCACGGATTGCACAATCCATGCAGTCGGCCCCCCAAGAGGACGATATTGAATCACGTCTACAAAAGCTACGCGCTGAACGTGAGGAATTGCTCAAGCCAAAACCTACTGTCGGTGGAAACATTAAAGAGTTTGGCAAGGGGTTGGTTCCCGGTGCAATCAACCTGCTTGAGTCCGCAGGTACTGGTATCAGCGCACTGCTGCCCGATGACACGGAAAAGGCTGCACGCGAAAAAATCAAAGAGCTTGCTGGTCTTGCCAAGAAGCCATTTGAGGCTGGTGCTGGCTATGAAGACTCTGTTGGTCGCAAGCTGGGTGAAGGCTTGGGCTCTACCCTACCGTTCTTTGCCGCTGGCCCCCTTGGACTGGCTGGCCGTGTTGCCGCTGGTGGTCTTGGTGTTGCCGCTGGCGCTGGCGAAGCACGTGAGTCTGCCGAAGCCAAAGGTGCCACAGGTGAAGAACGGCGTCTGGCTACCCAGCTTGGTGCGCCTACTGGTTTGCTCGACTTACTGGCACCCCAGATCAAACCGTTCAAGAGCCTCATGGTTACCGCCGCCGCCCGTGGCGGCGTTGAGGGCGTAACTGAAGCCGCACAAAAGGTTGCCCAGAACTTGATTGCGAAGGGCGTGTACGACCCCCAGCAGGAAATCCTTGTCGGCTCTGGCGAAGAAGGTGCCTATGGCGCTGGAGTCGGTGCATTGGCCAGCTTGATCATTGACATGACCATTGGCCGCAAGGCTCGTCGCGCATCGTTGGGGCTGGATAAAGAAGCACCTGCACCTGAGACCAAGGCACCCGAGCAACAATTGCTGGGCTACACCGCCGAGCCGTTTACCCCTGTGGCGTTGCCTGACGGCTCTGTCATCACAACCAAAGCCGAATACGACGACTACCTCAAGTCCAAACAAGGCACTGCACGGCAACGCGAAGAAGACCTACGCACCTCCGACCCGCTGGCTGGCTTGTCGTCGTTTGACCGCAACCTTGCACGCCGTGGCAAAGAAGCCGCACTTGCAGAGACTTTTGGGCAAGAACCTAAAAAGGGCCAACTTGACCTGCCGGGAGTTGAGCGTGCTGACGGAACCGTAGAGGTGCCCGGACGTGGCCGTGTCGCTCCTAAAACAACGGAAGAAGGCACAGAAGCTAAACAACCTACAACCTACCCCAAAACACTCAGTGCTCAGCAAGTCGTAGAAATGACTGATGAGCAACTGCAAGCACAAATTTACAACACCAATCTACGAGATAAAGACTGGCAACTTGTAAAGAACGAAATAGAGTCTCGAAAGACAAGACCGGGTAGGAAAGATACTCAAACCCGCGACATGATCGACGAGTTGGAAAGCCAACAACTTGAGCAGTTGCAGAAGGCTGACGAAGAAGCCAAGGTTCGTGGAACTCGGGAAGAAGCCCGCGCAATCGCTGAGAAAGAGCGCCTGAAGTTTGAATCCGAACTTGCCGAATTGACCGGCACTATGGAACGCAAGCAAGAAAAAACATCTCAGGACACACGCCTCCAGTTGCTGTTGCCAATTGTTGAGTCTGATGTCAAAAACATCCCCAAAGCATTTGTTTTGGAACTCAAGCGTGAAGGCATCACCAACACCAACCTTACCGAGCGTGAGCGCAACCTCATCAACCGTGCCTATGACATCCGTTTGGCAGAAGCACCTGTGGTTGAAGCTGAGCCTGTCGTGCAAGAGCCCGAGGAGCAAAAGAAAGAACTGCGATCCATCGAGTCGCTCATACCTGAGAAGAAGTCACAGCGTGAACCTGAACAGATGGGTTTCCCCGGCATGGGTAAACCAAAGGGTGCCGCACCCCAAGCCTTCTCCGAGGAGGAGATTGCATCTCAGGAAGAAAAACCGTTTGCTACTGTGCTGTCACCGGAAGTGTTGGCCAAAGCTGGCCTACCCAAACAGTCTGGGTTCTACAAGCAGTTGCTCAATATGGACATGGCCGACACGGCCCAGCAACCCGTCGTTGCAAACATCTTTGGCCGTATTAGGGAAAATCCTAACTTATCCACAGGTACTAAAGATGCGGTTGAAAACTTAGCAATGCAAGCGTTTGGTGGTCTTGCCAAACAAGGTGACATGTTTGTACCCGCGAAGCCAACCAAGGCTACCAAGGAAAGTAAGAAAGATGAACCCACAACAAAACTCGCAGCCACAAAACCCGCTAAGCGAGGACGTGATAAGGACGCAGGAGATGTCGCTGGAGGAACTGGAACTCGCGCTGAAGATCGCAAAGAGGGCGGTGCAAAGGACGAGCGCACTGGAGCCCCTGCTAATACCAAGCGAACTGAAACATCTAAGCCCACTGGATTGGGAGATCGTGGGAAACCTGCTGATAACGCTGGAAGTCGAGCGGGCGTGGAGCCCAGTGCACTGAAGAAAGCCGAACCAAAGGCCGAGGCCAAAGCTGAGCCAAAAAAGGTTGAAGCTAAGGGTAAACCCGAAACTAAAGCTAAGAAGGACAAGGCTAAGCCATCTACCGCATTCGGTGCATACGGACAAGTGATGGAAGTTGAGAGCCGGTCTGACGCGCTTGACTATCTGGCCTATGACATGTACGTGGCCATGTTTGAAAAGCACAAGTTGCTAAAGCGCGTTGACAAGCTCAACGACATCACCACACAGTTGCGCACCGGCATCCCTGTTGACGACATCGCTTTTGGGCGTACAGGCACGACCTCGATTGTTCCGCTGAGCGGCGGTGAGTACGCCAGAGCATTCTATGAATCCTTGTCGGCGGCTGACAAAAAGGCACTGGCCAGAAAGATGCTGGACTACTTTGGTAATTCCGAAGCAGAGGTGCGCCGAGGTGTTAATCAGTTCAACACCCAGCAAAAATTGTCTTTTGCCATCAAGGAACAAATGGACGGCGACGAACTGGAACTATCCCGCGATGCGGTGGTGCTGGCGCTTCCGTTGCACCCTGCTATCCGCAAGATGGTAAAAGCTGGTGATCTGCGTGGAGCCCTGACCATGTTGGGTTCACAAAACCTTGGCCGTGCATCCGAAGTTGCCAAAAAATTGGCTGGCGCAATTGGCAAAACCAAAGTCGATCTGGAACCCATGCTTCTCAACGCCGAAGATGTCCCAGTCCCCGGCCTATACGACCCCAAGACAGACACCATCAAGCTGGACGAGAAAGAAGGTTTAAACCTTCACGTGCTATTACATGAAGCGGTACATGCCGCTACATCACATGTCATAGGCAACAAGTCACACCCTGTAACTAAACAACTTACAGAGCTTTACAACAACGTCAAAGATTCGCTGGACACAGCGTACGGCGCACAGTCTTTGGATGAGTTCGTTGCCGAGGCATTCAGCAACCCCGAGTTCCAGCAACAGTTGGCGGCAATCAATCCCAAGGGTGAGGCAATCACTGCATGGCAACGCTTCATGCACGCCATCCGCAACTTTGTGCGGTCAATCATGGGTAAAGAAACCAAGGGTATGGGCTCCGCACTCGACGCCTCTGATTCGTTGATCAACACCATCTTGTCGCCTGCACCTGAATCTCGTGAGGCAGGCTCGTTGTTCTCGGCATCGTTGTTGGGTAAAAGCTCCGCAGTCTTCAAGACTCTGGACGACCGAATCCTGTCAATGCCTGCGCTGGATAACAAGATCGTTGGCGGCATCTATGAGTTGTTCCGCGAGGGTGTGCCTTCCGCTGTCCAGAAGTTGGTGCGCCGTAGCCTACCGCTCAATGCACTGGTTGAGGTTGCCAAGAAAGACATTCCAATGGCTCCGCGCCTTGACGAGTTGGAGAAGCTGTGGAACGGTTCAATTGACAAGCGCAAACGCGCTACCGAAGCCACCATGAAGCGCATCCAGAACTGGCTCAAAGGCAACCCTGAGAAAGAAGCCATCCTGAACGATGTCATTGCCACCAGCACGCTGGAGCAGGTTGACCCGTCCAAGCCCCGCGCCGACTACAAGGGCAAGCAGTCCGAGAGCGGTAAAGATAAACAACAGGTGTGGGATGAGTTGCAACCTCAGTGGGCCGCGCTCAAAGATGAGGGCCAGAGCGTCTATAAACAGATGCGCGACACGTACGCCAAGACCTACGAAGACCTGCTTGATCTGATGTTTAACCGCATCGACTCCTCTGTGAAAGACAAGGAAGATGCCAAAAAGCTCAAGACTGAAATCTACCAACGCCTTGCCACCAAGGGCAAGATTGAGCCGTACTTCCCCCTGACACGTAATGGTGACTATCGCTTGGCATACGACGGCAAAGGGCGCGATGGCAACGTAGAGCATTTTGTTGAACACTACGAGACTTCGGTTGAGCGGGAGCGTGCCATCAAAGAGTTGGAAAAAGAAGGGGGCGCAAAAAACATTACGCGCTTTACTGGCAGTTCCAATAAAACGTACAAGGATGCACCTCCAACATCCTTTGTGAACTCTATCTTGCGTACGCTTGAAGCCAACAAAGTTGATCCAGAAGTCACCGATGAGATCATGCGTACGTTCTTGTCAACGCTACCTGAGTCATCGTTTGCTCAAGCGTTCCGCAAGCGTAAAAACACACCCGGCTTTAGCTTCGATGCAACCTCTGCGTTCTTCACACGCTCCATGGGTATGTCGCACCAACTGGCCAACCTTGAGTACAGCGGCAAAATGTACCAACTGCGTGATGAGATCAACGAACACGTTAAGACAACAAATAACACCGAGGCGGCCCGTGGTCTGGCCGATGAGTTGAACAGCCACATCCAAACGCTGGTCAGCCCCAACATTTCCCCATGGTCAAAAATTATGACCTCCACTGCGTTTAACTGGACGCTGGGGTTCAACGTATCCTCTGCACTGGTAAACATGTCACAGGTGCCACTGGTGATGATGCCTTACCTTGGTGGTAAGTACGGCTATCCCGAAACTATGAAAGCCATTGGCTCGGCCACCCGTCTGTTCTTTGGTAGCGGCCTCAAGCGCAACGCCGAGATGACGGTGCCCACCGCTGACGGCAAATCCAAGATTGAGGTCAGGGCTGGCTTCTCGCTGGACAACTACGACTTTGACGCCAAAGGGGTGCCAGAGAACGTCAAGCGCCTCAAGGAGTTGTCGCAGATCGCCGAGGACTACGGTTTGCTCAGCCGCTCGATGACGCATGACATCTTGGACATGGACGAGAAGTCCACGCCTTTGAACCGTGTGAACGCATGGTCTGGCTTCATCTTCCACCATGGCGAGCGCATGAACCGCCAAGTTTCCCTGATCGCATCCTACGAACTTGAGCTTGACCGGATGGCCAAGGAGGGTGAGAAGATTGACAGTGCATCACGCACCGAAGCGGCCAAACGCGCAATCCAAACCACTGAACTGATGAACGGCGGCGCGTCCGCAGGTAGCGCACCTTTGCTGGCCAAGAATTCAATTGGCAAGATCATGTTTATGTACAAGCGGTACGGTGTTTCCATGTACTACATGATGTTCAAGACGGCCCGTGAAGCCATGAAGTCCGAGGACAAGAAAGTCCGCGATGCCGCTATGCGCCAAATTCTTGGTATCTACGCCTCCGCTGGCATGATGGCTGGGGTGCAGGGTCTGCCCATGTTTGGCATCTTGGCCGCTGTCTACAACTTGTTCAAGGGTGATGATGAGGATGACGCTGAGACCGCCGTACGTAAGTATCTTGGCGAGGGTCTGTTCAATGGCGCGGTCAACTACCTGACTGGTACGGCCATCGCCAACCGTATCGGCCTGTCTGACCTGCTGATCAACAGCACCGGATACCGTGAGCAAGACAACGCTGTGCTGGCGTTCTTGCAACTCATGGGTGGCCCAGTCTACGGCGTAGCCGACCGACTACAACAAGGTGCCAAGCTGATCAGTGAGGGTGAGACTGAACGTGGTCTGGAGCGCATGCTCCCCGCAGGTATTGCCAACGGGTTTAAGGGTATTCGCTTCGCAACCGAGGGTGCCAACACCCTGCGCGGTGACCCAATAGTTGGGGAAATAAGCACGGCCAACGCATTTGCACAAGCGTTTGGGTTTGCACCTGCCGAGTACACCCGCCAGTTGGAGATCAATGCGTCCCTCAAAAACATTGAGCGTCGTGCCACCAAGGAACGTACCAAGATGTTGCGCGATTACTACATTGCCGCACGAAACGGCGACTCCGATGGCATGAGTGATGCAATTGAGGACATCATGAAGTTCAACAGAGCGCATCCCACTGCGGCAATTACGCCCGAGACTATCCAGAACTCGATGGCTCAACACATGAAAACATCGCAAGAGATGTATCACGGTGTGACTCTAAACAAGAAGCTCCGTCCTGAGTTGTTAGAGAATGCGTCCGAGTACGACAACGGGCTGTTGGACTGATAAAAAAACCCCCGCTTTTTACGGCGGGGGTTAAACTCTTTCAAAGGAGAACGAAGTGACAGGCAAGCTGTCGCGGTAATACTATCACAAGCGTCTCCAAATGCGAACCCCCCAGCGCCCATCTTCAATGCCGGGACGATAGTGAACAACCCACTCCCACTGACTTGTTATCTGATGAATCTGACGTACAAGCTCCAGCGTATTCACGCAAGGGATGAACACAGAGGCACCCGCTGGGAACTTGTCCCAGCGAACAACGATACGCACCCCATCGGGTGCAAGGTCGTCAATCCTGACTCTGTTTCTCGAACAGCGCGGCGGTTGTTGCCAGAGCTTGCTCAGTTTCATCGTCCATAAACCCTGTGCAGTCCAGAACCAAAACATCGGTAGGGGGCATGTTGATGTGGGTGCCCTTACCGAGTCGAACCTTGGCTTTGATTGCCTTGGTGCTTCCCGTTTTCAAGCCGTCAACAAACCCAGCGTAGTTGATCTGTTGCTTGCCGCACCATGACTTCAGCGGCTTGATCAGCAGGTACAGCTTCTTCACATCGTACTCATACCGCGCAACAAACTGCCCACGGGGGGAGCCGTCAGGCACAATGATCTTGTCAAGCACCCCGGCGGTATTACGTGCGTCATCCGTTGACTTGATACGGAGCATGTTGTTGTAGTTCTCCGCCATGTAGTCGGTCAGTTGAGCCTCTACATTAACGTTCATCTCGCCCACCATGGCTTTGGCCTCGGCCATCACTTTGACAATCCACTGCACAATCGGCGCAATCTGCCAAGTAATTAAGCCAGCTTTCTTGGCCAACATCAAACCTGCGATGGTGCGTGAAGCCAAGGCAGACCAGTAGCGATTCTCAGCAGACAGGCTCGACGCCGCATCAAGTTTGCGTTGCACCGTCATGGCAAGTTCTTTGACCGCATCCAAGTTGTTCAAGATGTATTGGATGTAGAGCACCCCCGCATGCCCAAAGTTGTCCTTGATGTCGGTGCTAAAAACATCGGTCTCGGACTTGGTAGCAAACTTCACAGGTTCGACTCGGTACTCCAACACACGCTGGGCTTCTGCTTGTGGCAGAGCCTTGAACAGTGCGATACGCTCAAGCATTGATGTGTTGCCTGTGGTGCCAAACAAAGTCTTCCAAGGCTTACCCCGTACGCGCTCCACGTTGCCTTTTGGCCCCATGCGGTTGCGTTGTAGGCCGCTTGGCAGTTGATACGCCCAGTCAGACAAGTCTTGCGGCTTGGTGTTGGTCATCTCGTCCATGTAGCAGACGATGTTCTTGTACACCTCGGCACGGTTCATCTTTGAGTTGAACGTGTCACGCTCTTGCATCACCAACAGATCGGGGTCACCCCAAATAGATGCACCTGCGTACATGGCTGTGGTTTTGCCCAAACCGGAGCCCTTGCTCCATGCGTGAAAGGCGGCGGCGTTGATCGGTTGAAACTCCATCAGGACAGAGCCCAGCGATAGCCCAAACATGAATTGGTGCAACTCCATGTCCGGTTGGTTGTAAAACTCCATAGTCTGCTTCCACTTCTCCAACGTGCCTTTGGCTTTGAAGATTGGAAACAGCCCCACGGTAGCGGCGGATGGTGAACTTACCTCAACACGGTCTTTGAAAACTTCCATGTTGCCGACAACGAACGACTCGTGTGAGTCATCCTTCCACCCAAATTGCCGACATGCTTCGTCGGCTTCAGAATTAAACTGTAACTCGTTTACCCATCTCATCGTGTACTCCATCAGTTCTTGTACGTTCAGGACTGCCACACCCTGTGCCGCAAGTTGTTTGCGAAACTCATCCTTCGTACCCACAGCAGTTAATGGCAACGTGAATTCACGTACGCCGTCCTTGGGCAAGTGCAAGCGCATCACCAACGACTCACCTGCTTCGGGGTCTTTGACGCGCCGTATGACGTATAAATCATTGAAATAGACCATCACATCTTTGTCTTCGCCCTCTTGGTTCTTGGAATGCTTGAACACCCCACCACTCTTACCCCTAAAGTACGGGTGCGGGTACTTGGGGATGACGTATCGAATTGGCGTAGCCGCAGTCACGTCCAGTGGTTTTTGAATGACAATGTTGTCGGACTCGTCAGCTTCCTCTACCTCACGCCCGAGGGAGATCGGTGACTTAATCTTGCCCCAGTGCTTGCACTCTCGGCAGACACCTGCACGATACTCATCAAAACGTGTGCACAGGTATGGGCCTTTAATCAGGTCAACCTTCTGCTCAGTCCCTTCGGGTGTGTACTCAGGGTGCTTGGCAGAAATCTTGTGGATTGCTTTACCACCGTCAACACAGAACTTGGCAATCGACAACCCTGCTCTCCACAAAGGCTCGGAGATGTTTGGCTGATTGTTGACAACTTCTTTGAGTTGTTCGCACCCAGTGCCGCTCATGGTCTTAATCAGGATAGTCTTAAAGCGGCTCACAAAACTGCCCGACAGGGCTTGCATCATGGCATCTTGCTGGCTTGGTGTGTACTTCTTTGGGGGCACCAAGATTGATGAGTCATCCCCCATCAAGTCACGGAACACATCAAACTCAATTGCCGCACCTGCTTCACCCACTATCACCACGGGGGCAGGGGGGTCGGGCTTGTGGTTGTGCGTATTGGGCACTCGCAACACACGCGCCGCATCTGCTGGCACGGCAGGGTCATTGCGCATCCCATGCTTTGTACACAGGCGTTTGAATTGCTCGGCAACAGGCACCCATGCTTCCCTTGAAACCGGAGCAGTCAGCGGCCAATACACGTGGATACCACGTCCTGAATTTACAAGGGTCGGGCGCGGTAGCTTGAGTTCTTTACAGAACGTGCGTAATGCGGCAAGAGCTTCGCTCTGTGTCGCGTAGTCTTTTGTTGGCCCACAGTCAAGGTCAAGAAAGAATGATCTAAGTTGTTTTACGTTGGGTGCCTTACGCGACCCAGCTTGGTCAAAGGTGCCCAACGCAAAATAAGCGTCATACCCTTCAGCATCTAAATTGTGAGCAGCATGGATTGCGGCATCAAGGTTGTCATAGAACTTTTGCACCTTGCGTTCATCGGATAGCCGATAAGCAAATATGCAGTAGTACCCTTCGTCCCCCAGCACCGACTCCAGAAATTTTTTTGTTTCCATAGCCGCCAGTTGTTAGAGTGAATGAGATAACCGAAAAGAAAGGGTGGGGGGCGACCCCACCCTAAAACAAATCAGTCGTCCCAATCTCCAACGATGTCGCTCAACTCAGACTTCGACTCAGCGGCAGGTGCAGACTTCTTGGTAACCTTGATCGGCTCAGCCACTTCTTCAGCTTCAACCTTTGCGGCTTTCGGTGCAGTCTTGGCAACGATCTTCTCGTAGGCAGGGCCATCTTCTTGCTTGGCCAACTCACCCATTGGCAACGTACCCTTTGGTGCAGGAATCACGCCGTCCATCTGAGATACGTTCAAGGTGATTGCCTTGATGGTGTCGGGATGATTTTGCAACTTCACTGCGGTTGCGAGTTCTTCTTCCTCAAGCGCACGGACAGGGCTGAACACCAACTTGGGAGTGGCGCTGTCGATGTCGAAACGCATCTCGGTCACGATAGAAATCGCGGGAGTGTTGTATGCCTTGAGGTGACGGCCATAGGCTTGCAATGGCATCTTCTTACCCTCGGCATCGCCAAACACAGATGTTGATGGCAGTGTGACTTGGTACACGGCTTCTTTGTGCAACTCGCCATCAAGTGCCACGGCAATACGTTGTTGAAAACGGCATGCGCGGGTGTCGCCTTGACCGGAACCCTTGATGTGTTGTTTGCAGTCTTTGCAAAATTTTGCCTGTCGCTGATCTTCGGGCACAGCGGTATCGGGGCTTTGTGTGTCGCTCGACCAGCATGTGGGCTTGGTCTTTGCACCCTTGACGTAGGTGCCCTCAAAAAACATACGCGACACAGGTGCGGCGTTGATCAGGATGACTTTCATGGAGCGTTCCTCGCTCACACGAACTTCTTTACCGCCAACGTATTCGCGGAATGCACCGCCTTCAATGCTGATGCGTTTGTTGCCACTGCCACCACCCGCAAGGGTACTTGTCAGGCTGTCCTCCACACCACTCAGCAAAGCAAGGGCGGCGTTGTTGGGTTTTCCAAACAGGGTCATTTCGTTACTCATCTTCGTTTCTCCAGTTAAATATCTTCGTCAGGGTTATTGAATGCCAATTCAAGTTGAACAGGCAGTTTGGGGTCTACGGCTTTTGGTGCTTCCGGTTCGTCCTTGGGTACGCTTGACAGGGCTTTCACCACCGCAGGTACGTTAAAGCGGTATGTGTTACCGATCTTTAGATACGTGTCTTTGGGGATGTAGCCCTGTCGTACCCATGCACGAACAGTCGATACCGAAACCGTAAACTGTTTGGCCAAGTCTTCGATTGGCACAAAAGGTTCACTCATCATTTTCTCCGTACGGTTATGGTGTATTCGCTATCCACATTGAGTCCCGGTGGTAGCGTGTCAGGGTTGGCCTCAAGGAACTCTTTGAGGTTCGTTTGGTGAAGGCGCTGGTGCAGTAACTGCGGCGCATTGTGTTCAATGATGAACTTGTGCATGGACTCCCAGTCGTTTGTCCAATAGTCCACCTTGGTGGTGCGGTAAAACAAGCCTTCGCCTGTACGTACGCTGTCTACGTTTTGCTCTTTACAGAACTCCAAAAGGGCGGACTTCACTTTGTCCATCTGCGCTTTAAGTTGCTTCTCCTCAGTCTCGTAGGCGACACGCATCTCATCGTGCTTGGCCTTCATCTTGAGGTACACCTTGACCAGCTTCTCGGGGGCTACGGCAGGGGTTGCGGGGGTTGCTTCGTCTGTCACTTCGTTCTCCAGTTGTTGTTGGGGTTCTTATTATAGTGGCGTTTTGCCACTTATTCAAGTATTTCTTTGTAAAGATCAACTATTTTTGAGTGAACGTCGATTTTATTATCCAATAAGTTGTAAACGTGTCTTTCTACACCTGAACCTACCAGTTGTACCACTGTGGAGGGGTGACGCTGACCCGAACGGTGGACTCGGGCGTTGGCTTGGGCGTAGGTCTCAAGGGAGGATGTCGGCCCCCACCACACCACGGTATTGGCCGCTGTGAGGGTCACGCCGTGGGCGGCGGCTTGGGGTTGGATGACAAGCACCTTGGTGCCCTCGGGCTCGGTCTGGAAGCGATTAAAGATGTCGGTGCGCTTGTGCACGGGCACGTCCCCACTGATCACCTCGGTCGTGTATCCGTCAGCATTGAGTTTGTCGGTCAGGATGCTAATCACATGCTTGAACGGCACGAACACGAGCACTTTCTGACTGGACTCGTCAATCACCTCGGTCAGCACGTTGTAGCGGTTCTTGATGTCGAACTCCAAGGTCTCGCCTGAATCGGAGTACACCGCACCACAAGATATTTGCAGGAGTTTGCTCATGTTCACGGCAGCGTTAACTGACGTAATCTCTTCCCCTGCGGCCTGCACCACCATGCGACTCTTGAGCATGCCGTAGTAGCGTTCCTGTTGCTTTGTCAACTCGACTCGGCGCTTAACGTACGTCATCTCAGGCAAGTCAAGGCACTCATCCTTGGTGTATCGGATGGCGGGTTGTAAACACTCAAACACGGTCTGTGTGGCGGTCTCTTTGGCAAGCCAACGAAAGTTGTTTAGCTTGATCATCACCATGTCGCGGAAGGTTGTGTAGAACTTGGGGACACCCTGTGGATTGACTAATTTTGCAAGCCCGTACGCATCGAGCGGGGACTGAGCGGCGGGGGTGCCTGTCATCATCCAAAGCCATGTCTCAGCCTTGACCAGTGAGTTCAGCACCTTCCATCGCTTGGTCTGTACGTTCTTGTATGCGTTGGCCTCGTCAATCACAATCAGATCAAAGCCACCCTTGGCAATGTCCTCGGCAACAATCTCCACGCCGTCATAGTTGATGATCACAAACTCGGCAATGCCGTTGATGATGGCCTTGCGTTTTTCTTTTGAGCCGTACGCTATGTCAACTGATCGGTGCATGGCGAACTTGAACAGGTCGGCTCTCCACGCTGAATCCATGATTGACAGAGGGCAAATCACCAGCACCCTGCGAATGCGTTTCTGTTTCAGCAGGTAGTCTGCCGCCCAAATGACTGACCCTGTTTTGCCTGTGCCCTGCTCGTTCAAGCAGAACGCACGGCGGTTCATCGTGAGGAATGCGGCTGTTGTCTTCTGATGGTCAAACGGCTTGTACTGGCCGGGCCAATCGTAGCGTCCCATGATGGGGGATGGCACGTTTTTCACGCGCAGATTCTTGAGGACTTGCGCCTCATCCAACCCCCAGTGCACGAGCACTTGGTTGTTTGGGAGTTCCCTGCTTTTAGGGATAACTGTAGTGACGCGATGCGGGTTACGCAACGTCAACAACAGAGCCTTGTTGTCAATGATTTCCAATTCGTTCTCCAGCGCAGACGAACAAACTTGGAGCGAAGTGGGTGTCCCACTCGCTCCAGTCGTTGTCGAACTTCTAATCTAACCGAACGCGCAGTGCGCGTCAAGCGGGTTTTTTCCCGCCTTTTTCTTTTGTGCTGTGGCCATTACGGGCACGATTCTTGGCTGGTGCAACGATGCGCAGCCCGTCCTTGTTTGAGCCACCTTTGGATAACATCTTTACGTGGTCGATGTCCTTGCCTTCACGCTTGTCGGCCTTGCCGTTGCCGTTCTCATCGGGAGAACTGGCATCAACTTTTCGCCGCGCACGTTGGCGCTCCATGCGGTCGGGGTGTTCGCCCCGTTCCTTCTGCTTTTGGTACTCGGCCTTGTAGGGTCGGGGGGATTTGGTGTATGGCATTTAATCGTTCCTTCCGTTATGTTGGCATGATAAAACAACACAGTGTCTCTTGCAAAGCCCTGACGTACGGGGGTTCCATACGTTGGTCTCGTAAGCTCTTTTCATACGACCATGGTCGCGTAGCCACTTCTCCCACAGCTTGGGCTCGTCCACGGCTCGGTCGTAGCTTGCCTTGGGGAACTGTTTGGCTATGACAAACAACAGGCCACCCTTGACACGCTTGACTTCAGGAAAGTGCTTGAATACGGCGAGCGCCATCAACTCAAGCTGTCCGGTGTCGGCGTACTTGGCACTCTTTCCGGTCTTGTAATCAACCACCCGTGCAGTGCCATCGTCCTCAAGGATGATCAGGTCAGCGATGCCTCGCCACCACACGTTCGGGTCTTTAAAACCGCACGGCTCTAAGTCTTCGGTCAGCCCCATCTCGTACTCACATAGCTTCTGGCCCTCACGCCGTTTGAGGTTATCCAATGAACTCTTAGCATACGAGAACTGAGGGGGTAGGGGGGTGTCATCACGTATGTAGAACTCAGCCGCCTCGTGAAAGGCGGTGCCGTACAGCAGGTGCTCTGCACCCTGATCTTCTTGGAAGTCTTTGACGACCTTCAAGTGGTAGAACTTCTTTGGACACTGATCAAACGTCTTGATGGACGAGAACGACCATGCGGGTATCTTGACTGTCATGTGTTCCCCCTTGCTCTGATGGCGGCGGCGCATTGGTCACGCACATCAATTTCCTGTTGCATTAATAGGCTTTCACACAGCTTTGCACACGCCTCACGCTCCTCTGCAACCCTGTGCTCCAAACCACGAATCGTGATCTTGAACGCCGTGGCTTCGCAGTGTTTTTCGCAGGTGTTGTTAACTGCAACAATTTTCTCAAGCGCAGTAAGCGCCGCTTGCTTTGTGTCTTTGACGCCTCTGTCGTAGCTTTCCATGATCAGCTTTGTCAACTCTTCTTTTGCTTTCATCGCTTCATCCCCCTCACAAATGTTGCGAACGACTGCACAGTGTCACGACCGAACGGCATGGTGAATTTGGCCTCCAACTCCACTGCAACTTCTTCCAGCGTGTCGTTGCGGTGCAGGTGTACAAACTCAGCGGGGTGGCTGTGTACGTCCATGTGTGCAATCTGCCGCTTGCGGTTGCCGCTTGCGGTTGCTCGAACTTGTTTCATCGCAAGTTCCTCAAATGTTTCGTCCTCTGCGTCTTTCATGTCGCCTCCCTTATGAAAAATAATTTAGCCATGTTTTCAAACTCCACCATCTGCGCCTTGGTGTAAATCTCTGCGTCCCGCACACCTGCAACAATCGTGGTGTAGGTCTTTTTCAAGTTCCATCCATTGCGCACAGCTTCCTGCACAAACAAAGGCCAGTTAACAGTCTTACCTGCTTGGTCTATTCGCATAAGCGCCATCTCAAGGGGTAAGCCCTGCTCTGCATACAGCTTGAACAACTCTGCACCGTCAAAGAATCTGCCGTTCATGTGTCCTCCGGTGGTGTAGCGTGTAACACTGCTTCAAGGTATTTCATTTCAGTTGCGTTCATGGGGCGGCCATGCTCCTGTTTGAATTGGTAAAACACTTTGCCCAGCCGAATCGACCGATCAAACAATTCACCCACATCAGCGCACCCAGTTGCTTTTATCAGGGCTTCAATTTTTGGGCTCATGCCTTCTCCTTTGTGATCTTTGGTTTCCTACGCAGAACATACAGCCAGTATTTAAACGACTTGTGCCCCGCTCTCCACGCACCGATATTGAGTCGGATGGCATACAGGAACACGCCCCACTTGTACGCCCATGCAAGTTCTTTCTGCATTGAATCCCAGTCAGCGTAGTTGCCGTTGCTGTACGTGATTCGGTATCTCATGCTTTCTCCTTCATCCGTTGAATCCGCTCCAGCCTCTTGTGGTGCGCTGTTATGTACACGACATACTCCATGTATGAATACGCTTTATCCCAGTAAGTTCCTTTTGCTTCTTTTGGTGCATCCACAACGCCGTTGTCGGCATCCTGTCGGGCCTTGGCTTCGATGACACGCATCCGTGCATCCCCCACAACTTCCTTGCAGGTGTCAATGTCAAAGCTTTGCGGGGTCATGCGTTCACCTCTTTAAGTTTATCTGGGATGTTGTCTGCGTCATCGGGCTTTGCAATCACAAACCCCAAGCCCAACATTTTCTGCTCTTCGTGATGGGTACAGTGCGGACGGAACACAAACAGGCGCAACGTAAGATCATCTTTGCTGTAATAAATCCTATACCTCACTTGTTCCACGCCCAAAGTTTTGGCAACATCTTCATGGGTAAAACTCTCGGGCCAGTCTTGGTCTACAGTGTCGCGGGTTTTTTCAAAGTAAAAGTCCACCATCTTTTGGCTCATACCTTCTCCTTCAAATAAAAATCCATTGCAATGCGGTATGGGTCAAGCGCAGGTAGGGGGCGGTCGTTGAAGAAATAGTATTTTGGCTTGCTCTCATCTACGCTGGTAACAACTGTCCCATCAACAACGTGGTGATACCTTGTTTCTTCAACCCGAATGGCGTAGCCCTCTGCCTTTGCCACAACCAACTTCAACTCAATGCTTCCAATGGGAATAAAGTGCTTGACGGTGTCTTCTCTTCTAATCAGCTTGTTCATCTGTCATTCCTTTCTTGTTCGTCCATCCAAAACCACAAGCGCATCAGTGCTACCAACACAAGGCCAGCAACCACCACGCCTATGAACCCCAAGATAATTGTTGTTGCAATTGTTTCAGTCATGGCTGATTACTCCAAGGTGCAAGGGGTTGCAAGGCTTGCTGAGCTACCTGCGCGTTACTCCACATTTCTTTTTGTATCGGTTCAACCGACTCCTGTATTTCTCGTACCCGTTGTAGGCAGGTCAGGATGGCAAGTTTCTCTGCGTCCTCATACAGTGCGCCGGTTGACTCGTGCAGTAGCGCATCCATCACTTCCTTGAGAACGTCACGCTTGTCGGCCATCACCCGTTCGGTAAACGTCTTACGCGCCCACTCAATGAACACTTGCGCCGACACATCCGCTTGCCCGTCAAACTTCATCTCCTCGCCGTTGAAGTCAAAGCGCCCAACTTCCTTACCATTCGGCCCGTGGAATAAGATGTTATGGTTCTGTTTCTGCGCTCCAATCTGCACCGCATTCAGCGTTTGTGTTGACGTGTTGTTGATAAGGTATGTGTTGGGGTCAACAGCCCCAATCTGACTCCATGTGTTGTTACTCATTAGCAGTCTCCATAAGATTTACCACTGCCTGACTCACAGTTCACAGGCAGACCCTTTGCCCACTCGGGCACCCATCGCATGCACTCCTCAACGTACTGCGTTGCGGGTATAACTTGCGCGTCCGGTACGCACACAGCAATCGCGTCATGCACAGTCAGCACAACCTTGTATCGCTTACCAATCTTTAGCATCTGCTCAGCAATGATGCAACGTGCAATGGCTTGGCACACGTTCTCAATCACCTTGCCGCCATAGATACGGGTGCGACCCTTGCGTGTCTTGTAATGGAACTCGATACCCTTCTCGGTTTGGTCAAACTTCAAGTCGTCGTAGCGCATCAGCAGACCCGAGGGCAAGCGGATAGATGACTCACTGGGCACCACCTCAAGCACGGCTGCCCGGCCAAGCGGTGCGAGGTCACCACGTGACATGTTTACAAGAGCGTTCTGAGCCTGACGCCACAGCCTCACCACGGAATCGTTGGTGCGGCGATAAATGTCAATGATGCGTCTTGCTTCGTCAACGTCCACCTCCACGCCAAAGGTCTTGAGTTGGGCTTGGAACTTCACGGCACCCATGCCATACCCTGCACCAAGGATTGTGGTCTTACCCACGAACCGCTCGTCCTTGCTGATCTCAAACTCGGGCTTGCCGTAGATAGCCGAGGCCATCTTCTTGTACACGTCCTTACCCTCAGCAAAAGCTGTTACCAAGTCATTCTGTTCCGACAGCCACGCCAGCACCCGCGCTTCGATCTGTGCAGAGTCAGCGTCAATGATGGTGTAGCCCTCGGGCGCAATGATCGCCTTCTTGAGCTTGTTGCCGTTGTCGCCACGGCTTGGCAAGTTCTGCATGTTGATCTTGTCGTCCCCACCGAACCGTCCAGTGTGTGCGGCGTAGTAACGAATCGGTACAGGCAACTTGCCACGCTTGGAGATGTCAATGAACCGTTGGGTGCGGGTCTCTTCAAGCGTTGACTTGGTGCCCAAGCGGGCGGCGACAAGTGTCTGCACCCTGACATCTTCATGGTCAGCAAGGGCTTTGAACTCCTCGTCACTCTTGGCAAACGCATAGGTCTGCTTACCCGTGGCGGGGCTTGTCTTCATCGGGGGCTCTACACCAAACGAGCGGAGCAGTTCAGCAAACTTCTCATTGCTCATCAGTTCAGCCTTGTCCACACCCGAGGATGTCAGCAGGTCTTCCTTCATCTGCTTGATGCCGATGAGGTGTTGTTGCAACATGTCGCCGTCCAGTTCGAGTATGGGGTCGATGAACATGCGCAGGGTCTGATCAATCACACGCAGTTCTTGCTTGGGAAAATCCTTTACCAAGATGGTAAAGAGTTTGTGGGTGAGTTCTACATCGTTGATGCAGTAGTCACCGTACCGTGCGAGTTCGTCGTCGCTGAAGTTCAGTCGTCTTTTGCCGAGGGCGTTAACGACTTCGGTTCCTTTTTCCCCGAGCCCATACCGCTCAGTAAGAGCTTTAAGCGAACCCCCAACTTCCACGCCGTGAAGGGCACGGCCCATGCACAGAGTGTCAAGCCAACCCCGAGGATTAATACCGAAACGCCAAGACAGGATAGCCCCGTCAAAAAGGGTGTTGTGCGCCAAGACAAACCCCCGCTCCCATTCAAAATTGCTCTGAAGCCACTCTCCGATTTGTTTATTTGTTCCACTTGCCCACTCCGTTTCTTGGTTGTTAATCTTCACACCTACGCCGATGACTTCAAACATGTCAGAGCGTATGTATTCTTCCGTTGTGATTTTCGACAGCGAGTAGTCGCGGTCGTAGTACGTTTCAAAGTCAATCGTTATTAAGTCCATCTTGCACCTGTGTTGTTGGGAAATACGAATTCATCACTTCGCGGTAATCAAATTCTTCGGTGAAGCAATCCGCAATGCCCACCAACTCAGTGCCCTGCCGCACCACGGCATCGTTGTACACAAAAACATGTGTAGGCACAACCAGTCGGTCATGCACAAAGTCGTGCCCATCTAACGTGGCTCTCCAAATGCCACTTGTCCTGACCTTGGATGATTCGGGCTCACGTGCTTGCACCAAGCCCCAATGCTTGAGGTGCCCGATAGAGTTTGAGCGCAACATGAACAGTGGCACGTTGTCACGTGTGTTGACCCATCCGTTCTCTGCCCCCGCTGACATGCTCACAAGCCATGCCAGTGAACGCGCCATGCCGCCAGTCAGCTTGACCTTGTTGATCTTGCCCCACCGATCACACACGGGGCAGTACCCACCCTCGGTCTCTATTACGTTGCGCCAGTTGTGGCGTAGTGTTGCTTCTTCTGTCATCTTCGTTTCTCCTGTTATGTTGTTAAGAGTTTTCTAACACTTCATTCAACTTCAGCATGTAGTGTCTGCACTTGTCAGCATCAGGGCTGTCCTTCTTGCCCTGCCTCATGCTGTACTTAATGATGTTGCCTTTGAGAAACCCAATGAATTCCTCTCGGGTCAACACTGACGCCATCACATGCCATGGTTGTACCTCCATAGTTTTGTAATGGTCGCCACCTGCTTGCATGTCATCTGCGTTCATATTAATGCCTCCTCGTATTCATCCAATGTTTGTATCTTGTGCTTGCGTCCCCACTTCGCCAACTCTTTCGGGCACACCGTCCCGAAAGGCCAACTTGGATACGGCAATGATGCGTTCCAGTGTGACTTTGAATCGTGCGTTGTCATCAAGTGCTCGGTCGAGTTCTTGTTGCAATCGTTCATTACGTGCCCTCATCAATCTGTTTTCACTTTCTAATTCAGCGACCATAAGGTCAAGGTTTCTTTCATCATCTGTCATGGTTTCTCTCCACAATAGGGCGCATCCTGCGCTGTTTATATTCATCGTCCACGATCTTGAATGCACGTTCCATGTCTTTGACCGTGATCACGTCCATCTGTGCATCGTGCAGTTCCATCAGCGTGTTCAGGGCTCTCATCTCCTCCGAGCGTAGGATGAAGCGGCCTATCGGTGCACCGCGCTTACCCACTGCATGTAGAGCATCAAGCCCCGTACTCACCTCTGTTGCATAGTCACGCCCAAACCCCATGCGGTACAACGCTTCCACAAAGTTGGCCATGGGTATCAGCGTGTCCATGTCCTCACGTGTTGCCTTGCCTTGCGTCAGGTTGGCCATGGCCATGTGGTTCTTGATCTTCAGGTCAATCAAGAAGTTGTCATGCCTCGCCACAGGGGTCATGCCTTCGATCAGGTATGCCATCGGATTCATGATTACCCCCTTGGGTCGGTACTTGCTACGCTTGCGCATTACCAGTCATTCCTTTCAATGCCTTGCATCATGATGTGCACATCCTCGATGTTGTCCTCGTTGACCACCATCGCAATACCACCCATAGCTTTGATGCTGTCTAAGTTCTTTTGTTGCAACGGTGTTGGCTTGTTCTTGCCAGCCTTGCACTCGATGCCAAAGAACTTGCCGTGGTAGCACCCAACAATGTCAGGCACCCCACTGCCGCCATACCCGCCAGTGACGGGGTAGAAGAAGTAAGCGCGATGTTCCTTGAGAACTGCCACAACCTTCTTCTTGACTTTGACCTCGGGCGTATCAGCCACGGAACCACCCCTTGACTCGTTGCCACAGGGTAGGCTTCTCGACCATGGTGACGGGGGGCACGGGCTCGGGCATGGGTACAAGTGGAGGGGGCATCCATCGCAAAGCCCCATCATTCATTTCGGTTAGAACCAACCCACCTACGTTGTCCCCCACTTTAGGCACGTTAACGATGCCAGTTCCCGCTCTGATCTTGCGCGTACGCTTGGGGGGCGCACCAATGCCGTCAACAGGGTTGGGCAGTTCACCAATCGAGCCAAGGCCACGTGCCTTGTTGATTTGATATCGGATGTTGTACACAGCTTGCGGCTTGCACTTTAACTTTTCGATAATGGCTTTGTTGTTGTAGCCGCTATCAATCAGTGAGCGAATGCGCTGTGATGCGCTTGGTTTTTTTCTCATCTTCGTTTCCTTTTAAAGTTAGGTACGTGAAGCGCACGTACCAACGCATCAAGATGTGGTCTCGGGTGCGTACACCCAATAGACATGACTTGATATTCGACGCCCGACACCCGCCACTTCTTGTGTTGGCGGTATACCATTCGTAATCATTAACACGGCAAGACGTTCCTTTACCCAGTTAGGTAGATCGTCCGACCGATCATAGTGGCCGTTGATGTCTGAGTCAATACTCGATAACCCGAAACATATAATATCTATCCCATCGGGAAAGACACTCACACGGTATATGTTGTCATCGTGCATTGATTCACTTGTCAGCATCTCAGGCAGTCGCCCTGCGCTTGCATGTTGGATGTCATACTGCATCACCGTCCTGATCGCAACGTATTGATCTTCGGGGCGTATGTCCCCACCCAGTATCCTACGCACTGTCTCGTCAGGCGGCTCGACTGTTTGCCAACTGTCGTTGGAATACACCCCCCGTGGGTCAGTCCAACCAAGGCTGTACCGCTCAGTTGCTTTGTATTTCAATGTGCTCATCTCTGCACCCAAAAGGTTGCGCTGTCCACACGTAAGCCTACGCCATCCACGTAGTGATCATCGTCCACCATACTCAGAGCGGCGAGGTTACCCGCGACACCCTCGGGCAAGTCCTCCATCTTGTATGTCACCACGGGCATGTGGGTATCCATACGTGAACGCTTGTTGGCATCCAATACCTCGATGACATCACACACCATCTCTTCGCGGTGTATACGGACATTCACGTAGTAAGCGTGTAGGGCACGACCACGAGAGACTTGATCTTCGTTGTACTTCTCACGCCATACAGCAATCTTCTCGCGGAACTCCTCGGACAAGAACTCGTAGCCCACATCAAGCATGTGGAACAACTCATTGCGCAGGTGCGCTGATTCAAGCACATGGTTTCGTGCGTGGTACAACTCGGACGACACGCCCTGCACAACCGATGAGAACTTATTGCGCACTGAGTCAAAGGACATCGTAGCGCACTCAACTGGCGAGTAGGGGCGCATGTACTTCTTCACGTTCTTGATGGCGCGTTCGATACCCTCGGCTGTTGCCATGTGATACTGATCGCTGTCCTCACGGAACTTCTCGTTGTTGATCATCCGTGCATACACCATGTACTTGTCATCACCACCCCCCTTGGTAGAGTAGTCACCGTACCCAATCTTCATCATGGCGTAGGTATGCCCATCCATGTACGCATGGAGTTCGCTGAACTTACCGTTAAAGCTGTGCTTACTGCGCTTAGCCACGCCAAACTTCACATGGCGGTTGACCTTGCGTATCTCAGCACAGAACTGCGCCAACGCAGGTTCCACAGGGATACCGTCCACCATGTGAATGGGCGGGTCGCCCTCGTTCACAGTATTAACAGTCGTGGATAGACGGGCCAAGACATCTTTGGTCTTACGCTCTATATCATCTACTCGTGCGTGATCAAAACTCATGATTGCTCCTTCGTTACTTTCATTATGGTGATGTGCTTGATCTGATCGGCCATCACAAGGATGCCGCTATCCTCATTGTCCAAAGTCAACGCTCGACCCCCCTTTAGTTCTGTGCCTATATCGTGGATAACACGCGGGTTGATTTTGATGATGATTTCCTCCGTACTGCCATCTTTCAGTGTGACTTGCACAAGGCAATACGGCGTAGCGTTGTACATCTCTTTCTCAAGAATGCTCAATGCTTCTTTCGTTATTTGTGGTGCTGTCAGTATTGACTTGGCCATCTCACACCTCCTTCGTTTCGTACATGCCCAATGCTTTGTTCATCAGGCGGTTGTATGCTGACCTGATCTTCATCAGGTCGTCCTTCGTTTCAATGACACGCTTGCCACCGATGTCATCAATGACCAACGCCATCAGGGGGATGCGCAGGGGATGGTCGGCTTGCTCCACGATCTGTCGCACCAGTGTGGTTGGCATTTGGTTGATGCCGCCGTGTTGCGGGACATTCAAGCCGTTCTCTTTGCACCACTCGGTGATGACAGTGCGGTACTCATGGCGTCCGTTCCACGTGGTGTCGAGCATGGGTGCCAACGCCGCCGCTTGTGTGTAGAACGCTTCGATCTTTGTCTTCCATTGCTTCTTGAGTTCTTTGTCCACAGTTGTTTTCTCCACTTTGAATGCTTCACCAACACGTGTGAACGTGCCGTCCTCGTTGACCCGAAACTTTAGGCGCTTGCCGTCATCCACACCACGCTCTTTCGTAGTGGAGTCGTACTGGTGCGCGGTCTTGGGCAAAGGGAAATCCTCGTACCCATTAACTGTCTGTGCACGTACCCAATGCCTACCTTGTTGGTTGTAGCCAAAGCGCATGTTGGTAGGCAGGTGTGCTTGTAAGAAGTTATACCGGCAGTACAGCATGTTGTCTGTCTTGCCATTGCGTACGTAGATGTAGTCCCCATCTTCCTCGCGTTTCCACATGATGGGTGCCATGTCTTGTTCGTACAAGTCGGCCTCGGGATTGTTCCCTGCGGCAAACAGAGTCGAGCAGTAGAAGCCATCGAGCAACACGTAGGTGTTCTCGTCCACCTTGCGGATGCGCTCCCACTTGCGCTTGCGGTTACCGATAGGCCGTATGTCATCTTGCAGTGTGTGGTTCTTGCTGACCGTTGGTTTGATCATGTCGTACCATGCCACCACTTGATTGAATGTATCGAATCTCATCTTCGTTTCCTTTTAGGTTTAGGTTTGGTTAAGCGCGTCTGTTCCACAAACGCACTGCTTCGTCACGTGTACGCCCCATGCACTCGATAGGTTTAAGCACAGGCTTGCCCCCATCTTTGCACCAGTGCAGTACCGATACAGAGAACACACCCGTTGTCGAGTTGCGTTCACGTATTTCTACTTCGTGCCCACCACAGAATGGGCACGGTTTCATTTCATTACTCATCTCAGTCCTCCACGTGTACATACTTGCCGACATCAGGTCGAGCACCCGCATTACCCACGATGCACCACAGCACAGGGCATGCCCACTGACCCCACGAGCCACCAAGATAGCCGTCAGTCAACACCACCACAGCTTGCGGCTTGACGCCATGCGCTGTCATGTACTCAGGCACACACTCCACGGTCGTACCCCCACCACCCTCGGGCTTGGTCGAGCCGATGATGTTCTCCACCTCGGCACCCACGTACTTCTCGTCAGCACACACCTCGGTGTCCCAGTACAAGAGCCGTACTACGTCAGGTCGCACCTGATCACAGATACCCTTGACTTCGCCCAAGAACTTGGCCAACTCCTGACCACCGATAGAACCCGATGTGTCGATGGCGATCACCAACTCGCCCACCTGTTCGCTCACACCCGATGGCATGTAATAGCCTGACGACACAAACCTGCGGTTGGGCCGCCGCCACGTGGAGTAGTCGTTGCCCTGACATGTTGTGGAGATGAACTCGCGCAGTGCTTCGCGCCAGTCGATCTTGGTCTGCAACAAGTCCTCGAACATACGTTCCCCTCCACTGCCTAACTTGCCAGCGGCCAGTGCGCCTTGACGGATTGCTTCGTCGAGATCACGCGCCAGTTGTTTGCCTTCTTCGTCGGTCAGCTTGCCAGCGCCATCCCAGTCGTGTTCATCGAGACCAGTTCCTGACGTGCCATCGCCATTGCCCGAGCCGCCACCTCCGCCACCGGATTCGTCATCGTCATCTTTAAGTAACCTGTACACCTGTGCGCTGTCCATGTCACGATACTGGGTATCGAGCAGTCCAACCTTGGGCATGACGGCGAACCCATCCCTGTTGTCGTCAGTCAACTTGATGTTGATCACGTAGTCGCATGCCATGTTCGCAAGCTGTGCGTTGTCATCGTAGAGGTGACGCCACGTGATCAGATGCTTGTACAGCTTGTGATAGCACTCGTGCAACACGAGGAACCGCAACTCCGCATCGCTCAGAGTCTCGATGAACGCACGTCCATACTTCTCATCGCGTCCGTTGGTACATGCGGTTTTTGTCGTATCGTCCACAGTACGTGAGCCGATCATGAGTACACCCGCGAGGGCGACATACTTGGGTGAGCCCATGATGTCCACCACCGCTTTGCTCAGGCGTTGTTCAGCAGTCAATTGTTTTCCAATCATTAACATTTTGTTTCTCCTTATTTCTTGTCAGCGGCAAACATGTAGTTGTTAGCCATAGCCCATGCCGTGAACTTCTTGTTGGTCATGACCACAGACTGCTTGGCATACTTCGGGTTGCGCACACCGTTGGCAAACATACCCTGTGCTTCTTTGTCAAGGCGCACCATGTAGTCCATCCATGCGTCCACCCAATCGCGTTCCATCACAGACAACGAGCGATACACCACCATGCACACCGCCGCCGCGCTGTCAGGCACCTTGGCGTTCATCGGGTCTTTCTTGATTGACTCAAGGCTTGGCAACTGATCGGCGAGTTTGACGAACGCCATCAAGTCCATGGCACCGCGTTCACCAATAGTGCCCATGAGTAAAGCTGTCATAGTTTGATCGTCTACACCATCGCGGCCCTTGAGCCAATCAGATGCGGCTTCGAGTGAACGTGGTGTCACGAACGCTGTGCGCTGTTGCTTGGGGTGATAGATGTACGGATTCTGTTCGGGGTCTTTGACATCCTCGAACGAGTGGAACAACTGAGGGTTGTCCTTGCACCATCCGAGCAATGTGTGATCGACACCGTTGTTGACACCCCACTCAATCCATTCCATGTTAGACGGCTTACGCGCTGTGACCACAGTCATGCGGTTACGTGCATGGGGAGGGAGCAGATCGCCCACACCTTCGGCACCGAGGTTGGTCGTGGCAAATCTAATAGACTTGTCTGTTAACGTGTAACCACCCATCTTGCCTTCGAGCAAGAGCCGGAGCATCGCGTTCTTCACGGCAGGGTTGGCCTTGCCGTACTCGTCCACCATCAAGATGATGTCCTTGCCCAAGTGCAGACCGAGTTCTTCGTTGGTCACGTAACGTACGTACCCTTGATCGTCAATGGTTTGCAACTGAGGGATGGTGATGTCCCCGAGGTCTTTTGTGGTGCAGTCAAAGTAGCACATGATGTGATTCGGCAGGGCTTTGCCCAAGGTCTTGAGCAGGGATGATTTGCCTGTGCCCATGTGACCTTGCACGAGGATGGTGCGCTTGTTACCACCGATACGGATGGCAGTCTCGATTTGGTCGAGGCCGAGAGAGTACATTGCGATTGCTTGGTTAGCCATGATAAATTTTCCTGTTGAGGTTTAGGTTGGGGTTGAGTTGTTATACGGCGTATAACTTAGAAGCCGAGGCTTGGCAGGTTGTCGATGGTCTTGCGAACCTCGTTGACCTTGCGGCGAGTCTCAGCGCGGAGGTAGGGGTCTTCACGCAGGGCATCAGGTGTGATACCACGCATGGCTTCGTCCAAGTCGCGCTGTGCCGCCATCATCACGGGGTCGCCTGTCACGTTGCATGCACCGAGTAACTCGATGATGTCCGTCACGTTTGACACGAGTGAATCTCTGAACACCTTGCGGGTCATGTCGTCAGCGTAATCGAGGCGCTCTGACATCTTTGTCAGCGCATCGTGCGCTCTGCGCCACACGTCACCCATGGCCGCTTGGAGTTGGGTCGCGTAGTAACCCTCGTACTGAGAACGCAATGCTTGCTCGGTCTCGTCACCGATGGACACGCGCCAGTCGTTTGAGTCGGGGAGCGGCATGTAATTCATCTTGAACCGAAACTTCGAGGTCAGCGAGTCAGCGGTCGGGTACTCGTCAGCGTTGAACAGTGCGCCCAGTTTGAGTTGGCTGTTCTGTATCTCCCATGAGTACGCATCCAAGAACGCTTGCACAAGCCGTTGGTACTCACTTTGCAGTGAGGTCATCTCTGCATGGTATTTAAAATACTGGGTCGTTGGCAACAAGCGCAGACCTGTGTCAGACCACGGCATGGTGCAAGCGTAGTGCACGTTACGTGCATTGGCTGTGAACTTCTGCACCGCATCCAATTCGGCGCAGTCGCCGAGAAGTTTCTTGTGCACGTTGGCCACGCCCTTGTCGGCGTTGTTCTGTGACGTGACATCCTGCGATGCACGTTTGTCGAGTTTGCGGCCAGTCCATGTGCCGATGGATAATTCAACGAGCATTGCCGCTGTTGAGATGGATGGCACCGTGGTGCCCGTCATTGAGTTTGTCATCTTCGTTTCCTTTGTTTGTTATACGGCGTATAACTTGGTTTGGTTTGTTTACCGACAAGGCGATCTCCGAGTCGATGGGTCTATTGTATCACGTCAAAGTATCTAAGTCAAGTGTTTTGTGGTGTTTTATATCAGTTTGTACCTTTCTTTTGTGTTGTGAATGTGCACTCGTTGATGTGCGTCACGCCCTTGGAGTCCACGTAGTGTTCACCGCACCCCGATGCCCACTCGATGAGCATGAACGCAATAAACGCAACGAACGCCGCACCAAGAACGGCTTGGGCGAGAAGTGTGATGAGTCGTTTCATTTGGTCTGCCCCTTTTCAAACTCGTAAGTCATAGCTCGTTGAAGTTCATACACCCACTCATCCCCATACAGTTCTTGAAGTGCCATACCAATAGACCAGCGCAGGTCGTTCGGTTCTTGCATGTGTTTCATGGCTTCTGTGAAAACTTTGTTGAGGTCAATAAATACGTTCATCTTCTATCTCCTTGGTTGTTAGCGTCACGTAGTGCGCTTGGGGTTAAGTTGTTTGAGCAGGGTCGCATCGGTGAACAGCATGTAGTTTGACTTGTTCATGGGCGCAACTGTGTGCTTGACCTTTTTGGCGGCAGTCTCACCGCAATCGAGGCATGTGGTGTAGCCGAGGCGAGAACGCATCGGGGCCACGCGCTGTGCGTAGCATGAGGTGCAAACAAGTTGATGGGCGTGGTGTTCACGGTCGGGGGTACGACGGGGCTTTGCCATGTGATGTATCTCCTGATAAGTTGTTATACGGCGTATAACATTGTTGGTGGTTTTGAACCCTCAGAACACTTTATCAACCAACAGACTATAGTATAACATAATGAACTGTCTAAGTCAAGTGTTTGGTGCTTGATTGTGGTGTGTTATTAGGTATTGTGAAGTGTTCTTTAGAAAGGTAAATGTTCTTGTAATGTAGCTATGCAAGTCCTTGATGTACCACGATGTTCTGGAAGTACCGTGTTTTTAAACATACCCCGACCTTTTTGGAACACGTCGCAACTTTTTAAATTCTTGGGCAAAAAAGCTGGCTGGACAATTTATACCTTCGGACTCTTTTCCTAAAAAAGAACATTACAAACAAACTATCTATCTATCTATTATCTTATTATCTAATAAACAAGATATTTTATTCTGTCTCTCATATCAGTGCATCAATTGACATCCAATGCAGTTTTATAATGTTCTTACGAAAACGAACATTGCAGGAACATTGCGGAACATTAGGGGGTAAAAACGAACATTAGCCGTTACAAAAAACATGTTAGCCATTTGAGTGAATCGAACAATGTAAAACTAATTAAAACGAACAGTAGAACAACATCTAAAAACGAACAATAGAACAAAGCCAAAAACGAACAGTTGGTACTCGCCGCCGCTTTAGGAACTGGTTTCGGGTGTTATACGGCAGATAACACGGTGGAAAAAATCAAGCGATTCGGGTGCGTGGGGTATCACGTGGTGAGTTGTTTGTGTGTGGTCATGAGCTTCAGGCTCACGGATCGGGCGCGTGGCGTGCCGCTGGCTATCGTGCTCGTCGCCGCTTCAGGAACTGGTATCAGTTGTTATACGGCGGATAACATCGAAAAAATTTAGACGAAAAAAAAACCCCTGACCTTTCGATCAGGGGTTTGGGGTTGATCAATTACTTGATCAGTGCTGAAGCAGACTTCAGATATTTCACCATCTCAGTGGCTGAGAACGTCACCGCTTCAGCCTTCTCCACCTTGTCAATCCATGCCGTCAGATCACGCTTCAGCCGTGTGGCCATGTCGCTGACCTTCTTTGCACCACGTTCGTCATCCGTGAGCATTTCCTCCTGCTCAGCCTTGCGAACGTGACTGGTGACCTTCACCAGTTTGGCACCAGTCTGCTGAATAATCCAACGCTTGGTGACCTTCTCCTCCTCACTAAGTGAGGTTGTAGGCTTGGCCATGATGGCCTGCTCCGTCTTGGTGAAGGACAGCAGGATAACGTCACGCTTGAATGCGTCTCGATATTCCTTGTCGTTGTCCAACGTCTCAGACGTCACACCTTCAGCACGCATAGCGTCAGCCGCTTTCAACCAGCGTTTCTGCACAGCCGTGTCAGCCTTCAGAGTTTCCACCACAGTGCTGATGGTCTCAGCAGACAATTTCAATGTAGACATACAATCCCCTTTCAAGGGTTAATCGGCAGACAATCAAAGCGTTGTCTGAACCGATGACTGAACTGTAACAGCGTATAGTGTGATTGTCAAGGAATAGGCACGATTAGATAGAATCCGATAGTTGTTATACCGCGTATAACATCACACCGAATCGGATTTGGCCCTATGACTGACCCACCCGTACGCCACCCCCCACTGTGTGGTTAGGAGTCCCTGTGGCTGCGTAGGTATACTATTCCGCGCAAATACCCCCCACCTTCAAAAAGTGCCTATACCCCATAAAAATTTTCCCTAACCCTATATAGAGATTAAACTATATCTTGTTTATACATAACACACCGGTACGTCTTGGCGGGTTACATAGGACTACCCCCCATAACATCTTTTAGGATACCTACGTAGCGTTAACTCTGCGTTTATGTAGAACACCCCCCATAGGGAAGTTTGACATCCTTTGAAAAAATACACTACACTGTGCGCGTTGGTGTACAAGGACGATAGACAAAGGTACACGCCGGGTGCAGGGCTATGTCTGCGCCGTTCGGGAGAATGGTAAACCCATGAAAACCAAACCCACACCAACACCATCGGTCTACACGGACTTGCGCACAATGACAATTGAACTCATGCCAGAATTCGGGGTGGAGATCATCCCAGACATTCCATACCTCGACTTGCGAGAAAGGGCTGAGGCCGCCTGCCGTTCCATCCTTCTATTAGAGGAACATGGACTGGAGGTGCAAGAACCCAACGAGGAAGATGCACAAGCTGCGGCTGCAATCACCACGGCGTACGCCAACAGCCCCCACAACACCAGCAACGCAGTATCACATGCACGTGCGTCATCACTGACGCCTGCTTCCCTTCTGAACATTCGGTCGTATTTGGACGAATATGGCAGGGCTGTGGTCACACATGCCATTGAGGTGCGTCACATGGTGACAAACCGGTTGCTGGAAGAGTCCCAGAACCCCGACCCGCGCATCAGAATCCGTGCACTGGAGCTTTTGGGCAAGCATTCGGACGTGGGGCTGTTCACAGACAGGTCAGAAGTGACAATCACGCACCAGTCAACGGACGAATTGAAGGCCCGACTGCGTGCCAAGCTCCAAAGATTGATTCACAGACCCGATCTGCCCACCGATGCGGTTGAAATTGGTGGGGATGTCATCGACGTGGATGCAGAAATGGGCCTCAAACCCGAAATTTCACAAGAAATTGCAGAAAACGTGCAAAAACCGGCTGTATTTGAGTCGGAAATCGAGAGTTTTGATGACTGAGAGCACTTCCCTCAGTGCAGACGACTTTACAGAGGAAGAAATCCGGCTGATGCTGGACAACATTGACGCTTATTCCCCCGAGGAACAGGCCGAAATTGAGAAGATTGCAGACACCATTGACAGCCGCAAGACGGCCAAGGCGTGTTTTGATGATCTGGTTGAGTTTTGCAAGCACATGCAGCCAGACTACAAGGTGGGCAAGCACCACCGCAGGTTGGCCAACTTGCTCATGGACATTGCTGCGGGAAACAAAGACCGTGTGTGCGTGAACATGCCACCACGTCATGGCAAGTCGCAAATGGTGTCTATTTATTTCCCAGCTTGGTTTCTTGGGAAATACCCTAATAAGAAGGTGCTGATGGTCTCCCACACCACAGACCTTGCCGTGGACTTTGGCCGCAAGGTCAGGAACATCATTGACTCAGATGCCTACAAACTTATCTTCCCCAACGTCGGTCTTGCGTCGGATTCCAAGAGTGCGGGTCGATGGAGCACCGGCGCAGGTGGAGAGTATTTTGCTTGTGGTGTCGGTTCTGCTTTGGCTGGTCGTGGCGCTGATTTGCTTCTTGTTGACGATCCTCATAACGAGCAAGACATCATCAACGGCAACTTTGACGTGTTTGATAAAGCATACGAGTGGTTCACATACGGTGCTCGTACTCGTCTTATGCCGGGCGGACGGGTTGCCATTGTTCAAACACGCTGGCACCAAAACGACCTGACTGGGCGCGTCACCAACGACATGCGGGCCAACGAGGGCTCTGATCAGTACGAGGTGATTGAGTTTCCAGCCATCGTAGACACGGAGCAGACAGACGGCAGCATTGTGCAAAAGCCGTTGTGGCCAGAGTTCTTTGACATGAAAGCACTGCTGCGCACCAAGGCGTCAATGCCTACGTTCCAATGGAACGCGCAGTACCAGCAAAATCCCACCGCAGAAGAAGCGTCAGTTGTCAAGCGCGACTGGTGGAAGCTCTGGGAGAAAGAAGACCCACCGGTGTGTGAGTACGTGATCATGAGTTTGGACGCGGCGGCTGAGAGCCACAACCGCGCTGACTTTACCGCCCTGACAACTTGGGGCGTGTTCATGAACGACGAGGAGGGGTGCCACAACATCATCCTGCTGAACTCAATCAAGAAGCGTCTGGAGTTCCCAGAGTTAAAAGAACTCGCGTATTCTGAGTACAAAGAGTGGGAGCCAGATGCGTTCATCGTGGAGAAGAAATCCGCAGGCACGCAGCTCTACCAAGAGATGCGGCGCACCGGCATTCCTGTAGGGGAGTTCACCCCACACAGAGGTAGCGGAGATAAGCTGGCACGGTTAAACTCTGTGGCAGACATCGTGCGCTCTGGTCTGTGTTGGGTGCCTGACACTCGCTGGGCCGAAGAGGTCGTGGAGGAGATTGCAGGTTTTCCATTCATGAGTAACGATGACTTGGTGGACTCGACAGTAATGGCACTGATGCGGTTTCGCCAAGGGGGCTTCATCCGATTGCCTTCTGATGAGCCGGATGAGATTCGATATTTCAAATCCCGCAAGGGCGGGTACTACTAAGGATAGATCATGGCAACAGATTCGATGGGCAAGAGCTTGTACTCCGCGCCACAAGGGCTGGAGAGCTTGGGTGACAGTATTGAGGTCACGATGGACGAGGAGTCCACGGTCAACATGTTGCCCGACGGCGGCGCTGAGATCATCATGGGCGAGGCCACGGATGAGAAGGACGAGACTGACTTTGAGTGCAACCTTGCAGAACACGTTGATGAGGGCGTGCTGCACACCCTGTCCAGTGACCTGATTGAGTTGTTTGAGGCCGACATGGTGGCCCGCAAAGACTGGGCCGACACATTCGTCAAGGGTCTGGAGGTGCTGGGCTTCAAGTATGAGGAGCGCACCGAGCCGTGGGACGACGCCTGTGGCGTGTATTCCACAGTGTTGGCCGAGGCGGCAATCCGGTTCCAAGCTGAGACCATGAGCGAGACATTCCCTGCCGCTGGCCCTGTCAAGACAAAGATTCTTGGCAAGACCACAAAGGAGAAGGAAGAAGCCGCTGAGCGCGTCAAGAACGACATGAACTATCAGTTGACAGAGCGCATGATCGAGTACCGGCCTGAGCATGAGCGCATGCTGTACAGCTTGGGTCTGGCAGGTAGCGCGTTTAAGAAGGTGTACTTTGACCCGCTGCTTGGCCGTCAAGTCTCTATCTACCTCCCAGCAGAAGATGTTGTAGTGCCCTACGGTGCGTCACACATTGAGCAGGCCGAGCGTGTCACCCACGTGATGCGCAAAACCAAGAACGAGATGGACAAGCTGATGGCCAGCGGGTTCTACCGTGAGGTTGACCTTGGTGACCCCCAGTCGTTCCCCACAGACGTGGAAAAGAAAAAGGCTGAAGAAGGCGGCTACACAATCCAGAATGACGAGCGATACACACTGTTGGAGATCAGCGTTGACATGCTGATTGACGGCGTAGATGACGAGGAAGATGACTTACCCAAGCCCTACGTGGTGACTATTGACCGTGGCACAGGAGAAGTTCTTTCTGTGCGTCGCAACTGGGAAGAAGAAGACCCGCTGCGTTTGAAGGATGACCACTTCGTGCACTATGTATATGTGCCCGGCTTTGGCTTCTATGGTCTGGGACTCATCCACATCATTGGCGGCTACGCCCGCGCAGGCACCTCAATCATTCGTCAACTTGTTGATGCTGGCACATTGTCAAACCTGCCGGGTGGTCTGAAGGCCCGTGGCCTGCGTGTCAAGGGTGACGACACACCGATCAACCCCGGTGAGTTCCGCGACGTGGACGTGCCCAGCGGCTCGATCAAAGACAACATCATGATGCTCCCGTACAAGGAGCCATCGCAAACACTTCTGGCCCTCCTCCAACGGATTACTGAAGAAGGCCGTCGCCTTGGCGCAATCAGCGACATGAACGTGTCGGACATGAGCGCAAACGCACCTGTGGGCACCACGCTGGCATTGCTGGAGCGCACCCTCAAGCCCATGGCGGCTGTGCAAGCCCGTGTGCACTATGCGATGAAGCAAGAGTTCAAGCTCTTAAAGAAGATCATTGCAGAAGAAGCACCCGAGGAATACGGCTACCAGCCTGAGACGGGTCTGGCCAAGGCCCGCAAGTCTGACTACGCAATGGTGGATGTCATCCCTGTCAGCGACCCCAACAGCAGCACGATGGCTCAGCGCGTGGTGCAGTATCAGGCTGTGTTTCAGATGTCTCAGTCTGCCCCGCAGATTTATGACTTGCCATATCTACACCGTCAGATGATTGAGGTGCTGGGCATCAAGAACGCCGACAAGATTGTGCCAACGAGCGAGGATCAGAAGCCACGTGACCCAGTGTCTGAGAACATGTCAGCGTTGGTGGGCAAACCGATGAAAGCGTTTATCTACCAAGATCACGAGGCACACATTGCGACCCACACGTCGTTTATGCAAGACCCGATGATTGCGCAGACCATTGGCCAGAACCCACAAGCCCAGCAGATCATGGCTTCGTTGCAGGCACACATTGCCGAGCACTTGGGTTTCAGCTACCGCAAACAGATGGAGGAACGCCTCGGTGTCACCTTGCCACCGCCAGACGAGCAGTTGCCAGAAGACGTGGAAGTTCAGTTGTCCAAGCTCATTGCCGATGGTGGCAAGCAGTTGGCCCAGCAGCACCAGCAGCAAGCCGCGCAGACACAAGCCCAGCAGCAAGCCGCAGACCCCCTGTTCCAGTTGGAGCAGGCCAAGGTCAAGGTGCAGGAGATGGAGGTCACCCGCAAGGCCCAGAAAGACCAGACCGACGCAGAGATTGCCGCAGCAAAACTCGTTATGGAGAAAGAGCGCGTCAAGATCGAGGCCGACAAGGAGGCCAATCGTGTCAAGGCACAAGAATCCCAAGCTCAGCAACGTCTAAAACTTGATGCACTCAAGGTGTTAGCCACACCGAAACCCCAAGGGAAGAAGGAGTAATCCATGGCCAAATCCGTCTTTGACGTGCTCGTTATGAAACACGAGGAAGATATAGCTTCCTCAACCCAGTTCTTGATAAACGGTGGAGCTAAAGACTTTGCTGAATATCGGGAAGTAGTAGGCAGGATTCGGGGTCTCCAGCTTGCTACCCAAACCACGAAAGACCTTTCGCGTTCTCAAATGGAAGAAGAAGACAATGACTGATCAAGTCGAAACCGCCGTAACTGACGAAGAAGTGGAAGCCCAGCTTCCAAAGCCTGTTGGGTATCGGTTGCTGATTGCTTTACCGCAAATTGAGGAAACCCTTGGAGAAATGGGCATCCTCAAGGCAAAGCAAACGATGCGTGAAGAACGCATCATGTCTACTGTGGGCCTTGTGCTCGACATGGGCGATCAAGCCTACTCTGACAAGAGCCGTTTCCCAAATGGCCCTTGGTGCAAGGTAGGTGACTATGTGGTATTCCCCTCATATTCTGGCACTCGTGTCAGTGTGAATGGTGTAGAGTATCGGATCATGAACGACGACTCAATTGAGGCTGTCGTAGCCGACCCGCGTGGCATATCGCGTGCATAAGGAGTAGAACATGGCTATACAAAAGGTGGAGTTTGAGTTTCCCGACCCCGATAAGGTGTCGGATAAAACAGACTTTGTGGAAAATAGCGACGGCAGCTTTGCGCTGAAAGTCGAAGGACGCGCTGCGGATGAAGAAGCCAAGCGCGAAAAGGCCAAGGCGAAAGCCAAGGAAGACGATTTTGACATTGAGGTGGTTGATGACCGCCCCGAAGAAGATCAAGGGAAGAAGCGTTCTAAGGCTCCTATGGAGCTTTCCGAAGAGGAAATGGACGAGTATTCCGAAAAGGTGCGCAAGCGCCTGCAACACTTTAGCAAGGGCTATCACGACCAGCGGCGTGCAGCAGAATCTGCCGCCAAAGAACGTGAGGAAGCGTTGCGTTATGCGCAACAGATCGCTGAGGAGAACAAAAAGCTCAAGGGCACTGTCTCCAAGAACCAAGAAGCGATGCTGGAATCGGCCAAAAAGATGGCCGCTGCCGAGCATGACGAGGCCAAAGCCCAGTACAAGAAAGCCTACGAGTCTGGGGAAGCGGACGCCGTGGTCGAGGCTCAAGAGGCACTGACTACTGCAAAAATGAAGGTTGAGCGAGTAAACAACCTAAAACTTCCCACTTTACAAGAAGACGAGTATGATGTACAAACGCAAACAACCGCCCCAGCACAGTCTGTTGATGACCGCGCCGTAGATTGGCAAAAAGCCAATAAATGGTTCGGAGAAGACGATGAGATGACCAGTTTTGCGCTGGGGTTGCACCAAAAACTGGTCAAACAGGGCGTCAACCCGCGATCTGACGATTACTACGAGAAAATCAACTCTCGTATGCGCCAAGTGTTCCCAGAGTCCTTTGAGGACGATGATGACCACGAGGAGGTGACCGAAGAGCGTCGTCGCAAGACGACAGTCGTTGCATCTGCTACTCGAAGTGTGGCCCCTAAAAAGATCACTCTCTCCCGTACACAGGTTGCTCTGGCTAACAGGCTCGGAGTGCCACTAAACGAATACGCCAAACAGGTTGCTATAGAATTGAGGAAACAAAATGGCTGAGAACAGACTTAATCGTGAACTGGAAACCCGTGAAAAAACGGCCCGCAAGAAATCGTGGTCTCGACCCGAAACCTTGCCAACTCCTTTCCCGGAGGATGGCTATGAATTCCATTGGGTTCGCATCAGCACTCGCGGCGAAGCCGATGCCATGAATGTGTCTTTGAAACTACAAGAAGGCTGGGAGCCCGTTAAGGCTGCCGATCACCCCGAAATTTTCGTTGCTGGCGTTGAAAACGAACGCTTCAAAGACAATATCGTGATTGGTGGTCTGATGCTATGCAAAACCCCCACTGAGTTTGTCCATGACCGCAACAATTGGTTTAACAACCAAGCGTCGTCACAGATGAAATCAGTTGACAACAATCTCATGCGCGAAAACGACCCCCGTATGCCGCTCTACAACGAACGCAAAACTACGGTGTCTCGTTTTGGTAATGGAACTTAACTTTTTTGGAGTCACAAATGGCTTATCCCACGGTAGACGCCCCCTACGGGCTAAAACCTGTAAACCTAATTGGTGGACAGGTGTTTGCGGGTGCAACCCGCTTGATGCAAATTGCAAGTGGCTATGCCACCAGCATTTTCTACGGCGATTTGGTTAAACGTATTTCTGATGGCACTATCGAAAAGGACACTGGCACCACAACTGCCACGCCTTGCGGTGTGTTTTTGGGCGTTCAGTTTACTAACCAGTCAACTGGTCAAGTCCAACAACAACAGTACTATCCAGCCAGCCAAGCAATTGCTTCGGGGACAAAAATCTTCGCTGTGGTCGCTGATGATCCTGATACGCTGTTCCAAGTAGTCTCTTGTTCTTCAAGCACAACTGTGGCTGGAATGGGCATTTCTGCTATTGGTAATAACATTGCTTTGATTCAAAACGCTGGCTCTACCACCACTGGTAACTCAGCAGTGGCTATTGATGAAGGCACTCAAGCTACTACCAATACGCTGCCTATCCGCATCATTGATGTGGTTCGTGAGACAGCAACAGGCTCTGATACATTTGTTGAGTTTATCGTCAAGATAAATGCAACTATGCACCAGTACAACAACTCAACCGGTGTATAAGGAGCTAAATCATGGCTATTTCACGCGCACAACTACTTAAAGAACTGCTCCCCGGCCTAAACGCCTTGTTTGGTTTGGAGTACAAAAAGTACGGCGAAGAGCACAAAGAGATTTTCGAGACCGAAACCTCTGAGCGTTCTTTTGAAGAAGAAACCAAGTTGTCTGGCTTCAGTGCCGCTCCAGTGAAGAATGAAGGTTCTGCATTGGCGTACGACAACGCGCAAGAAGCGTGGACTGCACGTTACGTGCACGAAACCATTGCGATGGGTTTCTCTCTGACCGAAGAGGCTATCGAAGACAACTTGTATGACTCGTTGTCCGCTCGATACACCAAGGCTTTGGCTCGCGCCATGGCTTACACCAAGCAAGTTAAAGCTGCTTCGATCTTGAACACTGCCTTTACTGGCGGCCCCACCTACGGTGACGGTCAAGTTCTGTGCTCGACAGCCCACCCTCTGGTGTCTGGTGGTACCAACAGCAATCGTCCTACTGTCGCTGCCGACTTGAATGAGACTTCTTTGGAAGCCGCTGTCATTCAGATCGCTGGTTGGACAGACGAACGTGGCCTGTTGATCGCTGCTCAGCCTAAGAAGCTGGTCGTGCCCCCAACGTTGCAATTCGTTGCAACCCGTCTGTTGGAAACCGAACTCCGCGTCGGCACCACCGACAACGACATTAACGCGCTCAAGAACAACAGTTCCATCCGCGAAGGTTATTGTGTCAATCACTACTTGACAGATACCAACGCATGGTTCCTGATGACTGACGTGCCTAATGGCTTAAAGCACTTTGTCCGTAGCCCATTGCAAAATGGCATGGACGCTGACTTTGATACCGGCAACAGCCGTTACAAGGCCCGCGAGCGTTACAGCTTCGGTGTTTCCGACCCTCTGGGTATCTTCGGTTCCCCCGGCGCTTAAACGGCGTAAAGAAAAGCTCCTTCGGGGGCTTTTCTTTTTTGTTATTTGGTGTATATTTGAATCACTCCGGGAATTCCGGTGCATCAAACTGTCCCGGCAGACGACATACCGATTGATGCACTTCACTTGTATGTAAGGAAATATCATGGGATTCGCAACTCACCTTGGCCCTTGGCTGCTTGGCACTGTCCGCAACACAACTGGCACCACTGTCGGTACTATTGAAAACTGCGGCGCAACCGTCGTTTCTCAGACCTTCAAGAAGAACTACACAGGCCAAGCCGCTTCTGCGACTACTGACACCATCTGCGTGTTGCCTGCTGGCGCTCAAATCCTTGACATCAACATTGACACCATTGTTGCGTTTACCGGCTCCACTGCCGCCAACGTCAGCATTGGAGATGGCACTACCGCAGCCCTGTACTGGGCCGCTACAGATGTGACTACTGCTGGCCGTGCGGCTATCAGCAACGCAGCCGCCAAATTAGGCGCATGGTGCGGCGCAGCCTCTACTGCATCCCCCAGCGGGATTGGTATTGGCGCAACGGACGTTAAAGTGATTGCCACAATGACTCCCACTGTGGCCGCTGTTACTGCTGGTACGGTGCAGTACACCATCGTCTACACGGTTGCTGACTCTAACGGTTCGCAGTTCCCAGCGTCTGCTTAATCAACCCAAGGGGCTTCGGCCCCTGTTCTGAAGGAGATTGATTATGGGCATGCAATATGACGTACTGGCGGTTCACAAAGAAACTACAGGCACGGTGGTGTCGGGACGCAACAGACTTAAAGGTCTGATTGTCACGCCCGGCGGTACTGCGGGAGACATTATTCTTAGGGATGGCGGCGCTTCCGGCACAGTTCGCCTTCAGTTTAATTTGTCTACCAACCAATCTGCGTTTTCTGTTTTAGTGCCGGGTGAGGGAGTGTTGTATCTAACTGATATACACGTAACTTTGCCCACAGCATCAAAAATCACGGTGTTCTATGGCTAAAAATAAAGGCCCATCCCTTGCTATTGGTCGTGGTGAAAAGCTGCCTGCTTCCAAGGGAGCGGGTCTGACTGCCAAAGGCCGTGCCAAGTACAACGCTGCAACCGGCAGCAACCTCAAAGCTCCGCAACCGCAGGGTGGCAAGCGCAAGGACTCGTTCTGCGCACGCATGAGTGGTATGCCGGGGCCAATGAAAGACGAGAAGGGTAAGCCCACTCGTAAAGCAGCTTCACTTGCAAGATGGAAGTGCTGATATGGAAATGATGTTGTGGAACGCCGCCCTGAGTGCAATCGTTGCAGTCATGGGTTTTTTGCTCAAAGGTAAATTTGACGAGTTGGACAGGCTCAGTATTTTGCTGAACCGTACTCGTGAAGAAGTTGCTCGTGACCATATCACTCGTTCCGAGTTTCGTGCAGACATGCAACAGTTGCTCGACAGGTTTGATCGCATCGAACGCAAGATTGACAATCTAAAAGGCAACTATGCCCAGCACGAGTAAAAAACAACACAATTTCATGGCTGCGATAGCTAACTCGCCATCGTTTGCTAAGAAAGCAGGAGTCCCACAGTCCGTGGGTAAAGACTTTAACGAGGCCGATAAAGGTCGCAAATTTTCAAAAGGTGGTGACATGAAAAAGATGAATATGGGCGGATACGCAGACGGTGGCATGCCTATGAAAATGAAGGACGGCAAAAAAGTGCCCGCCTTTCTGAACAAAGGTGGCATGGCTAAAGCAGACATGAAGCAAGATAAAGGCATGATGCAGAAGGCCGTGAACAAACACGAAGGCCGTTTGCACAAGGGTCAACCCATGACTAAGCTGGCAAAGGGCGGCGCTGTGTACCGCAAAGCCGCTGATGGTATTGCCACAAAAGGCAAAACCAAAGGCACTCAAATTGCAATGAAGAAAGGCGGGAAGTGCTAATGAAAAAACGTAAATTTGCCGACGGCGGTATGTTTCGTGAGGGCATGCCGGTACCACAAGACATTGACGGGGCATCTGCGCCCATGAAAAAGCCCATGCCAAAACCCCCTATGGCCATGAAAAAACCCATGCTCAAAAAGCCAATGATGCCAGTGGCTCCTAAGCCCCGCAGCGCACCGCCTGATGAGTCTGTGATGCCCGCCCCTGCCTTTAAAAAGGGTGGCTCTGTAGGCTCTGCATCCCGTCGCGCTGACGGCATTGCCAAAAAAGGCAAGACCAAAGGCACCATGATTGCCATGAAGGGCGGCGGCTACGCCTGCTAATCATGAGAGCAAGTCGCGGTATGGGGATCATCAACCCAGATAAAATGCCCAAAGCCAAGGTGAAGAAACGCCGTGACAACACGGACTTCACCGAGGATGGGCAGGTGCGCCAGCGCCGCGATGATACGGACTTCCTTGAGTACGCTGAAGGTGGTAAGGTCAATGCCGCAGGTAATTACACCAAACCCAGTTTGCGCAAGCGAATCGTGTCTCAGGTAAAAGCCGCAGCAACTCAAGGCACGGGGGCAGGTCAGTGGTCAGCCCGCAAAGCGCAGCTTGTGGCTAAGAAGTACAAAGCCGCCGGTGGCGGGTACAGGGATTGACATGAAAGCCCCGCAGCAATCCCTTAAAAATTGGGGTGACCAAAAATGGAGAACCAAGAGTGGTAAAAAATCTTCTGACACTGGTGAAAGATACCTTCCAGAAGCTGCGATTAAAAGTCTCAGCCCTGCTGAGTACGCTGCGACGACCAAAGCCAAGCGAGCAGGAAAAGCCGCCGGTAAACAATTCGTAGCGCAACCTAAAACAATTGCAAAGAAAACAGCGAGGCACAGGTAATGAGCACTTCAGGCACATCCATCTTCAACCTCGAATTCACTGAGATTGCAGAGGAGTCGTGGGAGCGTGCTGGCCGCGAGATGCGTACGGGCTATGACCTACGCACTGCACGTCGTTCAATGAACCTGATGACCATCGAGTGGCAGAACCGTGGCATCAACATGTGGACGATTGATCAGGGGACTATTAACCTTGTGCAAGGTGTTAACACTTACGCGCTGCCAAACGACACAATTGACCTGTTGGAACATGTCATCCGTACGGGCGCGGGCAATGTGTCTACGCAGGCTGACCTCTCAATCACGCGAATCAGTGTCTCTACGTACGCAACGATCCCAAACAAGTTACAGCAGGCACGCCCAATCCAAATCTGGATTCAGCGTATGTCGGGCCAAGAAAGCCTAACTGCTGGCCTGTTGTCCTCTACCATTACCGCAACTGCCACTACGATTACCCTAAGTGACGTGACGGCGTTGCCAGCGGCGGGTTTCATCCGTCTGGACAGTGAAGTCATCAGCTACGGCTACATCACGACTGTTGTGGGCAGCACGCAAGGAACGCTCTCTAACTGTGGCCGTGGCCAACAAGACACCTTCCCTGCCGCGCATACCGCTGGAGCCCCAGTTTATTGGCCCCAAGTGCCTGCTGTAACCGTCTGGCCAACCCCAGATCAGGGCACCGCAGCCGAACCCTACTACCAGCTTGCCTACTGGCGTATGCGCCGTATTCAGGATGCTGGGGCGGGTGTTGAGACCGCAGACATGAATTTCCGCTTTTTGCCTTGCGTAGCGGCTGGCTTGGCCTATCACATTGCCATGAAGGTGCCTGAACTTGCGCCACGCATCCCAATGTTAAAAGCCGCATACGACGAACAGTTTGACTTGGCAGCAGGAGAGGATAGAGAAAAGGCTGCGATTCGGTTTGTGCCGCGTCGCTCCTACATTGGGGGTGGCTAATGGGTAACCGTTTTGCCTCCGGCAAGATTGCGATTGCAATCTGCGACCGTTGCGGATTTCAATTCCGTTTGCGTGAGTTGCGCGAACTGATCATCAAGACAAAGCAGGTCAACATATTGGTCTGCAAATCTTGTTGGGAACCTGACCAGCCGCAGTTGCAACTGGGTATGTATCCGGTGGACGATCCGCAAGCATTGCGGAACCCACGTAAGGATAATACGTACTACCAGTCGGGTACGACCGCAACTGGGTCGATTGGTGAAGGTAGTCGGAACATCCAATGGGGCTGGGCTCCAGTAGGAATGTCCCGTAATTTTGATTCTGAACTCACACCAAATAACTTGGTGGGAATCGGACAAGTTGGTACAGTAACGGTTGTGATCACATAAGGAGTTCAAAATGGCGTATACAAAATCTGCTGATGGCATCGCTAAAAAAGGCAAGACCGAAGGTAAAAACCTTGGTAACAGTGGCCCTGCGGTTGGCATCCAAACTGGCGGTACGGGTAAAGGTGGCGGCAAATCTAACACCGATATGAAGTCGATGGGCCGTGGCTTGGCAAAAATTGCAGCACAAAAGCGAGGTTAATCATGGCTACATACAGCAAGAAAATGATGGGTAAAGAAGTTGGCGCTGCCAGCGTTTACGCTGAGCCGCACACAATGAAGGGTAAGCCTGTCAAGATGTCAAGCAACCCCGGCAGTGGCCCAGATCACAGCAAAGCTGATACTGTGAACATGTCTGTTGGAACCATCTACAAGCGTGATGATGCTGGCCCAAAAACCAGCGGCATTAAAATTCGCGGTACTGGCGCAGCCACCAAAGGCGTAATGGCTCGCGGCCCAATGGCCTAAGAGGTAACGCATGAACTACACCGAGTTGTGCACCAACATTGAGAACATCTGCGAGAACGAGTTTTCTGCGCAGGAGTTGGCTATGTTCACCGAACAGGCTGAGCAGAAGATTTACAACACGGTGCAGATTCCTGCTATTCGCAAGAACGTAACAGGAGCAATGACGACTGGTAACAAGTATCTCCAGATTCCGTCTGACTTCCTTTATGTGTACTCGTTGGCCGTGATTGAATCCAGTGGTGAGTACCACTACTTGGTTGACAAGGATGTGAACTTCATTCGTGAAGCCTACCCACGGGATGTAACCGCCACGCGCACAATCCCCAAGTATTACGCCATCTTTGATGCTTCTGCGTTTATTGTTGGCCCCACACCTGATCAGGCGTACAGTGCCGAGTTGCACTACGGCTACTACCCAGAGTCCATTGTCACAGCGGGCACTACGTGGTTAGGCACTGAGTTTGATTCTGCTCTTCTGAACGGCGCACTGGTTGAGGCTATTCGCTTCATGAAGGGTGAGCAAGACTTGGTGGGTCAGTATCAACAACTGTATGTTCAGGCAATTGGCCTCTTGAAGAATTTGGGTGATGGTAAGTTACGTACAGACACGTATCGTACTGTTCAAGTCCGCAATCCAGTAAGTTAAGGAGTAAGAAATGGCAATCACACAAGCAATGTGCACCTCGTTCAAAGTTGGCATCCTCAATGCAAATTTTAATTTTGGTACAGGCACAACTCAAGTTTTTAAAATCGCGTTGTTTACGTCAGCGGCTACGCTGAGCGCAGCTACAACCGCATACAGCACATCTAACGAAGTCTCTGGCACCGGCTACTCTGCGGGTGGCAACATCTTAACGGTCAGTCAAGTACCCACGTCTACGGGCACCACAGCGTTCCTTGACTTTGCGGACACCACATGGACTACGGCTACGATCACTGCGCGTGGCGCGTTGATCTACTTGGCCAACGGCACAACCAACCCTGCGGTTGCTGTGCTGGACTTTGGTGGCGATAAGACTTCAACTGCTGGCAACTTCACCATTCAGTTCCCTGCCGCAGACGCAACCAACGCGATCTTGCGCATCGCCTGACGGTGAATAGGTGGCTTCGTCTATCGAATACGTAGGCTGGGGTTCTGGCCCATGGAGTAGAGGCTCGTGGGGAGAAAACCTAACTGAAGTATTTGTAGATGGGGTCAGCGCCACGGGCGCAATTGGCACGGTCACAGTAGTGGCCGAGGCCGTTGTACAGGTCACGGGCGTAGAAGCAACTGGGTTTGTTGGGGCGGTAGATGTAACGGCAGACGCCAATGTGTACCCTTCCGGGTTGGAAGCCACGGGCCAAGTGGGTACTGTGGCGGTGCAGGCAGACGCCATTGTGCAAGTCACAGGGGTAGATGGCACAACGCAGCTTGGCACTGTAACTGTTACTGGCACAGCCAACGTATTTCCCACGGGCGTGTCTGCTACCGGCGAGGTGGGTACCGTCACCATTGTTGGTGAAGCCATTGTTTACGCCACAGGCGTGTCCGCCACCGGTGAACTTGGCACGGTAGTTGCCACCGGTACAGCCGATATTTTCCCGACGGGCGTAGAAGCCACTGGCGCAATAGGTCAGGTATCCTTCGCCTTGTCGATTGTTGTCTCCGTTACGGGCGTTTCTGGCACGATGGAGGTTGGGACTGTGACGGTTGCGGCAGGCGCAACTGCTGTGGTAACTGGGGTTTCTGCCACTGGAGAGATAGGACAAGTAAATGTTTGGGGCCAGATAGATGACGGACAGTCAGCAAACTGGCAAAATATCAATGATACTCAGGTGTCCGGTTGGACTGCCGTGAGTGATACGCAAATTGCGGGCTGGCAACAAGTTGTCACATAAAAGGGTAAGCAGATGACCACACAATACACACCAACGTTGAAATTGGCGCTTCCCGTCACTGGGGAGCTTTCTGGTACATGGGGTGATACTGTCAATGACAACATCACTTCGATGATTGAGCAGGCCATTGCTGGCCTCTCGACAATCAATACTTGGACTGGTAACGCTCACACCCTGACCACAGCCAACGGTACGACCTCTGAGTCACGTTGCGCCATGTTGGTCGCAGCTACCGGTGGTGGCGCTCCGACTGCTGCTGCTAATATTATTTGCCCAGCCGCAGCCAAGCTCTACGTGTTGCAGAACAACACGTCCTTTGCTGTTACCTTGAAGACCTCCGCTGGTACAGGTGTAGCAGTCGCTGCCGGTGATACTGCGTTCTTGTTCTGTGATGCCACAAACGTCAACTCCTGTGTGACGACCATTGTCAACGGCAACATCACTGGCAATCTAACCGTAGGCGGTAACGCCACAATCGATGGCAACACCACGCTGGGTAACGCCACATCAGACACTATCACCGCTACGGCACGGTTTGCTTCTGATCTGGTGCCCTCGACTGACAACGCCCGCGATTTAGGCTCTGCTGCAAACTCATGGAGAAGTTTGTGGATTGACGGCACTGCAACAATGGCGCTGGTGGCGATTGCTGGTGGCACGATTGACGGTGTGTCGATTGGCTCAACAACTGCGGCCACCATCATCAACGTAGATAACCTGCGCCTTGATGGCAACACCCTGTCCTCAACCGACACCAACGGCAACGTGGTGATTGCCCCCAACGGTACAGGCGACGTTCAACTGGACGCTGACACAGTGCGTGTTGGTGACGCTGCTGCCGCAGCCACCCTGACATCTAATGGCGCAGGCGCTCTGACGGTAACCACCGGTGGCACTGCTGACCTCACCCTGTCTACCAATGCAGGCGTAAACAGCGGCACTGTTGTGATCGCCAACGGCGTGAACGGCAACATCACCCTGACCCCTAACGGTACAGGTGATGTAATTTTGTCTGCTGATCGCGTGCAGATGGGTGACTCAAACACTGATACTACGTTGACCACCAACGGTACGGGTAGCTTAAACCTGACCACCAACGACGGCACAAACTCTGGCACGATTCAGATTGCCCAAGGTATCAACGGCAACATCACGTTGACTCCCAACGGCACGGGTTCTGTGTCAATCAGCAAGCTGTATTCGTCTGGTAACACCACACTGGGCGCTACCTCTGCCAATACACTGTCTGTTGCTGCGCTCGTGAGCAGCAACCTGTTGTTTACTGACGCTACGTACGACATTGGCGCTACGGGAGCTAACCGCCCCCGCGACCTGTTCTTGTCTCGCAACCTGACAGTTGGCGGCACGTTGACCTTGACCGGTGGCGTAAACCTAAATGGCAACGTGACCGTTGGCGATGCGTCGACCGACACGCTGACCATCAACAGCACGATCACCAGCAACCTGATCTTCACCGACAACACTTACGACATTGGTGCGTCTGGCGCAACTCGTCCTCGTACAGGTTATTTTGGGACCTCTGTTATTACCCCGTCGCTGACTGTTTCTGGCTTGACTTCGGGTCGTGTTCCTTACGTTTCTACGGGTGGATTGTTAACTGATTCCGCCAACCTTACATACACCGGGCTTCAATTAACCAATTCAACAAATAGTAATTCTGGCACATACATCGTTAACAGAAACGTCAGCACAGGAACTGCCGCTACTGCTTACTTCAATTCTGACGTTACGGCGGCATTTTCTGGGTACGCATCATTTGGCGCTCGTAGCACAGGTTACACGACCAACGGAATGCTTGAGGCAAACAGTGGTGGTGTGTTTACCAGCGGCCTGACCAATGGCTTGAACATTATGACGCTTGACGGTTATCCCGTTAAGTTTGGTACAGGCAATACTGCCGCAATGTGGCTTACCACTTCCAACACCTTGGGCATTGGTACAAGCCTTACTTACGGCGCGAAGTTTGCAGTCTATGGTGGGACATTACCATCAGCCGCCGCTGGATTAACAATTAGTGCTGGTTTGACCGCTGGACGGCTTACAACCGGAGATACAAATAGCGGAACAGCGTACATTGGTCAATACTTGGACGACAGTATTGTTGAGGTATCCGCTGGCACTTCTGGCGCACTTACATCAGGCATTGTGGCTTTTGGCGGCAGTGCCGCTGTCAACCCAAACACCGTAAAAACTTACACCGCTGGCACAGTTAGAACGACTGTTGATGCAAGCGGTAACTTGGTTGTTGGTGGAACTTCTGCCAATCTTTTATCGTGGAATAAGGCAATAACGCTTAATACGGCATCTGGAAACGCCGCTTATGAAGTTTCTATAGGCGGTGTGGCTCAGGCATATTTTGCGGCTGATGCAACCAATGTTTATTTGGCAGCTTATGCAAATAAGCCATTACTTGTGCGAACCAATAATGCTACGGTTGCAACATTTGACACCAGCGGTAATTTTGGCATTGATGTTGTGCCTACCGCCAAATTAGATGTAAATAAATCAGCAAACAACACAATTACAAGAGCAAATGCCGCTGGCGCATTTGGTGATTTGTTTTCTCTTGGTGCTGGTTTGTTGATGCAACAAACATCAAGTTCTCCTTATGGATTCGCATTACAAGCGGCTAATGCGGCAAACAGTTTTCAATTCCCATTGTTGCTTAATCCAAGTGGCGGCAATGTGGGTATTGGTACAACCAACCCCTTAAAGTTCAACACAGTTGGCTCAGCATCTGCCAAAATTTTGACGCTTTTTAGCACAGGAACTAATTCTGGCACAAGATCAGAGTTTCAAATAGGAAGTTCGGCAACAGCGTCTGGGGAAATAACTGGCTTAATCATTTTTGGTTGTGGTGCAAGCACTACCACATTAAATCAAACGGCATATATATATTCTTCTACAACCGCAAGCAGTACAACTACCGCAACTGGAAAGTTAGTTTTTGGGACGGCAAACGGTTCTGGAGGCGTTGATCGTGTCACCATTGAAGCCGAAGGCAGGCTCGTTGCAACTTATGGCTCCTACGCTGATCCATCGCTTGCTTCCAGCGGATCGGCAGGATTGCAAATTGTTACCAGTGCAACTTACAACGACAGCAGTTCCCACAATGTTTCGTCAGTGCAAAATACGATGGGAGTTATTCATATTCGTCAAAATGGACTCTCATCGCTTCCCTTTTTCCCAAATGGTGGTGGGGGTGTTGCTTACGGCTGGACTTTGTTAAATCCGGGAAATGGCACTTGGGCTGTTGGTCAAGGCATAGCACAGAGTTTTACTGAGTTTACCAGTAGTCCTAACAGCTATACGGTCACGCTTAATGGGGGCAGTGGTATTTTAACGGTTCAACGCACTGCTGGCGCTAATGCATACACAGTGTATGTTCAATACCTTGCTGGTACTTAATGGAGAAACCTATGACAGCATCATTCAAATACAAACTCAGCGACTTTAAAGTTAGCTCAACCGATCAGGCGCAAAACATCGTCAAGAGCGTCAGGTTTGAAATTGTGTGTGAGCACATGGGTCAGACTCGCAACTCATTCAAACCAATTGAGTTTGCCGATCCTGATTTCAACAGCTTCACGGCATTTGAAGACCTCACCCAAGATCAAGTTCTTGCATGGGTCATTGAGCATCAAGGCCAAGAAGAAATTGACGCATTGAAGTTTGGGTTGCAGTCGATGATTGAGCAAGAAATTGAAAGAGCAGAACCCGTGATCAAGTCCATAGACGCACCTTGGAGTAACGCATGAGTACATTCGCTTGGTCAATTCAATGGATGCAGTGCAAACCCACAGAGGGTTCATATACTGATGTTGTAATTACCGCTGAGTGGCTGTGTAGCGGTTCTCAAGAGACATACAACTCGGGCATCAGCGGTTCAGCATCGTTCCCTATGCCCGAAGGCTCGTTCACTCCCTACGCCGACTTGACCCAAGACCAAGTGCTGGGCTGGGTCTGGGCAAGCGGATTGAACAAGGCTGATGTCGAGGCTGGAGTACAAGGACAAATCAACAACCTGATCAACCCGCCTGTTATCACACCGCCACTGCCTTGGGCACCACAAACATCCATTCCTACGGCATAATTGTATGGGGTCTCGCCGCTGCCCCATCTCAGCGGTTGCAAAAATGGAGTTCGTATGAACGAGCAAAAAACTGTCGTCCTTCCCCTTGATCTGATCAATGCCGTGTTTCAATACCTTGGCACCAAACCATTTCAGGAAGTACACCAACTGGTCGGCGCTATCCAGCAAGCTGTCCAGCCACAACTGAGTAGCCCTGATGAAGTTTCAAAAGCCCCCTCAGACGTTGCCTGACGGCACGATAGAAGCAGCCCACGAGGTGGAGTCCGTGTGTCTCCACTGTGGTTACGACTTGGATGTGGTGGAACTTGCCGCCGACACTTGCTCCGATTGCGGCAAACCGCTGGAGTTGAAGCAGAGCGTCAACATCCAAGTAACAACACTGCCTCCGATGTTCGGTGGCGTCATGTAAGAGAGGCCGACATGTCGGATGAGTCCAAAGCCAAACACGAGTTCATCGAGAAGATTGCGTTTGCTATCCTCCCAATTATGTTTGCGTGCGTGACCTATCTCATGTCGGCGCTCAATTCCCTCAGTCACGAAGTCACCATTCTGAACAACAAGATCAGCCTTGTAGTGACTTCAGACAACAAGCAAGCCACCAACACCGGTGCAGAACTTGCGCGTGAGAAACTGCGTCAGGACTTGGAAAAAGAAATCCAAAAGAACCGTGACGACATCATGCACAACCGCCAAGACATTGCGGTCATCAATGAAAAACTCGGGAGCAAAAAATGATTCCTGCACTTCTTGCACCGCTGTTGTCGCAAGGGCTCAGCCTTATCGGCAACGCCGTAATGGCCAAGGGCAAAGACTGGGTAGAGGAAAAGACGGGCGTAAAGCTCGATCAGCCGCTGTCGGCTGAAGACACCCTGAAGCTCAAACAGTACGAAATGGATCACGAGGAGGAACTCCTGCGCCTACGTATTGAGGAAAAAAAACTCGGCATCGACGAGTTGCAAGCCTTTGCCAACGCGATCCAGAATGAAAACAACAACGTCTCTGACCGCTGGAAAGCGGATATGTCGTCTGACTCCCGGCTGTCTAAAAACATTCGCCCCATGAGTCTGATCTTTATCTTGGTGGCGTATTCCACATTTGCCATGATGTCGGCCTTTGGCTACAACGCCAACGAATCCTACGTGTCCTTGCTTGGGCAGTGGGGTATGCTGATCATGGGTGCCTACTTCGGTGGCCGCACCATTGAAAAACTTGCTGAGATGAAGGGGAGAAAAGGATGAGCCTCGTCACAGACCAAGCCGCGTTTCTCCTTGACATGTGCAAACTGGTGCAGTTTGCCACTGAGCAGGGCTTCACACTCACCGCTGGTGAACTGTATCGAACCCCCGAACAGCAAGAAATTTACATGAAAACTGGCCGTAGCCAGACCATGGATTCACTGCACCTGAAGCGCCTTGCGGTGGACTTCAACATTTTTAAAGATGGCAAACTTGTGGGCAACAAGGCCGTTCTTGTTCCGTTGGGTGCATACTGGGAGTCGTTGCACCCCTTGAATTCATGGGGAGGAAATGGTAGAAAGTTGGTAGATTGCCCGCACTTTAGCCGTGGGACAACAAAGCCTGAATGGACACGGGTGACCTGATATGCCACTAAAGAAGATACTGCTCAAAGCCGGGGTGAACCGCGAAAACACGCGATACACCAACGAGGGAGGCTGGTACGAGAGCGAGAAGATTCGCTTTCGTCAAGGCACGCCCGAGAAGATCGGCGGCTGGGCACGTATCTCCGCATCCACTTTTCTGGGCATCTGCCGTTCCTTGTGGAACTGGGTAACCCTTGGTGGTATTAACTTGATTGGTGTGGGCACCAACCTGAAGTTTTATCTTGCAGCAGGCGGCATCTACAACGACATCACCCCCTTCCGTAATCAGGTCACCTTGACCAATCCGTTTCGAACTTACGTCGGTTCCCCCATTGTGCAGGTGACTGATGCCAATGGCGGTTACATTGATGGTGACTATGTGTCGTTCTACGGCGGTACAGCCGTGGGTGGTTTAACCATCTTTGGCCAGTACCAAATTACGGTCACTGGAGCCACTACATACACCATCACGGCAAGCGCAAACGCTACGTCAAATGTGGCGGCAGGTGGCGGTACTGTGTATGCGCTGTATCAAATCAATGTTGGCCCTGCCTACGTAGTGCCGTTGGTTGGGTGGGGTGCTGGCCCTTGGGGTGCTGGCGCATGGGGTATTGGCGAAGCATCTACGGACGCCATTCGTTTGTGGAGTCAACAGAACTACGGTGAGGATTTAATCTTTGGCCCCCGAGAAGGCGCAATCTACTACTGGGATGCCACCTCTGGATACACCTCAATTACGTTCTCTGCTACGGTAGCTAACCCCACAGTCATCACTGCTGCCGCCGAATACGCTAACGGTACGCCTCTGCGTTTTGCACCCGACTCTGGTTCTACCTTGCCTGTGGGCATCACCCCCGGTAAGGTTTACTACGTACGCAACGTGTCGGGTTCTTCGTTTAACATTTCAGCAACCCCTACAGGGGCACTCATCATAGTTACCGTTGCGGCTGTAGGCACCGTGCGCATCTTGTCAAACGCATATATGTTGTCTGACTTTGGAAGCGCAACAGACGTACCAATCCAGCAGAACTACTTGTTGGTGTCTGACATCAGCCGTTTTGTGTTTGCGTTTGGTTGCAACGATTACGGCACAGCCACAGTTGACCCAATGTTGATTCGCTGGTCTGACCAAGAAGACCCCTACAACTGGACACCCGCATCAACCAACCAAGCAGGTTTCTTGCGCTTATCTCGTGGCTCCGAAATCATTACGGCCACTCAGTCACGGCAAGAAGTTTTGGTGTGGACTGACGCTGCCCTGTATTCGCTCCAGTACGTAGGTGCACCAATTGTCTGGGGTGCGCAGCTTATGGGTGAAAACATCTCTATCGTGGGTCAGAACGCCGTGTC
>Ga0209087_1000049_pt1 | contig 63884 bp, 88 predicted proteins | sample S_130805_EF_Meta_FD_187321 | JGI IMG/M metagenome (GOLD analysis project Ga0209087, IMG submission 187321) | Freshwater microbial communities from Lake Simoncouche, Canada to study carbon cycling - S_130805_EF_MetaG (SPAdes) (version 2) | ecosystem: Environmental > Aquatic > Freshwater > Lake ... | reverse complement strand
GTCTTGGGTTCAGAATATCCACTGCGGTTGATGTTACCAACCGACATGTTTACATTCACGGCCTCGCTCCCGTTTGGCCCTTTACCGGGGTTGCTGGAAATGCTGGCCTTCTTCCCATCCATGGTGTGGGGTTCGGCATAGACGCTGGCATCGCCAACCTCTTTGCCCATTTTCTTCATGCTGTATTTGCCCATTATTTGCTCCCAGATTTCTGGTTCATTGCACGGGAAAGGTTCTTTCCGTATTTCTTACGATCCAAACTGGTGGGGCCACCGGCCTTCATACCTTTGGCATGCATGCGGGATTCATGGCCTTTGACCATTTTCTTGGCTTCGGTGTCGGCAATTGCCTTGACTTGTTTCTTGTCCATATCTGCTCCTAAGTTGCGCTGATTGATACTGTACCAACACTTGTCGTTGCCACCAAGTAATTTGGCGTGAGTTCTACGTCAAAGAAGCTGGAGCCACCTACAGGCCTCCAGCCCCACTGAATGTCTCGGGAACCACCAGATGGATACCCACCCACGTTTACACCTGATGTTACATACGTTGTGTCCGGGCGGGGCTGCATTACAGCCTGCGGGTCATCCACCGGATACATACCCAGTTGAAGCTGCGGCTGATCCGGATCCCAGCATTCATCACAAACCTTCAGTTGATACAGCTTGGTCTTGACAACCTCAAATTTAAGCTGTTTCAGCTTGTACCGCTGACCACACCGGTCACACTCGGCAATTGAGTATTTACCTGACGCAAACCTGTTGCCCATTATGTGCCACCAGATCCAATGAATGACTGACGGGGAACCAGCCGCAAAGCGGCCTTTTCATGGTCTTCCCCAGCCGCCAGATTGAATTGCTCATCGTAGGTTGCCTTCAGCATGTCCATCCGTCCCTGCAACTCAGGGACTTTCATGGCGATGTAGTAGGCCAGCCCCGCCACCACACATGGTAGGAAGCGGAAATTCATGTCAGCAGTCTCTACACCGGCCCCGGCATCCTGCACCCTACGCATGCGCCAGTACACAAATGTGTAGGTAGTCGTGTTATCGGGGGTAGGCCAGACAGTCACGGCAGGTAACTGAGGGACAAAGACTGAAACATTGTCAGCATGCGAAGCCGCAACGGTGTTGGCTTGCGCCCGGAAACAGTTACTTAGAACATTTCCATCGATGTAGTTGTAATAAATTATTTCATTTTCCAGCTTGATGTACCCTGCCGCCGCCAAGCCCACGACAGAGTCTAGGGTTATGGTGGTGGCTGTGCTGGTAATTGAGCCGTCCAAGGTCAGTGCAGTTGCCCCAGTTTGACCTGAATTGCGCTGAATTAGAACCTGAATGGGTCTGGCCTGAGTCAGCTTATTGGGGATCGTGGCATAGGTACTAACACTTATACGGGTGATTGTCAGGTCTGCTTGATTGGTCGTTGAGTTCTGTCCCGTCCGGATAACGTGTTCCAGAAGATCAATCGTATCGTCCGGTAGAGGGTATGTGTTTAAACCGGCAGTAAGCTCGAAGGAGCCTTGCTCAATCGTCCACATGTTTAAACCACGGTTCTGCCATTCGATGGTCATCAAATTCATGGAGCGGCGTGCCGTTCTGAGGTCATAACCAGACCTCATTTCCCGACCCGCACGCTCCCACGACTCCTCGGCTATCTCCGTGAAGTCCATGTCAAATATTGATGTCCCTGTGGTTGTCATTCGTTATCCAAACCAGCTTCTTCCAAAGCTATTTCTTCAAGAATTTCTTCCGTGCCACAAGTGCATGGGCCATCATCTTTAATGGCGCAATCTTCCATATGCAAACTGTTCATTTCTTCATCGCCCTCATGTTGTCAACCAAGTTCGGGTACGGCCTACCAGCCTTCTTGGCCGTGGCCTTTGCAAAAGCTTTCTGCGCCAGACTCAACTTCTTGGGCTTTTTGGCGGGGCTGGGCTTGTCCCACACCTCCCCACCTTCGGCATATTGCGTGAAGTCAGTATCGTCCCGGCGCTTCTTGCGCTTCGGCCCAGGCATTTTGGTGGGATTGATGTCCCCCATTCCACGGCTGGGCAACATCAGCACATCTTCCCACGGGTCTTACCCCGTTGAGCAATGCCATCGGCACGGCTAGATGCAGTACCGCCAGAGGCCATCTTCTTACCCATAGGGTTGCGATACATCAGAGCCGCACCACCCTTGGTTTCTGCGCTGGTAAATCCTGCCTTACGGGCTTTTTCAGAGAAAGAAGGAGTGGTTTTCTTCTTCTTCTTGGTCTTGGTCATCTCTTCGCTGTACAACTCACCCGTCTCAGGGTTGCGTTTAAACTTTGATTTAGCGCCGGTTTCGTCTTCAACATCCATACCCATGTCACCAGTGGGAGCGGTTGCTTCAGCCATGCCGGTAGGTGCGGGACGCTCATCTTCAGCACCGCCTACCAAGCTTTCGTCTTCACCAGCGTAACGCTTCATTTTGTTCATCTTAAACTCCTTAGCAGGCCATGCCGCCCTTTTTCAACAACTTGCCTTTGGTCTTGCCACGTTGAGCAATACCATCAGCCCTTGAGGATGCAGAGCCACCATTTGCCATCTTCTTGGTGGAGCCGCCACGTTTCATTGCAGGCTCAGACTTCTCGCCCTTGGCATACTGCATGGGAGTGATCTTGCCAGACTTAATGGCTTTGGCTTCGGCAAGTTCTTCCTTCATGGATTCCTTACCTTTAAACATCCCACCTTTTTTCATGCCGGGAATGCCAGCAGGAGCGGCAGGAGCGGCCATAGGGGGACGAGCGCCCATTGGGGGACGAGCGCCCGGACGAGCACCCATGGAACGGCCTTTGAGTTTCTCGGCCATCATTGCAAGCATTCTTGGATCCATTGGCATAGCACCACCTCTATTGAATTTTTTGCCTTTGTCGGCATTACTGAAATCTTGCCCCACGGATTGCGGGACACCGGCCTTCTTCGCAAAAGCTGGGCTATGAGCCACGGCTTCCATGAACTTGTGTTGTTTCTTTGACGAGGATGGCATTAAATATACCTTCCCCGTGTCTTGCCCCTTTGGGCAATCCCATCACCCCGTTTAGACGCAGATGATTGAGTTGACATTGTCGTGCGTTTTGCAGGCTTCCGGGCCTTTACCCGTCCACCTTTTTTGAAATCTGTTGAGCCAATGCTGTCCATGTCGTAATTTGCCATATCTGCGTTCTCTGGCATATCTGACATTGGGCTTTCGTTGTACTCAAACCCAGGCATCTTTTGGGTTTCGTCAAAATACCCTTGATCACCGGACATTGAGCCATAGTCCACCGGGGCCTGTGCCTTGGGGCGAATCAAGTCACTGATGCCTCCGGGCAAAGCGTTGGCGGCTTTATTCTCATAAGCTTCTTGGACACCACGTTGTGCATCTGAGTTCATGGCCGTCTGCCTATCCATAGCTGCGTTTAAATCTGGGTCAATTTGTTTATTGATAGCTCTACCACCGGCTTTGATTGCTGAACCCACGGGGTCAGTAACAACGTCCATTACTTTGCGTGCATTCTCTCTGGAATACTCTGGTAGCTGGTCAATGACTTGATTCCTCATCCACCGACCAGGATTCATAATGGCATCTGCGCCCGGAATTTTTTCGGCAGCCTTACTTGCCGCATACCCTTTGGCAGCGGTCAGAGCAAGAGGTATAAGGGGTAACGGCATCACTCACCCTTTTTGACGAATAAGTTCGTCAATCTTTGCTTCAAGGCGGTTAAACCGCTGGTCAATGTGGTCAGTAATTCTTTGCACTTCTGCTTGAGTAACGTAATCACGGGCAACTTCCTCCCTTGTCTTGTTTAACAGAATGCTCAGACGGGAAAGTTCTTCAAACTTCTCCCGCATCACAAGGCCCAAAAGCCCCATGAACAGGGTTAAAACTGTTGACCAAATTGAATGAATGTCCATCTCAGCATGCCCAAGCCCGAAGAGCCTTGTTAATCCGTGAGTTTGGGTCTTTCGCCGTCTTCTCGGATGTGAGTTTCTTCTTCATTCCAGTCATCCTTGCACAGAAAGAGTCTCGCCTGCTTCCTCCCTCTGGTTGAGGAGGCTTCAGGTTCATACCCTGCTTTTTGGCAGAGGCCCGTCCCTTGGCGTTTAAACCACCCTTGGGATTCTTGCCTTCTTTGCGTGTCCATGCTGGGCTACCCATTTGCCACTTTCAAGTGCAACCGTGAATGCTCCTTGAGCAGTGGCTGTAGAGCGTCTTGCTCAAAGTTGCGAGTGAATTCTTGTGTGCCAATGTGCGGTAAGCTGATCATGGGGTCGAGATAGATCTTGTACCCATGTTCCCTTGCCCTGCGGCAGAACAGATAATCCTCGCCAATGTAGTTTCCGTCCACGATGGCAAAGTCAAACACAGCGTATTCATCTGCGCCGTCCCCATCACCCTTGTATTTCCACTCAGGATGGGCTGCGATCATGGATTCCATTACATGACGGCGAATGAGCATAAAGCCCGTTGCCACGCTCTCCACACGCATCAGGCCGTTTTCGTCAAATTCCAATTGGTTGTCTTCATCCAGATAGAAATCTAGGAAGAATTTGGCATCTGCCGCCCTGCGGGGGTACGTCCCAGCCACAATGTCCCGGTCTGTGGACAGAGCCATGAGGCGGGTGACGGCCTCGACATTGATGACCACATCAGCGTCCACAAACAGCAGGTCAGTACAGTCTGAGTCCATGAAGTTGGACACCAGCTTGTTTCGGGCCTTTGTGATGATTGAGCATCCAGACAGGTGAACCAAATGAATCTGGACGCCCATCTTGTCCAACTTGGGGACGAGTTGCGCTATGGCAAAACAGGTCTTGATGTTGACCTTGCCATCATAGCAGGGAATCGCAATCATAAGCTTGCGCCCCACCAAGTTGAAGCTTTTATCAGCCATAGTAAATGTTACATGAGGTTACGTTGAGCATGTATGCGTATACACCATTGACTGCCAACACGCCATCTTGGGGGATGATTGGTGCGTTGTTGAACGTGTCACTAGCACTCACATCGTAGGTCATCAACCAGCGATTTGAATACACCATTGATGCACCAGCGGTGATAGAGCCCGTATTGATGTCAGTGAGCGTGAAAGAGTTTGCGTCTACTCGGGTGATTGAGTAGTTTCCATTGGTTGCAGTGCCGCCCGTTCCAGCGGCAAAGTCAATGCCGATCACATCACCTGTCACAAGCCCGTGCGCTGTTGCTGAAACCGTAACGGTTGTGCCAGAGCGGCCATAAGTTGCCGTAGTCACAGGTGCAGTTGTCGTATCAAACAACGCCACAAAACCGGCGGTTGCTGTGCCGGTAAAAGAAATCGCTTTGACTCGATTGCGCCCAAGAACCAGAAAGCCGCTACCGTTTAGGTGCGCTTGCTTTACGTTGGTTTGATTCATAATCAATCCTTTAAAAAGCGGGGGCCGAAGCCCCCAAGATCAATTATTGCTGTGAAGCAGGAGGTGATTGCACACCCGTAGAGTCTGCCACTGCGTAGACAATGGTGTACTGCACCGTGCCGACAGTCACGTTGGCGACAGTTGGTCGAACAGTGGCAATGATTGACACATCAGTAGCGCCAACACCAATACCGTTGGGGGAAGCAGTAGATGTTGCGCCAGCCCAGTTGCCCAGCTTGGCAGCAGCACCAGTATTAGCCAAACGACCTTGCGTGGTGATGTCCGTAGAGGCCCAATACAAAGCGGTTGAGCCTGTAATACCCAGCGACATGTTTGCAGCGGTTGAGCCAGTGAAGGCCACCAGCGTGTCAATAAAGATACTGACAATCTGCGAGCCTGCGGGGATGGTAAACAGGGTAGTGGTAGTGTCAGCGGTATAAATAGCGCCGTCATAAACTACTTTTTTAGTTTGGGAAACAAGGGTAGTTCCCGTGTTTTGAATGGTTCCAGCAGTCGTGCCGGTGGTGTTTTTAACAGTGCCCAACAACCAAGGGCCAAGGTGAGTTGCGAATCCCATAAGAATATCTCCATGCGTTAAGGTGTATCAATCTTGCATGACAGTCTGCCGGGACAGTTTGATACACCGGGTTTCCCGGAATGCCTCATTTATACCATGTAGTTTAAACGGACACAAGAAAAAAGGGGGCTTGTGGCCCCCTTTTTTACTTACCTATCAAGAAGATCCGGGTGAACCGAAAATTCCCAAGGGGTCAGATACGCCGAAGCTGTAACGCTCACGGGCCTTGTAACGCACGTTGCCGGTATCAAAGTCACCGTCCATGGAGTTGGACAGCGGAGAACGGACAAAATGCTTCAGGCCGTTAGGCACATCAGACAACAAGAACCAAGCGTTGGTGTCGGTCAGATAATGGTTAACGCAGTAACCTTCTGGGATCGAACCATTGTTCTTCAGAGCGTTGATGTCGTTATCGGTAGTACCGACACGCAATTCCGTCTCCAGGAGGCGGGTTGCAACGAACATCAAGTTCGGGGGAACAACCAATTTCTTGGGCTTGGCGGCGATCAACAGGCCACGCTCATCCGTCCAACCGGCGATTTGAATAACTGCGTTTTCCAACGAAGTCTCATTCAAGTCAGCGGCGGTGGTGGGGCGATTGCTGTTGGTTCCACCAGAGATCAACGGATGGGCGGTAGAGCACAAGCTCACGCCGTCACCGTAAGTCACCGTGGTGCTGAACGCATTGTTCAACACATAGGCGGCTTTGACCTGCTTGGTGTATGCCATTGCACGGGCCAACGATTTGGTATAGCGGCTGGACAAGCTGTCATACAGATTGTCTTCCACTGCCTCTTCCGTGATGGAGAAGCCCATAGCGATGGTTTCGTGGTTGTAACGAGCAGTCCATGCTTCCTGTGCGTTGTCGTACTGGATCGCAGAACCTTCGTTCTTGACCGGTGCGGCAGAGAAGCCAGAAAGTTTGGTTTCTTCCTCGAAGGAACGCTCAGAGGTTTCGGTTTCATAAATTTCTTTATGTTCCTCACCATAACGGGCGTACTCAAGACCAAACAATGCATTCAGACCAGGGAGCAACTCTTTGAGTAGCTGGGCACGGGAAATAGCCATTTCTTACTCCTTAAACACCAGTGGTGTTGTTATATTGGTGAGTGTTGATCTTCACCAACAGTTCGGTGTAAGTGTCAGCTGCGGTAGCAGTCTCAGGCACAACATCGATCACACGGATTGGGATAGTGGCGGTAGTGCCAGCACCGGTCAAGGTCACAGCGTAAGCAGAGTTACCAGTGGTGGTGCTGCCTGCGTTGAGAACCAAAGCCAAGTTAGTGCCAACTACGGTACGACCTGCGGAACTCATGGTAGTGCCAGAAGACACAACGGCAACTTTGAAAAGGGCCATGGGGTCATCCACAACATACGCATAAGCATAGTTGCTAGTCGTGCTGATTGAAGCGGGAATATATTGGCTCTGAACGGTTTGGCCGCTAGAGTTCACATATTGACCGCCAACAACTACGCCGACAATAGTGCCAGAGTTGGTGGTGGTTGAGAGAATCAGATAGCCGGTGCTGTCGATTTGAACCGTATCTCCAGAGAAGATAGCAGTACCAAAAGAAGCGGCAACGGGAATCTGTCGAATAGCACCAGCGTAAGGCATGCCGTCAATTCTATTGACAGGCTCTAGACCATACGGGGCCGAGACAGTGGGGTAAGCCATGTTGGACTCCAAAAAAGTTTAAATACTCTTACCGATAGTGACCTTGGAGCTACGTTCTTTGAACATGGGCATCCGAGGATCGCTATCACGCATGTAGTTGTTGTCCACAGATTGCATCTGAGTATCAGCCACTTGCTGGTAATACTCGTCACGCTGAACCGTAAACTCAACTGGGGTTTTGCAAAGCAACAATCCACCAACTTCAATGCCGTCTGGGAAGCGTCCGTTAGGATTGCTTACCAAGCGGAGTTTTGGTTGGGAAATGGCCTTTACAGGTTCCCATCCCTCACGGAGTTTCGAAGAAATATTCGTGGGATCAGGGTTGTTCAAGGTGCTTAGACGGATCCAGCGGAAGGCATAGCCATCTTCTGGTTCGGGATCAGGCAACAGAGTAGGCGGCATCCAACGCTTGGGACGCATATCTGCTTCACGACTTTCAAGGGCACGCTTTTCACGTTTCTGCTCATCCATTTGTACTTCTCCTAATTTCCAGAACCTTACGAGCATAGAGTTCCAAAGGAATTCCAAGCCGTTTGGCGATGTTGACCTCAGAGGCCGTCAGTGTGATCTTTTTAGGAGCAGTACTGCGACTTGCCGAAGCAACTACATTTGACTTTGGGCGGCGATTCGCATCACCGGGTTCCGCAGACTCAAACTTATCTGGGAACACTTGGCGCAACCTACCGTTTAAACGCTGGTAGTATTCGTCACTTTTCGGGTCTACACCCTCCTCATTGATGAGCTTGTTATGCACTGCTAATGCAAAGCCCGTCATTTCAGTGTCTGGCCCAAACCAAGGGTTGGCACGCTGCCAACTCTCGGCTTTTTCATCGGGCGGTGGAGCACTTGGACTCGTTTGTACAACATTTTCCGGGGCCTGTAAAGGCTTCGGCTTAAAATTGTTTACACGATCTGCCTTGATTTTAGCGTTTGTCAGGGCTTCCTGGGCATCGACCAGGGCATCTGAGTCACCATCCTCATAGGCTTTCTTGTACTTGGCCTTGGCTTGGTCAATTTCTTGGGAAATTGTGCGCTTTACTTGGTCAAGTAACAGGTTTTGATTGGTGTCAACCGTGCCTTTCAGGCGCTGGTTTTCCTCATAAACCTGCTGTGCAATCCGTATGGCTTCCTCTTTTTCACGCAAAGCGGCCTCTTTTGCCCTGCGTTCATCGTGGTAAGCCTTGTGGAATTCACGGGTTTTGGTTCGATCCCGCTTGGAATACGTTGCCAATTCCTCGTCTGTAGGTTCTTCGGGCGGGGTTTTCATTGGCTCCCGGCCACGATCTTCCTCTGGGGTATCGTCAATTACCTCAATTTCCGGTTCATCGGACTCAGGCTCAACGATCTTGCCACCAGCTTTGGATTGTTTTTCTTCCACCTCATGTGGAAACTCAAACTCAGTTTTTTCAATTTCAGCCATGTCTTCCCCTACGCACGGGTTATTCCACGGGGATCTTGGACAACACCTTCGACAGAGTCATCGTTGATCAACCGGAATTCTTTGCCATGAATCTTGATCCGTGTCCCGGTATTGGGACGGACAAGAACGAAATCTCCCACCTTGCACGAAGGCCCGGACGGGAAACGATTGGTGTCCTTAAAAGCATCAGGCCCCATCTTCACCACAAAGAGTACCGGCGACAGTATTTCCTCGAAATGTATGGTTTGCCCGGACTTAATCAGACCACTTTCATACTCCTCCTCAATGTCCGGGAGGACGCATAGAAGGTAGAACGTAGCTGGATCAGGCACTTGTTTTGCCTTCTCCTCTGCCGTGGTATTCAAAATACCCGACAGATCTACAGCCGCAACATCAAATTCACTCATCGTCAAAGTTCTCCATTTTTTTCGCAAGGTCGGAGATTAAAGTTTGTGCAAACAGCAGACCCCGAATGTTGCCGCACACTTCCCGGTAGGAGGCGTAGTCTTGCGCTGCGCCCCCTCCAAGACTTTCGAGCAGGCTCGATTCCCGCTCTTTCAGTTCTTTGATGAGGTAATTAATTGCTTGATCTAGCATCATTGATTCCGTTTAAATATGTCCACTTGAACTTTCTGGTTGGCCTGCTTCTCCTGCGAGGCAATACGGGCCATGTCCATTTCCTTCTGATTCGCAATGCGCTGCGACTCAATGTTTAAACGGGCCTGGGCGATCTGAGCATCGCTCTGATACTTCTGCGCCTTTGCCTGGGCATCCATCTGCTTGATTTGCAGTTCCTGCTGTTGCATTTGAACCATGGGATCCTGCGCCTGTTGCTGGGCTTGGGCCTGTTGGGCCTGGGCCTGATTTGCCTGGAGGAGTTGTTTTGCACCATCGGCCACCAACCGGGACACCTGAATTTCAATGTCCTCTGGCAGTTTCTGGTCAGGGGGAGGCAATGGCACGCCGATCTGCTCTTCGATCTTCCTGCGGTACTGGAACGCCAAATGCTCTGCAATGTGGGACATTGCCGCCGCCTGGATCTTCTGGGCCATTGGGTTTTGTCCGATAGTCTGGGCAATCATTGGATCCTGCATGAAGGATGTGTGAGCGGCGATGTGGGCATCGTGATCTTGGTAGATAAATGCCTGGGTTGGCTTCCCGTTGAGGAATGCCATGTTCTCGCTGACAGGATCCCGTGGTGTTTGGTCATCATCCACTGGAACCAGCTTATCTGCGTTCTTGATCCCCAAAACTTCAATCATCTGACGGTGCAGATTGGGCAGGTTGTAGATCTGCGGGGCCTGAGCGGACAACTGAATCACCGCCTGATACTGCATGATCCGCTGGGCCATCGTGCTGGAGTTCGGGTCACTGACCGGAATCACCTCAACGATGTCGTAGTCAGACTGCTTGGCCTTGCGGTTCCCGCCCTGGGGGTCGTATTCATACTCACTGGGTGCATAGTCCCGGATGATTCCCTTGAGCAGTTTGAATTCCTGCTTCATGGAGTAATGGACACGGGCCTGAACGGCTCCCATAGTTTTCAGGGTTCTTTCCAGAATTGCCAGGGTTGTCCCTACGGGGGCCTGGGAACTCATATCACTGATCTTCATGTCAGAGATGGAACCCAATCTGCGTCCCTCTTCTGTGATCTGATTGAGCAGAGTCAGGAGGGTTGCGCTTGGCTCCTTATACGGGAGCGCCATGACGTTGTCTTTGATCGCTCCGCTTGGCACATCAACGTCCCGGAATTCACCTGGGGCGATTGGGGTGTCATCTCCTTTGATCCGCATGCCACGGGACTTCAATCCACCGGGCAGATTGGACAAAGTCCCCGCATCCACCAACTGGCGAATCAGGGAAGTACCTGCACGGGCATAGCCGCCGATCACATGGATCAGACCCATCCCGTAGAAGCCAAATCCTGGGATATAACAGTAGTCCACGAAATGCTGGCGTTTGGCTTTGATGTCATCGTCTTCTAACCAGTTGCGGTAAATTGCCAGGACATCCCCGGTTCCACGGTCGATGGTCACTACATAAGGCAGGGCGATGCCGGTAGGTTCCCCGTCTTTGTCCACATCCTCAAACCCTTCAATGTCCAGGTCAGTGTGGATCTCAAGGATCTGGTAGCGGTTGTCATCGGAAGCTTTATAACCCTGCTGTTCGGCCTTTTTCTTCTCAATGTCCGTCATTATGTTGACGGGGTCGCCAAGGTCTATTTCCCGGTAAAACCCGCTGACCTGAAGCTTCTTGATCTCATTCTTGGTCTTACGCATCACATGCGTGACCCGTTCTGCGTTGTTTAAATTCGATGCCCCGTAAGGCACGATTACGTCCTCTGCCGGGATATACAGGGCTACCTGCCGTCCCATGGCTGGGTCGTAGTAGACCTTTTTAAACGCAGAACCCGAAAGTCCCAGGGAGTAGAGCATCCGTTCGTGCTCCGGGCGGTACTCGGGCATTTCTTCCGTCAGCTTGAAGTTCATGTCATCCCGGACACGTTCTGCTGCGTCTTCCTTCATCTTGTCAATCGCACCAATGATCTCGGTCTTGACCGGGCCTTGGGCTGGGAAGGTTTCCATGATGGACTCGGCCTGAAACTTGATGGCCGCTTCCGTCAAGATGGTTGAGAAAACACCGCATGCTCCGTTCCAAGGCTGCGTTCTTTCTTCATAGTTCATCCCCAACACTTCCAGGCCCTTGACAAAGGTTTCTGCCCAATCCTTGCGTGAGGATATGTCAGCGTCCACTAACTCCATGAGGTCAGATGAGATGGTGGATAGTTCACCTTCGTCCAGGATTTCTGCGAGGTTTGAATCAAAGTCCCCGCCGTAATCATTCTCTGGCTCCAGGGTGATCTCAACGTCCCCGGTGTCAATCGTTACAGACTCCGGGTCTTCAATCTCAATACTCACGCCACGGGAGTCATCCATGCCCGTTGGGGCGGGGTAAAGTGCTTTGTCAAAGTTAGCCATAATGATCCTTAGTAATACTCCGCTTTCCTGCGATAAATGGGTTCATCTGGCTCATCTGAATCGATGGAAATAAACCCGCCTTGGCGAAACCGCATCAAAGCTTGGCTACTTGAGTCCACAAGGTCATCGTTGTCCCCGTTGGGGAATGAAGCCATTTCTTCTACGACTTCTTCAGCCCATCGGTGATCTGGACACCAAACCATCCCGGACGCAAACAGGTCAGCAATAGCGTTTACACGGGCGATCTTATCGTTTCCTTTGCCCGGTGTATATTCCGACACCGGAATTCCTGTCCTACGCATCTCATAGATCAAGGGAGCGCCTGCCGCCCTCTTCTCCACGATCAATGTGTCCGGGTTCCATTCCTGATACATCTCATATGCCTTCTTCTTTAGCTCCGGGAACTCAAGTCGTTGTTTAAACGCATCCAGAAGGATGATGTTTGGACGTAAGTTGCCTTTCCCATCGGAATGATCGAAGATTCCCCAGGTGGTACAGGCCGAATAGTCGGCACGGTTGTTGGTTTCAAAGGCTGTATCCCAGGATTGGATGATGTAATCACACGGGGGAGGGTCTTCTTTCTCCCAAAGCCGCCACATATCCCGCTTTATGATGGCCCCTTCCTCAGATGTGGGGTTTTGTTGGTACTGAGCCTCCCATTTAGCCACTGGAAGTTCAGCTTTGAGGGCTTCTAGCTCCTCTTTCTTCCAAAACGCAGGCCACAAAGGGGTTCCAGAGGGCAAAATGGCCGGGAAATCAATCACTTCCCACTCATTTACCCCGTCTTTCTCCGAATTCTTGAGGATTTGGCCTGTCAAATCCCTCTTTGACCACCTTGTCATCACAATGATGATGGCCCCACCCGGCTGTAAACGCTGACGAGGGCCAGATGTGTACCATTCATAGACATTGTCAAACACCGCAGGGTTGCCCTGCTTGGCCTCCTGCTCAGAATGCGGGTCATCAATGATCAATACATCTGCGCCTTTTCCGGTAACGGCTCCCCCAACACCAATAGCGAAGTAGTCACCACCTTTGTCCGTGTTCCACCGGCCAGCGGCCTTTGAATCTGAAGACAACTGCGTATTGAAGATCTTCCTGTAATCCTCCGACTGGACAAGATTGCGGACTTTACGTCCAAACCCCACGGCCAACTCGGCAGTGTGGGCGGTCTGGATGATCTTCTTCTCCGGGTGCTTACCCAAGAACCAAGCTGGAAGCAAAAAGGAGGCAAACTCTGACTTGGTATGCCTGGGAGGCATGTTGATGATCAGACGTTTCAAATCCCCATTGACAACACGTTCAAAGGCATTTGCCATGATCTGGTGATGTTTGCCCGATATGAATATCGGCCACATCTGCTGGACAAAGAACAGGTAGGACTCCCTGCACCGCTCAACCCTGTCCATCTCCAGTAGGGCAAAGATCTTCTTGCGTTCTGCATCCGGAACTCTGTCCACCATGCTGATATAGCCGTCCACTTCCTTACGGGTAAGGAGGCTCATAGGGACAACATTTTCTCAACAGATTTATCAACCAACCGGACACCGTAGAACTTCCTGGGCTTGACAGTGATGAAACCATCGGACTTCAGCCTGTGGACAATCCTGTGGATATTGGAACGGGACTTCATCCCTAATCCACGGGCTATCACATCGTAGCTCGGAGGGATGCCGTGTAAACGCACATAGGCCCGGATGAAGTCCAAGACAAGTTTTCTGCGTTCGGTTACAAGTTCCATGGCCGAAGTTTAAACGAGAACAAGTGTTCGTGCAAGCACTCACTCACATATATACCCCCCCCTGTTTTAAAACAGGTACTTCAGATATGGTTTCTCATATTGAGGGGGGTGGGGTGGGAATGCGAACAATTGTTGGGGGGGGGGGAGGGTATGAGTGGAATACAGTGTAGAGCGCAGGCGGGTGGTCGCTGGCCTACAGGGGGGCCTGGAGTACCGTACCCTCGCCGTCCTGCCCATCGTCAACCGCCACCGGCACACGCAAGCGCTTGATGACCGTATCCTGGGCGCTGACACCAGTGGATCGCTCTAGCAGTCTTATGTGGGCTTGCAGTTCACGTTTCAACTGGTCAGCACTCACAGGTGCATCACCTTCACTGACCATTGGTGTAAACAAGCCGCATGCTTTACCCATGAGTTCCAAGGCCCTGAGTTGCGTCCCAGGTTGACTACTCTTACTAAGTGCCAGAAGCTGTTTCAGAACGTACCTCTTTGATGCCGCCGCATCATCTGCCAGATGTTCAATGGTCTCGCTCCAGGCCTCTTCCAGTACCTTGGCAATGCGTGGATCCCTCATCAGTTTGTTGGCATTGGCCGAAACAGTGGCATCACCTGCATTGGTGTTGTATGCCGCCCGGTATGACGCTTTCAGCGTCCTGCCCTCTATGACTCCCTGACAGAACTTCAATTGGAGGGCCGTCAACGGTTGGTATTTTTTCCATTCACTACCTACATGCTTTCCATCCCTGCGTGTCCTTGGCTTGTCTGCGTCATGCGCCATCCGTTCCGCTCCGCTCAATTCGTCCCCCGGCTCTTCCTGATCAACCTGATCATCATCCCGCATCGCCTCATCCAATGCCGCCCGGTACTCATCAGCACTCAACTTGCCTATGTTAGCCATTGCTCACATCCTTGCATCTGTGGTTATTCCCATACTGGACAAACACCCAGCATTGTTCGCATCTTATCCACAACTTATGCACTTGTCCACAATTTCATCAACAACCTTACCCACAAGCCTATCCACATACCTCAGAGGTACACAGATTGGCCTTGGCCTGTAGTGCATATGAATTCAAAACGCAGGAAAGTTCTAAGGGATAACCCTGTGATTACTGTATAAACCGACATGCCTCTAGGACGCATCAGAACACCCCTTGCTTGCGTTATTCCAAATCAGGCTACCCACCCCGCCACTCGCCGTTTTAGGGGCCTTGTAGGCCGTTCTGATCGTTTTCTAGTACTTTCCTATATGTACTCATTTTCAGCGTCCCGTTAATACTTCCCGTTGTAATCCTAATGAGTTCAAACGCAGAGTCCCGGTGCATCTATATAGAAGGCATCCAATCGCCAACCACTGTAGTTTTATACATGAGGGTTTGTCCTAGTAACTTCATGTCAACGTCAATATCAACCTTGGCGTTGTACTGCTATCACCGCAACTTGTTTAAACACCTGAAAGGCAACCATGAAACCTACCATCTACATCGACATGACCTGTGAAACCCTGGTCAAAAACGCATTGACTGAGGCCCATAAAGCTTTTGTCAAAAACCCCAACGCAACCAATTGGGATGTTTGCACCAGGGCCATGTTCACCCATCAGCAATTGCAGTGGGCCAAGCGTAGTTCCCTGGTTGACCGTGAAAAGCTTCAATTTGACCTTGACCACAACCCCATAAGCGAGTGGCAGAACATCATCAGCCGTGCCACTTGCGGTGAGGATATTCGCACCGCAATGGCCTGACGTTTACACCCGCATGCCTCCCACGGGGGGCATGGGAGTGGCAATGTTGCCCGATAACCTGGAGAAATTTATGCCTTCAATCACCATGCGCCGTAAAGACGGTTCCATCATTGGCGAGGTCAAGTCCCACATTGTTGTGGTCACCGCCGGGTCAACCACTCACTGCTTGCACCTGCACAAGTCCCCCCAGGATCATTGGGTTGTGTCCGATCCCCGCACCGGGGGCGTGGTGCTCACCGTGCGTGGCATGTACAAGGGTTGCCCCGTGTCCACCAAAGGGTTCAGCCTCAAAGAGGTTCGGGCCATGGCCTTTGCCCAGGTGGAGGGCCTCATTGAAACCATTGGATCGGTTCGTTTCAACGCCGTGCTGGACGGTGCAGGGAAAACCCTTGCACCCACCGTGTAAACTTTGCTATCATCAGAACCGTTTAGACAATATCGCAACAACTTCAAAGGAATCAACCATGTACAACATCTTCATGTCCATCGTGTCCGTGCTGTTAATTTATGTGGGGTTGCAGAACCTCACCGGGGGCTATCTGTGGATGGCCTTGGTTGTGGCCGGGGGGTTCTACATGGGCCATGTCGTGACCATGGCCCTCAATGAAGAAGAGTGACCAGCGCCATGCCCTGACGGGCATTGCAGTGTTCATTTCATCAACAACCAGGAGTAACAATATGTTTCAAACCCGTGAAGAGTGGCTGACCCAGGCGATTGACCTGCTACGGCCCCATTTTGTGGCGGCGGGTGCGCCCGTCCCTGCGTCCATCCGTGTCGCCTGTGCTGAGACCCCCAACTTCAGCCGCCATGGCCTGGAAGTGGTCACGCTCAGTGACAGTCAGTCATCTGACCGGGCGGTTGAAATCACTGTTTCATGGACACTGGATGACCCCGCTGTTGTTCTCGCCCGACTGATCCATGGCCTTTGCGCCGCAACCGCCGGGGCATCCAAGCATGGCCCCGCATTCGTTCGGATCGCATCTGACCTTGGCTTGATCGCAGACGGCAAGACCGCCAACCCTTGGACTAGAACCGTGGCGGGGCCAAGCTTTCGCCCCAATGACCTGTTGGCTGAGTTGGGCCTGTACCCGCATGCCAAGGTCAACCCCTACCTCAAAGCCAAGCAAAGCACCCGCATGATTTTGGCGAAATGCCCCAAATGCAACTATGCCGTGCGCCTGACCAACAAATGGGCGTATGCCGCTGACGGTTCTACAAACCTGCCCATCTGCCCCAATGATCGTTCTCTGTTTCAATTTGCATAAGGTGACCACCATGACAAACGCACAATTCATTCAGTCCCTGCCCCTGTCAACCCGCATCCGGGCTTACAACGCACTGAACAACAAACCCGTTGTCGGCGCAAACGCAAACGACATTTTCCAGTGGTTGCTGAGTGGGCTGGATGCCCACGCCTTCACCCGCACCGACATGGAGGCCGCCGGGGCTAAAGCCGCCGCACCTGCCCAGATCAATGATGCCGTCCAAGCGGTTGCGTCCCGTGCTGAACAGTCTGCCCTTGATGCCCTCGCCCGTGCCGACAAGGCCATCAGTGAGGCCAAGCATTCAACCAATGCATCTGCGATTTTGTTCAATGAAGTGGCGGCACTCCGCAAGGTTGCCAACGCATTGGGCGAGAAGGTGCAGGGGGTTGACCCCCAGGCGGTGCATGCCCAGGTTGGCCGCTTGATCGCTGACGCATTCGCCCCGTTCGAGGCGGCGGTGCGGGGTGCTGGTGCTGAGTCCATTGTGGCCGCTCTCGCCCCGTTGACCAGCGTCCGACAATCTGCGCTGAGTGTTTTTGGCATTGAAGTGAACGACACAAAGGGCAACCCCCTGATGTTCGATGTTTACACGCACCCCGATGCCCCGGCCATCGATCCCATGTTCATTTGGACTGAGTCCATCATTAAGGCCCTGGCATTTTGCCAAGATACCTCCAGCAATGCTTGGTTCGCAGGGGATCGGGGCACGGGCAAATCAATGACCGCCCAGGAATTCTGCGCCCGGACGGGACGGGCATTTAAACGCATCAACTTCAATAAATTCTCAACGTGCGAGGATTTCATTGGGGCCGTTGGCCTGGAGAACGGGGCAACCGTTTTCAAGTACGGGGATTTTCTGCAAGCTTTCACCTCCCCTGCAAATGTAATACTTTTGGATGAGGTAACGAATGCAGATCCAGGGGTTTTGGCGGTCTTGAACGGTCTACTGGAGAGCAAGAGCGCCGTGTCGTATGGGGGAATAACGCACCGCCGTGCCCCTGGGGTCTTGGCCTTTGTGGCCGATAACACATTGGGCAATGGGGATGATAGTGGCCGCTATGCGGGGACACGCCCCATGAATTCTGCCCTGCTGGATCGGTTCAGCCTGATCATTCGATTCGACTATTTGCCCATGGCGCAAGAGGTGCAAGCAGTGGTCAACCATACGGGTTGCACCGCCGACTTGGCAGAGCATGTATTGAAGGCCATACATGCCGCCCGTGCCAAGGTTGAAACAGCCGACATTGTGGACGCACCAAGCATCAGGTCAGTGGTTGCTTACATCCGGGCATTGAAGTACCTCAGTCCCAGCGAGGCGTGGGCACAATCAATTGCCGCCCGTCAACCCGGTGAGTCGGCCCATGCCCTGGAGGCCATCCGCTTGTCCTACATTGATGAGACATTTATTTTCAACAACATGTAAACCAATTCGATATTGGTTGCGTTACACTAACACTATCATCATTTCACCAGGAATATCAAAATGAAAACAATGAGAGGTTATGAATTCATGCGGGGCATTGAAACCTTTACCCACAAGGTCTGCGCCGCCCTGGGGTTGCCAAGCGTCACCGTGCGCTGGACGCAAATCAGCACCGCATCCATTGACGCATACGGGCGCATGGAACTGTCCATTGTTGCTGATGACGCAATCATCAGTGTGGCGGTGTTTGAGCGGTATTGTGGCAAGGTCTTGCATGAACTCTTACACCGTGCCTTCACCGACTTCAACGTGGTGACAACCCGTCACGCCCGTCAGTACGTCATGGCCCTGCACAACGGCATTGAAGATGGCCGCATCGAATCGGAGTGCATTCGTTTAAACATGACGGGCAATTGTTCGCAATTACTTTCCCGCCTGATTGACGGGTTCGTTGCGGAGGCCATGGCCCAGGTTGAAGATTGGTCAAACCCCGCTCAGTACCCCTTTATCTTGGCCGTTATGTGCCGCCCCCACGCAAAGCAAACGATACCAGTGCCCCTCCCCCTGCACTCTATTTTTGTTGAGGCCGTGAGCCGCATGGGCGCATGCCGCCCCGGCTTGCCTGGGACACGGGACACAATGGAAATCGCAGAGTGGGTGTTCGATCAACTGAAGGCCCTGCCAAAGCAACCCCCACAACAACCCCCAAAGCAACCTCCCCAAGGTGAAGGTGACGGCGGTGAAGGTCAAGGCCAAGGTGAAGATAGCGAGGGCCAGGGCGCAGACGGTGAGGGCCAAGGTGACGGCGGTGAAGGCCAGGAAGGCCCCTCAAAAGAGGGCGGCAAGGGTCAGGGTACACCTACCCCCAAGGCGGCCCCAGAGGCCCCCAAAGAGGCGTTCTCCCCCGTCACGCATAAGGGCGAGATGGTCAAGGCCGTGGAGACTGAGCCAGAGGCAGGGATCCCGGAAGGTGCAACGGGTTGCGGGACGTATGACAAGGCCGCAAAGCTTGGCCGTCCCGGCATGCACGTTGGTGTTCCATGCCACGACATACAGGTGATTGTACCTGCCAAGATGCGCTATGACCTCAAAAGATTATTCGACAAGTCCGGCATGGAAGAATTCCAACCTGGGCGCAAGACCGGGGCCTTGAACGTGCGTGCCCTGCCATCGATGGCCCGTGGTAATGACCGCCTGTTTAAACGCAGACTGGAAGTGGAGGGGATCGACTCTGCTGTTGTGATCGTGCTGGACGTATCAGGGTCAATGGAAGAAGTGAGTGGCGGCAATCGCATTCGTCCCGCCGTGAAGACCCTGGCCGCTTTGCTGGAGTCCCTCAATGCCGCCGGGGTTGCCACTTGCGTGCTGACCTTTGCCAACGATACCAGCGTCCTCAAGCCCTGGGCCATGCCCGTGAAGAAGGCCCTGGGCGAGATCAAAGGCGTGAAGTGTGGCGGTTCAACGAATGACTATTTTGCCGTGCGCTACGCCCATGAGTTGCTGTTGGCCCGTAGTGAGGCACGCAAGGTTTGCTTTGTGATCACAGATGGGGGCGGGGCCTACTCTACCGCCCTCCAAGTGAAGTCGGGTCAGCACCTGGGTCTGACCACGGTAGGCGTGGGGATCGGCGTGGACATATCCGATACCTACCCTCAGTCGGTATGCATCGATGACGTATCCAAGTTGGGTGAGGTTGCATTCAGTCAGATCAAATTAGCCGCATAAGGAACACAAGCATGAAAATCTACAACTTCTCAGCAAATTGGACTGACTTTGGCAACTGGAGCGCCCTTGACAAGGCCCAGGCGATGGAGCAATTCGCAGATGATTCGGGCTATGTATCCTGGGCCGCCATGGTTGCAGACAGGGATGAATTTGGGGGCGACAACATAGTGGTGGCAGAGGTTGCAAACCTCCAGTTCATTCTGGAGGATGCCCTCACGGCGCTGACCAAAGGGGACAAGGACACGGCCATGTGTTGCATTGACAAAGCTTTGGAAATGGTGAAGCAAGATGAATGAGTTTAAACAACTGCTTGAAGACATGGATTGGACTTACCAATTCTCCGATCACTACGGCACGTTTGAGAAGGGCCGTGCGGACATGCATACCCTGCAACAACTCGCCCGTGAACTGGGGCCAGAGGCCAGGGCCATGCTGGAGAAGGCATTGGCGCATCACCATGTCTAACCTCACCCCCCAGGAAATAAAAGCCTTCACGGAGGCCCAGAATCGCATGCTGGACGAGTTAAGTCACATGATCCTGGGCTACCCCTACGACCCAGAGATGAAGGCCAGTATCGTCCTGCATATCGCCGCCATCATGGCCGCCTCGCATGGCATGTCCCATGAGGATTGGATGTTCAAGGCAGAATACTTTTATACGGGCTGTCGCCTGAATAGACCGACCCAAGATGAAATTCACTGAGGTGTTTGTGAGTCATATGACACATGTGTTTAAACAGAGTCCTCAGTGAACGCTTGCTCTGTTTAGAACGCAAACAGGTAACTGCAACTTGAATGTGTTGAGGCAGTGACGGCCCGGAGAGACGGGCAACTATAAGGAACCCCATGAGAGAACAACTGACCGACCGTGAGGTGCAGAAGATTAGAACCAACTGCGCCAGGGTATTTTTTGTCATTGTGCTGATTCTGTTATGCCTATAAAGGCCCTTAGCAACCCCGCCCTGGTTGGTAAGGGCCTTACCCTTGTCCCCGACCCGTCCCACGTTAAATCAGGCGAGCGTTACATAGTCCTGACCAATCGGTGGGAGGTCTACCAGATGGGGGTCAACCGTTACCCCCGCCTGTGCGGGAAATTCCCAAACATCCACGCTGCCATGTTCAAGTGTTTAAACAAGTAACGGCAGCCAGCTCAAACTCTGAGCTGCCGCCTGCGTTTAAACATTAGAAGGCGTCCATGGTTTCGGTGTACGTCCCGGCGGTTGGGTTGAACTGTAGGACTGTCTCGCCCTGTGCCCCTACCCAGCGGTGACGGCACTTCCATACTGCGATTTGAACGTCCTTGTCCTGGCCCCGATGCACCGTGACCCCTACGTCAGTCTTGGCCCACCACGCCATCGACCCGCTGATGGACATGCCGTCTGGCCTTGGCTGTTCGACCCCTGACCTTGTGATCTTAGATGGATGGGCAACAAACCATGTGTGGCAGTCATTGGCCTTGCAGAATTTTTGAACCCTGGTCAACATATCGCTGATGGCCTGGGTTTCTGATGCATCCTTGTTTAAATCAATGTAGTTGTACGGGTCAATGACCAGCCCCCGTGCCCCCATTCTTTTGACGGCGACCCTTGACCTTTCCAGGATTGAGTCCATTGTGCTTGGCTCTTCGCCGTTGGTATCAATGAACAGGAAATGATCCTTCACCCATTTAAACGCTTGCGCCTTTTCGTCCTGGCTCATTCGGTTTTTGCCCTCAAAGAACCGCTTGTTCATGTAGATTTCCATGAGCCGGGAGATGTGTATCTCAGGCGCATTCTCAAACGAACACACTGCAAACTTCCAATCCTCTGCCTTCGCCAGATTGACCATGACCTGATCGACAAAGTTGGACTTGCCCGAACTTGGGTAACCTGTCACGACCGTCATCTGACCGGGAACGACCGTGTAAATGCTGTCCACTGATGCGTACCCGGTGCTGAAGCCTCGACCCACGCCCTTCGCAAACATGTCGTTTAAACGATCCTCATACACGCTCGGATCCGACAGCCCTGCGATGGGGTAGGGGGTGGCCCCGTCAATAATATCTTTCAGTACTTGTGACGGGTCATCGACCATGAAGTCATCTGAGGCGTTGAGGAAGACTTCGTTTAAATCCTTGCCCGTGAACTTCGCCAACCTGCATTTGTCTTTGCCGATACGCCTTGCCAACTCCTCGGCCAGGGCTTGTCCGGGGATGTCCTGGTCAGTGGCGATCACAACATAGGGGGCCGCTTCGATGATCTCTCTGGCGTTCCACACAAAGGCAAACTTCTTGTCCTCAGAAGCAGAAACCTTGCCGTCCGCAACCTTGATGGGTGCGCCACCCGGAACGCTGACCACGTTGTTTAAACCAATCTCCATGAGGGTCAGGCAATCGATCTCGCCCTCCACGATGATGATTGGCTCACCCTTCTTGACCTCGTCCAGCCCAAAGAAATCATGCGCCCCGCCAGCGTCTTGTGTGAAGTCCTTCTCTGGAAAGGATCGGTACTTGGCTGAAACCAGTGCCCCGTCCCGGTAGTACGGGAAGCCAATTGCATCTGCGGTTTTGGATAGCCGGGAGAAATATTTGTCTGCGGCAAACAATCGCATTCGATCTGCGGTCTGAGGGGATATGCCTCTGGTCTTAAGGTAGTCGTAGTGCTGGTCTTGCAGTTTATTGCTTGTGATTTTTACGGCGGGGACAGCAGACAATTTACGCTCCTTGTGTGGTTGGATAGACCCGTTGGAATAACAGTGGTGGCAGTGATAGACAACGGCCCCGTCAGGTTTGCGGGTCAGTGTCATGTCTTTCTGGTTTTGTTTTCTGCGCTCTGGTGAGCACAACGGGCAGGTCACCCGTGTTGAATCATTGAAGTGGAACTGGTCAATGAAGTCTGCGTTCATTTCATGCTGCCGTCAGACTTGCGTTTAAATGAGCGGTTGGCTGAAGCTGGCTTCGCTCTGAGATTGCTGATGACCGTTGTGCCGCCTTTGCTCAAAGGTTTTTTGTGGTCAACGTCTTTGCCGTCTCCCTTCTTAACCACACCAGCACGTTCCATGATGCGCCGTGCTTTGTTGCGTTCGGCCCGTTTCTTCTTGACCATCTCTGTGCCATCGTAGTTGGCATATTCTTTTTTGTAATCTCTCATGTTTCGTTCCTCAATAAAACTTGTTTAACTTGTGACGGGTCAACCAAAAAGAATAACTCGCCGCTGTTTACATGCTTGTTGCCACGTTCCATTCTTGGGGAGTGGAGGATGACCTCTGCATTGCAGATGAAGGCCCGTGTCCCGTGAAGATTGACAGACACCAGCACCGTCTTCAAATCATTGTCCAACAGTTTTTGCTTCCGCTCGGGGATGTGCAAACTGTCAAAGGGAAATTCATCTGCGTTCCATGATTCCCTGACCTCCACCTCAACGTAGCCTACCTTGACCCCGGCCCGGTAAGCAATCAGGTCAACCCCGTAAGGATCTGCGTTGTCCTGCAACTCAATCCCGTAAGAGTCCTGAAAGAAATGCTTCACCCGATCTCTGCCAAGCTTATCAAAAGCAAGGTGAGCGGCTGGGTCAAAGGGTTTTCTCATTCACCACAACCATACATATCACAGTTGGGCCAAGTAGAACATCCAAGGTGGATGTCCCGCTCATCTGTCACAGTGTGTGAGCAAGACAAACATCTGATTTTGAACCTTACATAGCCATTTGCCTTGGGCTTGACGGCCTCCTGATACATGGCTACACCATCGCAAGCCTCGCATGGCTCTTGATCTTCCTCTTCTGGCTTGTACTTGATTGGCATTGTTCCGTCCTGTTATCGGCCCCTTGAGGGGCCTGTTGTCTGACTTTACTTAATTTCACCCAAAGACCCCCCCTACCCCATCAAGAAAAATGGAGCAGGGAGGGGGATGTTTCACCGCCTTACGGCATCTGCATGTTAGTTTCCTAAACCCCCAGGCTTGCAGATTCGACCAGCCCCACGGATTCTTACGGACTTGCACCGGGTTTAAACCTTACCGTGTAGCCCTGTTCTTCCACGCAGGCAGGCTGACCTCTTTCTATCGGATGGAGTCCGATTGATGGGCGTAGAAAACAAAAAAGCCGTTACGACTGACCCCGGTGAAGAACCCCTTGCGGGGCCAGAGTCATGTGTAACGGCTTTCTTATTGGCTCTTCACTTCCAACAATGTTCGCACTGTATCACGCAATGTCAGGCTGTGCAATACCTGAGTTGCTTAGTGGGTTGTTGGTGGGGTGAGGATTTCGTGGGATGTCCTATTGCCCGTGCGCCGTTGCGAACCCAACGGTAAGCGTCCTTCGTCTATCGCACATTACACCAACACGGCTGGGGACTGCCTTGCAAGGATGGCACTGTTATCGGCGTACCACAATCCCCATGCGTCTTGGAATCCCAAGCATATCAAAAACTCAGCAAACCTCCAAGGGGGGATAACTACTTACTTATCCCCCCTTGCACCCGTGGAGACGTACCTGTACCCGTGGAGACGTACCTTGTACCCGCCGAGACGTACCTACCACCAAGTTACCACTGGAATAAGTTATCTTGTGCCACCATAAAATTTCTTATGCGTTTAAACATAGCACGCCGAAATCCTCCGTTTTGGCACTTTTCGGAGAAACTCCACGCCGAAATCCTCCACCCCCCCTATAAGGGGGGAGGAGATTTCGGTGGGGTTTCCGGAGTGTCTGTATGTTGAAACTGCCAGTTTGGAATGACACAGCGTTTAAACGTATAGCTCCAGTCAAATAACGTCAAATAAAAAACAGGTACTTCAGATGCGTATCTGCAATGGACAGGGTATTGCGGTGAATGGACAGGGTCTTTGACCAGGGTATTAACGCACAATGGCTACAACACCCACCTATAAGGGGAAGTGAAACTCTGCAAAAAGTGGCATATTCTTGAACAGATTCATATAGTTACAGCGAAAACAACCTCTGCATATTATTTAAACGCAACCTACAGCAGTGTTATCGCTGCCTGTAGTTTTCCGTGTAAACTGGGGCCTTCAGATGTTCCTCCTGGATTTAGCCCTGCCATGCCCGGCGGGGCTTTTTTTTGGGAGCCACTTCCGGGATGCATTCCACAAGGATCTCTGTGCGGGGTTTATCGGGGTCAAGTCCCCAGTAGGTATGCCGCTCCTTCACCTGTCGATCATTGGCATATATAAGGCCCTGCATCAAGTCCAAGATCAAGGACTCGTCCAGGTCGGGTCTGCGGCTGGCATAAAAGATCCACATGGTCACACGCAGATCCCCCTCCATCAGCTTCGCCAATGGCCTGCACTGCTGTTTAAACACATCTACATAGCTCAAAGCCTTGGCTGACTTGATCAATCTGGACATGCCGCCAAAGTGAACAAGCCTCCTGGAATTGGCCTTGCTGGCTGGCTCACCAAAAATAATTTGAGAAAGTGCTTGTAAGCTGTCAACACTATCGCTATCATTGCGTTGTAATGTCATAACGAACCTTTGGAGAGCAAATGAAGATTACCAACAAGTACGGTTTACCAGCACCCCTCGTCTCATTGGTGTCAAAAGATACATACTCAAAGGGCGCATCCCAGTATAGCGTCACAGAGTTGATGAGTCCACCCAGAGTGAGAAGGTTGCGAGAACAATACGATGATGTGATCGAAACAGATGTGACTGACCTGGGCTGGCAGTTCATTGGCAAGGGCATCCATATCAACATGGAAAACGCAGTTAACGACAAGCACATTAATGAAGAACGCCTGTTCGTGAATGTGGACGGCGTGACCATCAGCGGGGCCATCGACCTGCAAGAGGAAACCCCAGAGGGGGTTGTCATCACCGATTACAAGTTCACCAGCGCCTGGGCCTTCATGCAGGAGAAGGTTGAATGGCAACAGCAGTTGAACATCTACAAGTGGTTTGTTGAAACCGTCAAGCGCAAGAAGGTCATCAAGCTTCAGATATGTGCTTTCATTCGGGACTTCAACCGCAGACAGGTCAAAGAGGGATACCCACGGGCATCCATTGACATGGTTGACATCCCCCTGTGGGATGCAGTCACCACCGAAACCTATATCCGGGAACGCCTTGAGATGCATCGCAATGCCAAGGTGTCCCATGACTTTGGGGAAGAACTGCCGTTCTGCTCCGATGAAGAAAGATGGAAATCAACCCCCGTCTTTGCCGTGAAACGTGAAGGCCGCAAAACAGCCATCCGTTTATTTGAAACCCGTGAAGAGGCCGATGAACTGGCCGTGAAGGAAAAAGGATATGTCGAAGAAAGACCAGCGGAACCGAAAAGATGCACAGGAAATTATTGCTCTGTTGCCCAGTGGTGCGAGCAATACCAAGGAGAAATCAAAGCCCAAGGTTAAGGCCCCGCATTTGCGTGAGGGTGTCTTGATGAGTTTGACCGATGCCATGGTCAGGAGTTACGCAAATACCTCAGATCAAGACTTGGTCTATGGGGTGTTCAGTGACTTACTGGAACTGGCCGTGGAGATTGAAGAGTACGACATGGACGGCCCCGCATGTTTGGCCTACCTGGTCGAGCGTGTTTACACACCAATGAATGTTTTGATGGAGCGAATTTATGAACCAGATTGACCTGCTGAAACTGAACGTCAACGACCATACCGAAAAGAAGAATGGTCTGACCTACCTGTCATGGGCATGGGCGTGGGCAGAGGCCCTGAAGGCTGATCCAACAGCATCCTTTGAAGTCAAAACATTCATGCGTGATCAGTACACCGAGGTTCCTTACATGGATGTAAACGGCACGGGCTTGGTGTGGGTAACCGTCACCATGTTTGAAAAGCCAATGACCTGCATGCTCCCGGTGATGAACCACCGCAACCAGCCCATCCCGGCTCCCAATGCCTTTGAGGTCAACACCGCCATCATGCGTTGCATGACCAAGGCGCTGGCTCTGCACGGACTTGGGTTGTACATCTACAGCGGAGATGATCTTCCGATGCAGGACGCAGAGGTCATTACAAAGGCCGATACAGCACAGGTTGAGGCCATGGTAACCAAGGCCATTGAAAAGGCCGTGGAAACCGGGGATGCAGACCTTGCAAACAAGGAACTGTTTGCTGACGGGATGATCAAGTACTGTGATATTTGCAAGGATATGGGTGCATTGAAGTCTTATTGGAAGGCCAACCAAGGCCAACTGGATGACCTCAAGCGCTCACATAACGACCTTTACAAGAAGGTCTTGGCTCACTTCACCAACGTGAAGGCAACTTTTAACGAAAAGGAAAAATCTGATGGAACCGTTTAAACAAAAAGCTGATGCTGGTCGCCTCATGGCCGCCGAATCAAAGATGTCCCAACTGTCCCCTGACTACTACGGGGAAATTGCAATCAACCTCAAGGACATGGCAAATGTCCAGACGGTGGATGGATTGCATGTCTTCAAACTCAGCGGCTGGAAGAAACAGTCGAAGGCCGGGAAGACCTACCTGAGTATTGGCATCAAGCGCAAGGTTGCTGAGTCTGCAAAACCTGCGGCGAAGTCATCTGGGTTTGATGACATGGCCGATGACGTACCCTTTTGAGGAGTGAACATGAAAACACCACGCCCCCTATCAGCACAGGGCCGCATCCGGGCCTTTGTTAAATCAAACCCCAATGCAACCACCGCAGAAATTTGCGAAGCAGTTGACGTAAAGCCACAGGACATTCACAACTTCAACTACCAAACAAAGCACAAGCCGATGCCGTTGGTTGAGATTGAGGACAGAGGTGTCCCGGTTGTTCGGCATGAACTGATCATGCTCCACCGGGAGGTGGACAACCTTAAGCATCAGGTTGTTGGCTATCAGGCTGTGATTTCCTATCTGGAAAACCAGCTTGGGATGAAGAGCACCAGCCATGGCTCTCCAGTTTGAGGCCCGTAAGGTTGCTTTGAAGCAGGACAGGACAGGGTACATCCTGACCTTGTCCCTGCACCCTGACGAAATCCCAGAGGAACTTCTACGGGACTTTGTCGGGACACGGTACGCATGTGCCGTGGTTCGGATTCAAGATGATGAGTCTGCCACCCAGTACAACAACAGAGTCCAGAAGGCTGGGATGTTGTGCAGGGATACAAGTTTCCAGGAATTCCTAGGGTTTGAAACCGAAGATTCCGCTGCCACGGAATTGTGTAAACGATGTGGGATTGTTTCCCGCTCCGAGTTGTACGGAAACGAGGTGGCAAAGGAATTGTTTGATGACCTGCTGAAAGAATTTGAAAGTTGGAAAGCCGACCATGACCCCTTCTAAAAAAATACCATTCCTGTCGTACCTTGAACCGGGTGAATACACCATGCTCAAGAAGTACTCCGCTCAGACAAAGACCCCAATGACGCAACTGATGAGGGAGGCTGTGACCATGCGGGTTTCCTCTGGTGAGCAGTACCTGACCGGATACAACAATGGCATCAACAAGGCCATCGATGTACTCAAGGCCAATCAAGCGTCCAACATGCGGTTCCCGTCAGGCAGATCGTTTGGCGAAATCATTGAGGATGACCTGATCAAAGAAATGCTGACGAAGGTTCCACATGAAACCGCTTAGAGGCGATAGAAACCAGTGCGGGGCATGCCATAAGTACTTCAACAGTGGCGGGGCGTTTGAGAAGCACCGCACCGGGCAATATGGTGTTGACCGTAGGTGCATGACAGACGAGGAAATGGAAGCCAAGGGCATGTGTGTAAACGCACAAGGTTTTTGGATTGGCAGTAAACGAACCGAGTGGTTCCAAAAGGAGACAACATGAAAACAAAACTAAAGGCTGTGCCACCCGCCACGGCGTACAGGCCAAAGAGCATCCTTGACCCTGCGTTTAAATACACACCCTCTGCTGGCACTGATGTCCGTGCAACGTGGGCAAGGTTTGGCTGGACACCAATTGTGAGGAATAAAAATGAAAGCAGTTCTTGAGTTCACCTACCCGGAAGATCAAGACAGACTGCGTCATGCTTTAAACGGGTCAAAGGCAGTCAGCGCATTGATTGACATTCAGCTAACGGTGCGTAACTATTTCAAGCACGATGCCGATCCTTTGATGGTGCTGGCCCTGGTCAGGGACTTGACCAACACGGCTTTAAACGAATGCGGTGAGGAATGATGGAAACGATTCTTGCAACGATTTTGTTGGGCGGCATTGGGTTCATTGTCTGCGGCCTTGTGTTCATTGGCCTGATGCACCTGTGGTTCTGGATGGATGAAAACGAAAGGGGGGACAGATGAAAACGCTGATTGGCAAAGAAGACACCATCAAGAACCGTATACCCATTGGGAGCATTGAATTGAAGCTGGCAGTGGCAAGGGCAGAGGGCTATGCAATCCGAGAGGATAAGACAAGGTATCACCACATTGTTGATGGCACAGTTGTTACTTCAGTGGACGAAACCAAGCCGACCTATTACTACTATGGCCCTCAAGAATTACTGTTGCCCCTGCTCGACCCATACCGCATTGCAATGGAGTTTTATTTGAAGGAGAGAACATGAAAAATTGTTTTACAAACGCCACGGTAATGTGGAACGAACGAGAAATTCTGCGCCGTGAATCATTGGTGCGTGAAATCCCTGCAATGCTGCTCGATGTGTGGCGTGGCTTGAACCCTGCGGTTCAAATGGAGCGTGTGGAAACCCCTGTGTTAACCCCTGCCGAATACCTAGCAGGGCACATTGAAGCTAAGTTTGATTTGATTAACGCTGGTCGCCGAGGCTACCTGCGGCCTGAAACTACAGCAGGAACCTTTGAGGCCATGCGTTTGCGGTATGACCAAGAGGCGCAAATGAAGAAGCGTTTACCTATGTGCTTGTGGCAGGTGGGGTTGAGTTTTAGGGATGAGGAGAATCCCGACACAATGCGGGCCAGCAAGTTGCGGTTAGTGCAGTTCTATCAAATGGAGTTTCAGTTGTTTGCAAGCCACGGAAGTAAAGCGCCGTATCTTGAAACTGCACTGGAGGCTCTGGTGAAAACTTACGGCGGAACATACGAACCCGCCGATGAGTTGCCGCACTATAGCGAGAAGACATTGGACTGGCACATTGGTGGCCTTGAGGTTGCGGGTTGTTCTGTCCGCAAAGATTGGGTGCATGGCGCAGTGTTTGAGGTCGCTATTGGCATTGACAGATTGGTAGCGTTACAAATGCAGGAGAAGGCATGAATATGCGGATTGAACCTTTGGGGGATGGCAAATACAAGCTGTCTTACGAAGGACGTAGCCCAAACCCTGCTACCCCCAACACATTTTGGTGGTCTTGCTTGCGCCAAGAAGCCAATGGGTGTAACTGGGAATACCGACTTACAAAACAAGAGGTTCTGCAACGATTAGAAAAAGAACTATGAGATACCGAATCACATACAACGATGGGATGTATGCCGACTGGGATTCAATGCAGAAAGACCTTGCATGGGCGTACAGGTGGGGCGTGTTCCTGTATGCCATCCGACTCAACATTGGTGCGTGGAGAGCGGGGCACAAGTCATTCAAGTATTGGCTGTATGTTTTGCGTAGGAAGCCAAAGATCACAAAGGAGAAAGCATGACAAAACGATTGGATACAAATTTAGACAGGCTTGCCGCCGAAGCTGGCGTTGAGCTGACCCCTGCGATACGCCGCCTTGCGTGGCTTGTGAACCAAGACTCATTGCAAGGGTTTTGGGAAGCGGCCCAGCACTATGCAAAGTTTGAGCAAGAAAAAGTGGATAGGTTTTTAAAGGAGAAATGGAATGACTGACCCGGAGGACGAAGCATTCGAGGAACTTGCCATGCGGCAAGGTCATTGGCAGCACACATCAGGATCAAGGAAAAGACAGATCATGGAAAAGATAGAACAAGCATTTCCCAACCCGCACAGGACTGACATGACAGGCATGACCCTGCGGGATTACTTTGCGGCAAAGGCTATGTTAAGAACAAGCGTTGGTTCATCTTACGAACAGCTTGCAAAGACAGCCTACGAAATTGCAGATGCAATGATGAAAGCGAGGGAAGCATGAAAATAGAAAAAGAATGGACAACAAAAGCAGGACTCAAGGCAACAGTGATTGCCACTGACATGGGACACCGCTGTGGGTATGTCTCTGTGCCGAATGATCATCCATGGCATGGCAAGACTTACGATGAGGCTGCCCTTGATGTGCATGGTGGGTTGACCTACGCTGGCATGAGAGATGACCTGTGGTGGTTTGGGTATGACTGCGCCCATTTTGGTGATGCCCGTGACCCTGAGTTGATGAGGGAGGAACTCAAGGCCATCATGTCTGCCTTCTCAGCCGATAAGGGTGAGATTCGCTCCCTGGACTTCTGTGTAAACGAATGCGAATCAATGGCATGGCAATTGAAGGAAAAAGCATGAGAATCTTGACACGAAAAGAATTCCAAGATGACATGGCAAAGGAATGGAGCAAAGCGGTCGAGGCCGAGTACAAAGCCCAGATTGAAGAAGCAGTCCTGGCTGAGCGTGAGGCGTGTGCAAAGGTGGCAGAGCGTTTTGAGCCTGATGAAAAGACCAGCTATGTGACTTACGCATCTACCGCCATCAGAGCAAGGGGACAAGCATGACATTTAAACAATGGTGGGATGGCATTGGATGGAGCTTTGCTGCTCGAATTTTGTTTAAACCAATTGGTCAATTGTTTGCAGAAATAGCGTGGAATGCTGCCGTGAAGGCTGAGCGTGAGGCGTGTGCAAATTTGGTAGAGGGTTTGCCAGCACCCGACATATACAGCATCACAGACGTATCTATGTGGGATGTAACCTGCATGGATTGCGCCACTGCCATCAGATCAAGAGGAGAACAAGCATGACACAAGAAGCATTCAAAGCATGGTGGCACAACGAAGGCAGTCAAGCCCCATATACGCACCATGATTGCGAAGAACACACCATGCGTATGTGTGAGATTGCATGGGCAAATGGTGCTTTTAAAGAGCGTGAGGCGTGTGCAAAGCTGTGCGAGAGCCTACCAATGCAACAGGAAATTGATGTGCGTGACCAATGCGCCGCCGCTATCAGAGCAAGGGGACAAGCATGATTGAAGTGTTGAAACAGATGGTAGAGGCGTTGGAAAATGATCACATAGTTGAATGGCCCGCAATGAACAGGCCGAAAAAAGTTGAGGAAAAGCGGCAAGAAGCAATCCAAGCAGGCAAGAAAGCCATCAAAGAGCTGGAAAGCCAAGAGCCTTTAGCGTGGATGGATGCTGATGGCAATGTCAGTGACAACAATGACCATAAATGCTTTCCAATCCCTCTCTACACCCACTCACCACAGCGCACATGGGTAGGGCTGACGGATGAGGAGAAGAATGACTGTTTGGTAAGTGCAGACCCATGTGAAACGCTGGCTGAACCAGAAGCAAGACAGTTGATTGAAGATGTTGAACAAGCCTTGAAGGGGAAGAACACATGAAACCAATAGCATGGTACGACCCAAGCAAAGACATAGCAAGTACAGATAAAGACTGTCCTTTGTTTACACCGCTTGGTCAGGTGTGGCCTTTGTATCCAAAGGGTGAGTGGGTTGGGCTGACGCTGACTCAAGTTAAGTTGCTGGGCGAAGGCGTACAAGAAGAAGCCATCAAGTCGGGCTATTCACGAGACTGGGTTTTTTACACGCACATTAACGAAGCACTCAAGGAGAAAAACAATGGGCAGTGATCAGAAATTTTGGCTTGGTATTTGGGGCATGGTGTTGGCGTTCTTGGTAACTTTGGCTGTTTGCATCACCATTAACGCTCATGGCAAGCGGGACAAGTGGGACAAGGCTGTGAGCAACGGCGCTGACCCGATGGTTGCCGCCTGTGCTTTGTATTCAGCTGAAAATACCGGAGACTACGCAATCTGCACAATTTTGGCACAGGGGCGCAAATGAAAGCACGACAAGTATTTATCGCCCTAATGACGGGCAAAGGCTATACCGAAGCAGATCTAGCTTGGGATGGCAAAGTTTTCACCAACTCCAACATGACCATGCGGTGGAATTATTTCCTCCTGGGATGGGAGATGCGAGGGGTCTTGTAATTGAAGCCTGTAAGGATGTTGTGGCGTTATCGCAAGAAGGGTGAGATACATTATTCATGGACGCAGTGGGATCAAGAAAAATCCTGGGGCTTTTATGAACAAAAGATCCACCCCAGCTTTCCAATTGTGGCTTCCAACAAACCAGTAGCTAAGAGGGATGTGTTTAAATGATTGACTATGCGTACCCATGCATGATGGCCGAGAAGGCCCTGAAGAATGCACATGACAAGGTTCTGGACAATGACCTTGACGGTGCAATTGCCGAGGCTTTAAACGCCATGGCCGAGTCCAAGTTGCTGTTCAACGCCCTGCGTCACATGCAACAAGCCAAGGAGGGGAAATGAAATGTCCCCAGTGTGGAGCCGAGACAGTGGTTGTACGAAGTGAACGCAGGGTGGATGCCCGTGTAAACAGAATGCGAGAATGCTTCAACGAACACCGCTTCAACACCCTTGAGCAACCTACCAGCGCCCCAAGGGATAAACACAGGCGGCGTGGACGGCCAAAGAAAAACCCATGATGTACCGTAACCAAAAACTCCTTGAGATCGTCCGGGAGTCGCCCTGTCAGCTATGCGGAGTCAAGAACGGCACGATAGTGGCCGCTCACTCCAATCAGCTACGGGACGGCAAGGGCAGGGGGCTGAAGGCCCATGATTACCGCATTGCGGCGCTCTGCTACCACTGCCACATGGAAATTGACCAGGGCAAGTCGATGTCCAAGGAGATGCGTTTAAACGCCTGGGATGAAGCTCACCGAAAAACAATTGGGTGGTTATTTGAGTTCAATCACCTGAAGCTATCATCTTCTTGATTTCCTGAATGTTCCCGGTTAGCTTGTTCCGGGCCTGGGTGACGGCCAGCAGGGCATCCCGCTTCTCGTCCCCGCTCATCTTGCTACTGCGGATCATGTTGCCCATCTCCTGGAATGACTTCATCTCCTTGTCAATCGCAGAGATGTAGTCCTTGGCCGCAAGGATTCGCATGTTGTCCTGCATGTACTCGCCCATCTCCTCGTAGTTCCCGGCCTTCTCCAGGTGATTGACGGTGCGGACAACCTCATCCACTGAGTTCTTCAGGTCGTAGTAGGCCGTCTGTTTCCCACGGGCATCCTTATCAAGGGTAAAGCGCCTGAAGAACGGCAATTGCTCAAACCGCAGTGAAGCTTTTGGCACATTACTGTTTGCATCGATAACGCTATCAATGAGAAAAACCCCATATGTGCCAATAGTTCCGGTGTAGGCTTTAATCAGGTGGTCAAGCTTGAGAGGTGAATACCCCAACGTCTTGCCAAGGCCCTCTGCAAAGGAGGACGTACCCGGCCCCACTTCATATTCAGCGGCCATGCCTTCTGCGCCCTGCCCCACGATGGGACGGCGGGTGTAGAAGTTGTAGTTGGTGGTGACCTCGTAGATGGGCTTGATCGTCTGTGGCATCAAGTCCATGAACAGACTGCTCTTGATGTTGCGAACCATTGCCTCGCTGAAGTCCTTGCCCGTGTCTTTGCCAAAGCTGAGTTCCAACAACCGCTCTGGGATGACTTTAAACATCACACCCACCTCAAACGGGATTGGGAGCCTTAAACCAAGGCTGGGCAACAGGAAGTTGTTGTCCTTGAGTTCTTGCTCCTGGGTAAGGTACTCATCATCGTCATGGGTCATGGCCCAGTACAGAGATGACACGGCCATCATGGCTAGACCACGGATGGCAAATGTCTTGGCAATCTGCTTCTCGTAGTCTGTAGTTTCCTGCTTTTCCAAGCCCAGTTTCAAAACATCTGAGGCTAGGTTTACAAGCTGTCTCTTGTACGGGCGTATACCTGCACGGTACAGCACATCCAGGCCCTGCATACGGGCGTTGAAGAAGGGAATGGCGGCTGTGGCTATACGCACCACAACTGAGTTTCCTCTGCGGTTGAAGTTCATCACCTCAAGGGCACGCATCAGGGCCTCAGTCTCGTTGCCCGTTTCCTTCATCACGCTCTTGTAGATGGCCGCTCTGGTTGCCATGTCCGATGCGGTTGTGCCTTTTTCCAAGGCTTCCCACAAGGATGGGGCTACATTGAGGACTTTCTGACCAAACGTGCGCTTGCCCTGGGTTTTCTTCTTCAGGGTTGCGGCCAAGTCCCGGCCACTCTTTTCCACATTCTTGGAAAAATCATATCCACCCATGCCAAAGTTTAGGATGGCCTCAACCTCTGGTGAGTTCCCGGCCAGTGCTTTGCCAAAGTAACGAATGGTGTCAATGCCGGGCTTGAAGTCCTGACCGCTGGTCACCCATGCAGACATGGAGTCACGCATCAAGTTGACAAGCATGAACCCTGGGTCTTTGGTTACCAGAGTACGCAGAAGATTGGCGGGGCCTGACAGGAATCCCAAACCTGGGAGCTTGGCGAGGTTTAAACTCTTCAGGCTGTCCACCAGCAGCGGGTCGTTTACATGGTAATGCTCAATCTTGCCGCCCCGCAAAAGGGAGACGGTGTTGATGCCTTGAGGCTTGTTGATCTTTGTGGCCTGATCAATCTGTGGGTCAAGCAACATATCCATAGTGCGGATAGCGGCGGCATTCTTCATCCCCGCCTGAATGGCGGCTTGCGTGTTCCTTACAACTGTCTCCAGGAAGTCAGCCAATGGAGCCTCGCTACCCTTTGCCTTCTTGGGAGGCTTGACCCCAGAGATGTTCTGGAACACCTTCGGGCCAATGGTTTCTTCGCCCTCAAGCTGGCGGTAGAAGGGGATGTAGTCCCCATACTTTTTAAACTTTTCGCCACCCTCTTTGGAAATAACACCTGTGCTGACCATGTAGTCCACAAGCCCATCGTTGTAGAGGTTCCAATCGGCCTGCACCTGTTTAAACTCAGGAAACTTTGTCAGGAGGTGGTTTGCGTAGGCAATGTCTTTTGGGTCGTTGAATAGCTTTTCCTCGTAGGTTCCATTGGGGTTCTGCATGTAGCGTGACCCACGTTGAACACCGGCCCAGTATTGGTAGGCTTGGTAGATCTCAGGGTCGTTACGCTTTGCAAGGGGAGCAAAGATTTCTGCTGGGCCTTTGATCGTGCCATTCTTGTTGTCGATGTAGGTAGCGCCGTTGCGATACACGGGAGCACCACCTGGGCTACCGCCCATTCCGATGACCCGTGCGGCAACACCAGCGGCCATGTCGGACATCAACGCCGCCGCCTCTGCACTGGAGTCGGCCATCAAACGCACGATGCCCTTGGCCTTGGCATAGCGGTTATCCAACCGGGCCAGTGAATCGTACTGATTCAGGAACATCTGGCGCAGAGATGTATATGTGGGCGGGGTGATGGCATCCAGCATACGGGCCGCATGGCCCTTCTCTTCCCGTGCCGTAGTCTTGGACAGATAAGCATCAATGACCTTCTGGTCACCGATGATGTTGCGGACGCTCAGACGAATGTCAGGGTTGGTGGGGTCGTAGGTTCCCACATTGCCGGTGGCTGACTTAACCTGTTCAGGTTTAAACGCAAGGGCTTCGATGATGTTGCCGTAGCTGTCCCTGGCAATGATGGAATCATAGCCAGCCTTCTCAAACATCTTCCTTACTTGACCGCCTTCCAAGTCCATCAGGCGTTTACCTGACAGCTTGGTAGCGGCCTCTTTCATCTGCGTTTCCAGGGCATTGAAGGCATCGTCCGTCAGGGCAAGGTTATCCCCCTTCATCCGGGTTGGGAAGTCTCCCAGTTCGATGTAGTAGGGGTTCTTGGCCGACAAATACAGGGGCATCAGCGCAGGCTGTGAGAACCCAAATGTTTCTGCGTAGACCGGCACAGAGGTTGTGTAAACGCCAGAGCCAAGTTTTCCATCATCTGACAGGTTGAAGGCGCTAAATAAATTACCCTCTTCGCCCGGCGTTTCCACTGTCCCGTGAAACATCAGTCTTGGTGAGCCGTCATCGTTGATGGCCTTGCTGCCATCAAAGAAGCGTTTAAATTCTGGTGTGTTAGGGGCTATCCGACCAACCAAAGGCGGGGGACGGATGCTTAACTTCTCGCCCCGCTCTGCCATTTCAACACGGGTTCCCCGGTATTCGACAGGTGCGTTGTGGTTCAGAACAACCATCATGCCCATGTTTGGAATGGCATATCCATCGTAGCCAGCATCAACCACTGCCGATTCAAACTGGTTGGAGTTTGCATTGGCTTGGCTGTACAGCTTACTCATCTCTGCGCCTGGGGGCAGGATGTTGTCAAACTGCTGCGTGTAAACGTATTGGCCCAGACCAGCTTCTGGCGTGGGCATTGTTCCGTCTTCCTTGGCAACGTAGAAATACACACGGCGGCGAATGCGATCATCCCCGGTTTCGTCTAAACGGCGGCGTTCTGCGCCCCGTATGCCTGTGCCGTACTTGTCCCCGTTGAGGGTGTCTACCTTGGCATTCCCGTAGTGAGCGCCTTTGAAGCTTGCCGCCCCAGGTTGTAAAGTGCCCAGGACTACCCCCTGTTTACCTCTTACGCTCAACTTGGGCAACCCTTCTGTCCAAGTCCAATCGGGCATCAAGCCAGTTTTTTGTTCTGCAAAAACCGTGTCTTGCACTTTGGCGTTCTGGTTTTTCTCTGCATACGGCCCGTAGTTCAACCAGCTATTTTGGCCTCGGGTTTCAGATGTAATGGCGGCGAGTGCTGGGCCAGTAAACAATCTGGCGTGGGCTTGCCATGCGTTCTCCTCGCCCCTGGCACGGAAGCCAGCGCCCTCTAAGCCATGACCAAATGCATCATGCACGGCCCGGAAAAGATCATTGGCGGTAACGATTTGATCAACACCGTTTTGGTCTTCCCAACGCAACCCGGTGTCTTCAAGCATGGGGTTGTCTTCAACAGCGGTGTCTGTAAGACCTTCTGTGCCAAAGCCGTCATAGGTTCCATACACGGCCATCTGCTTGTTCTGACGCAGATCACGCATAGCGTTCCATGGGTTGCCATCATAGGGGTCTGTTTCGCTATCAAAGAATGTGAACTTGTATCCAGCATCTATAAGCGCATCATATTGCGCCCTGGTTTGTTCAGCCAAATCTTTATACGCCGCTTGTACAGCGGGATCTTTTGGCGCATGGGGCATGTCTTCATATGCCTGTGCCAGCCGCCTTGCACGATCTTCATCTACTTCAACGTAGGATTCCTGCGGTGAATATGGGATGTTGTTTTTTGCCGCATATGCTTCGGCAACACTAACTATTTCTGGGTCTGGCCCTGTCGCCCCTTGGACAGTTGGCGCACCTGCAAGCGGCGTAGTGCCTCGGCCCGAATCCCGTCCTCCTCGGTTTCCTCGTCCTGATTGATCTTCCGTGACTCTTCTCCCGCCTTGATCGCCGGGTCGAATGGCAGGTTTTGCAGATCGTATGTTTTCATCTGTTACTTCTTGTCCAGTTGATCTAACTGATAGTTTACCCGCTTGAACGCCAGATCCGACAGCTTGCTTTCTGGTTGGTTTGTTCGCAGTCGCATTAGCGCCGATGTTTGCAGGAGGCACTTTTGATACTCCAACTCCTCCCTGCGTTTCGCTGAACTTGGTTGCCCCGTCACTGAACCCATAGCTTTTCGCTCCTGTTCCAAGCTTGTTAAATATTTGCTGCTCCATGAACCAAAGCATTGACTGCACTTGGTAAGGCTTAATACCAAGTTGCTGTGCTGCTAAAACTGCGAGGTTTTTAATTGCAACACGTTGTGGTTCTGTTGGGGCACGAACCATCTTACCATCAGGCCCCATCATTTGTCCAAAATATCTATTGAAGGTGCGTGTCATCCACACATCAACAGTTACTTCGTGTATACCATTTATGTTCATAACGAATGGCCCAACTTTTGGGCCAAAGGCTGTAAAGCCGGGCAGAATATCTGTTGCTTTGCCACCAGTACTAGACTTGCCCATGCCGCCGTATTTAGAGCGAAAACTTGTTATTTCTGCAACTGTATGCACGCCCTGCAACCATTCAACAGCGCCCTTCTCACCCAAGCCACCCTTTGATTTTGGTTGAAGCATTGCGTTAAGCATGTCCAATTGTTTTTTCTTGTTGGCCGATTCCAGGCCACCCATCCAAAGCCCACCTGTTGCAGGATTGGTTCCAGGCAAAGTTCCTGTTTTTTCATAGTGCTGATAGGCTTGGGCGGCAATTACCCAGTTGTCTCTTGCGTTAGTGCTGGGGGACATGATCCCTGCAATAACCGAAAACAAAGCACGCTTTTCAGGATTTTTTAAACTTGGTATGTAACGCTGGGTAAGTTTAAACGCTTCAGCAACATCCTCGTCATACCAATCTAGACCAGATTTTGCCTGCTGCATTTGGACTTTAAGCTCATCTACAGCCTGCACTACAGCACGTTTAAAATCAACGGGGTTGCGCCAATCGCCAGCTTTGCCAAACTCTGCCATATACGCATCGTCAAACAATTTGCCAACATCATCAACTTCCAGTGGCTTTGAAGTTTTTTCAATCTGGGAGCCTAGTACATTAATACCGGCATCTTTGTATGCGCTATTGGTGACAATATTGCCAACATTTTTGGGGTCAACTTCTTCAACCTTTTCGGCAGTCACCGAAAGTTTTGTTTTGGCTCCAGCGGGGCCTTGACCCAGGGCCTTCAACTCACCGGCCTCAACTTTGCCAAAGATGTCATCCACTGTCTGGAACCCAGCGCCAGCCATGGCATTACGCAGAGCTTCAAAGAACTTGTTTAAACGCTGCATCAGCGCAGCGATCATCCCAGGTGGGGGTTTGTTTACAGTGAAGTCGGCAAACGCATCAGCAATTGCTTCCTCAATGATCAAGTCCATGAAGTCCGCTTGGGACATGACCGTTCTCTGGGGCTGGTCAGGGTTCTGCTCATTGAACACAGTTGGCTCAATGATGTTCATCAACTCGTAGGCATAGTAGCGGGAATTCTCATTGGGCTGGATTGGCCCTCCATTCACGTTACGCTGACGCAGATACTTGTTCACCCATTCTGTCCGGGCCTTACGCTCAAGGGTGGCCCATTGCTGGGGTGTGAAGAATCCCAGAGCCTTCAGGGCATGCAACGCCTCATGGCGCATGGTCAACAGAGGATTCTCCTCGTCCATGGCAATCTTAATTAGGCTCTCGTAGTAGGAGCCTCCTGCCCTACCGCCTGCGATGGATTGCTCAATCTTCAGGGCAACATCGTTTAAACCCAGCTTACGCAGGGCTGGGAGCAAAAACTTCTCCAGTTCGGCAATCTTGTCTTTGACCTCCTGGGAAACCTCTGGCTCCGCTTCAATCTCAGAACGTTTGACCGCAAAGCCTTTGGTGACCCCGGCCTTCTTGTCCTCACGGGCCTGCAACTCGGCCAATGCCCGTTTTGCCAATGTTCTGCGGCCTTTAGTCTTGGTCAGCTTCTTGAGTTGCTGATCAGACATGTTGGCGATGATGTGCTCTTCTGCGGCTGTCCGGGTGGGGAAGGTAGCAGAAGGGATGCCCTTCTGAAGCACCGTTAGGCCCCTGCGGCGAACAGGAGCTAACTTGCGGGGCTTGATGGAGATCGGATTTGTCTCCGGGTTATATTTATCTGCCTCGTCAAATGCTTCGTTTGTTTTGACTTCCTGCTCTTTAAGCAGTTTTGCATGAGCGCCACGGGCATTGATGTACTCTTGGGTGTTTGCCTGACCCTTGGCTTCCATTTGTTCAAGGTCACTCTGACTGTTGGCAATTTCTTCTTGCAGTTTTGTAACCTTGGCTAACGCTTGGTCAGCCATCCGCTGTCTTATTTTGGTAAAGCCTTCAATTCTTCCTGCGGCATCTTCGTAAGACGCTGTATTGGCAAGAACCGTATTCCCGGCCATGATGTCAAAGCTTTCGGGTGCTTCGCCAGCCTTGAACTCGCCTTCTTGGATGTCAAACTCATCAGGCAGGGTGGTGGCGGTCTTGGGCGCAACGACTGCGCTCTCCGTTATCTCGTTGACGTTTAAACCTTTGGGCTTGGCAGCGGCCTGCGCTTCCGTGCGGGTTTCGTACAAGTCACCAACCCTGACACCAGTGGCTGGGTCAGTGACCTCGTACTTCGGGGTCATCTCCAGATCAAAGTCACCTTGCTTGACTGCGGTGTCCAGAATGGCTTTGGCATGCTTGTCCAAGGTCAGGCCAGTTGCCTGCTTGATTACGTCCAGCGTGGCCTGTTCAGTCATTGGCCCAGGGGTCAAGGACAGACCCTGACCGGACAAGGCAGTATCAACTGCGCTGATTGCTTGGTCGTATTGGCTCTGTTTAAACAGCTTGGCGTTAGTGCCTTCGGGCAGAATAATGGGCGCAGATTCTGGCTTCGGGTCTGGCAATCTGTTTAAAGCCTGTGAGACTGCAAGCAACTCAGGGCCAGACATGGTGTCTAGGGAGTTGTTGCCTGTTGTCCGGGCCAAGAAGTCATTCCACCCTTTGGTTCCCGTTTCAACATTCTTCTGCAAAGCCGTGTTTAAAACATTTTCGGCAGCTATTGGTGTGTTGGCTTCGTACCCTGTTTTAAACGTCAGGATTGACTCAAGCGAACCCTTCTCCCCAACCTCTGCCAGTCCTGGCTGGGCATCTTTCAGGTCTTCAATGGAATAGGTTTCAAGCTTGGGTAAATTATTTTTTCGGCGGTAATTGTCTACAAACTTGTAAACATCAGACACACCAACAGCTTGACCAAGTTCATCCTTGGTCAGGTTACCCAATGGGTTAATCAATGGATCGGTGACGGGAGGTGCAACATCCAGTTTGGTTTTGGACTTGAGTTCCCCTGTCTTTTCATCCTTATACAGGTCTGATTCCAGAAGCAATGGCGGCTTTTCTTGTATGCCCAACTCCTGGCGGGTCTTGGCAATTTCTTCCTGCCTCTTGCGCTCAAACTCTTCCCGCCTCTTGGCCTCTTCCTCAAACGCTTTCTGCTGTCTTTCGACCATCGTTTGGTTGAACTCCCGAACCATGTTGGCCTTCTGAAACGGGGTCACTGCCGTGCCAAGCAAAGCGGCAACTGCGGCATCATGGGCCACTGCACTGGTCACACCTTGAAGAGCATCAGTTGGTATGCCTGCTTGCGTCAATGCGATGTTAGTGCCCACTTGCCCTGTAGCGGCCTGGATGCCTTCGGGGATTACCTCGCCAAATATTGATGAGACTGCGGCCTTGCCGTAGCCTGGGGGTAGCTCTGGTGTAAACGCTTTACCGGCAGCAGCAGTGGCTGCTCGTTGTTTCATAAAGTTGGACAGCGCACCTTCAACACCGTAGCGGCCTTCTAATGCACCAGCACCAGCGGCAACAGCTTGACGGGGTAGGTTCTGAAGACTGTAAGCCGCCGCCTCTTGGGCCTTGGCCTCTGCTTCGGGTTCTGGCATGCCACGGTTCATCAGTTCCCGTTTGACCGTCTCGTAGTCCTGACCCTTCTGACCACCCAGGCCCATGGCCGCACCAACCCCTGTGCCGCTTGTAGCGACTCGTCCAGCCTGTGCCGCACGGGCGGCAAGACCTGCACGGGCCGCAGTCAATGGGACAGCGCCAGCACCACCTGTCAAAGCGCCTGCGGCAATGATTGGAGCGGAGGAGAAGAGGGCTTGGATGCCCTCCTGCAATGGGGCGTTGGCAAAGGAGCGAAAGCCAGCACCAGCCTCGTCCAGGAAGCTACCTTCGGCACGTTTCTTCAGTTCTTCGTCCCTGGCAATCTCTGCCTTACGGGCCTCTGATAGACCTTCCTGCGCTGATTGCTGAACGCTGGACAGGCCCCTGGATGCAATGTTCCCTGCGCCGAATAAGTCAGTCAGGGACTGTGCGCCACCTGCCAAGCCCGTCAGGGCGGCAATGCCCACATCCTTGAGTTTGGATGGGGCGCTTGGGGCTTCTTTGAGTTCCTGGGTTGAAACCCCAAACAACGGGTTTTGGGTAGCTTTTCGTGCAGTTTCCTCAATTACCTTTGGGTCTGTGCCATCAGGAAATTGAATGACACGACCATCAACCAGTTGGATGTTAACTGCCATTTATTTCTCACTGATTGATTGGCTTGCCGTTTGCATCAACTTTGATTGTATTGGACGGCACACCGGAAGCACCGCTTGATCCTCCGGGTAGGGTCAAACCTTTCTTTGCATAGAAAGAACGCTCATGCTCATTCAATGCATCCATGGCTTTTTTCCGTTTGGCTTGGTCACTACCAGCCAACTTCACATCCATAACCAAAGATGCCGTCAATGGGTCTGCTTTGTATTCTGATTGAGCCTCATGCATCTCTTTTGACTGCAATCTATCGCCAGCAATGCCGCCAGGACTTAATTGAACTGCTTGGTCATAGGCTTGGGCAGGTGTTAGATCAGGTCTGGCCTTGCGGATGAAGTTGTAGTTCTGTTCAATCTGAGGCCCTTTTTCAGCGGCCACTCTTGTGTAATGCAACTGCTCACGCCGAAATTGCTCCTCAGTCATGTTGTGACGTTGAGCCTCTTTGGAGGTGGTAATTGCAACTGCTGTTGAAAGTTTATTTTCTTCCAGCCTATTGTTTGCGTCTGCCACTTTAGCCAATGCTTCTTTTTGATCTTTGAATCGACCTTCTTGACCTGCTCTCCTTGCGTCCTCAATACCGCCCAACACTGTTGCACGCAGAACTTCCTGCTCACGCTCTATCTTCCGCTGGGCATCTGTACGGGTTCTTGCGGCCTCATCCTCTGCTTCGCCAGCTTTGCCGTAGCCCATAAAGAATGAACCTAAAGCACCGATACCACCACGGCCTCGGGTTGCTTCTGCACCAGCCATCAATCCTCTGTTTAAACGACCTTGCTTGCGTTCTTCCTCGTTTTTAAGGAAGCGGGCACGATCTTCTTCATCACGTTTTGCAATTTGGGTGTAAAGCTCTTCCAGCTTTGATCCGGGCTGAGTGTTTAAATATGGCAGATATTCAGCCATTTTCTTCCGCAAATCTTCAGGCAACTCTGGCTGGCTTGCCGTTCTAGACTCAGACCGCTTCATCAGCGTGTCGTACATGTTTTCAGGCGTAGGAGCGCCAGCCTGTGGTGCTCCAGATGGGGGTGCGCCACTGGGCACTCTGCCACCGCCAACGCTTGGAGGTCTTTGGGTCGTAGGTGGCAACGCTTTTGCGGGAGCGCCTTGATTTTCAAATGCACTTGCAGCGGCCAATTCAGATGCGGCAGTTGCAGAAGAACCCTGTGGATTCCGTTCAGCCGCCAATGCATCAGCTTTTGCCCGTGCAAATTCATCTGCCGAACTAGAAAAATACCCTACCGGGCCAGCGGCCTGTCGTTTTAAAGCGTCTTGGCTTGGGACTGCTCTTTCCTGCATCCCTCTCAGCCGTAAATTCTGAGGGCTTAACCCTGGTAACATTTTTCGCAGATCTTTCATAAACTGCGACTCTTCGTCTGACGGCATGTTTTGATCAACAAGACTTGCATTTTCCCCGTCAAACGAAACAATCCCGCCGTCACGGAAATTCATGGGGCCTGTGGGCAGTTGAGCAATGCCTGACTCAGGCTGCTCCTGGGGTTGAGGTGTGCCACCGGGTACGGGAGTTTGCTGTGACCCCATGGCCTCAGTCATCTTCTGCTGACCTTGGGCCTGTGCGGCCTTCTGGGCTTGGGCAAGCTTGACGGACTGCTCTATCTGATCCTTGACCGTGCCTTGCGGAGCCTCGGCGTGCTTCTGCTCCATCTGCTTTCTGCGGTTTAATTCGCCTAGAGCAAGGTAAGGAGGAACGTCCGGGTTTGATCCATTGGCATAGGACATGATTGCCTGTGTAGGCATGTCCTTCAGGCGGTCTTGTACTTGTATTAGATTCATATTAACCCCCTAAAGCCTCATCCAAGTCAAGGCCCAGATATTTCAAAAGTTTCTTTGTGGTTGGGTTTGCATTTGCATCCGTGATCATCTTGTCCATGCCACCAAAACTGGCGATCAATGAAGCGTAATCATTGGGCTGTGGCCCCTGAGATGTGATTGCAGTGACGGGCAGACCAGACAAAATGTCCCGTTGGAACTGAACCTGTTTATACGGGAACTCCCGCTGCACATTAAATTCATCCAGATCAGCCTTGATGCCCTCTGCCTCAATCTTGCGTTGGGTATCACCCGCTGTAAGTTGTTGCTGGAGGTTGGCAAGGTTGGCCGTGTTCTCGGTAAGACCCAATGCGCCTTGTGCCTGTGCGGCGGCAAGCTGGCTCTTCAAGGCTTCTAAACCATAGTTTGCGCCAAACTGTTTGGACTTCTCTGTCTCTTGCTGACCTGCCAAGCCGTATTGAGCGGCCTGCTGGGCGGCGGTCATGGCCTGACCAGCGCCAAATTGCCGTGACGCTTCCTGCGCTTGTTGTGCAGACAGGCCGTACTTTGCCATGAGATCGGCGGCTGTGGCAGATTGAGTTGCGCCAAACTGCCTGGATTGCTCCCCGGCCTGCTGGGCCTGTAACTGGCGGGTCTGGTCAGCATTAAACTGGCCCATGGCCTTGTCGTAGGCCGTGTTGTAACCCTGCCCGGTAATGTTGGCAAGGTTAGACCCCAAAGCACGTTGAGTTTCAGCTTCCATGATTGCCTGACGGCCACCGCCATAAGCACCGGCCTGAGTTGCCTTGGCTTGGTTGCCCAACTGGGTAATCTGGGACTGCCTCCGGGCCTCTTCCAACTGAGGATTCAACGCAGACTGCAAATACGGATTCATGTACTGCTGGGCTTGATCAGCACCAAACGTGCCGGTATCAAACTGCCCCGCCTGATACTGATCGGGTGCTTGGTACTGATTTGTAAACTGACCTGTTTGGTACGCTCCGGGCGCAGTGAATTGGTTGTTGAACTGCGCTGGGTTGTAACTCATCCCTGCAAACTTGTTTGCCACATTCCCCGCCGTGGTTGCGGCTGTACCAATTGAACTTGGAACTGACAGGCCCCCGATACCTTGGAACGCCTTTGTCTGAAGATCAGATGTCCCGGCGGTCAATGGGCCGCCGTATGCCTGATACCCCATGTTGCCAAGAGCCTTCGCCTTGGTAAGGTAACCAGGGTCAGATGCAGAGCCAACGATGTATGGCTGTGCAAAATCAGACAGGCCCGACTGAGTCGTACCACCGGCAGTGGTGGTCATTCCTGGGGTTGTAGAGGCGGGAGTTGTCATGTTTAAACCTCAAGCGGGTAAATATTTGTCGGCCTTGGTGTTGGCTGCAATGTTTTTGTGGTTCCGGGCCTTCTTGACCCTGTCCATCATTGCGTAGAGCTTTTTCGCCCCAGCCTCTGTTGAGCCATTACCAAGTTCTGAAACAATACGGGCGGGGATAACGAACTCCCCATCAGACAACCTCGCTGGCCGGTCTTGGCCTATTTTCGCAGGAATTGAGTCGGAAACACCATCCCCTGGGCCTTTTAATAGCCTACCGCCATCTGAGTACCCACCAAGGTCACCAATGCCACCGCCAGCGGCTTTGTATGTGGTTGGCATAGCAATTGGCACAGGATCCTGAGGCGAGTAAGGATTTTTGTAATTTGTCTGTCCAGGATTAAAGGGCTGTGATTGGATTGCGCCACCATCAGCCTTGTACTGGACATCAGAAAAATACGTCTTACCACCAGCGCCGGGACGGGTGTATCCCTTTTCGCCGGGGGCAACATAGGGAGTCATTTCCCGTGTGGCGGCTAAGGATGGAATCTTTGGCTGAGTGGCCTGCTGTTCAGGGGACATGCTTGACCCACCACCACCTTGTTGTTTGGCAATCATTGCCAACAGCATGGGCATGAGCATGGACAGCATGTCTTTCTTGGAGATTTGATCCGGGCCAGCTTTTTTATTGGCCTGTTGCAAAGCCTTGTAGGCGCTTGAAATACCGCCCGTCAAATACTTTTTATCACCTTCGGACATGGCTGTGCCGCCGGGGCTTGCCTCTTCCCGTGCAATTGCGGCTTTTTCCGCTGGAGTTAACTCTTGGTTGGGTGGTATGAACCCAAAGCTTTGGTCATTGCCAACAAAGTTTGGCACTATGCCTTGTCCAGTTGCCTGTCTATCTTGCATCATTTGCTGAAGATCGGCATACGCCCTTGCGCCTTCAGGATCCCCACCTGAAACCTGTGCCATGTACTGGTCGATTTCCGGGCTTTGATATGCTGACATATCAAAAGGCGCAGGCTGGTTGTAATTTGATTGTTCAGCTTGGTCTGTGAAATACTGGGAAAAATCTTCATCATCCATAAGGGCCACCTTGCTGCGGGTTATACGGGGAAAGAATACCAGAAAACAGCCCTGATTGCACCACATCTGAGGTGTTTGGTGCTAGTGGCTGAGTCTTCTGTTGAGGTTGAGTTTGCGGATTGGTTGAAGCCTGAGGATTCAACACGCTCCACTCCGGATTGTAGGAATACGGCGTACCCCGCTCCTTGCGTTTGGCAATCTGGCTGGGGTCTTGGAAGTCCGGAATGACCTGTCCAGCCTGGGATGCTGGGTCAGTAGAAGGATCTGGCGTAGTGGGCTTTGTAGGTGGTTGCTTGTTTACAAACGGATTGGTCAAGATGCCTTGGAAAAAATCCACTGGCAACTTCTGGTTACCTAGTTTTAATGAGCCAGCATCTACTTTATTGCCTGACTCGTCCTGCACTTCGCCAGTGTTCACATTGAATATCACATCCATGTCTGGCATGGCCCACCAATCATTCCCGATCTCTACCATCTGTGAGGCAAGGTAGTTTTCGGTTATTTCTGACCCTTCATTCTCAAGGTCAACTGCATTGGCATATTTCCAGATCTCCGGGTCATCAAAGCCCAGCTTTTCTGCGTTTAATTGCTCGGCGTAGTTATCCCAGCCATCATCCACTGCCAGATGATTGTTTTCATTCCATGTCTTTGCATCAATGTTGTTTGCGGTTGCAATTGAATAATCGCTGGCATTTCTAAAGCCAAGATCCTCGGCTTTGTCATATGTTGCTTTGTCTGAGTATCCCTTGGTGGTTGCATCATCAAACTCAGCTTTTGTGTAAAAACCTTTTGCCGCCGCATTGCGGTAATCCAGCACATCCGAATAATTACTGTCTTTGTACTGTTTAAACTCTTCAGGCGTTTCAATACCTGCGGCCAGAGCGCCACGGTAGTCAGAGGCGTTATTGAATCTTGCGTTGCCTGCGGCTTCAAACTCTGCGTTGTTTGTAAAACCAGCCTTGTCTGCTACCTTGAACGTGGCGGCATTGGGGAACCCCCCGTCTTGGGCGGCCTGTCGTTGTGCCGCTGAGTCGTAGCCCTCTGCCTTGGCAGAGCGTTCATTGGCGGCATCAGTTAAAACCTGTCTGTATTCTGTTGGATCAGTTATGTTTACCTTACCGGCGGCTATTTGCTCGTTCTTATTCTCCCAGCCCGTTTCCATAGCATCATCATATTCAGCCTTGTTGGAATAGCCCCTGTTTACAGCGTCTGTGTATTCTTCTATATCGGTGAAGGCCCCATTTTTGTATTTTTTATACGCATCTAAACTGGCTATGCCAATATCCTTAGCATCATCATAATCGGCAAAGTTGTTGAAGCCCTGTGCTCTGGCTTCCTTCCAGGTAAATTCATCTTCAAAACCAGCGTTTTTTGCTGTTCTGTAATCATCGGCATTATCGAATTTTTTGGCCGTTCCATCTTGGTACTCGCCAATATTGGTATAACCCAATGCGTCAGCCGTTTTAAACGTCTTGGAATCGGTAAAGCCCCCATCCAGTGCCGCACGCATTTGTGCCGCAGAGTCATAATCATGCGTTTTAGCATCGGCTTCTGCTGCGTCTGTTTTAAGTAACGTCCTATATTCTTCTGGGGAAGTTATGTTTAACTTTGCGGCGGCATCTTGTTCATTTTTGCTATTCCATCCCGCAATCATTGCCTCAGAATAACTTCCCACATCCTTATACCCTTTTGTTTCTGCATCATTGAATGCATCAACATTGGTAAATTTACCATCTTTATATTTATTTAACTCGGTCTGATCATCAAGGCCCAGATATTTGGCCTCATGGAAACTGTCGGCAGATAAAAAGCCACCGGCCTTGCCTTCCTTGTACTCAATTGCATCAAGGTATCCGGATGCCTTGGCTATACGGAAATCATTTGCGTTGTCATAGCCTTTGTCTTTGGCATCGTTGTATTCGCCAATGTTTGTGAAACCTGCTTTGTCTGCCGCTTTAAACGTCTTTGCGTCAGGGAAGCCCCCATCTTCGGCTGCCAACTTCTGGTCAGCATTGTCATACCCAGCGTCAAGAGCGGCTTTATTTTGGTTTGCCGTTGCAATAACCGTATTGAGCATGTACTCAGGGGTAAGACTGAAATTACCACCTGATACTTTGGCCGTTATTGCATCTGTTATTACCTTTCTGGCCGTTGCGTTCATGTCCGCAAAGCCCGGTATATCCAAACCAATCTGATTTATAAGAGCATATGTGCCACCGTTTTGAAAAGCTTCTAATGCATTCTTGCCCTTTAACAATGCCGTTCCGGCGGCCACTGTTGCGCCTGTAACAATATTAGTTATTGCTGGGTTGCTTGTTACAGTGGAGACTGCATTTTTAATGTCAGTCACTGCTCCGGGCATGCCAAGCTGTATTCCCGTGTTTATTGCCGCACTTCCAATAGCTTGATCTGCTGGCATGCCCTGCAACATGTTTGTTGTTGCATTTGCTATACCTGTACCAACGGCTGTTGCGGTTGCTGTTGCGGCGGCTCCTGCGGTTGCGGCGGCGGCGGCATCTGCACCAGCGGTAATAGCTGCACCTGTTGCTGCACTGGCACTTGTTAAAACGCCAGCCTCCATCAGGGCTGCACCAATAACTTCGCCTATTACAGGCGCAAAAATCATTGCAAAAACAGGCAATGCTGCTTTTGCGTTATCAGTAATTAACTGTAGCCCTGATTTTGTTTGGTCTAGGTTATACCTTACCTGTTCTTCAAAATTTTGTACCGGCGCTACACGACCTGATTTATCATCAAACCCAATATACACATTATGCGAACCAGCGTGTACATGATCCCAGTAGTTTTGAGATTTTAAAACGCCATCTGCATATTTCTTGTACCCGTATGCAACAACGCTTCCATCAGAATTGACAAGCTTGTACATCTCCTCAGAGCCATCTTCGTAATGTTCTATGTATTTCTCAGCAACCACATCACCCTGCTGAATTGCCGCAATGTCGTTCCCAACGCCCGTTGAAGTGTGGTAATAATCTTGGTAGCTAAAGTCCTTGCCGCCGGGTATTTTTGGAATTACTTTTACAGAAGCATTGGTATCCCAATCTTTGGGAAGATCCTGGCTAACCAAGTCTTGATAAACTTTTTGCGGAACCGCTGGGGAGGTTTGCCAAAATCCATCAATATCAATATACGTCTGAGCCTCTTTTGCAGGTACGATTCTTTCTTTGTATACCGGGTTAACTGTTTTTGGCAGAGAAAACTCAAACCACCCGCCATCTTTTTCATTTTTGATTTTTGGTAGGCCATAGCTACCATCGGGCATAGTTTTTAATTGAAGATAAGTTACTGGTTTTGGCTCTGGCGCAATTTCCCAATCGCCGCCATCATTGATAAAATATTTTTGACTACCAAGTTGATACGTTTGCTTATCAAAAGGAACCATTTTCGTTTTGGAAACGATGGCCCCTTGTGGGCTGATAGTTGCCTCTCCGCTTTTTAATGCTTTTAATGCGGTGTTTAATGTTGCATTCTTTGTGCCCAGGAAATCCATGGGCGACAATTTGCTATCGGTAGCTTCCTTTAGTATTTTGTCCAGCAGACTTTGCGCTGTTTCTTTATCTGCCATATCAACCAACCTTCCAATTCGTGCCGTCTGAATACACGGGGGTGGCTATCGCTCCGCCGGTAACCACGGTTGCCCCAAATGTAGGAGCCAAGGCATCTGACACAAATGTCCTTGCGCCCTTGCCGCTGGTCACTGCGCTGGGCAGCGTAGCCACTGTGTAAACAGAATACAGCAGGTTGCGGTCTGTAGTGAGTTGTTGGGTAGAGTTGTCCAGTTGGTTGAAGTACAACCGCAGGATGTTCATAAACTGTTCTTGGTATGTTGGCTCATACGCAAGTGGCGCATTGGGCAGTCGTGGCGCAACAACTTTGGAAATGTCTGTCATCTTCTGCCGTCCTGACGGATGTCAATCCGTGGAGAGCCAGCCTGCCACTGAACACCCAAGGTGGTTGATCTGTACTCCATGGATATTTGACGGCCCCGCACACGGATGTAAACCTGCCCGGTGAATGCTTCAATGGGAACTGTTGCAGTGCGGGTCACGGTGGCGTTATCAGACCCACCCAACGATGTAGGGTTGTTATACCCAGAGCCTGAGTTCTGCATGGGCTTGAGATACATGGTCATCTGTGGATTTGCCGCAGTTGACCCCACAAACTTCACATCGGGCAACACACGCCAGATAAATCCAAATCTATCCCCGTCTTCCAAATCAAACTCAGATGAGGTGATGAAGGACTCAATCGGCAATGCGGTTGCCGTTTCATTGTTGTCCACGCCCTGCTCATGGTTGACAAGGTTGTAGCTGTATGTGGCGGCCATGGGGTAGTCCCTCAGGCCACTGTCCAGCCACGCTGTCCGGGCCAATGACCCGTAGTACCAGCATCCCTGCCCTTGATTCTCTGAGTAGTTGAATACAACGTAGCTGTCAATTGTGTTGTCCAAGCTGTCATTGCTGACATAGAACCACCAGACTTCATTGAAGCCTTCATTTGTCCCGGCAAACACCTGCTGATACTGAAGCTTGTTGATGTTGTTAAAAACATACTGAAGCAGATCACAGTTCAAGGTCTGGGTACGACCATCGTATTTGTAGAACTTGTCTACACCCATCCAGTAGGCTACGCCGTTGGCGTATGCCGTTGCGTTTTCTGAGGCGATAGATATGTTGTCCCCCACAAGCTGGGAACCCCATACAACAGGTGGCCCAACGTACTGGAGGGAGTACAGGGATGAATCCGTCCACACCAAAATCTCCTGACGGGCCTGCATGGCCGTGATGATCTCTGATCCATGAGAGAGCAGCAAACTACCAGCTTGGTTTGTTGCCGCTGGATTCCAGTTGACAACCGACTCCTGATCTGACCACCGTATCAACATTGGATTTTGAGTTGCTGTCCCGTAATCATTACATCCAAATGCAAATACAAATCGGCTTGTGTCTGACACAAGGATAAAGTTCTGAATGATGGGGACACTTGATGCCCCACCCAGGTCTGTGAGGTCAATACCTCTGGGCGAAAATGAATGAACCCCAGACTGTGATCCGGTGGTGTTTATAGCGGCCCCGTTGTATGTGGCGGCAAGGCTAAACTGCGTTCCTGATACGCTCACAACGTAGTAGACCGTGCCTACTGTTAACCCCGTGGGCAACGCCCCGGTAGTGGTTAGCGTTAAAGCTGTTCCGTTGGTAAGGTTTAAACTGGTAGACAGAACCCCTGGGTTGGCAATAGTCACCGTAAAGGTAGAGCCTGTGAAGCCAATGGAAGCGTCCCAGTAATATATTGGCCCGCCACGGGGGGCATAGATCAGATCTTCACCAAAGTTTGTTTGGCTCCACAAACGCAGGGAGTCAGTTGATGAGCCACCAATACCCCACGCTCCAGACCCCCATGCACTTGCGCCCCATCCGTTTAAAGTCACGGCAAACTCTGGCCCGTTATTTATTTCATACACCGCATTTACAACGCCTCCACCATTAGCGGTGGATGTTGCCGCAGTGGCAGATTGAATTGTGAATGCCGCAACCCCGCTATAAGTTAGCCCCGAAGGAGTACCTAAGGTTGTGGTGATTGCTGGCCCGCTCAGGGTGGCAGATAGTGTAAACGTGGTGGTTCCGTTAGTTGTAATAATGAAGTAAGTTGTTGGGTTGACATATCCAGATATTGATCCAGTGCCGCCATATGTGCCGCTAATGGTCAATGCTTGCCCAACAAATAATGCGGCTGCATTGCATGAGAATTGCCCTGCTATGCCGGTGATATTGACATTTGACAGGCTTGTAGCTACATAAGAAATAGCATACTCGCCTGTAATGCTTAACCCACCTACTGTCTGGGTGTAGGTCAATCCTGTCGGGGTTCCTGTTGTTGTTGCAATGGCGGTTCCACCGGGGGTTGCTGACAATTCAAACGTGGTTGTTCCGTTGGTTACGATGATGTAGTAGGTTGTCGGATTAACGTACCCGGTAATGGATCCACCGCCACCATATGTTCCGCTGATCTGAATGGCCTGTCCCACCGTTAGAGTGGTGGCTGCACAAGAAAACTGACCTGCCGTGCCAGTGATGGCTACAGTAAACAAATAGCTGGGATAAAAAATTACATAGTCTTTGTTTATGTACCCGCCAATTGTGTCAGTCACAACAACTGTCGTTGACCCGGAGGTTGTGGTAAACGGGTTAGTTAAGACGTTTAAAGCCCTAATTGGTGTGATGTCGTAATACGACCCGCCGTTTTCAATGTAGAACTTCAGGTTTGTGCCAAGCCCCAGAAGATTGGCAGCGCCCAGCGTTACCCAGGCCCACAGAGAGCGGCAGATACCAACAAACGTGCTTGAAGAAATACGTTGCCACCCGCCAATTTTCTCTGGGGTGCTTTGACGGAACCGGATCTTGTCGCTGTCATACCACCCGTTCTCATTGGTGTAACGTGTGTTTTCTCTGTTTACACCGGGCCTGAGTTGAATTTTTTTGAGTGGCATGGTCTACCTTATGACAAGAACATGGCTCGTTCATCGATACGCCGATTTTGCAGCCCTTTGAGTATTTTCCCACCAGCCATGCAATACTTCAAGAGTTCTTCCGCAGCACCCGCTTTATCGCCCCGAAGCAGCTTTTGACGAAGCGTTGAACGCTGGAGTGTTCCAAGACCGACATTAAAACTAAAGCTAACAAGGCTATCATACATGCCTTGTGTAAGAGGAACGGGACAGAATTGAACAACTCCACGCTCGAACCTTGCAAGATCAGACCTGAGAATCCCATCTACTTCGTCCTTTGAAAACGTGCGGCTATCTTCTGGCCGTAGCTGGTAAGCGCCTCTTTGATCCATTGGTAGCTTAGCTTGGTCTGGGTAAAGTACATGGCCGACTCCTATTGTCCAAAGCTGTGCGGGGCAACGGTATGGTTTAAACCGTATACCTTCATGGTGGCAGATGACCTTAATGGCCTCTGGGCTGACGTTCATTCTTCGTCATCCTCTTGGTGGTCTTGAATAAGTTGCATTTTTACCAACTCCAGAACCCCCAAGACGGTGGGCAGATACATGGATTCATCGTACTTGTGGATAACCTCAAGTATTTCCTCGACCAATCCAGCGGCCATTTTTCCAGCGTTTAAGTTCATTTTGATTTAAACGCTTGACCGCCAAACCAAAACGACACGATACACGACCAGATGATTTGTGTTTCATCGTCCCAAAGCTGGTTGATCGCCACATCAAACGCCACATCCGTGTGCCAAGCGTAGTAGAAGCCAAAGATCTCCACGAACATGAACATCACGAACATGCCGTAAGTGATCACAGAGCGGGTTGCGGCCCTCATATTGATCACCCAGGTACTTGCCCCTTGACCTAAGGCTATATCGTGGGCGTAGAGGGCTTGGCGCTCTTGCATTTGGGTCTGGGCATTGGTGACCTCTGCGTTGATCTGGATCTGCTCGGTCTGGATGTGTTCAATGCGTTCCTGCGCTTCCAGGCCAGCTTTCTTTAGGGTCAATTCACGCTCGGTCTGCATGGCGGCAAGTGCCAACTCATGCTTCTTGTCAGCCCGGTCTTGGAAGAACTCAAGGATCTTGGGCAAGCCGCCCATGAGAAAACTTATTAGGGATGAGAATAGAGTGAGCATTGTTTAACCTTTTAGTTCAAAACTTAGATTTGCATGGCGGGGGTATTGCACAACACGCTCGCCCTCGGGACACTTGTATTTGATGGTTGCCAGCAAAGTGGCCTTGCCTTCAGCAATCTTCTCTTTTCTTACCATGGTGAGTTGGTATGTAAACGTGTCGATCTCTGGGCCTGCCGGGCCGCTGAACTTGCTTGCGGTGGTGGTTGCCTCATGCACCATGCCTGCTGCGTCCCGAATGCTTGGCGTAAAGCTCTCAACAGAACAATCGTCCCGTTTTTTAATTCTGGCAACGGTGACATTGATGGGTTGTCCAGCCTCTGCTACGATTTTAAAATGCTCTGGTGACCATTCAAGAATGGCTCTATCAAACCAGCCAAACTTATCGGCCAGCGTATAGCTGCCGCCCAGTGCGGCAACGCTTGCGGCAACTGCTCCGATGGCTTTGGTAAGATCAATCATCTTTCTTCCTTTCTTCTTCAACCTGCTTACGCAGTTTTTCCACCTTTTCCATCTGGGCCTTGGCTTCTCTTTTCACCACCAACGTGTCCACATACAGCATCCCCACCAGAGGGATGACCAGCACAAAGACCAATGCAAACAAGATCAGGACAAAAAGGTATCCAAACGACCCCGATGATGAAGACTGATTATCCACATTAGGCATATCAGGTATCCGGTTACGAAAACCACCACCACCGTTTCCAGCACCCTGTCCAGCATCAGATTTTTTAACCTTTGTCGCCGCCATGCTTTCACCCGCTTTTCGTGCAACTCCCGTGCCGCTTGCTCCGATTTCTGATCCAACAGCTTTTGATACTCTTCAACAATTTCACGCCAGAGATCAGGTTGCCCCATCTCCCAGCGCACCATTCTCTCAAGATCGGCATAAAACTGCTTGGTCTGCCGCAGATACATCACATTGTCTATGGCTTGTGTGGCAAGATCGTCTTTTATCCCCCTCTTCTGGTTCTCTTCACGTTGGTACTCAGCCTTTTCATGGCTAGATTCCAACTCTGCGTGGCCCTTGAAAAAACTTGAAAGGGCTGTACCAACTTCACCTGTGATCTTTGTCAGATCAGACCCGGTTTTCTTCAGGTCTTGGTAAACGCTGATACAGCCCTTTATGCCTTCATATGCCCCTTTGCACAGGGCAAATGCGGTTATTGGATCAATGGCTGCTCCGCAGGCTTGGCTTCTTCAGGCATTGGCACTTGGGGGATGGCCTGCTCACGAATGGCTTGCACCAAGTCAGCGACTTGCTCATAAGGTGCTTTTGCCAAGGCGGCCAGGATCATGTTCACTGCGCCCAAGGGCAGTTCCAGTTTGACAGGGGTTGCCAGAGTCTCTTGCTCAGTCATGCGTTTCTCCAAAAAAATACCGCTGTCAGGGCCAGCGGGTTGCCCATATCAATTATGCCCAAGGCAAAGCTGTATTTGCAGGACTGACAGGCGGCGTGATCATGCTGTCGATCTGGCCCTGTACACACGCCTGTGCGCTTGCCATGGCGTTTTCTGGAATCCACCCAATGACGATGGCTTGGGTAAGCTGGTCGTATGGGATGAATGTCTCAGGCGCTTGGGTTGAGTCAAAGGTGGTGTTGCCGCCGATGGATGCGGTGTACTCCCCGTCCACGCCAGTGACTTCCCACAAAGCATTGACCACATAGTTGGGGTCAGGCTGTTGCAGGGTGTACATGGCAATGATGGTCGTGGTGAAAGTGGTCATGTTGGCATTCCTTGCGTTTGTGCCGCCACTTGCGCTTGATATGCCGCAATGACCTCAGCAGTCCAAGCGACATTGCAGATTGCCGCAACATTGGCAGGGATGCCCGTCAAGTCTTGGCCCGGCGTGAGGCTTGAGCGATGGTAAGTTTGGCTCAGTTGCTGACCATCTTCCATGATGCGGGTAGCTTCACGGTAGAGAACGATGCCGTTCTCAGTCACGGTGATTTGATCGATTGCTTTTTCTTTGGTGATTGCCATTTGGGTTTCTCCTTAAAGTTGGCGTTGTGTCCAGCTTGATAAATCCAATCAAGCTAAAAAATTGTTAAGCGGATGCCATGTAAGCAACGCTCATATATAAGTAACCAGTACTTCCTAAAGTTGGCGCAGAAGAAGATACAGCAGAACCAGCACATGTTAAAAAAATTGTTGTGGTATTTACATTTACATAACCGCCAAATGTTGTTGTGCCTACTGCAAAAGTTACTCCAGACATGTCAACGCCAAATGCTTGAGAGTAGTTGTCAGCACTATTGGTGTTTGTAAAAGGTAATCCAGAAATGGTAAAGTTTCCACTACCACCCGAATTTGCAGACCAAAAAACAGCAAAAGTTGCATTGACCAATCGTCCAACTTTTACATAAGAACCAAGTTGATTGGTGTAGGTAACAGTAGGATTTGAGCCACTTCTTGTAATTGTGGGGTCAAAAGTCCCCTCCTCATAATCATCTAGCGTGTTTGCATTGGACGATGCGTTTTGAGATGCGGGGAATGTGATGCCTGTGCCGCTTTGAGGGACTGCGCCATTAAGTGCTACTGATGAGTTAAAAGTCGTTGAAAGACCAATAGTTCCATCCCCATCAGACAGCACGATGTAGTTGCTACCTGTTTGGGAAATAGGTGCGGCAAGGCCGTTGTAGTTACCAATGATGGTGTTCTTTGAGCCTGAGGTTACTTCAGAACCAGAATTAGTCCCGTAAAACGAGTTGTTTATTCCAATGCTTAGGTTATATCCTGACGCATAGCCATAAGCAGCGTTGAAAGCGTTACCGTTGTAGTTAGATAAACGACCAGCACTTACACCCATAAAAGTGTTATAAGAGCCAGTTTGGTTTGTATACCCTGCCGTATAACCTACAACAGTGTTGTTTGAGCCTGAGTTGTTCAAATACAGGGTTTGTACTCCAATAGCAGTATTGTTTGCACCGCCTGCACCAGAGCCATAAGCATAATAACCAACAGCAGTGTTACCATCACCAGTAATACTTGCATTACCTGCACGGCTTCCAACAAAAGTTAAATAACTTCCCGTTGCTGGTTGACCAGCTAAATACCCACCGTAGAAGTTTTCTGTGCCTGAAACATTTGTTTTTCCCGCCTCAAAACCTACAGCAGTGTTATTTGAGGATGTTGTAAACCGCAACGCATCAACGCCAATTGCCGTGTTTTGATTTCCAGAAACATTTGCCCCAAGTGCGCTAACACCCAAAGCTGAATTTGATGAGCCGCCTTTATTGAGCGCAAGAGAGTTGGCCCCAACAGCAGTGTTGTAAAGCCCGCTTGTCAATGCCGGAAGGGCGTAGTATCCAATTGCAGTTGCATAAGTGCCCGTTGCCGTTGCGGCAATAGCACCCGAACCCACCGCAGTGTTTGTTCCTACAGCACCGCCGCCAAGACCTACAGTGAGTCCTTGAATGGTTGCTCCAAGGGTGCTACTGAATGTTCCAGTGACTGCAAGGCCAGTGGAGGAGAAAGCGCCTATTGTTGCACCAGAAGATAAAACTCCTACTGTTGTCCCGTCTATCGTTAATGGTAAATATGCACTACCAGTTCGATTAAACGATTGAAGTTTTGAGGTTCCGCTTTGAAATACAAGTTCCAAGCCCGAGCCGCTTGCTGGGAAAGTAGCTCCCGTGATTTGGCTTGATGTCAATGTTGCTAGTCCCGTAGAACTCAGCGTTCCAGTAACTGCAAGGCCAGTGGAGGACATGGTGGCATAGTTTGTTACTTGATTGTCGCCAAATAATCGTAATTTTCCGGTGGCATAAACATCGGTGTCAGAAGATGTGCCAACGCCAGATATGGCTACAGATGAACCAAGGTAAGTTTTAGGTGTGCCGCTAAGTTGTATTTGCAAAAATGTGCCGTTGGCATTGGTCGTATTAACAATTGCCGTAGCAGTTGCCAAAGTGCTTGTAGCAGTCAGCGTTCCAGTGACTGCTGTGTTGCCACCCAAATACGAAGCACCAGCGGCCACATACAAGGCGTATGGGGTTGTCAGGGTGACATTTGATCCAGCAGTGGGAGCGCCAGCAATATACAGAGTTGCCGCATTGGTGTAAGTTACAGCCGCTGCTGCTGTCGTTGTTCCTGAATCTAGATACAGGGCATATGGGCGTGTAAACGTAATGTTTGTACTTGCGTTTGGTGTGCCGCCAATGTACAGGGTAGACGCATTGGTAAAAATTGTGTTTGTTGTTGCGTTGGTTATTGTTGCCTGACCCAAACTTATTACGGGGGCATGTGTCTGTGTGCCGCCAGATACATCTGACACGGTGTAAGTTGTTGCCCCGCTATACAGGAAGGCAGGGGCCGTGGTTGACAGGCTGGTGGACGCTGGCCCCGTCATATTGGCATAACCCAAGATTGCCCGAGACTGAAACCTTGTCTGGGCATTAAGGGTTGTTGTGTCGGTTATTGCATCACCCAGGATGGTGTTCCCGGTCACTGTCAGGTTCTGAGTTGTAAACGACCCGCCTGTGTTGCTGACTTTAATGAAGTCAGATCCGTTCCATGCAATTAACGCAGCCTCACCAGCAACAATTGTTACGCCTGTGGTTGGGCCTGCGGCCACAATTTGTACGGAAAAACCGCCAGTTGTGCTGTTGATGACCGTATAAATCTTGGACAGTGCCGGGGCGGTAATTGTCCTTATTGCCGTCCGTGCGCCTGTGCATAAGAGAATGGCCTGTCGGGATGTGTCCGCTGTCCCGTCCAGGTTAGTCAGAGTTACATCTGCGTCCGTGGAGAGAGTTGTTGTCCCGGCGATTGCAGAGTCCAGCAATGATGTAATGCTGTTGTTGACTGTATCGCCCCATGTCCCGCTCAATTCTCCCGTGACGGGGAGGGCGAAGCCTAAGAGTGATGTATATGCTGTAGTCATGTTTAAACCTCAAGTTACGACTGCTTCCCAGGCGGGGGTCTGTTCATCTGAAACATCTCCCCAACCGGGTGTCTGCGGGTTGCTGATATTTTGCCACGAAGGTGTCTGCGTGTCACCAACATTTGCCCATCCTGGCGTCTGTGAATTTCCAATGTTTGCCCAGTTAGGAGTTTGATCATCCGGTATTGGCTTCCAATACACAGCAATCACATCACCCACTGATCCTGTTGCGTTTACACCTGTCAGAGCCAGCACCCTTGCGGCTACCGACATCGTACCCACGGAGCCTGATGCGTTTACACCAGACAGGGCAATCGACACCTCTTGAACAACCGATCCAACAGAAGCTGTCGCTGTAACCGGTTGGAGTGGAACAATCACCCCGCCTGGGTATCCAAACGCCAGATTGCCCGTTAAGGCTATCGTTGCACTTGGAGTGGCTGTGCCTACGGCCCCGCTGGCTGAAACACCCGACAAATCCCTGCTCTTGTCTGCTGTAACAGTTCCAACCGCACCGGACGCTGTTACGCCCGTCAGGGCTACCAATATAGCTGGAGTGACAGAACCCACCGACCCAGAGGCTGACACCCCCGTGATCTCAACATCTTTGCTGGGAACAATCGTTCCAACTGATCCAGCCGCAGAAACACCTGTCAGGGCAACTGTATGGGCATTTCCAACATCCCCAACATAGCCATAAGCAATGTCACCGTCTTCATCCTCTGATGTGCTGGGAGCCATCGTCCCAACTGCGCCAGAAGCTGATACTCCGGTCAGGGCCAGTGATCTCTCATCGACCGTTACTGTGCCTACGGCCCCAGAAGCTACAACGCCCGTTAGGGCTATCGTTATGCCCGGAGAGGCTGTCCCAACAGAGCCAGAAGCGTTTACACCTGATAGGGCAACTGACCCGCTAGGCGTGACTGTGCCAACAGCCCCGGTTGCATCATCCCCGGTGAGGATGGTTTCGCCGTTGCCCCAAGTGCCGTAGCCCCAAGCGCCAACGCCCCACCCGGCCATGATCTACCCCTTTAGGTGGTAGCCAAGCGCAACAGAGCAGTCGAAGTCGTGTTGGAAGGCATCGTCAAGGTGAAGGTTCCAGCCGTGATCGTCTGTGAACCAAAGGTGTGGACACTGACCGCCTTGTTACTCTGCGTTGAGTTATAGATTAACACCGCATCAAACGCCGTGGACAACGTCACTGTGGTGTAGGTGATTGATGCCGAAGGAGTCCAATAGGCCGTGCCAGCCGTTGTTGAAGTGTTGGTGGATGCCGGGACAGTGGCATTGGTCACCGTCACGCCGCCTGCGGAGTAGTTTGTGCCCGACACTTCACCAGTTGCCGAATATGCCGTGGTGGAGGCATTGATCGTTGCAGATGTCAGGTACAGGGCTGCTTTAAACGTGTCAGCAGCGGTCGTTCCCCGTGTAGGAGCAACACCAAAGTTGTGGGTTGCAGTCAGCACCTCGCCCAAGAACGAGGTGGTCATTGATTGTGTGTTCGCCATTTTGTTTCCTTTAACCTAATGATGCGGCTTGAGCGCCAGCAAATACCGGCATTTTCTTCAACTGGACATGTACAGAACGATGCACAAGTTCAGCTTCCAGCCAATACTCAACCCAGGTGGTCAGTTCATTGTCATTGTCCACGGTTCCTTCCCGCTTCTCAAGCAGGGAATCATCCATGTCGCCTTTGGTGGTCGTGACTATCAATTTGAACTCCTGATCAATGCTGTGGTTGATGTGTTGGCTGGCATTGTGATTAAGAATGTGGTGGTCGATGTCTTGTCAGACCCAAAGTCCAGCACTGCTATGGATGGCTTACCAACAACAGTGTCGTTGTAAATCAAGGCACACCGGGCCGTGATTACGCCCGTCCAAGACACATTGTTGAACCCAACATAAGCCGTGTAGTCAGATGTGCTGACGGTGATCCCGGTCATTGTCTGACCACCTAACACATAAGTGCCTGTAGCGGCCACCTCATTCACACTGCTGTAGGCGGTGGTGTCTTCGTTTAAATTTGCATTGGCTGTATACAGGGCGATTTTGATCACATCCGTGGTCAAGTCATGGATGCCCTGATAAAGCTCCGCTTTAAAGCTGGTGGTCTGGGTTTGGACAATTGACATTAACTCACCTGAACCCTAACCTGACCATCACGATAAGCATCCTGACGCTGTTTGCCATCACCCAAGTTCTTGAGCAGAGCAATTGATTGGATATACCGATCATTGACCAGCTTGACCATATCAGGCTCACCCTTCATGTAGGTATAAGCCTCACACAGAGTCCCATACAACAGCGCAGAATCAAAGTTGTCGCCCAACCAAGTGGTTGACGCAGTCACGATGGACTCCGGGTAGTAGTAATAATGCAATTCAGCACTGAAGGTGCTGTTTGGCGTTGGGCCAACAATGAACGACAACTCAGTGACGTTTGATGATTGTGGGCCAAAGATGGCGTAATGCTTTGGCTCAGAAGAGAACGCAGACAAGGGGTAAGCCTCACGAATGAAGTTAACGTCCTTGTTCAGCAGGTACAGGTAGTCGCCCTGAAAGGTAACAGTGCCCGACACCGTGGAACTGTTTGCCACCGTCAAGGTGAGCGTTGTCCCAGAGATGCTCCGCACAACGGCATTTGATCCAATGCCTGAACCAGTTACCTGCTGTCCGACTGCGATGCCAGTGGTTGAGGCAACAACAATGGTAAACAGTCCAGATGTCCCGGTGGCGGTTGTGCTGTTGTTTGGAAACACAGCAAGGCTATAAACAGACAGGAAATCGTCCGGGCATGACAAATACTTGTTGCCAGAGGTGAGCGTTCCCGTCACGTTCTTACGCAAGTTCGCAATCTGAACCGTGTTGTATATACGCTGTTCAGCCTGCTTGATCATTGTGTTCATGTCCGTTGTATTGAACGTGTTTTCACAATAATCGCTGACAGCGACTACAAGCTGGGCATATGTCATTGCCATAGAAACCTCAACCCATTGGGCCTCTGGACATCACACCTTTGGTGGCGGCTCCCGTACCACGCATCTTGATGCCGCTGGTCTTGGGTTCAGAATATCCACTGCGGTTGATGTTGCCAACTGACATGTTTACATTCACAGCCTCGCTCCCGTTTGGCCCTTTGCCAGGGTTGCTGGAGATGCTGGCCTTCTTCCCATCCATGGTGTGGGGTTCGGCATAGACGCTGGCATCGCCAACTTCCTTGCCCATTTTCTTCATGCTGTATTTGCCCATTATTTGCTCCCAGATTTCTGGTTCATTGCACGGGAAAGGTTCTTTCCGTATTTCTTACGATCCAAGCTGGTGGGGCCACCGGCCTTCATGCCTTTGGCATGCATGCGGGATTCATGGCCTTTGACCATTTTCTTGGCTTCGGTGTCGGCAATTGCCTTGACTTGTTTCTTGTCCATATCTGCTCCTAAGTTGCGCTGATTGATACTGTACCAACACTTGCCGTTGCGACCAAGTAATTTGGTGTGAGTCCTACATCAAAGAAGCTGGCCCCGCCTACCGGCCTCCAGCCCCACTGAATGTCCCGTGATCCACCAGATGGATACCCATCCACGTTTACACCTGATGTTACATACGTTGTGTCCGGGCGGGGCTGCATCACAGCCTGCGGGTCATCCACCGGGTACATACCCAGTTGAAGCTGCGGCTGATCTGGATCCCAGCACTCATCACAAACCTTCAGTTGATACAGCTTGGTCTTGACAACTTCAAACTTAAGCTGCTTCAGCTTATACCGCTGACCACACCGGTCACACTCGGCAATTGAGTATTTACCTGACGCAAACCTGTTGCCCATTATGTTCCACCAGAGCCAATGAATGACTGCCGGGGAACCAACCGCAAAGCGGCTTTCTCATGGTCTTCCCCTGCCGCCAGATTGAATTGCTCATCGTAGGTTGCCTTCAGCATGTCCATCCGTCCCTGCAACTCAGGGACTTTCATAGCGATGTAGTAGGCCAGCCCTGCCACTACACACGGCAGGAAGCGGAAATTCATGTCAGCAGTCTCTACACCAGCCCCGGCATCCTGCACCCTACGCATGCGCCAGTACACAAATGTGTAGGTAGTCGTGTTATCAGGAGTAGGCCAGACAGTCACGGCAGGTAACTGAGGGACAAAGACTGAAACATTGTCAGCATGCGAAGCCGCAACGGTGTTGGCTTGCGCCCGGAAACAGTTACTTAGAACATTTCCATCGATGTAGTTGT